>Ga0193699_10000246_pt1 | contig 24470 bp, 27 predicted proteins | sample L3c2metaG_FD_160095 | JGI IMG/M metagenome (GOLD analysis project Ga0193699, IMG submission 160095) | Soil microbial communities from a riparian zone of the East river system, Colorado, United States - L3c2 | ecosystem: Environmental > Terrestrial > Soil > Riparian zone | place: USA: East...
GCTTGTTGTCGCGCAGCTTGCGGCCATACTCACCGGGGACGACTTCGAGCGAGTCGCCGCTTGCCTCGACGTCGGCGTTGCGCGGCTCGCGATTGATTTCCTCGGCGACGTGGCGGACGAAGCGGTTGACCGCGCGCTTGGAGTAGGTCACCTGCGGCTTGATGCTCGCGGTCACCTCGCCGCCGGTCACGTAGCGGACCAAACGCCCGGGGAAGCCACCGTCCTGGCTGTCGGCGACGGCCTCTTCGACCGCCTCGTCGACCTCGGCGCGGACCTCGAGCTTGGCGCCGGGAAGCTCCCAGTTGTCGCCGTCGAAGCTGACCCGCAGCGAGTGGCGCAGCGGCGCCAGCAGCTGCCTGCGGACCGCCCGCCTGGCCTCGCTCGCCTCCATGCCGCCGACGTCGACCCCGGCGATCGTCACTCCGTCGGCGATCCTGTCCTTCTGCGAGGTGTCGTAGGCGTAGGCGCCGATCGCGCCGAGGACGAGCACGAGGACCCCCACGGCGATCGCGATTTGTGTCTTGCGCCCCATCACCCTTTCTTCGTCCACTCGATCGACCCGCCCCGGAACCGGCTTGAGAGTCTAGGCATACCGATCATTTCGGCCTGATCGTCCCCATACCCTGCAAGCCCCGCGTCTTAAGCCGCCACGGCGGGGGATATCGTTCGCCGGGTGCCCGCCAAAGGTGGCAAGGACGAGGTCCGTGAAGAGGTCTGGAAGGCGATGGACCGCGAGGGCGTGTCGCGCTTTCCCGGCGCCGAGGGGCGGATCCCGAACTTCGCCGGCGCCAAGCTGGCGGCGGAGAAGCTGGCCGGGCACCGGCTCTGGAGACGGGCGCGGACGATCAAGGCGAACCCGGATTCGCCCCAGACCTACGCCCGCCGCATCGCGCTGGAGGAGGGCAAGACGGTGATCATGGCCGTGCCGCGCCTGCGCGACCCCCATCCGTTCCGGGTCCTCGACCCCAAGCGGCTCTCCAAGCAGGCGATGAAGGAGGCGGCGACTATCAAGGGCGCGCTCAGGCACGGCCGCGTAACGGCCCTCGACGAGCTGCCGGAGATCGACTTCGTCCTCTGCGGCGCGGTCGCGGTCAACCTCAGCGGCGCCCGCGTCGGCAAGGGCGGCGGCTACTCGGACCTCGAGTACGGGATCCTGATCGACGCCGGCAAGATCGACGATCACACCACGGTCGCGACCACCGTCCACCCGATCCAGGTCGTGCGCCGCAACCTGATGGTGACCGCGCACGACCTTCCCGTCGACCTGATCGCGACCCCGCGCGCGGTGATCGAGGTCGAACGACAGCACGGCCGCCCGCGCGGCATCCTCTGGGACCACCTGCAGCCGCCGCAGATCCGCGAGATACCTGTGCTCGAACGTATGGGCTACGCCTGACGCGTGGCAGGTGACTAAGCGGGAACTCTCGGGCCGATCGAGCTTCTTGCCGCTTCCTGGCGCTTCCCATCCACCAGCTCGATCTCCGACCGGATCAGGTCGTTTGGACTGAGGCCAGAGGCCTCGCCCGACTCCACCCAGAACATGATTCCCAGCTGAAGGGCATGCTGCTCGTCCTTGGCGGCCAAGGAAAACGTCGCGGTGATCGAGTCCTCGGCGCTGTCTTGGGAAATTACGGCGCCAGCCTCAGGGTGAGCGGAGAGGAAGCCATCGAGGAAGGCCTCGGCCGCGTCCTCGTCTTCCCCGTAGCCAGCCATCGTGATCCGCAGCCGATATTCAGCGTGGCCGATGTGACGGTGCCAAGCCTGATAGGTCGTGTCGTTCATGCCACCATCACCGTCCCTTCCACTCGAAACCGTAGCGCCTAAGGGAAGCCAGCAGGTTGTCAATCGCCCTGTGCTCGCTCGGGGTACCGCCGGTCGTCAACTTATTTACTCCATCCGGGGCCAGAAACATAAGGTGGCCCTTCTTTGTCTGTTTCACGCGCCATCCCTGCTTTTCGGCAGCCTTGACGATCTCTTTCAATTCCTTTTTCGCGGACATCGATCTAACTCGTGCCCGTCTGCCTAGCCGGTAACCGCGCCCTGCGAGGCGGAGGAGACCGTCGCCGCGTACTTGGCCATCACGCCCGTGCGGTAGGTCGGCTCGGGCGCCTCGTAGGCGGCGATGCGCTCGCCGATCTCCTCATCTGAGAGGGCGAGGTCGAGGCGGCGCGCGTCGACGTCGAAGCTGATCTCGTCGCCCTCGCGGATCGCGGCGATCGGCCCGCCCCTGGCCGCCTCAGGGGCGACGTGGCCGGCCATCAGGCCGCGGGTCGCGCCGGAGAAGCGCCCGTCGGTGAGCAGCGCCACCTGCTCGCCGAGGCCCTCGCCGACGATCGCGGCGGTGACCTGGAGCATCTCCCGCATTCCCGGGCCCCCCGCCGGCCCCTCGTTGCGGATCACCACTATGTCGCCCGCCTCGATCCGCTGGTCCTTGACCGCCCGGAAGCACTCCTCCTCGGACTCGAAGACCCGGGCGGGACCGACCTGCTTGGTGCGCTCGGTGCCGGCCAGCTTGACGACGGCCCCCTCGGGGGCGAGGTTGCCGCGCAGGATCGCCAGGCCGCCTTCGCTCTTGAGCGGATCGGAGAGCGGCCGCACGACCTCCTGCCCTCCGGCCTCGCTCGCCGCCTCGGCCACCTCACCGATCGTTTGCCCGGTGACGGTGAGCGCGTCGCCGTGCAGGATGCCGGCCTCGGCCAGGCGCTTGAGGATCAGCGGCACGCCCCCCGCGCGGTAGAGGTCGGTGGCGACGAAGCGCCCGCCGGGCTTCAGGTCGGCCAGCAGCGGCGTGTCGCGGGAGATCCGCTCGAAGTCGTCGATGGCGAGCTCGATTCCAGCCTCGTGGGCGACGGCGAGCAGATGCAGCACGCCGTTGGTCGAGCCGCCCGAGGCGCAGACGCAGGCGATCGCGTTCTCCAGCGAGTCGCGGGTGATGATCCTGCTTGGCCGCAGGTCCTCGGCGAGCACCCGCATCGCCAGCTCGCCGATCCGCTCCGCCACGGTCGCCTTGTCGCCGTCTTCGGCGGGGACCATCGCCGAGCCGCCGGGGCTGATGCCCAGCGCCTCGAAGGCGCAGGCCATCGTGTTGGCCGTGAACTGGCCGCCGCAGGCGCCCGCGCCCGGACTGGCGACGTCCTCGAGCTCGCGCAGTTCCTCGTCGCTCATGTCGCCGGCGGCGTGGGCGCCCACTGCCTCGAAGACGTCGAGGATCGTGACGTCGCGACCGTGCCAGCGCCCCGGCGCGATCGAGCCGCCGTAGAGCATCAACGAGGGCACGTCGAGACGGGCCAGCGCCATCACGCAGCCCGGGATCGTCTTGTCGCAAGCAGAGATCGCGACCAGGGCGTCGAACTGGTAGCCGCGCGCGGTCAGCTCGATCGAGTCGGCGATCACCTCGCGGCTGACCAGCGAGGTCTTCATCCCCTCCGTCCCCATCGTGATCCCGTCGGAGATCGCGACCGTGTTGAACTCCATCGGCGTGCCGCCAGCCGCGCGCACGCCGTCTTTGACGTGCTCGGCGAGGCCGCGCAGGTGGAAGTTGCAGGGCATCGCCTCGATCCAGGTGTTGGCGACGCCGATCGTCGGCCGGCTCAGCGCCTCGTCGTCGAAGCCGATGCCCTTCATGTAGGCGCGGGCGGGGGCCCGCTCGGGCCCGTCGAAGACACGGCTGGAGCGCGGGCGGGGCAGCTTGGTGGCGGTCGTGCCGTCGGTGCTCATGCAGTGAATCTAGTCAGGCCGACGGTCCGGCGTCGCGGTCAAGCTGAAGACGTCGACCGGGCCAGGGCCGGCGCCTATGTCACGCAGACCGGCCCCGACCGCGGCCGAGGCGACCTCCCTCGCCTTGCGCGCCGCCTCGAGCGGCGTCTCGCCACGGGCGAGGAAGGCGGCAAGGGCCGAGGAGTGGGTGCAGCCGGAGCCGTGGGCGGCGCCCTCGGGATGGCGTTCGCCCTCGATCGCGACCGCGTCGCGGCCGTCGAGGAAGAGGTCCACCACGGCCTCGCTGTGGCCGCCGGTGACGACGACCGCCTCGGGGCCCAAGGCAAGCACCCTTTGGGCCAGCTCTCCCTGCGAGGTGTCCTCGTTCGCCCCTGTCAACGCGCGGGCCTCGGGGATGTTAGGCGTGACCACCGTGGCCATCGGCAGCAACCTCTCGACCAACGCCCGGCGCGCATCGCCGTCGAGGAGAACGGCACCGCTCTCGGCGACCATCACCGGGTCGAGGACGATCGGCGCGCCGACGACCAGGGAGAGAGCCTCGGCCACGGCCTCGACCGCCTCGGCGCCGCCCAGCATCCCGATCTTGACCGCGTTGACGCCGATATCCTCGGCGACGGCCCTGACCTGGGCGACGATCGTCTCCGGTGAGACGGCCTCGACAGCGCTCACCCCGACCGTGTTCTGCGCCGTGATCGCGGTGATCGCCGTCATCCCGTGCACGCCGCAGCGCGCGAATGCCTTCAGGTCGGCCTGGATGCCGGCGCCGCCGCCGGAGTCCGAGCCCGCGATCGAGAGAGCGATTGGAATGCGGACGGTGGTCACGATCCCAGCCTAGATGTCAGCCGGCGTCCGGAGCATGGTCCGCGAAAAGGAGCCCATCAGGGAGCAGGAGACGTAGCCAAGCGCCTCGAGGCCGGCCAGTGCCGTGGCGGCCTCGGCGCCTGAGAGGTCGAGCTCGGCCGCGACGGCGTCGGGGGTGTCAAGGCCCCTCTCGACTGCCTCGAGGACGACGAGCGACTCCGGCTCCAGGCGCGCGCCGGCTCGCTCCACCTTGCGCACGCCGGGGCCCAGCATCGCGTCGAGCACGTCCTGAGCGTCGCGCACCAGGCAGGCGCCACCCGCGAGCAGCTCGTTCGGGCCCGCCGAGAGCCGCGAGGTGACCGGTCCCGGGACCGCCCCCAGGTCGCGACCGAGGTCGGCGGCCAGGTCGGCGGTGATCAGCGACCCCGAGCGCGCCGCCCCCTCCACCACGACGGTCATCGCCGCCAGCGCGGCCATGATCCGGTTGCGAGCCGGGAAGGTCCAGCGCCAGGCGCCGGCGCCGGGTGGAAGCTCCGAGAGGACCAGGCCGCGTTCCCAGATCCGCCGCCAGAGCGAGCGATGCGCTTGGGGGTAGGCGACGTCGGCGCCGCAGCCAAGCACGGCGACGGTCCGCCCGGCCTCGAGCGCGCCGCGATGGGCGCAGGCGTCGATCCCGAACGCCAGGCCGCTGACGACGAGCAGGCCGGCGGCGGCGAGCTCGCGGCCGAGCTCGCGCGCCACCTCGCGCCCGTAGGAGGTCGCCCTGCGAGCGCCGACCACGGTGACGACGCCCTCGGGCTCGAGGTCCGCCAGGAGCGCCGGCTTCCCCCGCCCGATCAGCGCCCGGGGCGCGTCGGCGGCATCGTGGAGCCCAATCGGGAAAAGGGCGTCGTGGCGGCAGACCGCCCAGCATTGCGCCGCGCAGAGCTCCGTCCTCATACGCCGCTCGTCGATCGCCGCCACGCCGGCCAGGATCTGAGCGGCGGCGCTCGGCGCGGCGGCAGTCGCGAGCTCCTCGTCGGAGAGCCGCAGCAGCTCCGGCGAGCGTGAGCCCGGCGCCCCGGTCGCGACCTTCTCGATGTAAGGGGCGAGATGGGCGAGCAGCCAGGCACGGCGCAGGCACTCGGGACATGCGCGCGGTTCGCTCACGCATCCCTCCGCCGCAGCTGCAGCGCCTGCGCCATCTCGTCGCGGCCGATCGCCTCGGCGCCGGCCAGATCAGCGATCGTCTGCGCCAGGCGCAGGGCGCGGTCGTGAGCGCGCCCGCTGAGGCGCCGCCGCGAGTAGGACTCGGCGAGCAGCGCCGCCGCCCCCTCGGAGAGGACGCATTCCCGCACCTCGGTCGGCGTCATCTCGGCATTGCAGCGACCCGGTCCAAGGCGCCGGCTCTGCCGCTCGCGCGCCGCGATGACCCGTTCCCGCACGGCGGCGGAAGGCTCCCCCGGCTCACCGCCGATCTCGGCCGCGCCGGGCTGGCGGACCGTGGCGAGGATGTCGATCCGGTCGGCGAGGGCGCCGCTCAGCTTGCCCTGGTAGCGCTGCACCGCCAGCGGCGCGCACCTGCACTCGGCGTCCGTCTCCCCCCGCCCGCAAGGGCAGGGGTTTGCCGCGGCGACCAGCATGAAGCGGCAGGGCAGACGTCGTCCCCCGCCGGCGCGGGCGATTGAGATCCAGCCCTGCTCCAGCGGCGCCCGCAGCGCCTCGAGAGTGTCACGGCGAAACTCGCAGAGCTCGTCGAGGAAGAGGACGCCGCGGTGCGCGAGCGTAGCCTCGCCGGGACCGAAAGGGCGCCCGCCGCCGAGGAGGCCCGCCGGGCTGACGGTGTGGTGCGGGGCGCGGAACGGGCGGCCGCCGGCCGCGTCGCCGTCGAGCCGTCCGCAGGCGCTGGCGATCCGCGCCACCTCCAGCGCCTCCCCGTGCGCCAAGGGCGGCATGATCGACGGCAGGCGGCTGGCGGCGAGGGACTTGCCGGCGCCCGGCGGCCCGATCATCAGCAGGCTGTGGCCGCCGGCCGCGGCCACCTCGAGCGCGTAGCGCAGGTGACGCTGTCCGCGCAGCTCGGCGAGGTCGGCGCCGCCCCCGCCGGCCTCCAACGAGAGCGGCATCGGATCGGGGCGCGGCGGCCGCCACTCGCCGCTCGCCAGCGCCGGCAGCTGCGCCAGGCTCTCGATGCCGATCACCTCGACGTCCGGCGCCAGCGCCGCCTCCGGCCCGTTCTCGGCCGGGACCAGCAGCGCCTCGGCGCCGAGCTCGCGCGCGGCCTCGGCGATTGCCAGGACTCCCGGCACCGGCCGGGTCGAGCCGTCGAGCGCCAGCTCGCCGACCATCGCGAGCCTCGGCAACGCCTGCCAGTCGAGCTGCCCGGAGGCGGTGAGGAGCGCGACAGCGATCGCCAGGTCCAACCCGGGGCCCGCCTTGCGCAGGCTCGCCGGAGCGAGGTTGGCGACTATCCGCCGCAACGGGAACTCGAAGCCGCAGTTGGCGAGGGCGGCGCGCACCCGCTCCCTGGCCTCCCGCACCGCTGCGTCAGGGAGGCCGACAACCGAGAAGGCGGGCAGCCCACGCCGGACGTCGATCTCAACCCGGACGGGGCGGGCCGAGAGGCCGTCGAGGGTGAAGGTCCTGGCAGTGGCGAGCACGATGCCGACGCTAGGGGGCGAATCCGCGCGTGTGGGCCCTTATCGAAAGAAGTGAGCCAATTCACTCTCACGAAGCTGTGACAGAGCGGCGCCTCAGGCTCGGCCGGGTCGCCGAGGACCTCGTCGCGGCCCGCCTGATCGCGGCGGGCTGGACGCTGCTCGAGCGCAACGCCCGCAGCCGCTACGGCGAGCTCGATCTTGTCGCGCTCGACGGGCGAGCGCTCGTCTTCGTCGAGGTCAAGGCTGGGCGCGCTGGGTCAGCGTACGGGCCCGAGCGCCCCGTGCTCGCGGTCGATCGCCGCAAGCAGCTGCGGATCCGCCGCCTGGCCGCCGCCTGGATGGCCGGACGCCGCGACTGCCCGCGCTACGCCGAGATCCGCTTCGATGCGATCGGCGTCAGCTTCGACCGGGCCGGCCACGTCACCGACTATGAGCACATCGAAGGAGCGTTTTGAGCGCGCGTGCTCCGTTCTTCATCCACCAGATGAAAAACGGAGCACGCAGCTACGAAAGCGCGAGCTGCGAATAGGCCACCGACTGGAACGAGCGTCGGTGCAGCGGCGAGATTCCGATCCGCTCGATCGCCCGGCGGTGCTCGGGGGTCGAGTAGCCGACGTGCTCCTCGAAGCCCCAGCCCGGATGGTGGGTTGCGACCCGGTGCATGTAACGATCGCGGGTGACCTTGGCGACGACCGAGGCGGCGGCGATAGCGGCGCTCGTCCCGTCCCCCTCGATCACGGCCCGGTGCGGCACGGCGCAGCGGCGCAGGGAGAAGCCGTCGACCAGGCAAGTGGCTGTCTCCCCCGGCGAGAGCCGCTCCAGGGCCGAGCTCAGCGCCTCGATGTTGGTCACGTGCAGGCCGCGATCGTCGATCCCCCGCACGCAGCGCACGACGACGCTGACCCGCTCGGCCGCCCGCAGCACCGCGGGGAGCAGCTCCTCGCGCCGCTCGGCGCTCATCTGCTTGGAGTCGTGCAGGCCGGCGAGCGCGCGCCGGTCGCCGTGAGAGAGGGTCTCGTAGTCGATCAGCACCGCCGCCGCCACCAGCGGCCCGGCGAGGCAGCCACGCCCGGCCTCGTCGGCGCCGGCGACGAGGCGGCTGTCGAGGCCGCGGTCGAAGGCGAAGAGCCGTCGGGTACGGGCGAGGCGGCGTTTGTGCGCCTTGCCCTTGGCGCCCCTAGAAGATGCCGATCCGCTTGGGGGGCCAGTAGGTGGCGAAGGCCTTGCCGATGATCCAGTCGCGGGGGATGGGTCCCCAGAAACGGCTGTCGTCGCTCTGCCCACGATTGTCGCCCATCATGAAGTAATGGTCCGGCGGAATCCTGATCGGCTTGGGCAAATTGCAGACACTGCCGTTGCCGCACGGGTTGGTGTAGGGCTCGTCTGTCTTCTCCACGCCGTTGACGACCGGGTGGCCGTCGCGGACGCTGAGTGTGTCGCCAGGGCCGGCGACGATGCGCTTGATGAAGTTTTCGCTCGACTTTCCCTCCGTCGGCTGCGGGCAGGCCTCCTGCGCCGGGTGCGCCACTCCGCATTGCGCCCCTTCCTCTGCGCCGGCCGGCGGGTGAAAGACGATGATGTCGCCGATCGAGGGATCGCTGAGGCGGTAGAGGAAGCGGTTGACGAGGACCCGCTGGCCGACGTCGAGCGTCGGTTCCATCGACTGCGAGGGGATCTGGTAGGGCTTGACCAGCCAGGCCTGGATCGCCAGTGCCAGGCCCAGGGCGAGGGCAACGATCACGACCAGCTCGACCAACCCCCCAAGGGGGCCCTTCGGCTTCGGGATCGAGGGTCTCAGGCCGGGTCCTCGTCCGCGGACGGCTCGTCCTCCGCCTCATCCACGGGCGCCTCCTGCTCCGCGACCGGCTCCTCGGCTGGCGCTTCCGGCTCCGGCGCGTCCTCATCAGCAGCGTCCGCCTCATCCGCGGCCGGCTCCTCCACTGGCGCTTCAGCGTCGGCGGCGTCTGCCTCATCCGCTCCATCCGCGGGTGGTGTCGAGGATGAATCCTCGCCCGCAGCTTGCGAGGACGAGGACTCATCCTCGGCGACAGGACCCGCGGCCGGAGCGGTTTCGTCCTGCGCCGTCTCCTCCTCCGGCTCTATAGGCACCGGCGCGGAGATCAGCTCCTCGTCGATCCCCCAGCGCCGCTCAGCGACGCGAGCCGCCTTGCCGACGCGGCCGCGCAGGTAGTAGAGCTTCGCCCGGCGCACGGCGCCGCGGGCGGCTATCTCGAGTTTCTCGATCTTCGGCGAGTGCAGGGGAAAGGTTCGCTCGACGCCGACGCCGAAGGACTGCTTGCGGACCGTGAACGTCTCGCGGGCGCCCGAGCCCTGCCTGCGCAGGACGATCCCCTCGAAGACCTGGGTGCGCCGGCGGCTGCCCTCGACGACCTGGAAGTGGACGCGCACGCGGTCGCCCGGGGCGAAGGACGGCAGTCCCTGCCTCAGCTGGCGACGCTCGATGCTGTCGATGACGCTGCTCATATGGCGAGAAAAAACCGCCGGGGCCCGGACAGGACGCCGCGCGGTGGCGGAATGGTAGTCGAGATCAGTCTTCGCTGAGGCCCCTGGCCCTCGCCTGGCTCTGCTCGGCGCGCCAGCGGCGCACGCGCTCGTGGTCGCCGGAGAGCAGGACGTCGGGGACCTCCCAGCCGCGGTAGCGCGGCGGCCGGGTGTAGTGGGGGTACTCGGGCGCGCCCTCCAGCACCCTGCTGAAGGACTCCTCGACCGCGCTGTGCTCGTGCCCGAGCGCACCGGGCAGCTTGCGCATCACGACGTCGGCGAGCACCATCGCCGGCAGCTCGCCGCCGGCGAGCACGTAGCGGCCGATCGATACCTCGTCGTCGGCGAGGTGCTCGTGCACGCGCTCGTCGAAGCCCTCGTAGCGCCCGCAGAGCAGTGCCAGGTGCGGCTCCGCGGTCAGCTCGTCCGCCAACTCGTCGTCGAGCAGCCGCCCGGTCGGGGAGAGCACCACGACCCGCGGCCGCTCGCCGTTCGGGTAGGCCGCCTGCATCGCCGCGTCGACGACGTCGACCCGCAGCACCATCCCCGCGCCGCCGCCGTAGGGGGCGTCGTCGACCTGGCCCGCCCCCAGCGGCGTCGTCTCGCGATAGTCGAGGAGGCGCAGCTCGCTCCCCTTGCCCAGCGCGTTCTGAACGGAACGCTGGCCGCGAAACCAATCGAACGCCTCGGGGAACAGCGTGAAGATATCGAGCTTCATGGATCCCGATTGGGTGGAGCGTCTTGTACTTTCGCGGAGCGAAAGTTAAGCGGAACCCAATTGGGATCCATCAATCCAGTATGTCCACTATGACCCGGCGGTCGAGTCGAACCGCGGCCGCCTTGGCGATCGTGCGGATCGCGTTTGCGACGCGCCCGCCTTTGCCGATCACCCGGCCCAGGTCGTCCTCGGCGACGCTGATCTCGTAGACCAGGTCCCCGTCCTCTTCCAGCTCCTCGACTTTGACCGCCTCGGGGTCCTCGACCAGCGCCCTGACGAGGAACTCGAGCAGCTCGGTCACGACAGGCTCAACTGCCGGAGGCGGCGATGCCCTTGGTGCGCAGCAGGGTGGCGACCGTCTCGGAGGGCTGGGCGCCGTGCTCAAGCCAGTGGCGGGCGCGCTCCTCGTCGAGCTCGATCGTCGAGGGCTCGGTCTGCGGGTTGTAGCGGCCGATCGTCTCGATCGTGCGGCCGTCGCGCGGCGAGCGCTTGTCGGCGATGACGATCCGCCAGATCGGGTTCTTCTTCGAACCCACCCTTCTCAGTCTAATTCGCACGGCCATGAGCGGCGAGAGGTTAGCGCCTGCGGACCTTCGGGCGCGGGGAGCCGGCGGCCATGCGAGCGAGCTGTTGCGGATCGACGCCCTTGCCCGAGACCATCTGGCGCATCAGCTTGCGCATCTGGTCGAACTGCTTGACCAGCTGATTGACGTGCTGGACCCGCGTGCCGGAGCCGTTCGCGATCCGCTTGCGCCGCGAGCCGTTGATCGTCGCCGGGTTGGCGCGCTCCTCGGGGGTCATCGAGAGGATGATCGCCTCGACCCGGTCGAGCTCGCCCTCGTCGACGTCGGCGTTCTTCAGCTGTTTCAGCGCCCCCATCCCCGGCAGCATCCCGAGCAGGCCGCTGAGCGGGCCCATCTTGCGCACCTGGCGCATCTGCTGGAGGAAGTCCTCGAGCGTGAACTGATCCTTCTTCAGCTTCTCCTGTAGGTCGATCGCCTGCTGCTCGTCGACCTGCTGCTCTGCTTTCTCGATCAGGCTGAGGACGTCGCCCATGCCGAGGATCCGGGAGGCCATCCGCTCGGGGTGGAAGCGGTCGAAGTCCTCGAGCTTCTCGCCGGTCGAGGCGAAGAGGATCGGCTTGCCGGTGACCGCCTTGACCGAGAGCGCGGCGCCGCCGCGCGCGTCGCCGTCGAGCTTCGACATCACGACGCCGTCGAACTCGGCCGCCCCGGCGAACGCCTCGGCGACGCCGACCGCGTCCTGCCCGGTCATCGCGTCGACGACGAGCAGCACGTCGTGCGGCTTGACCCGCTTGCGAATGCGGGAAAGCTCGTCCATCAGCTCCTCGTCGACGTGCAGGCGGCCCGCGGTGTCGACGATGAGGACGTCGCGAACCTCCTCGCGCGCCCGCTCGAGGGCCCAGGCGGCGATCTCGACCGGGTCGCGATCGGTGCCCTGCTCGTAGACGTGGGCGCCGGCTCGCTCGCCCACCGTGACCAGCTGCTCGACCGCCGCCGGCCGGTAGACGTCGCAGGCCGCCAGCGCGACGTCCTTGCCGTCCTGCCCGAGGTGGCGGGCCAGCTTCGCGCAGGCGGTCGTCTTGCCGGAACCCTGCAGGCCGGCCATCAGGATCACCGTCGGCCCGCTCGAGGCGTAGGCGAGGTCGCGCCCCGTCCCCCCCATCAGCCCGGTCAGCTCCTCGTTGACGATCTTCACCACCTGCTGGCCGGGGTCGAGGCTCTCCAGCACCTCGGAGCCGAGGCAGCGCTCCTTCAGCGTCGCCGTGAAGCCTTTGACGACCTTGAAGTTGACGTCGGCCTCGAGCAGCGCGAGGCGGATCTCGCGCATCGCCGCGTCGACGTCTGACTCGCTCAACTTGCCGCGCGAGCGGACCTCGGAGAGCGTCGCCTGGAGCCGGTCTGAGAGCTGGTCGAACATCGCTCCTGAGGCTACTCGGCGAGCAGCGCCCGGGCGAAGTCGTCGGGATCGAAGGGCCGCAGGTCCTCGAGTGTCTCGCCGACGCCGATCAGCTTCACCGGGATACCGAGCTCGGCGGCGATCGCCAGCGTGATCCCGCCCTTCGCCGTCCCGTCGAGCTTGGTGAGGACGACGCCGTCGACCTCGGCCGCCTCGGCGAAGACCTTTGCCTGGCGCAGGCCGTTCTGACCCGTGGTGGCGTCGATCGCCAGCAGCGTCTCGTGCGGCGCCTCGGGGATCTGCTTGGCGATCACCCGCCGCACCTTGGCCAGCTCGTCCATCAGGTTGCCCTGCGTGTGCAGGCGCCCGGCGGTGTCGACGATGACCACGTCGGCGCCCCTGGCGCGCGCCGCGGAGACCGCGTCGAAGGCGACCGCGCCCGGGTCGGCGCCCGCCTCCCCCCGCACCAGTTCCGCCCCCGCCCGCTGCGCCCACTCGGCCAGCTGCTCGGTCGCGGCGGCGCGGTAGGTGTCGGCGGCGCCCAAGATCACGGAGAGGCCGAGCTCCTTGGAGAGGTGCCAGGCGAGCTTGCCGATCGTCGTCGTCTTGCCGGTGCCGTTGACGCCGACCATCAGCAGCACCGCCGGCACGGCGCTGAGGTCGATCGGCGCCCGGCCGGTCGCGGCGACCTCGGCGACGATCTCGACCAGGCGCTCCTGGACGGCGGCGCCGTCGGCCGGCACTCCCCCGCCCTCGACCTGGCGCTCGAGCCGCTCCCAGGTCTCCTCGTCGATGCGATCGAAGAGGCTGGCCGAGACCTCCTCGGCGAGGGCCTGGCGACTCTTGGAGAGGCTCTCCCGCAAGCGACGGAAGACGCCGCGCCGAGCCTCGGGCGCCTCAGCTGCCGATGAGGCGTTCCCGCGCTCTCGCGAACCGAGGTCGAGTATCTCCTGCCAGCTGGTCGCCATTGCGCTTCGGGCCGGAGGCTATCCGGGCGGCGGCGAGGAGCTCCTCCACGGCGTCCCCGAGGTAGGCGGAGAGCCGTTCGGCGTCCGGCATCGAGGCGCGGTCGGAGAGGATGCCGAAGTTGACCTGGCCGTTGTAGCTGATGATCGCGATCGCCAGCGCGTGGCGGCGGGCGAGGAAGCCGATCGGGTAGACCCGCTCGAGCTCGCGCCCGAGGACGTAGAAGGGCACCTGGGGACCGGGGAAGTTGGTGACGAGCAGGTTGAAGAGCCGCGTCGAGAAGTTGATCGCCGCGGTCGGCGCCAGCAGCAGCGGCGGCGCGAAGTCGCGGAACCAGTCGTTGAGGCCCCAGATCGCTTCCGCCCCCAGCGGCTGCTTGGAGTCCTTCAGCGCCTCCATCCCCTCGTGGACGGCCCGCAGCCGCTCGACCGGATCGGCGATTCCGACCGGCAGCGGGCCGCGCATCGCGGTCAGGCGGTTGCCCAGCTCGCCCTGCTCGTTCTCGGTCCGGATCGAGACCGGCACGAGCGCCTTCAGCTCCATCCCCTCGGTGCGCACGTCGCGGTCGTGGAGCCAGCGCCGCAGCGCGGCCGCCGTGCTCGCCATGATCACGTCGTTGACGGTCACCCCGAGGGCGTTCTTGATCAGCTTGAAGTCCTCGAGCTCGAAGCCCGCCCAGGAGAAGCCGCGATCGGCGGATATCTCGACGTTGAGCGGCACCCTGGGCGCCGGCCTCGCCAGGTTCCAGGTCACCTCCCAGAGGCCGGCGAGGCCGTCGGCGGCGCGCCTCCTCGCCCGCCCCGGCCGGCGGACCGCGCCGCGCAGCCAGCGCGCCATCCGCCTCGCGGTCGCCCAGACGCCGGTGCCGGCGCGGGCGGCGAGGGCGGCGGACGTCGGCGGTCTCCGCGGCTCCCAGGGCTCTTCCTCGCGGACCGGCTCGAGCCTCGGCTCGACGTCGAAGAGGAGCGTCCCGATGTCGACGGCGGAGAATCCGTCGGCCATCGCGTGGTGGGTCTTGTAGACGATCGCGAAGCGATGCTCCGCGAAGCCCTCGACCAAGACCAGCTCCCAGAGCGGCCGCGAGCGGTCGAGCGGCGGCGAGAGGACCGCGCCGACGAGCTCGTGGAACTCGGCCTCGCCGCCGGGGGCCGGCAGGGTCACGCGGCGCACGTGGTTGGCCAGCTCGAAGTCCGGATCGTCGACCCAGAAGGGAGTGCCGAGTCGCAGCGGCGGGAAGGCGAGCCGCTGACGCAAGCGCGGCAGCAGGTGCAGCCGGCTGCGGACGTGGGCGAGGAAGTCGTCGTGGCCCGGCGGATCCCCAGCACACATCAGCACGGCGCCGATCGCCATGTGCCCGTTCGACCTCTCGTTGACCAGGAACGACGTGTCGAACGACGTCAGCCTGTCCATATGGCGCTGCGCCATGCTCTCCTCTCTACCCCTGCGGCTCCAGCCTAGCGCAGGCTCCTGCTCATAAACCTGGGAGTTCTTAGAGCTAGCCCGAAGCGCTAAGCGGCTTCAGCCGAATCGCCGGTGGCGACGGGACGCGCGGCAGGGGCCTCCCCAACCGCGCCGGTCGCCGGGGCCGGCGCCTCGTCCTCCTCCTCGGGGGCGACGCCGGCGAAGGGGGGCGGAACCGCCGGCTCGGCGATCCCCCCGCTCTCCCCAGCCTCCTCCTCGCGGGGCAGGCGGCGGGAGACGACCTTGGTGACGCCGTCGTCGCCCATCGTCACCCCGTAGAGGACGTCAGCGGCGTCCATCGTCCGCTTCTGGTGGGTGACGATGACGAACTGCGCCCGCTCGGAGAAGCGGCGGATCAGCTGCAGGAAGCGATCGATGTTGGCGTCGTCGAGGGCGGCCTCGACCTCGTCGAGAATGTAGAAGGGGCAGGGCCGGGCGAGGAACACGGCGAAGACGAAGGCGAGGGCGACCAGCGACTTCTCGCCGCCCGAGAGCAGCGAGAGCTTGCGGGTCGACTTCCCCGCCGGCGTCACCTCGATCTCGACGCCGAGCTCCTCGCGCTCATCCTCCCCGTCCTCGCCCTCCTCTGCGCTCGGCTCGGACACGGGCGCCTCCTCGTCGCGGACCGCGCGCAGACTGACGCGGCGCAGGCGGCCGCGGCCGCCGGGGAAGAGGTGCTCGACCATCTCCTCGAAGTTCTTCGCGGTCGCCTCGAAGGTCTCCTCGAAGGCGCGCTCGATCTCGCGGTCAATGTCGCGGATCAGGGTCTCCAGCTCGCGCATGCCGCGCTCGGTGTCCTCACGCTGGGCCTGCAACGACTCGACGTGCTCGCGCGCCTCCTCGTACTCGCGCTCGGCCAGCGGGTTGACCGGGCCGATCTGGGCCCGGCGGCGATCCAGCCGCTCCAGGCGGCGGTCGACCTCGGCGCGCTCCTCTTCCCCCAGCGGCGCCCCGGCAGGCTCGACCTCCTCACCGAGGCGCTCGGCGATCGAGGCCAGCTCCTTCGCCGCCTCGGTGCGGCGGTCGCGGAGATGGGCGGCTTCGACCTCGACCTCGGTCAGCTTGTCGGAGGCGGCCTTCATCTCCGCCTGCAGTTCGTACTCGCGCTGCGAGCAGGCGCGCATCTCCTCGGCGATCTCGTCGCCGTCGCCGGCGCCGCCGACGACGCGGCCCTCGATCCGCTCGACCCGAGCCCGGATCGCCGCCTCGGCGGCGAGTGCGGCGGCGGCTGCCGCCCCAACGTCCTCGAGCAGGGCCTCGCCGGCGCTGAGCCGCCCACGCAGCGCCTCGCGGTGGCGCTCGCCGAGCAGGCCCTGGGCGCGGCGAGCGTGGCGCGCCGCCCGCTCGGCACCGCTTCTGACCGCGTCCAACGCCTTCTCGCGGGCCGACTCGGCCGCCCCCTCGGAGCGCGCGCGGACCAGGCCCTCGGCGGCCGATGAGAGGCCCGCCTCGGCCTCCTCCAGCTCCTCCCCGAGCTTGCGGGCGCGTTCGCCCGGGGCGGCGCCGGAGCCGACCTCCAGGGTCAGCGGCCCGAGCTCGGCGCGCAGCGACTCCAGGCCGGCGCCGAGCTCGCGCTCACGGTCGGCGAGGCTCGCCGCCCGCACCGCGATCCGCTGCTGCTCGCCGCGCAGGCCGGTCAGCATGCCCCAGGCCTCGGTTCGCTCCCGGTCGCGTGCGGCGAAGCGCTCCTCCGCCTCGCGCCGCCGCCCGCTGACCTCGGTCAGGCGCCGCTCAATCTCGGCTCTCGCGGCCCGCGCACCCTCGGCGGCGCGCTCGGCCGCCAGCGTGCGGTCCTCGCCGCTGCGCAGCTCCTCGGCGACGAGTCGGGCCCGCAGTCCCAACTCCTCGCGCTCGATCCGCGCCCCCAGCTCGGCCGCCTGCGCCTGGCGCTTCAGTGGGCGCAGCCGGGCGCGCGCCTCGCGCTCCAGGTCGAGCGCCCGGTCGAGGTTGTCGCGGGCGGCGCGCAGCTTCAGCTCAGCGCGGCGGCGGCGCTTGCGGTGCTTGCCGAGGCCCGCCGCCTCCTCGACCAGCAGCCGCCGCTCGCGCGGCTTTGAGTGGACGATCGACTCGACCCGTCCCTGGCTGATCACCGAGTGCATCTCGCGCCCCAGGTTGGTGTCGGAGAGGATCTCGACCACGTCGACGAGGCGGCAGCGGGCGCCGTTGAGCCGGTAAGCGCCCTCCCCGGAGCGGTCGAGGCTGCGCCGGATCGCGATCTCGGAGAGCTCGGAGGCGGCCCGCCCCTCGGAGTTGTCGATCACGACCTCGACCTCGGCGCTGCGGCGCTGGCCGACGCCTCTGCCGCCGGCGGAGATCACGTCCTGCATCGAGGCGCCGCGAATGGCGCCGGGGCTTTGCTCGCCCAGCGCCCAGAGCACAGCGTCGGTGATGTTCGACTTGCCGGAGCCGTTGGGGCCGACGATCACGCTCACGCCAGGGGAGAACTCGAGCCTCGCCCGCTCGGGGAACGACTTGAAGCCCTTGATCTCGATCGATCTCAGATACATCTCAGCCCTTGCTTCCTGGATCGTCAATCCTCGCGGGCAAGTCGGACGCGACTCGCCCTCAACCGCCGTGCCGCTGCAGCGCCTGCTCGGCGGCGGCCTGCTCGGCGGCCTTCTTGCTCCGGCCCCTACCCTCTCCGACCCGCTTCGAGTCGACGACCGCCGCGACCTCGAAGGTGCGCCGATGCGCCGGCCCGTCTTCGGCGATCACCTCGTAGCTTACGCGGGCCCCCCGCCGCGCGAGCAGCTCCTGGAGCGCCGACTTGAAGTCGACCGTCGTCTCCTCGGCGTATTCGACTCGGGACTCGAAGGCGTCGGCGACGGCCACCGCCGTGCGCTCGAAGCCGAAGGCCAGGTAGCAGGCGCCGATCAGCGCCTCGGTCACCTCGGGCACCGGGCGCTCGCCCTCGAGCAGTACCTCGACCGGGATCGCTTCCTCGCGTTCCGGCTCGGCCCCGGCGAGCATCGCGGGGACTCCGACGTCGCGGCCGATCTGGGCGCAGGAGACGCCGCTGACGGCCTGGTTGTGGATCTTGGTCAGCCCGCCCGCGTCGACGTCGTCGAAGCGGTCGTACAGATAGGAGGCGACAGCCAGGGCGAGCACGCTGTCGCCGAGGTAGGCAAGCCGCTCGTAGGAGTCGACCCGCTGCTCGCTCCACGAGGAGTGCGTCAGCGCCCGCCGGCGCAGGTCCTCGGGCAAATCGCCGATCAGCTCCGCCAGCGTGCTCTGGCGCCGCTCGCCGCTCAAGCCGGGGCGTGCTCCAGGACGAACTCGACCGCGTCGCCGACGGTCTTGATCCGCGCCGCCTGCTGCTCGGAGACCGATATCCCGTAGCGGTCCTCGAGCTCCATCACGAGCTCGTAGAGGTCGAGCGAGTCGGCGTCGAGGTCCTCCTTGAAACGAGTTCCCTCTTCGATCTCCGTCGCGTCGACCTCGAGCTCCTCGGCGAGGTGGCCGCGGACCAGGGTGAGGACTTCGTCGTGGGTCATCGGGAACTGACTATCACGCGCCACTCCCCTGCGTGGGATCCGCGAGCGAGCCGCGCGTGGCGCCGCCCTCCCGCAGCAGGGCCGCCGTCCGCCCCACCGCGTCGACCTCGGCGCAGCGGGCGGCGAGCCGGATCGCGTTGGCGATGCCCTCCGCCCCCGAGCTGCCGTGGCCGACGACGGCGACGCCGCGCAACCCGAGGAGGATCGCGCCGCCCGTCGTGTCGGGGTGCAGCTCGCGGCGCAGGCCGCCGAGGGCGGGTCGCAGCAGCAGGCCGCCGAGCGCCGCCAGCGGGCCGGAGCGGGCCGCGTCGCGAATCGCCCCGGTCAGCGCGCCCGCCGTCCCCTCCATCAGCTTCAGCGCCACGTTGCCGGTGAAGCCGTCGGTGACGACCACGTCGGCGGCCCCGGAGGGCAGGTCGCGCCCCTCGACGTTGCCGGCGAAGTGGATGCCCCGCGCTTCGGAGAGGGTCGCGTGGGCCGCCGTCACCTCGTCGCGTCCCTTGCCCGCCTCCTCGCCGACCGAGAGCAGCCCGACCCGGGGCCCGGAGACGCCGAGCACGGCCTCGCTGAAGGCGGCGCCGAGGAAGGCGAACTGGACGAGGTGCTGGGCGCGCACCTCGACGTTGGCGCCGACGTCGAGGAAGAGCACCGGCTTGCCGGGCACCGGAAGCCGCACGGCGAGCGCCGGGCGTCGCACGCCTTGCAGCCGGCGCAGGCCGAAGGTCGCCGCCGCCATCGTCGCCCCGGTCGAGCCGGCGCTGACCATCGCGGCGGAGCGGCCCTCGCCTACATCGCGAACGGCGCGCACCACCGAGGCCTGCTTGCCGGCACGAACGGCGGCGACCGCGTCCTCATCGTTGCCGATCCGATCCGTCGTCGACACCACCTCGATCCCAGGCGCCCCGTCGAGGCCGAGCTCCCCCGGAGGACCGAAGACGCGCAGGTCGATCCCGTCCGCCGCCGCCAGCCTCGCTCCTTCGGCGAGGACCTCGAAGCCCCGCTCGGCGCCGAACCCGTCCAGGGCGACCGTCGGGCCGCGCCCGGAAGCCATCGCTACTCGGAGTCGGGGGCGCTCGGCCGGGTCTCCCCGATCGAGTGCTCGATCACCTCGCGCCCCGCGTAGGTGCCGCAAGTCGGGCAGACGCGGTGCGGGAGGCGGGGGCTGTGGCAGCGCGGACAGCGGTTGAGCCGTGCCTTGCCGGCCTTGTGCTGGGCGCGGCGCTTATCGCGGCGGGCGCTGGAGGTTCTCTTCTTCGGGACGGCCATCGGTCGCGGAATGGTAGCCGCTAGGGCCCGATGCGGGCCAGGCGCATCTAACCGCTAGTAGACGGCTCGGACCACCGCCAGGTCGTCGGCGCGCCAGACGATCTCCCCGGCGCTCCACTCGACGGCCATCTCCAGCTCCTCCGGCTCGAAGAGGTCGCCGATCACGAGCGAGTGCGACTGCTCCCTGACCCGGCGGAAGAGGGCCCGCCTCTGCTCGTCGTCCAGCTCGCCGATCGAGAGCACCGCGATGACCAGGTCCCACGGTCCGTCGGGCAGCGGATCCTCCATCCGCGCCAGCTGCACGTCGTCGTAGCTCTCCCGGGCGCGGAAGACCATGTCTGGGCTGGAGTCGAGGCCGATCACCCACGCTTCGGGATGGGCCTCGAGCAGGCGGCGGGTCGTCTCCCCCGTCCCCATCCCCAGCTCCAGCACCCGCCGGGGCGCGAACGGGATCGCCGCGACCGCCCGCTCCTGCAGCTCGTCGTAGCGCGGGATCTGGGAGCGGATGCGCTCCAGGTAGACCTCGGGTGTCCAGTCGAATCGATCCATTTCGTAACCTCGTTGGAGCTGTCATCGTAAGAGCCGGCCGAGCGGAGGAGTGCTCATCGCGCAAGTCCCCACCACGATCGTCGACCTGGCGCGGCTCAGCCTGGCCTACGGCGAGGGCGCGCGCCTCGACCTGCCGGTCGAGATCGCCTCGCTCGAGCTCGGCGGGCAGGACTACGCCGCGGCGGCGACCTCGTTGGACGCCCGGCTCGACGTCTCCCGCCTCAGCGCCGGCTACGCGCTCCGGCTGCGCTTCCCGCTGCGCGTCGAGGGACCCTGCATGCGCTGCCTGGACTCCGCCGCGGTGGAGGTCGAGGTCGACGCCAGGGAGGTCCATCAGCGCGACACCGAGGACGAGGAGCTGTGCAGCCCCTACGTCGAGGACGACGACCTCGACCTCGGCCGCTGGGCGCACGACGCCGCCGTGCTGGCGACGCCGACCCGCGTCCTCTGCCGGCCCGACTGCGCCGGCCTCTGCCCGGTCTGCGGCGAGTCCCTCAACGACGCCGACCCCGCCGCCCACGAGCACGACACGGGGCTCGACCCGCGCTGGGCGAAGCTGGACGAGCTCAAGCAGGAGTAACGCCCTCCGCGGGCGTTGCTACTGCTGCTGCTGCTCGAGCTCGGCCGCCGGCTCCTCGTCGCGGCCGGCGAGCCGGTCGCGACCGCGCTGCACGGCGGCGAGGAACTTCTGCAGGTTGACCTCGAGCGTGTTGAGGATCTCGTCGGCGTAGTCCTCGGCGCCGAGGCGAATCTCGCGCTCGCGGGCGCGGGCGTCCTCGACGATCTCGTCGGCGGCGCGCTCGGCCTGCTTGGTGACCTCCTCGTCGGAGATCAGGCGGGCCTGCTGCTCGCGCGCCTCGCGCACGATCCGCTCCGCCTCGCGTTTGGCCTCGGCGAGCATCTCCTGGCGCTCCTTGACGATCCAGCGCGCCTGCTTGATCTCCTCGGGGATCGTCGCCCGCATCTGGTCGAGGAGATCGTAGATCTCCTCGCGGTCCACGCGCACCTGGTCCGTCAGCGGGACGGGCCGGGCGTTGTGGACGACGTCGTCCAGCTTGTCTATGAGGACCAGAACGTCCATCAGAAGTTCGTAAGCCTACGTGTAGGTGCCATATTTCGGTTAAGAACCGTTCATTTCCTCGACTTTTTGCAAGCTATCGTTCAGCGCCGCTTCGCCGCGAAAGCCTACCTGTCGCCCAGGCGCTCCGTCATCGCGGCCGCCACCGGGGCCGGGACGAGGTCGGAGACGTCGCCGCCGAAGGTGGCCATTTCCTTGACGCCGGTCGAGGAGAGGAAGCTGTAGTGGGGCGAGGCGATCACGTAGACGCTCTCGATCCCTGGGTCGAGCTTGCGATTGAGCTGCGCCATCTCGAACTCGTACTCGAAGTCGGAGATCGCCCGCAGCCCCTTGACGATCGCCCTCGCACCCGATTCGCGTGCGAACTCGACCAGCAGGTTGGAGAAGATCCGCACCTCGACGTTGCCCAGGTCCGCCGTCGCCTCTTCGATCAACGCCTTGCGCTCCTCGGAGGTGAAGAGCGTCTTCTCCTTGCGGAGCGGGTTGTTGACCACACCGACGACGACCCGCTCGAAGACGGCCGCGGTGCGGGTGATGATGTCGACGTGGCCGTTGGTGACCGGGTCGTAGCTGCCGGGGCAGACGACGGTTCCGTTCTCAGCGTCCATCGACGTCAACGCCCCCGTCCGTAGAAGGAGACGTCGGTGCCGCCGTAGCGCCGCTGGCGGCGCCGCTCGAGGGACTCGACCCGAAGCGGGCGCCGCGCCGCGCTCTCGACCACCGCGGTCCCGTCCTCGGCGAGGAGGCTCGGGAGATGGGTATCCAGTTCCTGCCCCACGCGGTCGGCGATTCTATAGGGGGCATCGACGAAGACGAGGTCGAAACGAGGGGCGGCGGCCTCCTCCGCCCGGGCCGCGAGCCAGCGCCGGACGTCGGCGCGAACCAGCTCGGCGCGCTCGCCGAGGCCGAGCCGCTCGACGTTGCCGAGCGCGCCCCGCGTGTCGCGGTCGACGAGCACGGCGCTCGCCGCGCCGCGCGAGAGCGCCTCGATCGCCAGCGCTCCGGTGCCGCAGAAAAGGTCGAGGACCCTTGCACCGACCACGCGCTGCCCGAGCACCGAGAAGATCGCCTCGCGCACGCGGTCGGAGGTCGGCCGAACTTTCCAGCCGCGCGGCGCGACCAAGCGCTGCCCTCCGAGCTCTCCGGCGATCACCCTCACGCGCTAGTGCCCATGGACGTGCCGGTCATTACCCGACCATATGGGCGGTTGATGACCGGCACGTCTCAGAGTGGTAGCGGGTCGAGGGCGTCGACGCCGAAGCGGCGGCGGGCGGCCTCGAGCAACGGACCGAGGACGGGATCGTCGAGCGAGCCGTGGCGGCGCAGCAGCCCCAGCACCTCGTCGCGGGCCGCGACGAGCGCCTCCCCGTCCTCGGGCAGCTCGGCGACCGCGAAGCGCGGCAGGCCGTGCTGGCGCGTGCCCAGCACCTCGCCCTCGCCGCGCAAGGCGAGGTCGACCTCGGCCAAGGCGAAGCCGTCGCGCTCGCGCTCGACCGCCTTCAGGCGGCGGCGGGCCATGCCGCCCGCCGCTTCCGGGAAGAGCAGGCACTGGGACCTGTGCTCGCCGCGGCCGACCCGCCCGCGCAGCTGGTGCAGCTGCGAGACGCCGTAGCGCTCCGCCCCCTCGATCACCATCACGGTCGCGTTGGGGACGTCGATCCCGACCTCGATCACCGTCGTCGCGACGAGCACGTCGAGGTCGCCGCGGGCGAACGCCTCCATCGCCTCCGCCTTGCGCGGCGAGGGCATCTGGCCGTGCAGGACGCCGATCCGGAACCCGCGCAGCTCCTCCGCCGCCAGCCGCGCCGCCTCCCGCTCCGCCGCCTTCCCCTGGACCTTCTCGGACTCGCTGACCAGCGGGCAGACGACGAAAGCCTGGCGGCCCTCGCGCAGCTGCGCCCGGATCGCCTCGTAGGCCGCAGCCCGATCCCCCTCCTCGACCAGCCGCGTCTCGACCGGCTGCCGGCCAGCCGGCAGCTCGCGCAACGCGGTCGTGTCGAGGTCGCCGTAGGCGGTCAGCGAGAGCGTGCGTGGTATCGGGGTCGCGGTCATGTGGAGGACGTGGGGCGCCTTTCCCTCGACGCCCTTGGAGTCCAGGGCCTTGCGCTGCGCCACGCCGAAGCGGTGCTGCTCGTCGACGACGCAGAGGCCGAGACGGGCGAAGCGGACCGAGGGCTCGATCAGCGCGTGCGTCCCCACCACCAGGCCGAGCTCGCCCGTGGCGAGGCGCTCCAGCGCCTCCCGCCGTCGCGCCGCCGGGGTCGCCCCGGTAAGCAGCGCGAACGGCAGCGGCTCGCCGCCGAGCAGGCGATCGAGTGTCGCCGCGTGCTGCTCGGCGAGCGTCTCGGTCGGCGCCATCAGCGCCGCCTGGAAGCCCGCCTCGAGCGCCCGCAGCATCCCGTAGAGGGCGACCACGGTCTTGCCGGAGCCGACCTCGCCCATCAGCAGCCGCTGCATCGGCTCGCCCGAGTCGAGATCGGCGTCGACCTCCTCGAAGGCGCGCAGCTGGTCGCCGGTCGGCTCGAAGGGCAGCGAACCGATCCAGCGCACGACGAGCTCTCCCGGCTGCCCCAGCTTCGGCGCCGGCCGTGCGACCCGATGCGCGCGCTTGCGCGTCGCCAGCAGAGCTTGGTAGAGGAACAGCTCTTCGAAGGCGAGCCGCTCGCGCGCCTGCTCGACGTCCAGATCGCTGTCGGGGAAGTGGACGGCGCGAATCGCCTCTCCCGCGCCGGGGAGCCCTCTGCGGACGCGCAGCTCGGCGGGGAGCGGCTCGATCGCGTCGCCCGCGAGAGCGACCGCCTGCTCCACCCACTGGCGGATCCGCGACGCCTTCAAGGTCTCGGTTGCCGGGTGAACCGGCACGAGCGCTTCCTCCGGCGGGTCGGACGCAAGGAGCTCGTATTCGCTCACCCGGAAGCCGCGTTTGTCACGCGAGCCGGTCAGCAGCAGACGGGTGCCTTCGGTCAGCTTTTGGGCCACCCACGGTTGGTTGAACCAGGTCGCTCTGACGTGGCCAGAGTCGTCGCCAACTTTGACCGACGCGATCGAGAGACCGCGGCGGCGGAAGGGGCGGGGTGCGTTGCCGAGCACCTCGACGCGGATCGTCGCCTGCTCTCCCGGCTCTAGGCCGGCGAGCGACACGACGGTCCGGTCGCGGTGGCTGTGGGGAACGCGCCAGAGGAGGTCGCTGAGGGTCTCGATGCCGGCCTCGGCAGCCGCCTCCGCCATCCGCGGCCCGACACCGGAGAGCGCCGTCAGGGGGCCGTCGAGGAGGCTCGGGCGGGGCCAGTGGACGGGCGCGCCGACCAGCTGCTTGCGAGTCAATCGGGAAGCGCCGGCGAAGGAGTGCATCGGCGAGC
>Ga0193699_10000247_pt1 | contig 24406 bp, 25 predicted proteins | sample L3c2metaG_FD_160095 | JGI IMG/M metagenome (GOLD analysis project Ga0193699, IMG submission 160095) | Soil microbial communities from a riparian zone of the East river system, Colorado, United States - L3c2 | ecosystem: Environmental > Terrestrial > Soil > Riparian zone | place: USA: East...
CCGGTCAACTCGCCGACGGCCTTCATCTTCTGCGCCTGGTGAAGCTGGCGTTCGGCGTCGCGGAAATTGCGCTCGAGCTTGGCGATATGACGCTTCAACGCGGCGATCTCGGCGCGCATGTCGCCGGCATCTTCTTGTGTTGCGCGGGACGGCGTTTGGATCGGTGACCGCCTCAGCATCGTCGCCAATAATCCCGCACTGATAAACAAGCCCATGGTTCCCCCAAACCTGCGCTAGCCGGCAACTCAGTCGTGCCGTACACGCCGCAGCCAATTCCTAGAACTCGCGATGTACAAAGTGACCTCCAGCAGAAACTCAGGCTACGCTTGTTGATGCACCGACGCGGTGACTAACGATTCATTCGTCGCACCGGCATTGAAAGCGGCGCGCGGCGTTTCAAAATTGTTTTGCTGCTCGGGTGAGCATCAACGTCGTCTGCGATCGAGAGTATGCGCGCCATGATAGAGTTTCCTTGGTTGCGCACGCGACAACGAAGAATAAACACTGTTACGTGAGTACCGTCATTCCGCCGAATGTTTCGGCATTCTGGAACCGGTGTTTCGATAGTGTGAGTGAGTCGTGATTTGCGCGCGTCCGTCTGCCCTCCATCGTGCATAGGCGACGCGCTTGTTAAAGCTGCATGCAAAAAAACATGGACGCGGTTTCTTGGTCACCACTCGTTGACCGCCGCCATCCGTTGCGCCGGAAAATTGTGACCTTGATCTGACTCAATCCGTCCGCGATGCGGACATGGACGACAATGGAGTGCTGATGCTGCCGAGCGACAATAGAATTTTGAGATCCTTACCGGCATCAGATCTCGCAGAACTACAGGCCGGTCTGAAGCAAGTGACCCTGATGCCCGGGACGGCACTCTACAAGGCCGGCAGTGAAATCGAACATGTCCACTTTCCTTCAAGCGGCGTGGTCTCGGTGGTGATATCACTGAAGACCGGCCAGGAAATTGCCACCGGGATCGTCGGCAATGGCGGCGTGGTCGGCACGTTGATCGGAAACGCCGGCCGGCTCGCCTTCGGCCAGGCGACGGTGCAGATCGAAGGCGCGGCCTGGCAGCTGCCGCGCGCCAAATTTTTAGCCGTCGTCAATAAAAGCGCGGCCGTGCGCGCGCTCGCCAATGAATTCGAGGGCTACTTATATTGGCAGGCGCAGCAATGCGTGGCGTGCCACGCGGTGCACACGGTCGAGGCCCGGCTGTGCCGATGGCTGTTGCAGTGCCAGGACGTCACTGAGAGCGAGATCATTCCGCTGACGCAGGAAAATCTGTCGCAGCTGATGGGGGTGAGGCGCAATTCCGTGTCGCTGTCCGCGCACGAGTTGCAGACCGCGGGGATCATCCAGTACCGGCGCGGCAGCATCCGCATCGTCAACCGCGAGGCGCTCGAGCGCGCCGCCTGCGAATGCTACGAAGCGGTCCGCGGCTATGCCAGCAAGATGACGCCGCCTTTGTGCACCGAACAGGTCGACCTGGACTAGGCCCTCGTCAGACCGCGCCCGAGCCGATACCTTGCGCCCCTTGTCCGCCGGGAGACTTCCACCATGACCGATATTTTGCGGCGCAGTTTTTTGCGCAGTGCTCTGAGCTTGGCTCTCAGCTTGACGCTGGGCGCGGCCGTCTTGCTGATGCCGCAACTTGCGGGCGCGCAGAACTACCCGACACAACCGTTGCGTCTCGTTGTCGGCTTTCCCGCGGGCGGGCCGAACGACATTCAAGGCCGCATGATCGCGCAGTGGCTGTCGACGCGGCTCGGCCAGCCGGTCAACGTCGACAACAGGCCGGGTGGTTCGAGCAATCCCGCCACCGAAGAAGTCGTGCGCGCGCCGGCCGACGGATACACGCTGATGTTGGTCGGTCCGGCCAACACCATTAACCCCTCACTCTATGACAACCTGCCGTTCAATTTCCTGCGCGACATCGCTCCGGTGGGGTCGGTGATCCGCGAGCCGCTGGTGATGGTGGTGCATCCTTCGGTGAAGGCGAACACGGTTGCCGAGTTCATCGCTTTGGCGAAGGCCAATCCCGGCAAACTCAAGATGGCGTCGACGGGGAAGGGCTCGTCGCCCCATGTCACCGGTCTGCTGTTCACGTCGATGTCGGGGGTCGATGTCGAGGTCGTGCAATATGCCGGCGGCGGTCCTGCGCTCAAGGGCATGATCGAGGGACAGGCGCAGATGATGTTCGAGCCGATGTCGGCCTCGATCGAGCCGGTGCGCAGCGGCAAGTTGCGCGCGCTGGCCGTGACGACCACGACGCGCTCGGCGGCGCTGCCCGATGTGCCGCCGTTGAACGATGCCGTGCCGGGTTACGAGGCGAGCGCGCTGACCGGCATCGGCGTGCCGGCAGCGACCCCGCCTGCGATCATCGAGCGGCTCAACAAAGAGATCAACGCGGGGCTGGCCGATGCGGTGATGAAACAGCGCTTCATCGATGGCGGCGGCATTCTACTCGGCGGCTCGCCCGCCGACTTCGGCAAGCTGCTCGCCGCCGAAACCGAGAAGTGGGCCAAAGTCATCAAGAGCGCCGGTGTGAAGCCTTAAAGCCGGGACTACCTCAAGCGCTACTTGACGGCGCGCCGCCCGGCTGACCATAATGTTATAGTATTACATTTTTGGCGGCGGTGTTGGGTATGGGTTGGGTGAGGGCAAGACGGAGGCTGGGCGGGTGGCTCGCGCTGTTTGCGCTCGCCGTTCAGCTCACGGCGACGTTCGACCATATCCACGCCGAGGACTTCCAGACGAAGGGTTTGGCGCCGCCGTCATTTAATGTGGCGACTATCGAGGGCGATGGCACGCCGGCCGCGCCTAACCATCATCCCGATCACGACGACTGTCCGATCTGCGCGGTTGCGCATCTGACCGGCACAGCGCCGCTGCCCGCGCCGCCGCAGTTCGCGGTGCCGGTGGCAACACCCGTCGCCTGGCGCGCCGCGATCGAGCGGCGCATCGACCCGCGCGCCGCGCGGCAGCCATTCCAAGCCCGCGCCCCTCCGCAAGCCTGACGTCGCAATTCGTCCGCGTCCGTCAGTCTTACGAGGTTTTTCCATGTTGAATCGCATTCGCCGCGGTCTGCTCTTGGCCGTGTGCCCTGCCGTGCTTGTTGCCGCGCTCACTTCTTCTCATGCCCAGGTCGTCCTGCCGGAAATCACCGTCACCGCGCCAAGCCCAATCCAAGGCGGTTCATCGTCGGGAACGGGCGATGGCCTGCAAGGCACGCTGCCGATCGTCACCGATCAGTTCTCCACCGTGACCGTGGTGCCGAGCGACGAGATCCGCCGCAGCGGCGGGTCGACGCTGGGCGATCTGCTGTTCAACAAGCCCGGCATCACCGGTTCGGGCTTTGCGCCCGGCGCGTCGAGCCGGCCGATCATCCGCGGCCTCGACGTCAATCGCGTGCGCATCCAGGAGGACGGCATCGGCGCCAACGGCGCGTCCGATCTCGGCGAGGATCATTTCGTGCCGGTCGATCCGCTCACCACCGATCAGGTGGAGGTGATCCGCGGCCCGGCGACCTTGCGCTTCGGCTCGCAGGCGATCGGCGGCGTAGTGGAGACCACCAACAACCGCATTCCGACCTTCATTCCGCAACGCGGCATCAGCACGGAATTTCGCGGCGCGGCGACGTCGTCCGACAACGGTATCGACGGCGCCGTGCTGCTCGATGCCGGCGCCAATAATTTCGCGCTGCATGCCGACGCCTTCGGCCGCAAGACGCAAGACTATCGCGTGCCGAGTTATCCTTATCTGACCGCGCCCAATGCAGCCGCGATGCCGAACGCGACGCAGCCCGGCGCCTTCAACGGACGGCAGCCGAATTCATCTATGAGCAGCGATGGGCAGTCGGTCGGCGCTTCGTATATTTTCAATGAAGGCTTTGCCGGCCTCGCCGTCACGCAAAACAACGCGCTCTATCACATTCCCGGAAGCGACGGCGAGAACGCCAATACCCGCATCGACGCCAAACAGACCAAAGTGCTGACCAAAGGCGAATGGCGCGCGCCGAACGGCTTCATCGACGCCATCCGGTTCTGGGGGGGCGTCACCGACTACAAGCATAATGAGATCGGGCTGGCCGATCCATCGGATTTCTCCAGCGACGGCGTGCGGCAGACCTTCACCAATAAAGAGCAGGAAGGCCGCGTCGAGGCGCAGCTTGCGCCGTTCAACCTGCGCTTCGCGACCCTGACCACCGCCATCGGCGTGCAGGGCGGCCATCAGCAACTGACCGCGCCCAGTCCCGACAATGCCGGGCTGTGGGACCCCAACAGCAATAACCGCATCGCCGGCTACATGTTCAACGAGTTCAAGTTCAACGAGGCGACCAAGGCGCAGATCGCCGGCCGCATCGAGCAGGTGAACTTGTCGGGCATTGGCCGCGAATTCGATGACACCGGGTTGATCGCGTCGAATGCGGTATCGCCGCGCTATACGCCGAAAAGCATCAGCGTCGGCCTGATCCAGAACCTGCCGTGGGATCTCGTCGGCAGCGTCACCGCGCAATATGTCGAGCGCGCGCCGAAGCCGGCGGAACTGTTCTCCGGCGGCGGCCACGACGCAACCGTGACCTTCGACAAGGGCAACCCCAATCTCGGGATCGAGGCCGCGCAATCGTTTGAGGTTGGCCTCAAGCGCGCGCAAGGGCCGTTCCGGTTCGAAGCCAATGCCTACATCACGCACTTCAAGGGCTTCATCTACCGCCGCCTGACAGGCAATACCTGCGAAGGCGACACCGGCGCTTGCGGTGTGGGCGTTGGCGATCTCAACGAAGCGATCTATTCTCAGGCCGACGCGAACTTCCGGGGTGTCGAATTCCAGAGCCAATGGGACCTGCTGCCACTCGGCAGCGGAGTGTTCGGCGTCGAGAACCAGTTCGACGTCGTGCGCGCGACCTTCACCGACGGCACCAATGTGCCGCGGATTCCGCCGGTGCGGCTCGGCGGCGGCGTGTTTTGGCGCGATTCCGCGTGGCTGGCGCGCGTGCGCCTGCTGCACGCCTTCGCGCAGAACGATATCGCGGTGGCGGGGGAGACGCCGACGAGTGGTTACGACGATCTTCGCGCCGAAGTGAGCTATAAATGGAAACCTGCAACGCGCGGCGCCAACGATCTCACCGAGGCTTCGCTCGGCGTCGTCGGCACTAATCTGCTCAACCGCGACATCCGCAACAGCGCGTCTTATTCCAAGGACGAGGTGCTGATGCCGGGCGCCAGCGTGCGGGTCTTCGCGACGGTGAAGTATTGAAACGCTGCAATCGTCTTGGGCCGGCGCAGCCTCGCTGCGCCGGCCCGTATGACCCCGGCTAGTTCGCTTTAACACCCGCGGCGTCGATGACCGGCGACCATTTTGCGACCTCGGCCTTGAGATGCGCGGCAAGCGCTTGCGGCGTCGCTTGTTCGGGTGAGACCGGATCGACGCCGAGGGTGGCCATCCTTTCGCGGACACTGGCGTCTTTGACCGCGGCTTGCAGCGCTGCCGTTAGTTTTTGCCCGACCTCGGGCGGCAGGCCTTTCGGCGCCCACATGGCGTGCCAGGCGCTGACCTCGAAGCCTTTCAGCCCGCTCTCGTCCAGTGTCGGCAAATCCGGCAGTATGGGCAGCCGCTGTTTGGTAGTCGCCGCGTAGGCTTTGATCTTGCCGGCCTTGATTTGCGTCGTCGTGGCCGTGGTCTGGTCGCACATCAGGTCGAACTGGCCGCCGAGTAGATCGGTCATGGCCGGACCGGTGCCGCGATACGACACCGCGGTCAATTGCGTATTGATGGCGTGCAGGAACATCAGCCCGCACAAATGAGATGCCGAACCGATGCCGGCGTGCGCGTAGGTCGCCGTCGCTTTATTGGTCTTGATCCAGGCGATCAGGTCTTTGATGGTCTTGGCTTCAAGCGCGGTCTTGCCGACGACGGTCATTGGCGCGTCGGCGATACGGCCGATCGAGTCGAAATCGTCGATGACGTTGTAACGCAGGTCTTTGTAGAGCGACGGCGCGGTCGCCTGGGCGATATGCCAAACTGAAATGGTGTAGCCGTCGGGCGCTGCCTTCGCGACGCGCGCCATGCCGATAGTGCCACCGGCGCCGCCCGCATTCTCGACGACGATTTGTTGACCCAAAGTTCGCGTCATCGATTCCGCGATGAGGCGGGCAATCGCGTCGGTCGGTCCGCCGGCGGCGGCCGGGACAATAAGAGTGATGGCGCGTGTCGGATAGTTTTGCGCTGTTGCAGGCGCGAGGTACGCCACCGCGAGCCCAGCAACGACGATAGCCGGCAGAAGTCCGCGAGAAATCTTCCGCAAAGCATTCTCCCTAGGTTTTGCGCCGGATTCTTCCGGTCGTGTGAGGGGACTATAGCAAAGGTACCGAGCAGGGGGGCGGGCTTTTATGCCGCCGTCATCGACGATGCGGTAGGCGCGAGCTGGGCCACGGTTTCGTCCGCCTCGACGGCGTGGTCGAGGCGCAGCGTCAGACAGCAGGCCGAACCGCCGCTGCGTAGGAAGGCCTGCAGCGGTGTCTTGGCGACAGTGTAGCCGCGTCCCTCGATCGTGCGGCGGAGCGCGTCGCTGCAACTTGACATGACGATGATGCGGTCGATGCACGTGGCGTTGGCGGCAAAGCGCACGGCATCGGCGCGGCTGAGCGCGATACGCTGCGACGGGGCGACATGCGCATGGATGGTCTCGAGCGCGGCGGCCGTGAAGGCCGCCGGATAATAGAGCACGTCGCCGGATGGCAGCGCGCAGAACGCCGTGTCGAGGTGATAGAAATTCGGATCGACGAGCGCCAGCGGGAGACAGGGCAAGCCGAATTCGCGCTCGACCGCATCGCGCGCGGCCTCGTCCGAGCGAAAGCCACTGCCGATCCAGAACAGTTTGCGCGAACGATCCCACAGGCAATCACCGGCGCCTTCGAGCGTCACGCCGGGCGGCAGTTCGACGACCTCATCGAGCAGGCCGCGGGCCTGCAGCGCACGAAAGCTGGCCGCGAACACCGGCTGCTCGCGCTGACGTTCGGGATGAAGGAAGCGCGCCAGCACCGCCTTGCGGTCGAGTACGACTGCCGCGTTGGCGGTGAATACAAGATCGGGAAGTCCGGGCTGCGGCTCGACCGTCTCGATGGCCGCGCCGCAGGTGCGCAGCGTGCGATGGAGCCCGTCCCATTGCCGCACCGCGCGGGCGTGCAGCACGTCTCCGTTGCCGGCCCAGGCATTCGGATCCATCCAGGGGTTGATGCTGTAAGTGACCGCGAAATGTTGCGGGCGGCAGATCAGGAAGCGGGCCTTGGAAGCGGGAGCGAGCGACCCGGTTTCTTTCATCGTCCAGATTCTTCCCTGCCGACAAGGATGAGTGGAACACTTGGAAGCGAATCGAGGCGAAAATAATTTTAACATGATTTGCGCCGCGGCCGGACTGCAAATCAGCTAGTCCCCATCGCATCGCAGCGCCGCACTGAGGCGGCTAGCGGTGCGCGCGGCCGCCATGTAATCCTTGACTCGCATGTCAAATCCCGCAGTGCCTTCGGGCGCCATCACCGACCCCCCTTCGCTCTACGAACTGTTCAAGGCCTTCGCCATCGTCTCGCTGTCCGGCTTCGGCGGTGCGCTGCCTTGGGCGCGGCGGATGATCGTCGAGCAACGCCGCTGGATGACAACGGAGGAATTCAACGAGGCCTTCGCGCTCTCGCAATTCCTGCCCGGGCCCAATCTGGTGAATTTCTCGGTTGTGTTCGGCTTGCGCTTCGGCGGACCGCTCGGCGCCGCGGTCACGCTGGCCGGCCTGATGGGCCCGCCGCTCGTCATCGTCATGATATTGGGGATGCTCTACGCACGATTCGGCGACGTTGAGGTGCTCAGCCGCATACTTGCCGGCATCACGGCGGCGGCGGCAGGCCTGCTGATCGCGGTGGTCGCCAAGATGGCGGCGCCGCTGTTCCTGACGCGGTGGAACTCCGCGCCCGCGATCGCGATTCTGGCCTTTGTCGGCGTCGCCATTATGCAATGGCCGCTGCAGTTGGTATTCCTGGTGCTGGCGCCGGTCAGCGTGGCCTTCGCGTGGTTCAAGCGATGAATGACTCACCGCTCACCGCGCTGTTCGGTTATTTCGCGATGCTGTCGCTATTCGCGATCGGCGGCGCAAACGCCGCCATTCCCGACATGCATCGAATCTCAGTCGAGGTCATGGGATGGATGACCAGCCGGCAGTTCGCCGACATGTTTGCGATCTCGCAATTGTCGCCGGGACCGAACGTCATCATTGTTACGTTGATTGGCTACCACGTGGCCGGCATTACCGGCGCAGCCGTCGCAACTGTTGCGATGTGCGGTCCGACATGCCTGGTGGCCTTCGGCGTCGCGCATGTATGGGACCGTTTCAAGGATGCGCATTGGCGCATCGCCATCCAGGCCGGCCTGGTGCCCGTGTCGCTCGGCTTGATTGGTGCCAGCGCCTTCGTGCTGGCGCGAGCGGCGGATAACAATGTCTATGCGGTAGCCGTTACCGCCGTTACGGCGGTTGTAGCTTTTGCCACCCGCATCAACCCGTTGTGGGTTTTTGGCGCTAGCGGACTTTTGGGCCTCAGCGGCTGGCTCTAATTCTTGATTTCTGCGGAAAAGCCGGCAGGTCTGTACGTCGCGGTTATTGCCTAAGGTTCGCGCTTCCAGTAACGCGGGGGCCTGTGCTACAGATCAATGACTTAGCGACACCAATAAGCCGAAAGTTGCAGGAGGGGATATGTCCGAGGCCAAATCCACCCCACGGGCGGGCGGTTTCCAATTCAAGGTACGCGGTCCGCGCGATTTTTACGGCGGCCTTGCGCTCATGGCGGTGGCGATCCTCGCCATTGTCGCGTCGGGTGATCTGCCCGGCCAAAGTGGTTTCGCTTTCGGACCGGGAACTGCGCCACGCATGTTTGCCGTTTTGCTCGCCATCTCTGGCGGCATCATCGCGGTGACCGGCCTGTTCATGGATGGTCCGGAGATCGAACCCTTCGCCATCAAGGGCCCATCTTATGTGCTGGTCGCGATCCTCGCCTTCGCCTTCCTGATCCGCGGCCTCGACCTGCGCATCGTCAAAATTCCTTTCACCATACCGTCGTTCGGGCTGGTGATTTCGACCTTCGCTGCCTTCCTGATTTCGATCATGGGATCGAGCGAGATGAAATGGGTGGAAAGCCTGATCGCCGCGGTGGCGATGACGGCGTTCTGCGTCGGCCTGTTCGTTTATTTGCTCGGGCTGCCGTTCCAGCTTTGGCCAGCGTTCTGATCGGATCGCATCATCATGACTGACCTTCTCGCTAATCTCGCGCTCGGCTTCTCGGTCGCCGCGAATCCTTACAACATCGGCTTCTGTCTGCTCGGAGCCTTGGTCGGCACGCTCGTCGGCGTGCTGCCCGGCATCGGCACAGTTGCCACCGTCGCCATGCTGTTGCCGATCACGTTCGGCCTGCCGCCGGTCGGCGCGCTCATCATGCTCGCCGGCATTTATTATGGCGCGCAATATGGTGGTTCCACCACGTCGATCCTGGTCAATATTCCAGGAGAGGCGACTTCGGTCGTCACCTGTCTCGACGGCCACCAGATGGCCCGCAACGGCCGCGCCGGCGCCGCGCTTTCGATCTCGGCGATCGGCTCGTTCTTTGCCGGCTGCGTCTCGACCGTTCTGGTCGCCGCGTTGGGTGCGCCACTAACCGGTCTTGCCCTGCTGTTCGGCCCGGCTGAGTACTTCTCGCTGATGGTGCTGGGTCTGATCTTCGCGGTGGTGCTGGCGAAGGGCTCGGTGGTCAAGGCTATTGCCATGATCCTGTTGGGCCTGCTGCTGTCGATGGTCGGCTCCGATCTGGAGACCGGCGCCGGCCGCATGACCTTCGACATTCCGGAGCTTTCGGACGGTATCGGCTTCGCCAACGTGGCGATGGGTCTGTTCGGCTTTGCCGAAATCATCCGCAACCTAGAAATGTCGGCGGAGAGCCGCGAAATCGTCAATGCCAAGATTTCGGGATTGATGCCGACGCGGCAGGACCTCATAGACTCCTCGGGTGCGATCGCGCGCGGCACTATCCTCGGTTCCATCCTCGGCATTCTGCCGGGCGGCGGCGCGGTGGTGGCCTCGTTTGCGGCCTACACCTTCGAGAAGCGTATCTCGAAAACGCCTCACATGTTCGGCCGCGGCATCATCCAGGGCGTCGCTGCCCCGGAAGCCGCCAACAACGCGGCCGCGCAAACCTCGTTCATTCCCCTGCTGACGCTCGGTATCCCGCCGAACGCGGTGATGGCGTTGATGGTCGGCGCCATGACCATCCACGGCATCGTGCCGGGTCCGCAGGTGATGGTGAAGCAGCCCGAACTGTTCTGGGGCATGATCGCCTCGATGTGGCTCGGCAACCTGATGCTGGTCATCATCAACCTGCCGCTGGTCGGCCTGTGGGTGACCCTGTTGCGGGTGCCGTACCGGCTGCTGTTTCCCTCGATCATCGTGTTCTGCTGCATCGGCATCTACTCGATCAACAACGCGCCGACCGACGTGGTGATTGCTGCGGCCTTCGGCCTGATCGGGTACTGGCTGGTCAAACACGACTTCGAGCCGGCGCCGCTGGTGCTGGCTTTCGTGCTCGGCCCGCTGATGGAAGAGAACCTGCGGCGCGCCATGCTGATCGCCCGCGGCGATCCGACCGTGTTCGCGACCCGGCCGATCTCGGCCGGCTTGCTGCTGGTCGCGTTCCTCCTGCTGGCGCTGGCCATGCTGCCGATGATCCGCAAGCGGCGCGACGAAGTCTTCGTGGAATCGGAAAACTAAGCATCCGAACCGCAGATTAGACGGCCGCGCGGTTACGCCGCGCGGCCGTTACCATGCCCGGCACCCGACATCCGATAAGAAGCGTGGTCGCCGGAAGGAACTCCGGGCGACGTTGTCGCAATCGATCCTTAAACCTAACGGCGGCGCGGCATTTTCGCGACGCTGTCAGGAGAACATTAGCCAGCCGTCTTAACGAAGCGACGAACAATCCCAGCACGTTGGGAGAACATGTCGCCTGCCATGTTAATTTCGGGCTTTGCAAACCGTTGCGGAGGCCGGAAACAAAATCGCGAATTGGCCGTTGCCTCAAAAATCGTCATTCGAGGAACCGCCTATGTCAAAATATCTGTATGCCGCGCTCGTACTCGCCTCGTTGACCGCCACATGGGCGACGCCGGCCGCCGCCGTCGAATATCCCTGGTGTGCTCAATATGGCTGGAGCGGGCAGGGCGGCCGCAACTGCGGCTTCAGCACCTACCGCCAATGCATGGCGACAGTCAGCGGTATCGGCGGGTATTGCGAGCGCAACCAGTTCTATCAGGGCCGTCGGCGCCGTTGATGACCGGTCAGCGTGTCAGCGCGACGAGGCTGGCGGCCAGGATCACGAGCTGAACGCTGAACACCGTGACGTTGACGTCCCACTTGGTGGCGAACAGTGGCAAGGGCGCGGGGTAGGGCTCGTAACCGCTTTTGTCGTAGGCGCCGCCGCCATAGACCGGCATCGCGAACAGCGCAACGAAGAACGCCGCATAGACGATGGTGCCGATCAGCGCCGCGAGATACAGCCGCTCCAGCGCGAGCGGACCCGGCCACCAGATCAGCGCCAGGTTCAGAAGGCCGAATCCCGAATAGCTGCAGATCTGCCAGACCACATGGAAGCGCGCATGCGGCGTCCAGTGCGGATTGGTGGCGTGGGTCTTGTTGAAGTCGGCAAGCACGGTGCCGAGCGACCAGCCGGCCGTCATCAGCGTCAGCAAAATGCGCGCGACTAGGATGTGATCGAAGGTCATGGCAGTTCCCCTGGCGCGGGGATGCTAACCTTGCCGCCACGACTTATCGAGGGACGTGGGCGTCAGCGCACCAGCCCGGCCATCGATTTCGTTGGCCGAGCCGTCTTGAGCTACTTGTCCACCAGGAGTTCGACCAGATCCACGATATGGCGACGTATTTTTCCGTTCTTGATGTGCATGAAAGCCGCGGTCAAGGCTAGTCCGTCGGATGTGCTCAGGAAATCGGACACATAGCCCGGCGACGGCAAGCTGGGCACGAGACCCGGCTGTTCGGAAATATTCGGTCCGCCTTCAAAGAAAAATGAAACCGGCACCTGCAGGATGTTTGAGATCTGTTGCAGTCGGCTCGCACCGATCCGGTTTGTGCCCTTTTCGTATTTTTGTACCTGTTGAAACGTCAGGCCGAGGGAGTGGCCGAGCTTTTCTTGACTCATGCCCACCATTATCCGGCGCATCCGCACGCGCGCACCGACATGTTTGTCCGTAGGGTTAATGACTTTCTTCACCATGCTAGGGGCTTTGGCCCGGTCTGGCGTTTTCAATTGCGCGCGGGTCATGGTCAATTATCCTAAGATTGCAGACATATAGCCGTTCCGGCGGGACGCGCCGGGCGTAAAGATGGTCACTGGCGATGCGGGCCGCTGCAACGAAAAATACCAGTCGCAGCAGATCTGCCACCCTCGCCTGTATTGTTCACGGCGAGCAGGACCTGTCATTACAACCTAGGGACTATTTTATTAGATAGCATCTAACAACGGGAGCGTCGCAGCGGGCAGCCGCGGTTTCGAACGATGGTGAACAATGGCGAACATCGAACTTCGGCTCTATCAGTATTTTATCACTCTTTGCGACGAGCATAATTTTGCGCGCGCTGCGGAGCGGCTGGCGATAACGCCACCGACGCTCACACACCAAATTCAAAAGCTCGAAAAAGAACTCGATGTTCGTCTGCTGAGCCGCAAGACGAAAAAGAAGGTTCAGCTCACCGAGGCCGGGGTCCGTTTTCTCGAGAGCGCGCGCGATGTGCTCCATCGCGCCGATGAAGCCGAGTTGACCGCGCGCAAGGCGGCGCGCGGCGAAGTCGGACGAATTGAAATTGGATACCTGTTGGCGGCCGCCTATTCCGGCATGTTGCAAAAACTCATCGGCGGATTTCAAAAAACATATCCTGGCATCGATATCACGCTGCGGCAGATTTCGACGGTGAGTCTTATTAGTGCAATTCTGTCGAATGAACTGGATGCCGGCGTTGCGCGAATGCCGACGCAATATCCACCCGGCTTGAGCGGGTTCCCGGTTTATCGCTCGCCGGTGGTTCTGGCGCTGCCAAGCAACAGTCCGCTGGCGCGAACGCGCGGCCCGATCGATCCGAGGACGCTCAAAGACGAAACCTTCGTCAGCACCTCGGTTGGCTTCGATCTCGCGTTCAGACAACATGTCGCAGCCATCGCGGCCCTTGGAGAATTTGAGCCAAAAATCTCCAAGCGCGCCGGCGATCTGACAACGGTCCTGACATATGTTTCTAGCGGTTATGGAATTGCGGCCATTTCCGGCGAATTGGTCAAATGCCAGATGCCCAATGTGACGTTTAAAGAGATCGCGTCGAGTACGGCATTCGAGGTCGTCTACGCGTTCATGCACCGGACCAATGAAACCGCACCAGCGTCTAAGGCTCTGATCGAAGCGGTGCGGGCCTACACATTGAAAGACGTGGACACCAAACGCGACGGTTGAACTGGCCCTCGGGAGGCGTCATCATCGACGACGGCAATCGGGAGTTCGCTGCGACGGGGGGGACGATGCGCAAGGGCCTGTGGCTGGGATTGATCGCACTGTTTGGGTGTCACGATGCGGCCATCGCGCAAAACTGGCCCGCGAAACAGCCAGTGCGCGTCATCGTTACCAATACGCCGGGCAGCGGGATCGACGTTACGGTCCGCGCCGTATTCGAACAGGTGGCGAAACAGATCGGCCAAGCTGTTTTCGTCGAGAACCGCGCTGGCGCGGCCAACACGATTGGCATCGCGGCGGCCGCGAGGGCTGAGCCGGACGGCTACACAGTCCTCGCGACCACGTCGGGGATCGCGCTGGCGCCGTATACGCACAAGAGTCTGCCCTACGACACCACGCGCGACCTCGCGGCGGTGATCCCGCTCGGCAGTTTGACCAACGTCATGATGACGCCGCCCGGCCGCTTCAGATCGGTGCAGGATCTGGTCGCCAAGGCCAAAATCGAACCCAATGCTATTTCCTATGCCTCAATCGGTCCGGGCAGTACGGGCCATCTGAGCGCGGAACGGCTGGCGCTAAGCGCCGGCTTCAAGGCGTTGCACGTCCCCTTCAAGGGCACGGCCGAGGGATTGCTGGATGTCGCCGCCGGCCGCGTCGATTTCTTCTTCAACCCGGTGATTGCCGGCTTGGCCATGATCCAGGAGAAAAAGCTCGACGCGCTGGTCGTGAGCAGCACGGCGCGTTCATCGCTGCTGCCCGATGTGCCGACCACCGTCGAGGCCGGCTATCCGGATTCCAGTTATGATTTCTGGATCGGCATTTTCGTCCCGTCGGCGACGCCGCAGCCGATCATGGGACAACTTTATACCGAAATCCGCAAGGCGCTGGCGCTGCCGGAGATCAGGAACCGTCTTGCCAAGCTCGGCGTCGAACCGATGGACATGACTCGCGAGCAGTTCGACGCCTATTTCAAGAAAGAGCTCGAAAGCAACGCTACACTGGTGAAGGCTGCGAATATTTCATCGAACTGAACCGGCTGGCGCGGCCGCCTCGACGCGGCTCAGAAAGGCGCCAAGCAACCGGTTGAAGATGTCGGTCTGCTCCAGATTGACGTAGTGGCCCGTATTGGCGACGCGGTGGTACTCGGCCTGGGACAAGGCGTGCGCGACGCGCTCGCAATCGCGCGCCGGCGCGATCGGATCATTGGCGCCGGCGATCACCAGCGCCGGCACATCGATCTTGGCGAGCGAGGGAAAAATATTGGATTCCGTGAGCGCGCCATAGGCCGCCAGATAGCCCTCCGGCTGCGCCGAGCCGGCAAGTTCGACCACCTGCTGTACGAGCGCTTCGGGCGTGCCCTTCGCCACATAAGTTGAATTGCGCAGTTCGGCGAATTTGCGCTGTCCCATGCTCTCGAGTTCGGCACGGCGCACCGACCGCAATCGGCTGCGTTCCTGCGGTTCGAGGTGGCCCAGGCCGGTCACGCCGCAGGCAAATACCATGGCGCGGACGCGCTCCGGATGTGCCTGTGCGAGATCGGCGAGGATGACCGTGCCGAAGGAGGTACCGACTCCGACAGCATGGCCGATATCGAGCTCATCCATGAAGCGCCGCGCCAGGCCGCTGAAATCGCGCGTCGCCGGCGAGGGCGCCGCGAGAAGATCGGAACCGCCGAATCCCGGCATGTCCCAGGCGACGACGCGGTGGTTGTGCGAAAACGCATCGAATTGCGGCTGCCACGACGCCGAATTGCCGCCGAGCCCATGCAAAAACAAGAGGACGGGGCCGCTGCCCGCTTCCCGGTAGGCGATCCGCCGGCCCTCGAGCGGAACGTATTTGACGGGCGTTTCCATTCGGCGTCCTTGGGAGAGCTGAGTCTATGGGCCAAAAAACCGGTTGTACAGGAACCTGGTATCGCCAAGTCGCCGTTGATAAGCGCCTGCCGTGGAGTTGCCGGGTGGAGTAAACTTCCCCATCTTGAGTCGATCAACCGGGCTTCGCGATGCGCCAATACCTCGATCTGATGGAACACATCCTCCACCACGGCGTGGAGAAGCACGACCGTACCGGCACCGGGACACTATCGGTGTTCGGCCATCAGATGCGGTTCGATCTGGCCGACGGCTTTCCGATGCTCACCACCAAGAAGCTGCATCTGAAATCGATCGTCCATGAACTACTGTGGTTTCTGGCCGGCGACACCAACATCAAATATCTCAACGACAACGGCGTGCGCATTTGGGACGAATGGGCCGACGAGCGCGGCGACCTCGGCCCGGTCTATGGCCACCAGTGGCGTTCATGGCCCGCCAAGGATGGCAAGACCATCGATCAGATCGCCAACGTGATCGCGATGATCAAGCGCAATCCGGATTCGCGCCGGCTCATCGTCACGGCGTGGAATCCGGCCGACGTCGACAAGATGGCGCTGCCGCCATGCCATTGCCTGTTCCAGTTCTATGTCGCCGACGGCAAACTGTCGTGCCAGCTCTACCAGCGCTCGGCCGACGTGTTCCTCGGCGTGCCGTTCAACATCGCGTCCTATGCGCTGCTGACGCTGATGGTGGCGCAGGTGACCGGCTACAAGCCCGGCGAGTTCGTGTGGACCGGAGGCGACACGCATCTTTATATGAATCACCTGGAGCAAGCGAAGCTGCAGCTCTCGCGCGCGCCCAAGGCGCTGCCGACGATGCGGCTCAATCCCGCAGTAAAGGATATTTTCGGCTTCCACTTCGACGACTTCACATTGGAGAATTACGAGCCGCATCCGCACATCAAAGCAATGGTGGCGGTGTGATATCCGCCGCCGGCCGCCAAGGCCGCTGCGCTAGGTTGCTTTCATGCCGAACAGCTTGGCGGCGTTGAGGCCAAGGATGCCGGCGCGGTCTGCGTCGCTCAACGTCTCGGTCGCGAAGACGTGCTCGACCGGGTTCTGCTCCCACGGTATCGGATGATCGGTGCCGAGCATGATCTGGCTGGCGCCAACCTGCGCGACCAGGTGGCGCAAGGCTTCCGGCGTGAACACCAGCGCATCGAAGTGAAGCTGGTTGAGATATTCGGTCGGCTTTTTCTTCAGCTTGATGTCGGGATTGCAGTTCTGCGGTGCCACGAAGCAGGCATGATCCGAACGGGGCGCGTAGGACGGCAGATAGCCGCCGCCGTGCGCGGCGATGATCTTGAGCTTGGGGAATTTGTCGAGCGTGCCTTCGAAGATCAGCTTCTGCAACGCGATGGTGGTGTCGAGCGGATTGCCGATGGTGTTCGCCAGCCAGCCATTGCCCTTGAAGCGCGTATTGAGTTGCGGCGTGCTCTGCGGGTGGATGAACAGTGCCGCGCCGAGCTCTTCGGCTTTGGCCCAGACCGGGTCGAATTTTGGATCTGAGAATTCCGTGCCGTTGACGCTGGCGCCGATCGCGGCGCCGCGCAGGCCCTGTTTCGTCATCGCGATGGTCAGTTCTTCGACCGCAAGCTCGGGCGCCTGCAGGGTCAGCGATGCGAAGGCGGCGAGGCGGTCCGGATGCGCCGCGCAAATTCCCGCGAGCTTCTCGTTCTGCAGTTTCACGACCGCCGCGGCGGTGTCGCGGTCCTTGTGATACCAAAATGGATTGATCGACAGCACCTCCATGTCGATCGCCATCTTGTCCATGCTCTTGATGCGCTCGTCGACATCGAGGAAGCGCGACTCGACCCAGATCGGCCCCGCGACGGAGAGCGCCTCCTTGCCCATCAGTTCGCTAACTTCGGGGAACAGGCAGTGGGCGTGCACGTCGATGGTCTTGACGCGCTTGCCGCGCACCGTGACCGGCAGCCGGTTGGCAACGGGATGTTGCGCGCGCGCGGCATCGAGCAAACCGCAACTGCAAAACACAATGCCTGCAGTCGCGCCCTTGAGAAAGCCCCTGCGTGTTTCCATGATTTCGTTCCTTCCCATTGTTTTGTTTCACTGCAGCCCGGACGTTTTCACCGGTGCGCCGGCGATATTAGCAGAGAGAAAGCCGCCGTGTACTCACCTCTTGCTCACGGGTTTTGACGCGAAGTATTCACGACTCATGCGATAGGATGCTACGCTTGCGCTCGACCAAACTTGGACCCAACATGCCAAACGTTCCCGGCCGTCAGTTCTTCAGGATGACAGGCAAAGCCATGGTGGCGGAGTGAGTCTTGCCATCCGCCCTGCGGTGCCGGCCGACAGCGCTCTGATTTTCGCTTTGGTGTGCGAACTCGCCGACTACGAAAATCTGCAAGGCGAGGTCGACGCCAAGCCGGAGGAAATTTCCGCGGCTTTGTTCGGCGCCGAGCCGCGCGTGTTCTGCGACATCGCGGAATGGAACGGGGAGGCGGCGGGCCTCGCGGTCTGGTTTTTGAATTTCTCGACCTTTCGCGGCCGTCACGGGCTCTATGTCGAAGACTTGTTCGTGCGGCCGGAGTTTCGCGGGCGCGGCATCGGCAAGGCGCTGATGGCGCGGCTGGCGCAACGATGTATCGATGACGGATTGGCGCGTTTCGAGTGGGCGGTGCTCGACTGGAACGCACCGTCGATTGCTTTCTACAAGTCGATCGGCGCCCAGGTGATGGATGAATGGAAAATCTGCCGGCTCGCCGGCAAGCCCTTGCACGATTTCGCCGCCAGGATGCAGCCATGAAGATCGTACTGGTCGCCGCAATCGGCGAAAACAATGTCATCGGCCGCGAGGGCCAGCTGCCGTGGCGGCTGAAATCCGACCTGCAGCACTTCCGCAGAGTGACGCTGAATCGTCCCGTGGTGATGGGCCGCAAGACCTACGAGTCGATCGGTAAGCCGCTCAAGGACCGCACCAACATCGTGCTGACCAAGGATCTTGGCTTGATCGCGCCGGGTTGTGTCCTGTCGACCAGCCTGGAGGGCGCGATCGGGTTTGCGCGCCAAGATGCCGAGAAGCGCGGAGTCGACGAGATCATGATCATCGGCGGCAGCGACGTGTTCGCCACCATGATGCCGCGGGCGGCGCGGCTGGAAATCACCCACGTCCACGCCAGTCCTCAGGGCGACGTACTGTTTCCGCCGATCGATCCGGCGATGTGGCGGGAAGTGTCGCGCGAGGAGGTCAAGGCCGGCCCGGACGACAGCGCCGACTTCGCGGTTGCGGTTTATGAAAGGCGCTAGCCGCGGCATGTCAGCGCGTTGTAACGCGGCCTTGCGTCCCCTATAACCCCCTCCAATATACGCAAAGACTTAGAGTTGTCGGGCATAAAGCCCTGGCGCCGGGAGAATTTTCAATGCCATGGAGCAATCAGGGCGGCGGTGGCGGCCCTTGGGGATCCGGCTCGGGCGGCAAGGGCCCCTGGGGCGGTGGACCGCAGTCGTCGGGACCGACGCCCCCGGATCTCGAGGAAATGCTCCGGCGCGGCCAGGATAAATTGCGGCGCGTGCTGCCGGGCGGCAATCTCGGCGGCAAGGGCTTCGCGATCTTGGGGCTCGCGGCCCTCGTACTATGGGGCTTCTCCGGCGTCTTCCAGGTCGGTCCCGATGAGCTCGGCGTGGTCCTGCGCTTCGGCAAGGACGTGCGCGAAGTGCAGCCCGGACTTAATTACCATCTGCCTTATCCGATCGAGACCGTGCTCACGCCCAAGGCGTTGCGCGTCAACAAGATCGACATCGGCATGCGCGTGGTCGACGACGTTCGCCGCGGCAGCGCTACCCGCGAAGTGCCCGAGGAAAGCCTGATGCTGACCGGCGACGAGAACATCGTTGACGTGAATTTTTCGGTGCTGTGGAAGGTGAAGCCGACCGGCGTCGGCGAATACCTGTTCAACATCCAAAATCCCGAAGGCACGGTGAAAGCGATCGCCGAAAGCGCGATGCGCGAAGTCATCGGCCGTTCCGAAATCCAGCCGATTTTGACCGGCGCGCGGCAGACCATCGAGGCCGCCGTGCAGGACCTGATGCAGAAGACGCTCGATCATTACGGCGCCGGCGTTCTCGTGCAGCAGGTGCAGATGCAGAAGGTCGATCCGCCGACCCAGGTCATCGACTCCAACCGCGACGTGCAGGCGGCGCGCGCCGATCTCGAGCGCGCGGTCAACGAAGCGCAGACCTATCAGAACCGCGTGGTGCCGGAAGCCCGCGGTAAGGTCGCCCAGATCACGCAAGCGGCCGAAGCATACAAATCGCAGACTGTGGCGGAAGCCACCGGCCAGACCTCGCGCTTTATCAAGATTTACGAACAGTACCTGAAGGCGCCCGAAGTCACCCGAGAGCGCATGTATCTGGAAACCATGGAGCGCGTGCTCGGCGGCGCCGACAAGATCATTCTTGATTCCGGCGCCCGCGATGGCGGTTCCAGTGTCGTGCCTTACCTGCCGCTCAATGAGCTCAGCCGGCCGGCGGCGCCGCGCACCCAACCGCAGGCGGGAGCCCGGCCATGAGAAATAATTTCATCGGCGGCATTGCCGCGATTCTGATCGTCGCCGGGCTGTTTATCGCTTACTCGTCGCTGTTTACCGTCTACCAGACGCAACAGGCGCTCGTGCTGCGGCTCGGCCAGCCGGTGCACGTGATCAGCGAACCGGGCCTGCATTTCAAGGCGCCGTTCATCGACAATGTCATCGCCATCGACAAGCGCATTCTCGATCTCGAAGCCCCGGCGCAGGAAGTTATTGCCTCCGACCAGAAGCGTCTGGTGGTCGACGCTTTCGCGCGCTATCGCATCAAGGATCCGCTGCGCTTCTACCAGACGCTCGGCTCGATCCAGGGCGCCAATTCGCAGCTCGCGATCCTGCTGAACTCGGCGTTGCGCCGCGTGCTCGGCGAAGCGACCTTCATTCACGTCGTGCGCGACCAGCGCGCCGACTTGATGTCGCGCATCCGTGAACTGGTGGACCGCGAAGCCGCCGGTTACGGCATTTCCGTCGTCGACATCCGTATCCGCCGCGCCGATCTGCCGGAGCAGAACAGCCAGGCCGTGTACCAGCGCATGCAGACAGAACGGCAGCGCGAGGCTGCGGAATTCCGGGCGCAAGGCGCACAGCGTGCGCAGGAAATCCGCTCCCGGGCCGACCGTGAGGTGACCGTGCTGGTTGCCGAAGCGACATCGCAGTCCGAGCAGATCCGCGGCGAGGGCGACGCGACCCGAAACCAGATTTTCGCCGACGCCTTCAATAAGGACGCGGATTTCTTCACCTTCTACCGCTCGATGCAGGCCTACGAGAACGCGCTCAAGAGCAACGATACCCGGCTGGTACTCAAGCCCGACACCAACTTCTTCCGTTACTTCAACGATCCGTCGGGTAAGCCGCGTTCCGCAACGCCTGCCGCGTCCACAGGTTCGGCCGCGCCGGCACCGCAGCCGGCTCGCTAACAGAACAAGAGAGCCGGCCGGCATGTATGATTTCCTGGCCGCTCTCGGCCTCGTGTTCATGATCGAGGGGCTGGTTTTCGCGGCCTTTCCGGGCCACGCCAAGCGCGCCGTTGCGAGCGTGCTCGAAACCCCGGAGGCGACGTTGCGGGCGATCGGCATCGGTTCCGCCGTGGTCGGCTTGCTGGTGGTCTGGCTGGTCCGGGGCTAGGCGCCGGCTACGTTAAAAACGTCGCTTTTGCGAACGAATCGGCCTCTCATGCTGTTGATGGCCGAGGCCCTTGATTAGCCGCGAAGACGGCGGCACTGTCGAAGCCGACCCTCTTTTCAGGAGAAATGACGCCCATGGGCGCACTCTTCAACCCGACGCCGACGCCCGCCACACGTGCGCGGCTAGCGATTTTCCTCGCCGCCGCAATCGCTTGGCCCGCACTGACGAGCCAAGCTTCGGCGCGCGGGCCGGAAAACATCGCCGATACCGCCGAGCAGGTGATCGACGCGGTCGTCAATATTTCGACCAAGCAGACCGTGGATATCAGCAACAACGGCGCCATGCCGCAGTTGCCGCCTGGTTCGCCGTTCGAGGAATTCTTCGAGGAGTTTAACAAGAACCGGCGCGGCGGCCAGGCTCCGGGCAAGCCGGGCGGCGACGCCACGCCGCGGCGGGTGAACTCGCTCGGCTCCGGTTTTGTCATCGATCCGTCCGGCTTGGTCGTGACCAATAACCACGTCATCGCCGACGCCGACGAAGTCAGCGTCGTGTTTAACAATGGCGCCACGCTGAAAGCCGAAGTGATCGGCCGCGACACCAAGACCGATCTCGCGCTGCTGCAGGTCAAGCCGGCTGCCCCGCTCAAGGCGGTGAAGTTCGGTGATAGCGACAAACTGCGGCTGGGCGAATGGGTGGTGGCGATCGGCAATCCGTTCAGCCTCGGCGGCACCGTGACCGCCGGCATCGTGTCGGCGCGCAACCGCGACATCAACTCCGGACCGTACGACAATTACATCCAGACCGACGCCGCCATCAACCGCGGCAACTCGGGTGGGCCGTTGTTCAACCTCGCCGGGGAAGTGATCGGCGTGAACACCGCGATCATCTCGCCGTCCGGCGGCTCGATCGGCATCGGCTTCGCCGTGCCGTCGAAGACCGCCTTGGCCGTGATCGACCAGTTGCGCGAGTTCAAGGAAGTGCGGCGCGGCTGGCTCGGCGTGCGCATCCAGCAGGTGACCGACGAAATCGCCGAAAGCCTCAACATCAAGCCGGCGCGCGGCGCGCTGATCGCCGGCATCGACGAAAAGGGTCCGGCCAAGCCCGCCGGCATCGAGCCGGGCGACGTCGTCATCAAGTTCGACAATAAAGACATCAAGGAAATGCGCGATCTGCCCAAGATCGTCGCCGAGACGCCGGTCGGCAAGGACGTCGAAGTCCTGATCGTACGCAAGGGCAAGGAAGAAACGAAGACGGTAAAGCTCGGCCGTCTCGAAGACACCGAGAAGAAGGTCGCGGCCGTCACCAAGAAGGACGACGTCGAGGAAAAGACCGTCACCAAGAAGGCGCTCGGCCTTGATCTCGCCAACCTGACCGACGATCTTCGCAAGAAGCACAAGATCAAGGACAAGGTGAAAGGCGTGCTGATCACCGGCGTCGATGCCAATTCGCCGGCGGCGGAAAAGCGCCTGGCGCCCGGAATGGTGATCGCCGAAGTGCAGCAGCAACCCGTGGCCAACGCCACCGAACTGCAGAAGCGCGTCGATCAACTCAAGAAGGACGGCAAGAAGGCCGTTGTACTGCTGGTGGTGTCGCCCGACGGCGACCCGAGCTTCGTGGCGATCAGCTTGCAGTAGTTCTTAATCCCTCCCCGCAGGGGGAGGGATTAAGAAACGAACTCGTCTTCGCGATAGCCCTGCATATACAGCAGCGCGGTGAGGTCGCCATGGTCGATGCGCGCGGGCGCGGCCTCCGCGACCTTCGGCTTGGCGTGAAAGGCCACGCCTAGTCCCGCTTCGGCGATCATGTCCATGTCATTGGCGCCGTCGCCAGTGACCAACGTATCGTCTTTGCCAAGACCTAGCCGCGTGCGCAACTCGATCAAGGTCGCGCGCTTGGTCTCGCGACCGAAAATCGGCTCGTCGACGGCACCCGCCAATTTGTCGCCTTCGAGCGCCAGCGTGTTGGCGCGCGCCTCGTCGAAGCCGACCATCGCCGAAATGCGGTCGGTGAACAGCGTGAAACCGCCCGAGACCAGGCAGGTAAAAGCGCCGTTGGCGCGCATCGTCGCCACCAGCGTGCGCCCGCCCGGCGTCAGCGTGATGTGCTTCTCGATCACCTCGTCGATGGTTTTGACCGGCAGGCCTTTGAGCAATGCGACGCGTTCGCGCAGGGCCGGCTCGAAGGCGATCTCGCCGCGCATGGCGCGCTCGGTGATCGCCGCGACGTGCGCTTTCAGGCCGACGAAAGCGGCCAGCTCGTCGATGCATTCCTGGCCAATCATGGTGGAATCCATGTCGGCCAGAAACAGCCTCTTGCGCCGGTTGGCGATCTTCTGAATCACCACGTCGACCGGCGCGTTAAGGACACCACGCAAATGTCCAGCCAGCCCGCGTTGGTCAAGGCTCGCACTTCCGCTAAAGGGAATGTCGACGGCGCCAGGGCCGAGCCGGTGCGGCTCGCTGGCGCCGGACAATTCGGCGTCAACGCGCGCGACCATTGACGCGTCGAGCGCGTCCGAAGGGCCGATCAGGGTTGCGATATGAGTCATGCGATGCATAAAGCCGGCGGAGTGGTGCTTATTGCAGGCCCGACCGCGAGCGGCAAGTCGGCGCTGGCTTTGGCGCTAGCCGACAAGCTCGACGGCACTGTCGTCAATGCCGATTCGATGCAGGTCTATTCGCACCTGCGTCTCATCACCGCGCGGCCGAGCGCTGCGGAGGAGGCGCGCGCGCCACATCGGCTCTATGGCCATGTCGACGAGGCCGAGAATTATTCGGTCGGGCGCTGGAGCCGCGATGTCGGCGATGCGCTGACCGAGATCGCCACTGAGGGCCGCGTGCCGATTTTGGTGGGCGGCACGGGCCTCTATTTCAAGGCGCTGACCGAGGGCTTGGCCGCGGTGCCGCCGGTGCCGGGCGAAATCCGCGCCCAGGTGCGCGCGCGCCTGCAGAACGATGGCGTCGCGCCGCTCTATGCCGAACTGATCGAGCGTGACCCGGTAACCGCGGCCCGGCTGATGCCGCTCGACCGCGTGCGCATCGCCCGCGCGCTGGAAGTGATTTTGGCGAGCGGGCGCTCGCTGTCGGAATGGCACCAGCAGGGCATGGCGCCGCTGATCGATCCGACAAAGGCGATCAAGATTTTCCTGAACTGCGAGCGCACCCAACTCGTCAGCCGCATCGACGCGCGCTTTGCCGCGATGCTCGAGGCCGGCGCGCTGAACGAGGTGAGGGCGCTCGCTGCCCGCAATCTCGATCCTTTGCTGCCGGCGATGAAGGCGCATGGCGTGCCGTGGCTGATCCGCCATCTCAACGGCGAGATCACG
>Ga0193699_10000248_pt1 | contig 24331 bp, 26 predicted proteins | sample L3c2metaG_FD_160095 | JGI IMG/M metagenome (GOLD analysis project Ga0193699, IMG submission 160095) | Soil microbial communities from a riparian zone of the East river system, Colorado, United States - L3c2 | ecosystem: Environmental > Terrestrial > Soil > Riparian zone | place: USA: East...
AGATCGCCACGACGAATGCGGCCAGAAAGAGCGGCCACCGTGGCAGCGGCGCGGGAGACCCGTCGGCTTCCTGCGTCTTTTGGTCCTTCGACTTTCCATCCTTCTGTTGAGGCTGATCGTCGTTCTTGCGCGCCGGATCCGGGAATGGCATTTCGTACCGCATCGGCTCGGCGGGTCGCATCTTGAGTTCGGTTACATCCTTTGCCATGCGGGTTCCTAGCGCTTTGCAAATTGGATGCGCGGCGGCATGGTGCGGACCGGTAACGTCATCACCACGACCATCAAGAACACGGTCAAGGCTCCCAGGATCAGGAAGGTGTCGCTCGTCGTTAAAATCGTTACCTGCTGCTCTACGGCGTGGTTGAAGGCTTCCAGACTGTGCGGCGCGCGGGGCTGACCGTCCGGTGTCAGCGGCGGCGGATATTGGGGCAGCACGCCGTTGCTCTGGATCACCCGCCAGCGGTCCTGACCAGCCTCATCGACGATGCGGTCCGAATGCAGTGCATTGCGCCAACGATCAATCAGCGCCAGGAACCAGACGCCCGTTGCCTCGGCGATGGCGCGCGGTGTGTTGACGAGCGCAGACGCGAACGGGCCTTCCGCCGGGCTGGTAACGGTATTGGTGGCCATCAACAGCAGGGGCATGACCACCATCGGCTGACCGATCGCCTGGAGCAGTTGCCACACATAGAATTGGTCCCGGTTCCAATAGACCGTGAGAAACGACGAGCCAATACAGGATGCGAGGATAAAACCCAGCCCGACCAAGCTAACGACGCGCGAATCGACCCGCTTATAATCCAGCAGCAGTGCCATGGCGGGCAGCATCACCAGTTGCGCCGCCGCGATCTCCAGCGTGATCAGATTGGATTGCAGCGGTCTGTAACCCTGGACTTCCTGCAGGTATCGCAACGGCACGGTCGAACCGGATTGGGCGACGATCAGAAAGGTGAACAAACCAAGCGCACCATAGGCGAAGTTGCGGCGGCCGAGCATCTGCAGCTTTAGAAGTGGCAGTGGGTGGAACCACTCGTTGACCAGGAGCAGCGGGATGGCGAGGGCGCTCACCAAAGCCAGGACGCAAATCAGTCTTGAGTTGAACCAGTCCAGGCGGTCTCCCTGGATCAACATGGTGCTTAACGCGCCGGTCCCAATCACCAGCAGCAGCACGCCGCGCCAGTCCAGCATTCGGAAGCGTTCGTATCGCGGCTGATCCTGATGCAGACAGTACCAGACGAGAACGCCGGCCAGAGTGCAGAGTGGGATCATCTGCAGGAACACGAAGCGCCAGCCCACGCTATCTGTCCAAAACGCGGCGACCGTTGAGGCCAGCGCGGGCGTGAATGTCGCGGTCAAAGCGTAGATGGCCAAGCCGTAGAGGCGGATGTCCGGCGTGAGAACGCGAAGAGCCGTGGCCATCAGGAGGGGATGATGAGGCCTCCCGCGAGTCCCTGGAGCAGCCGCAGAGCGTAGATCGCCTCGATGTTCGGGCTGAACGGGATCAGCACGCTCGAGGCCCCGCAAAGCGCGATCGCACAAAGCGTCCAGCGCCTCAATGTGAGGGTCACCAGCAGCCAGGGCGAGATCGCCATGCCGACGATCTCGGCCGACACATATAGGCTCTCGATCCATGTTCCCGAATCGTGACTGATCCCGAGCGCACCCCGGACGTCCGTGAGCGCGACGGTTGTCACCTGATCGTTAAATTCGGACGCCATGGCAGCGATGAGAACACCGCCGAGGCCAAGCAAGGGTTTGATATCCACCGGGATTACCAACTCTTTTTAATAGGCTGCGATCGCAAGGCTCGGTGTGGCGCGCAAGGATCGATGCCGATGCTCCAATTATTCTTTGCCGCCGGTAGACACAGCTAGCCCGCTCGTGATGACAATCAAGCCAATGAGTTCGGGACAGGCAGGAATTGCGCAATATCGCACTAGCACCAGCAAGACTGACGCCGAGATTGATTGGGTCCTGTTTTTTTGGTCAATGAACGCTTTGGCGGCCCAGCCTAGGAAAAATGCGGATCGTCGCGCGCGCGCTCCAGGATGAGCGGGATAATCAGGTCCTCTTCATCCTCAAGATGCCGCAGCAAGGTTCTATCGAGACCAACAATCTCCCCGGCAAGCCGTTCGGTCGCGCGCAGCGTGTCGCCGTCGCAGCCCAACACCTCGCCCGAAAGTGCGGCAATGAGTTCGCGGCTTGCGGAGCAATAGATACTTCCGGTCGGCGGCGGCCAACGAGGTCGGGCTCAAGCTCGAAGATCGGTAAAACTGCACAAAAGTTGACATGATTTTTCTGTAGATTGTCGCATCAGTTCTCACGATATTTCAAGACCACGATGGCTTTACTGAGTTCCGATTGGTTTTAGTCGGCTCGGGGGAGCATCAATGTTCGCGCGATTTAGCAAGGACTGCGGAGGCAGCATCGGGTTGAACACTCAGGACCGCTGGTACTCCAGCCAGTCGGCGATCGACACGCGGGAGCAAAAGACCTGCGACAATATCAAGAATGCGGGCATCGTGATCTACACCGTCCAGGTCAACACCGGGAACGACCCGACCTCGACGCTGCTACAGAATTGCGCCAGCGATAGCAGCAAATTCTTTTTGCTCAAATCCTCGACGGAAATCGTCACCACATTCAACCAAATCGGCACCGCATTATCGAATCTCCGGCTCGCCATGTAGCTGCGTTCTTTCGCCGCCTCAAGAACTGAAGCCCCGACTCCCAGAGTGAGCCAATATGCGGTCCAGTACACTTGTTATGATCGGGTTTGCGGTCGTTTTCGGCCTGCTCGCGGTCTTCATCGCGGAGGTGTGGCTAAACAACCAGGCCAGTCTCCAGAAGAAGAATTACGAAGCGTCCAAGGGTCCGGTATCGTCCCAAACGGTCGTCGTCGCTCGGCAGCCCTTGCGGTTCGGGGCGGAGCTTAATGCCGGGATGTTGCAGGAAGTCGCGTGGCCCACCGACGCGCGGCCCACCGGCGCATTCGCCAAGATCGACGACCTGTTGGCCGGCGGTCGTCGCGTGGTGTTGGCGGCAATTGAAGAGAACGAGCCGGTACTATCGCTCAAGGTGACTGGGGCAGGCCAGCGCGCGACGCTGTCTGCGCTGGTTAAGCCCGGCATGAAGGCCGTGACCGTCCGCGTCAACGACGTCGAAGGCGTCGGTGGCTTCGTCCTGCCCGGCGACCATGTCGATGTGGTGCTGACCCGGCAGATAGACAAAGGCACGGCGACCACGGAAGTGATTTTGCAGAACAGGCGGGTCCTTGCGACCGATCAATCCGCCGACGAGCGCACCGCCAAGGCCAACATCGCCAAGTCGGTGACCCTCGAAGTCGAGACCATGGAGGCACAAAAGGTGTGGCTCGCCTCGTCGGTTGGAAATCTATCGCTGCTGCTGCGCAAGGCCGGCGAAACGGCCGCCGTCAAAACGCGAAAGATCTCACTCAAGGATCTCGAAAGCAGCGAACCGTCGGGCTCTGAAAGCGTCGGAACCAAGACCATCGTGGTGACGCGGGCGTCGACCAAGCAGGAATACACCGTGCCCGTCGAGCAACGTGGGCTCGCCGACGCCACACAGACTATTCGCTGAATCCACCAGATCAATTGCAAGCTCCGGGGGGAGTGTCGTGAAGAACAAGAGTGATATTGGCGGGCCAGCCCTGTGCCGGGCCGCGCGCGACGGCGCTGGTTGGTTTCGCCATGCCGGCGCAGCACTTCTCCTCGCATTTTTGGGGCTCCATCTCGGCGTTCTCACGGAGGCGGACGCCGAGTCGCGTTCGCTGCGCGTCGGTGGTCCGGACCATACGACTATGGTCGCCGTGGTTCTTGGTAAGTCACAGGATGTGCACACCGGCACGGGCTTTGTCGATGTGATGGTTGGAGATTCGGAAGTCGCTGACGTCAATCCCCTGACCGACCATACGCTGTCGATTTTGGGTAAGAAAATCGGCACCACGCGGGTGACGGTGTACGCCGAAGGTAAAAAACTGGTGGGCATTTACGACGTCGAGGTGGGCTACGACATCAGCCGCCTGATTAACGAGTTGAGGCGCCGCTTTCCCGGATCCGGTCTACGTGCCTCCAGCGTCAACGGCCGCATTATGCTCGCAGGAGAAGTGGCCGACGCGGTTACTCTAGAGCAGGCCGTCACCATCGCACGACAATTCGGCCCCGAGATCATCAATGCGGTTTCGGTAATGTCGCCGCAGCAGGTCATGCTGGAGGTTCGGTTTATCGAAATCACGCGAACCGCCGGGCGCGAATTGGGCGTGCAATGGAACCGCTTCGGCGGCAGCAGCGTCGCCAATATCGGCAGCCGCCAGCCTGCGTCGAGCCTGCCGAACGTTACGGACGCTGCGGCGGGCGTCATTTCGGGCGCTTCGCCCTTCGGCTTCGCGATTGGGCGGATTGTCGCAAGCGGCGTGACGACCGACGTTCTGATCAACGCGCTTGAGCAAAAAGGCATTGCCCGGAGTCTGGCCGAGCCCAATCTCGTTGCGTTATCGGGCGATACTGCAAGCTTTCTGGCCGGCGGCGAATATCCGATCCCGGTTGCTGGGTCTCTTGGCCAAGTGACCGTGACTTACAAAAAATATGGCGTGGGCTTGGCCTTTACGCCGACCGTTCTGAGCCGTGGCCTTATCAACATCAAGATCGAGCCGGAGGTCAGCCAGATCGACACCACGCACGCCGTGTCGGCAAATGGCATCTCGGTGCCTGCGCTGACTGTGCGACGCGCTTCGACGACGGTCGAATTGCGTGACGGCCAAAGCTTTGTGATCGGCGGGTTGTTGCAGAACAATAGCCAAAACCAGATCGAGCAACTGCCCTGGGTCGGAAGCGTGCCGGTGCTGGGGGCCTTGTTTTCCAGCAAATCATACCAGCGGAACGAGACCGATCTCGCCATTATCGTTACGCCACGTTTGGTGCGACCGACGCGCCCCGGCGATCTCATCAAGTCGCCCGCCGAGGACACGCTGCCGCCGAACGATCCGGATTTCTTCCTGATGGGCAAAGCCGAGATGACAAGAAACGAGGCGCGCAAGAATCCGGTCTCTGCAAACCTGGTCGCCGGGTCCCCACAGTTCACCGGCCACATGCTCGATATGCAGCAAGGAATCTCCAATGCAGCCATTCAATAGACTCGTGCTCGGAATTGCGGTCGCTTCCGTTGCGGCCGGGCTTGCCGGTTGCTCGGAGTATCTTGACCGGCGCGATGCGCTTTCGGTGCAAAGTGGAAACGCGGTGCAAACCAACAAGGTCGCACAAATGGTGGATCCGTGGCCGCGGGCCAGTGCGAACCGCGATATCGCCTATGATGGCGCGGTCATGGGGAGCGCGATCGAGCGCTACCGCAGCGGGAGGGTCATCCCGCCGAGCGGCAATAGCACCGCCAACACCTATCAGGCCTCGCAACAGAGTAATGGACTGGCGGCTGCCGTCGCCCAGCCCACAGCACCGGTGAAGTAACGAACCGCCATGCGTATCGGCTCCGCCTCCAGTTCCGAAAAGACCCGCGTGGTAATTCTCACGGCCGACGGCGCATTTAACGCTTTGGCACGGGCGACTTTCGGCGTCAGCGGCGCCATTGATCTTGTCATTGTGAATGGCAGCGTCGCCGAGCAGGGCAATACTTTGGATACGGAGGACGCTTCAGTCGTCATTGTCGATCTCGATGCGGGTAGCAATGCGCAAATGGCTGGACTTGCGCGCCTTATGGCGCGCGTCGGCGAATGGCCCCCAGTGATCGCAGCGACCCAGCTGTTCGATGAGACCGTTGCGCGAACCTTGCTGCAGATGCGTATCGCCGATTTTCTGGTAAAGCCGATCAATCCTGTTGATCTAGTGCGGGCTTGCGCCCGCGTTACCAAGAGCCAGAAGGGCGAAACGTCATCCGCCGAAGCACAGATCTACACGTTCCTTCCCGCGGTTGGCGGCGCTGGCGTGACGACGCTGGCGGTGCAAACGGCCATACTGCTGCTGAACAGCAGCGGGCGGCGAACCAAACCAACTACGTGCCTCGTCGATCTAAATTTCCAGCATGGCGCCGTCGCCGACTATCTCGATCTCGAACCGCGACTCAACCTTGCGGAAATCGAACCGCGGCCCGATCGGCTGGACCGCCAGCTGCTCGAGGTCATGCTCTCGTATCACGCATCCGGGCTTGCCGTGGTCGCGGCCCCACATCGACCGGCTGAGATGCGCCTTTTCGACCCAGACGTCGTCACGCGGCTGCTTGATCTCGTTTCGACCCATTTCGACTACGTCGTATTCGACATGCCGCGGACCTGGTTCTCCTGGACCGACAGCGTGCTGCTTGGCTCGAACAAACTGTTTATCGTCAGCGAGACCACTGTGCCGGCGCTGCGTCACGCCAAGGAACTGGTCGGCGCGGTCAAGGAGCGGCTAGGTGGAGGCCCCAAGCCGCAGGTTATCGTCAATCGGTTTGAGCAACGGCTGTTTTCGGCCGGCCTGCGCAGGACCGATTTGGAACAGACGTTGGGAGATGCTTTCGCTGGAACCATCCCGAACGACTATGCGCTCGTGCGTGAAGCCATCGACCGCGGCTTGCCGCTGGATGAAATCAAGCCAGGAAATAAGATCACCGCACAGATCAAGAAGCTGATCGTGAACGGCGGCGTCGGGAATGCGATGGCGGGCAAGTCGGCTCCGCTACTGAAGAAATTGAACCTCTCCATTGCGAACGAGCGGATGTGACCGATGGCTGGCCGTTTTAGCTTACGACGTGTTGCCGCGCCAGACCTGGCGCCGATCGGCGAGACCCTGGCGCCCGCGCAAAGCGGCGAGGTGATGGTCGTGCTCACCGAAGCACCGGCCGAGACAATGGTTGCGTCTGCCCCTGCCGCGCGTCCATTGGCAAGTAACAAGTTGCTCGACGCTAAAGTGCGCCTTCATCGCCAGCTCATTGACGAAATCAACCTCTCGGCGCTCGAAAAGCTACCGGAGGATGAAATCAATCGTCACGTTCAACAGTTGATTTCGAAATATGTGCTGGCGGAACGGATCGCCCTGAATACGCAAGAGCTCGCTGATTTTACCTCTGAAATCCTCGACGAAATGATCGGCCTCGGTCCACTTGAGCCATTGCTTAAAGACCCGACCATCAGCGATATCCTAATCAACGGTCATGAGTGCGTCTATGTTGAGCGCAATGGTATGCTTGAGCCGCTGGCGGTGCGATTCAAGGATGAGCAACATCTCTTGCGCATCATCAACAAGATCGTTTCCGCGGTCGGCCGCCGCGTCGATGAATCCAATCCGCTGTGCGACGCTCGCCTGCAGGATGGCTCGCGTGTCAACGTGGCAGTGCGGCCGATCGGCGTCGATGGTCCGCTGGTATCGATCCGAAAATTTTCAAAGAAACCGTTTAATCTCAGCCGTCTGGTCGAGGTTGGCGCCTTGCGTCCGCCGATGGCCGAGGTGCTGGCGGCGGCGGTCAAAGCGCGGATTACGACCATCATTTCCGGGGGCACTGGCTCGGGCAAGACTACAATGCTGAACGCCCTTTCGGGCTTCATATCCGAAAAGGAGCGGCTAATCACCATCGAAGATGCGGCCGAATTGCAGCTTCAGCAACCCCATGTTGGCCGCATGGAGACGAGGCCGCCGAACGTCGAAGGCAAGGGTGAAATCCGGCAAAGAGAGCTCGTGAAGAACGCCCTTCGTATGCGGCCTGATCGCGTCATTCTAGGCGAGTGCCGCGGGGAGGAAGCCTTCGACATGTTGCAAGCAATGAATACCGGCCATGAAGGCTCGATGGCGACGATTCACGCCAACACGCCGCGCGACGCCATTTCGCGCCTCGAGCAAATGATCGGTATGGCGGGACTGCCAATGACCGTCGGCTCGATCAGAGGCCAGATCGCCGCCGCTATTCAGCTCATCGTGCAGCTTCAGCGGCAATCTGACGGCAAGCGCAAAGTTACGTCGATCGCTGAGATCACGGGCCTCGAAGGCGACATCATCCAGATGCAGGAAATCTTCAAATACGTCCGCACCGGCACCGCGGCCGATGGTAGTGTGCAGGGCCATTTCGTGGCGACCGGCGTGCGTCCGCGGTTCCTCGGGCACCTCTCCAACCAGGGCATCACCATTCCCGGCAGCTATTTCGATCCCTCGAAGCCGCTCTAGCGACTATGTTCAATTTCGACCAGATTTATCTGATCTATCTGCTGGTTGGTGTTTCCGCAGCAATGTTTGCGGAAGGAACCTACCTACTGTTTCACGGCAATGCGTCCTACCGCAAGAATATCAATCGCCGCCTGCGGGTGATGGACCGCAAACCGGATCGCGAAAACGTGCTCGTTCAGTTGCGCCGCGAGCGAGGCCTGACCGGTGACGGCGACTATCGGCTCCCGCTGATCAATCTCAACCAGTTGCTGCTGCAATCCGGCCTTTCGATCGGGTTCGGGCGGCTGATCCTGTTCATCGCCATCGGAATGGTCGCGGCATTCAGCGGTACGCTCAGCCTCGACGGCAAGCTGTCGCACGCCCTCGGCGCCGCGCTGTTTTGCGGTACCATCCTTCCGGTGATGGTTCTGCGTTTCTTGCGCAAACGGCGGCAGAACCGATTCGGCGCGATGTTTCCCGATGCCATCGACATCATCGTGCGCAGCTTGCGCGCCGGCCATCCGGTGCCGGTCGCGATCGCTATGGTGTCGCGCGAACTGCGCGACCCGATCGGCAGTGAGTTCGGCATCGTCACCGATGAAATCACCTATGGCGCCGACCTCGAAACCGCGATGCGGAATCTGTATTTTCGCGTTGGCACGGACGATTTGCCGCTCTTTGTGACGGCGGTGGCTATTCAGAGTTCGACCGGCGGCAATCTGGGTGAAATTCTTGAAAACTTGTCTGCTGTGATCCGCCAGCGCTTCAAGATGCGGCGCAAGATTAAGGCATTGTCGGCGGAAGGACGGGCGTCCGCCCTGATCCTGTCGTCGCTGCCGTTTGGGATGTTCGCGATCATCAATTTCCTTGTGCCGACCTTTTACGCCAGTGTGTGGGATCAGGACCTCACCAAGATCGGCTTGCTGCTTGCGGCCGGCTGGATGAGCATCGGCAATTTCATCATGTATCGCATGGTCAATTTCAGGATCTAGCCGATGGAAACGGTCGCCACAGTGCTGGGAAGTACGCTTCGAGACAGCGGCAGCATGCTGCTCGCGCTCCTGGTGTTTCTCGCGGTGGGAATCACGGCCTTTGCCACGATGGCCCTTCTGCGCGCGCGCGGCGCAGTGAAGCGACGAGCGCTGGAAGTTGCCGACGAGGTGACACGCAAGCCATCCCGCGCACTGCGCTATTCCAGCCTGAAAGCGGTCGGCCAGTTGATCGAATACACCACCAAGCACTATTCCGAGACTAACAGCGACACCACGAAAGTGCTGCGCAGCCGATTGGTCCGCGCCGGCATTTACGACTCGCGCGGCGTTGCTCTCTTTTTCATAGCGCGCACCGCGCTCGCGGTTGGCCTGGCTGCTGCCGTATTCCTACTGTTGCCAATAGTGAGCGGCTATGGCGGCGCATTCCTCTGGCTCATGGTGATTGTCGGCGGTATCGCCGGCTACGTCACGCCAAGTGTATATCTAGACCGGCGTATATCCGCGCGGAAGATCGAACACCGCTCCGGCTTTCCCGACCTGATGGATCTTCTCGTGGTTTGCGCGGATTCCGGTTTGTCGATGGAAGCGTCGCTGGAGCGCGTAGGACGCGAGCTCGGTGATACCTATCCCTCCCTCACGGTGAACATTCATGTCACCAATCTTGAAATCCGTGCGGGCCGCTCCCTGAAGGACGCACTCGAACGCTTTGCCGACCGGCTGGCGCTGGATGAAGCGCGCTCATTCGCTACGCTGATCAATCAGTCGATAGACCTTGGTTCCAGCATCACTGAAGCCCTGCGAGTCTATAGCGACGATATGCGCCACCAGCGGCTCTCGCGAGCCGAGGAGAAGGCTTATGCGCTGCCGGCCAAACTGGCGCTGCCGATGATGGCTTGCATATTCCCGGTCATATTCGTGGTGATCCTGCTGCCGGTGTACGTTCGCGTGCACAGCATGAATTTTTGATTGATGCCCGCCTACGCATTCAACCCCGGAAGTGAACAAAATTTAAGACCGCAGGACTAATGTAGTTTAGCCCATCGGCGGGCGGCTTAATCGGGCGTTATTATGCGCGTAGGAATTGTTCGAGTGCTGGCGCTTGCGGTTACGGGTGTGTGGCTCGGGGCCTGCAGCACGGGAGGTAATGGCGTTCTCACATCTGGCGACTTGAAGACGCCAGGCGCGGACGCCTATGCCGCAGCGCCTCCAGCAGATGCGCAGTCGCCGGAGCAGGGCATGCTTGGCGCCGATCCGACTGACGATTTGAATCTCGGTAAGAAACAATATCGTGTGAAGAACTATGGGATGGCCGAAAGGTATTTTCGCCGTGCCGTTGAGTTCCATCCGCGCGGCGCAGAAGCTTGGCTTGGGCTCGCCGCGACCTACGACCAATTGCGCCGTTTCGATCTTGCCGACCGGGCTTATGGCCAGGCGATCGCGATCGTCGGCCCAACCATCGAGATTTTAAACAACCAAGGTTATTCATATATGCTCCGTGGCGAGTACGTTCGCGCGCGCGAGAAGCTCGATTCCGCTCAGCGCATGGATCCGCGCAATAAATATGTCTTGAATAATTTTAGACTCTTGGAGCAGACTTCCCGCAACGGGAAGTCGCTCGACTGAGTGCACGAACGCGGCGCCGACGATGAACGTCGATACTAAGCGATCACAGACGCGTTGATGAGAGGACGAATGCTTTTGCCGACGCAACGTTCGGCAGGAGCAGGGCGCCCAATTTATGCGCCTATCGAAGACCGCAAGCGGATTTGACTTCTCACCGCCCTTAAGGCTGGACGCGGTCCGTTATGCGATCCCGTCGCATATTGAAGCGCGAGACCTGCAGACACTTACGCGTCGACCCGTACAGGCATGCTCAAAAAACCGAACAGCACGTGATAGAAGCGCGCGAAATTCAACCCAAACTGGGCGATATGTGCCGAGCCGGGCAAGACCGTGAACTGTTTGTCGGGATCCGGAAGCTTTTCAAAGAACGCAAGAATGTCGTGGATCGTTGCAATCCCGTCGTGCTCGCCGCGAATAATTTGGACGGGGCACACGATCTTTTCCGGATCGACCAGAGGCAAATCTGTGCACATATCGAGATAGGTGCCCGTCGGCATCGTATTGCCAAGCTTAAGCTCTTCGGCAGCCACGGCGTCCGCCACGATCATTTCTGACGTTCCGGGTTTATCGCGGGTGAAGATGCTGTGCATGAACGAGCTGTCGATTGCGCGGATGTGGTTGGACCGCCATTTGTCCAACTGCTCGCGACGCTTCGTTAACGTTGGCGAGCCGTCGCCGGTCCAGACGAAGGCATCAAGAATAAGTTTGTCGATATGCTGCGGCCTTACTTGCGCGTAAAGCGCCGCACGAAGGGCGCCGCCTGACTGCCCATAGAAATGGGCTTTCGTTCGGCCGGTTTCGCGGGCAATAACCTCCATCGCCTTATCGATATCTTCAACGGCCATTGATACGTTGGAATTCCGTTGCGACCGCGAGGAGCGCCCATAACCTTCGTGGTCCATAGTCCACACGTCGAATCCGGCGCGCGCACAATGGTCCATCATCGAATAGTTCGAGCCGCGGGCGGGCACCTGGATATCATAGCCGGGGCGCGAGCTTAGCGACGAGCCATGAACCAAGAATAGAATCGGCTTTCCATCCGGGGAACCTTCGTACTTTCGATAGATATAAAGATCGATGGCGCCCTTCTTGGCCCAATACTCGTTGGCGATTAATTTCGACGACATTTACGACTCCACGAATTCAGGCGCTGGCAGGGCAATCAACTGTTCGAAGTGCTCAAGGTATCAAACCGTCCGGAAGGGCGTAGCAATAGTCGGCCAATTCATTCCCTCGTGTGAACCAGACACGGTCGAGCAGCTTATGATTCATGATGTGCCGGAAAGCCTCGCGTAAAGCCCGGATGCGATACGGCTGCCCGCAGATGTAGGGATGAAGTGACAAGCAATACACCAAGGGGCGCTCAGCGGAGCGCTCTATCATCTCGTCAAATTGATCGACGATCATGGCACCGAATTCATGTGCGCTATGCTGGCGCCATATCAGGGCGCCTGCATCATTCAGTTCTGCCGGGTATGGAATGGACAGGATTTTACCGGCGCGCGTATTCAGCCAGATGGGCTGATCGTCACAGGGCCAATCGAGTACATAAGTGTAGCCGGCCTCCTTCAGTAGATCCAAAGTCGCCGCGTTTTCCGTGGCGGCGGCGCCAAGCCAGCCCTTGGGCGAGCCCCCTTCGTGTTTGCGGATCGCGGTGGTGGAATCGTCGATAAGGCGCTTTTCGTCGAGTTCCCATAGACCCTTTTGCCGCTCGGCATTGGTTCGCCCGTGCGCGATAATGTCGTCTCCACGACCGCGAATGCGATTGAACAATTGCGGGTGGAAATCGTAGAGCAGGCTATTGATCAAGTGCGAGGCGGGAAGCTTGAACTCGTCGTACAAGTCCATCAGATTCCAGAAACCGACGCGATTTCCGTAGTCGCGCCAGGCGAAATTCCGCTGGTTCTGTGGCTCACCGAGCTTTGCGGGATCATTGCCGATCCCGGCCCCGAATGCATACAGCTCGACGTTCGTGCCAATCCAGAATGCTAACCGTTTGCCACCCGGCCACGAATAGTCGGGGCGGTCCACGATCGGCGAATAGCCATAGCGACTGTGTTGCGGGATCATTTGCGGGTCCTATTTTCAACTTCTATGGCGTGTATGCCGTATTCATAAGCGCGCGCGGCTATTCAAGTGGGGCTACGCGACGATGCGAACGTGAAGCGGCGCAAGAGCGGCGACGGATGCAACAAGGTGGTCGCCGGGAACGACGGGGCCCACGCCTGCCGGTGTGCCGGTGAAAATAAGATCGCCGGGCATTAGCGTGTATTGCTGGGAGAGCTCGCTGATGATTTCCGGGACGTTCCAGATCATCTTCTCCAACACCGAGTCCTGGCAGAGGGATGTGCCGTTCATCAGCTTGATGGACCCCGCCATGATATGGCCGACCGAGCTGGCTGCATGAATTGGCCCACAGGGCGCGGATGCATCGAAGGATTTTCCGATCTCCCAAGGAAGGCCCTTCTTGGCTGCTTCGCGTTGGCGGTCGCGGCGCGTCATGTCAAGGCCAACTGCGTAGCCATAGACAACAGTCAGCGCCTCCCCAACGGGCAGCGACTTGCCTGATTTACCGATCGCGACAACGAGCTCGACTTCATATTGGAGATCGTCTGTGAACGGCGGGTAGGGAACGATACCATCCGCCCTGATCGCATCCGTCGGCTTTTGAAAGAAGAAGGGCGGATCTCTCTCATCGCCTTCTTTCATTTCGCGGATGTGCTCAAGATAGTTGCGTCCCACGCAATAAATCCGACGGACAGGAAACGTCTCGTCCCGGTCCACAATCGGCAGAAAATGCGGTTCCCGCAGGGGGGGCGGAAGCTCATTTCCCTTGGCTGTCGTTGAACGGTCAGACACGTGATTATCCTCGAATTCATTGCGTGGTCGGCCCAGACCTAAAGACTGTGCGGAGGACCGGCAAGACGGTGTTTATTGCGGATGAGTTGGATGTTCTTGCGACGTGACATCAATGGATCAACTAGCGGGAGTTCGCCCGAAATCGAGACGGGCTGACGCCGGTGAGTTGTTTGAAGCGCCGGGTGAAATAAGCTAATTCCGAGAAACCAGCCATCTCTGCGATGCGTGCGATGGGCATCGACGAGTGAAGCATGAGTTCTTTCGCGCGATCAAGGCGACGTTCGGTCAGGAGTTCGAGAAATGTTTTCCCCGTTTCTTTCTTCACGAGATGCGCGAGATAGGTAGGCGTCAGCCCCACATCGTCGGCCGCGTCGGTGAGCGAGACCTGTTTGTCGAAGTTGGTTCGCAGGAAGTGACCAAGCCGTGACAGTGTCTCACGCTTTGCAGCCGTCGAAACACGTTGTTCGGCGAGATGCCATAGCGTTTGACCGAAACGGCGACACACCAGTCCGATACACTGAAGTAGATACGCACGGCATAGAACAATCGATCCAGGGCCGCGTTCGGCGCTCTCTTTTAACATCGAGCGGCATAGATCCCGCACCGTTTCGAAATCATCACGGTCCAACGTGAAGTCGAGATACTCCTGATACTTGAATGGAGCGAGCTCCGGCGCCTGCTCGATTGAGACATCCTCAAGGTCGAGCGGATCTACATTCAACCCGGGCAGCATGAACAATTGCGTCGTATTAATCAGGTAATATTCGGAATCGGGAACCGTAGGAATGAAGTGTAGCTTGTAGGGCGGGATGAAGCACATGGTCCCAGGCTCAATCGCGCGTGTGCGGGATCCGATGTAATGCGTCGTCGATCCTCGCAATTGGACGTGGATCTGGAAATATTCATGCCGATGTGGCCGCAGGTTTGGTAATGCATCGTCTTGGTTGCGCACGCTGAAGTCGCTATGCGTCGCCCGCTCCGACATGGTGTAGTTGACGATGTCGGAGCGTGGTCGCGACTGGAAGCTCGGCGCGCTCAACTTTCCTCGCGGTGAGCCACCGTCCTCCCGATCGTCGGGCGTCACGTTTAAGTATGGCTTCCTGAGCATTGTGGCAAACCGGTGCGGGATGTGGAGCGTCTGAGCCCGAACAGCTACCTTTATCCAGCCTTCCCGATCGTCTGGACTGTCTTCATCAGCCGAGCGCTGTCCTCGGCTATATATGCCGTAAATTCCGGGGTATCCAAATAGGCGGGAGGACTGCCGGCCTTAGTATAGATGGCGATGATCTCAGGGTCGTTCATGACGCTTCGCATTGCGTCCCGCAGGCGCGTTTTGACAGGGCCTGGCACATCCTTGGGAACGAACAGTCCAACCCAAGCATAAAACACGACGTCGTTGTAGCCGAGTTCTTTAAAGGTTGGCGTGTCGGGAAATGCCGGATGACGTTCGGCGCCGAACGTGGCGAGCACACGCAATTGGCCGCCATCAGAATAGACTTTCAGGGGAGCCGCGCCGAGAGCCGTAACGGCCACATCGCCACCCATCAAGCCTGTCAGAGCAGGCGAGCCGCCGCGATATGGGACATGCAACAGCTTGATCCCGGCCGCCTCACAGAACATTTCCATGCAGATATGGACGCCACCGAGAACTCCGCTGCTTGCATAGGAGATCTCGCCCGGCCGTTTCTTGGCATCTTCGACGAGATCCTTGATTGACTTGTAAGGTGAGTTTGCCGGCACGGCCAAAAGATTCGGGTCGGCGAGCACCCTTGCGACTGGCGAGAAATCAGCCATCTCGTACGGCGGCTTCCGTCCCGCTACTCTTTCGGCTTCGGGCAACACCACCGCTGCCGACAAAGCCATGAGCATATAGTAGCCGTCCGGATTGCTCCGCAGAACATAGGCCGCTCCGAGGGCGCCTCCCGCACCAGTGCGGTTCTCAACGATGACTGTTTGTCCGAGAAGCTTTTGCAGCGCCAGGGCGACCGGCCGGGCCGCGATATCCGCCTGACCGCCAGGCGCCACGCCGACGACGATAGTAATCAGTTGCGACGGCCACTGCGTTTCAGCGAACGCGCCAGTAATCGAAAACGACATCAGCGGGATGCCCGCCGCGAGATGCATGAAACTTCGCCGATCCATTACTACCCATCCTTCGTATCAGTGTGCAGTAGTTGCGCACATTGCATGCAAGCCGGCGAAGTGAACTTAGATCGAGATCGATTGCGTGTCAGCGGGACATTCTTGCGTAGTTCTTGGACTAAATTGTGCTTTCGTACTGTCGCAAAACAGGTGTTCGTCGGCGATCTGCCACAAACTCTCGAAATCACTCACTGTGGCGAGGTGCGGTACGCCAGCGTCCGCAAGCGTGGCCGGGGGGTGTGACGCTCTTCATATCCGTTGGAGGCGTGGGTGCGGCTGCGGCGGGAACTCGAGCCCGATCGTATCGCCGGCGCGCACTTCGTAGCCAGGACGATACTCATGATTTCGCCTTGCGGATGAGGTTTCCCTGTTCGTCATGGTCCAGGACCGCCGCCATCAGACCGGGCCGATAGTTATTCAACGGGCCAACGGTACAGGCTGATATTCAGATTGGCGCAAACATTCCTCAAACACAGCAATCTCTCACAACTAATTCTATCCGAGCGGGCGCATCATATAAGCGAACGTTCGCTTCGTAGAGGCTACCTCGACGGGCTTGTTGTCGGTCGAAGAATGAGTCCGTAGCCACCACGCGGCTAGCGCTTCCACGACGTCGTTGAGCAAGCCTTTGTAGGTCATTGCGCACTCGCAGCAACGAAAGACGAAACAACATGTCTACGATCACGACTAAGGATGGTACAGAAATATATTACAAGGATTGGGGTAAGGGGCAGCCCGTCGTTTTCAGCCACGGCTGGCCACTTAGCGCGGACGCGTTTGAAGACCAGATGTTCTTTCTGGCATCGCGCGGGTATCGCTGTATCGCCCATGACCGCCGGGGACACGGCCGGTCAAGCCAGCCCTGGACTGGATATGACTATGACACTTTTGCGGACGACTTGGCCGAGTTGACGTCTAGGCTCGACCTGAAAGACGCAATTCATGTTGGCCATTCGATGGGAGGAGGCGAGGTGGCGCGGTACATCGGCCGCCACGGAACCGAGCGAGTCGCAAAGGCCGTTCTGATCGCAGCGGTGACGCCGCTGATGCTGAAGACAGCAGCCAATCCCAGTGGCACGCCGATGGAAGAGTTCGACAAGATCCGCGCCGCCTTGCAGACGGACCGCTCGCTGTTCTGGAAGAATCTTTCAATGCCGTTTTTCGGCTACAACCGGCCGGGCGTCGAAGTATCGGAGGGTGCGCGGGACGCTTTCTGGCTTCAGGGGATGCTCGCGGGCATCAAAGGCGTATTTGATTGCGTCAAAGCGTTTTCAGAAACGGATTTTACCGACGACTTGAAGAAGTTCGACGTGCCGACGCTGATCATACACGGCGATGACGATCAGATCGTACCGATCAGCGCATCGGCCATGGCGGCATCGAAGATCGTCAAGGACGCGCAACTCAAAATCTACAAAGGCGCTTCCCACGGCATTTGCACCACGCACAAGGATCTGATCAACGCCGATTTACTCGAATTCATCAAAACGAAGGTGACTAAGCCGACCGTCGTCGCATAGGCGAACCGCCATGTTCAGGAGCGCATCTCCAATTCCATGGAGATTGCCGCCCAAACGCAGGCGGCATTGACGTTTTGCGTGACCCTGAAGTCGACGGCGAGGGAATAGCATTTATAAGCCTGTGCCGGGGTCCAGCCAGTCCGTTCGCAAATGAACGCAATCCTCTCCCGCAGCGCCTGCTCTCTGGCGAGATCCAGATCGGCGTTGCAGTGACTGTGTTCCAGAGGTTGGGAGGGGCTACGATACGATGATGCATTGAACCGGTCGTTAGCCGGGAAGCGGGACAACCCACTAGTGGCAGGGCGGCGCGGTTCCTACGAAGGATGAAATGGACACGACGATCCGTCTGACCTGACCGCAGTGGTTCGGACAATTCATCAATAGCCATTTCGGCCCCGTGTCACCTTCGACGATCACAATTGTTTGAGGGTCTGACAGACGGCGGCAGGCCGCTGCCTGTGGACCCCGCCGAACTCAGAAGGGACAACACCGCCAATCCGGGCAGCCTACCGAGCACCGGGCGATAGACGTCGACGAAGCGCTGGAAAAGAAACGTAGCGTACGAGACACTCGTCTCGTGTCGGTTCCTCGGACCGCTGTGTTCAGTCGAGCGCAGCGGTTCTTTGCCGCGGAGATGAACCTCTCCCACGGCGGAATGTCGGACTCTCAGCTCGCCGTCTATTTTGCCAGCTATCTTGCCAGCAAAATGCCGAAGGAGCATCCTGAGTGCTTGGGAGACCTGTCTTCCGGGAATGCCGGCCAACATCGGTTCTTGGTGGCATCCCAATGACATTGCCGGCTGCATTTGCAGATGAATCGGTGGATGCGTCGCCCACTGGTCTCTGTCCAAAATTACGGCGAGTCCGATGGTCGTTACCGGAACACACAACCCCTATCTCGTCGTTCTGTCCATTCTGATCGCCTGCTTCGCGTCTTACACCGCGCTCGATCTCGCCGGGCACGTGGAGGCCGCCGGGAGGCTTACGCGTCGAGCCTGGCTGGCGGCAGCTGCGATAACCATGGGAGGTGGAATATGGTCGATGCATTTTGTAGCCATGCTCGCCTTCGTGATGCCGATACCGATGTCCTACGACATCGGAGTGACCACGCTTTCGCTCGTGGTCGCGATCTTCGTAACCGGCGTCGGCTTCTACGTCATCAGTCGCGAGGGCGCATCGCCCGTTCGCCTCGTTCTCAGCGGCATCTTCATGGGATTTGGCATTGCTGCCATGCATTATACCGGCATGGCCGCAATGCGAGGGCACGCCGGGCTCAGCTACGACCGACTTTTCGTTGCGCTTTCCCTGGTCATAGCGGTTGTCGCGTCGACGGTGGCGCTATGGCTGGCATTCAGAACCAGCGATCTCGGGCAAAAGCTCGTTGGCGCGGTCGTCATGGGCGTGGCAATTGCCGGCATGCACTACACGGGGATGAGAGCGGCCACTTTTACCGCTCACAATCCGATTCACGAGGGCCAAGTCAACGCAAGTCTCGATCAAACCAGTCTAGCATTGGCGGTTGCCGGCATCACATTTGTCATTCTGGTTTGTGCGTCGGTAGCCTCCCTGTTCGAGCGCGAGCGTACCGAAGAAGCGCTTCGTCAGGCACAGGCGGATCTCGCACGCGTCAACCGGGTAAACACCATGGCAGAGTTGACTGCTTCCCTGGCGCACGAAGTGAATCAACCGATTGCCGCCGCGGTTGCCAACGCGGAGGCCTGCGCGCGCTGGCTCGCTCGCGACCCGCCCAATTTCGAGGAGGCGCGCACGGCTGCGATGGAAATCGTGAAAGATGGAAAGCGCGCGGCGGAAATCATCAGCCGCATCCGCCTTCTCTTCAAGAAGGGTACTCCGCGGCGGGAGTTGCTGGATGTCAACGAGGTCATTCGCGAGATGATCGTCCTGCTGCACAGCGAGGTCGCGCAATGCTCCATATCGGTCCGGACGGAGCTAGCGGCCGACCTTCCGGAGGTCATGGGAGATCGCGTGCAATTGCAGCAAGTCATCATGAACCTCATCGGTAACAGCATTGATGCGATGAAGGATATGGATGGGACGCGCGAGCTCGCCATCAAGTCACAGCCCGCGGAAAACGATCACCTGATGGTGTCCGTCAGCGATACCGGCGTGGGGTTGCCGCCGCGGCAGGCGGATCAGATATTCAACGCGTTCTTTACGACGAAACCTCATGGGACTGGTATGGGATTGTCCATCAGCCGCTCCATCGTCGATTCGCATGGCGGCCGATTGTGGGCGACCGACAACGATCCGTGCGGCACCAGTTTTCACCTCATTTTGCCCACCCAAGTCGAGGACCATGACGGCCGCGCTTCAGCGCGCAAACGCGGGGTCTCCATAGTTCTAATGTTGGCGGCTTTGCTTTTGGAAATGAGCCGCGGTGCCTAATTGGGTAGTCTTAGCAAACGGCGATGCCCATTCTGCCAACGAAAACGCCGCTCGGTACGCATCGCGCCTGCAGCCGGCTAGTGCTTGCCCGAGCACGAATGGCGCAATAATAGACCAACCGTAGCAACGCTGCCCAAACGCACGTCAACCGGTTCACCACGTACGTTCCAATCCGGCCAGAACGCTCCGCTCGAAGCAGAGTGCCGGCAACAGAGTGAGATAAGGACGCCATTGCGTCCGTGATGGAGTGTGTGATGTTGCGAAAGTTTGGACTTATCCTTGCGGTTATCGTCGTTGGACTGAGCGCGATCCAAACAGGAGCGCTCGCTCGCGGCGGCGGCGGCGGCGGCGGCGGCGGTGGTGGCCATGGTGGCGGTGGCGGACATGGCGGCGGTGGTGGACACTTTGGTGGCGGCGGCCACTTTGGTGGTGGCGGCCACTTTGGTGGTGGCGGCCACTTTGGTGGTGCCGGTCGTATGGCCTTCGGTAGTGCTGGCCCCCGCGTCGGGCGTGTGCACGGTGGTTACCGCCGCGGTTATGGACGTGGCGGATGGGGCTACGGTTGTTGGCCCTACGACTACTCCTACACTTATCCGTACTGCTACTAAAATTCACCCTATGGCACTGGCGCGATCATGTGATTGCGCCAGAATATGTTCGCCAAGTACGATTGTTGCTGACGCTGTTTGACGAGGCGAAGCAAAGATATGAAGGCCATCGCGCGATAGCCGGTCAACAAGCCGCATCTGAGGCCTAATGCGGATGAGGACTTGGCGACACATTTTCGTCAAACATAGGAGCCGTGAAAAAGTTGCGGAGATTGAAACCGCTACACCCAAGGTGCAACAAAGTTTTGAATGACGTTTGTTGCATTGCGGGAACGGCTCTCTTTTTTTAGCGCGTTGGTGGCGTAGCAAGACCAGTCACCACAGGAGAGATGGTATGAAGACGTTTTTAAAATATGCGGCGGCTACGGTGGTTACAGGCGTAATAGCCTTGGCGGCCGCAGCACCAAGTGAAGCGCGCCATGTCCGGAATGCGGCGGGACATGCCAGCGTCGACGGTAGCTACGCGTATCAGCCCGCGCCGAGGCACCGGTTCAGGACGCGTGGCTTCAACGGTTACTATTCTCACTGTGGCGTCTCGCCTGCCTCGATGGCAGCTGGAGAATGCGCCAACTAACGGTTTCAAAAGTGGAGATCGGAAGGGCGGACCGATGGGTCCGCGCTTTTGTAGGCTATAATTTCCAAAACGCGGCTGCTTTGTTTATCCCCGCGGGGATGCAGCCGGCCCATTCCATTTGCGGACGTGAGATCCGACTGACGAGCCGGGCGGGTGACTGCGATGCGACGAACCGTGCTCGCGTATCGAAAAATCCGTGATCGAGTCGCCTTGGGCGCGGATAGCCCGGCGGGGTTAGATCCCGCTATATTCTCCGGGCTGGAAATGAGCCTCAAGAAGCCGTAATGAGTGTCAATCGGACAAATACGGCGGTTCTCTAGCGCCAAAACCGGCTCCGTGACCTCGGAAAATGCAGCAAAGACGCTTCAGTGTCGCCCCTATGATGGAGCGGGCGCGCTGAGCGAGAATGTGTATTAGATTCTAATTAGTTAGCTGGTACCCAAGGGGCCCGTGTTGTACCGCCCGTTGTACTTTTTCATCCCTTCTTTGCTGTCCCGACATCTGTTTTGTTCGCGCTTTACGAATCTGGGGGTAGGGAGTTCGAATCTCTCCGGGCGCGCCACTTAGTACTCATCTGCGAACCCCCGACGGAGCCGGCCGCGTTGGCCAAGACGGCACGTTCGAGTACGTCTTTGCTGCCTTTAATGCGGATCTGGGCGTCGTCTACCTCAATTACATCGATAAGCGATTGCAGATAGGCTTTCCGGAACGGCACTGAGCCGGTCGTGAAGTTTTCGCGCATGGTGCGGCCGAACTGCTCGATCAATGCAGGATCGATTTGGATTGGCGAACCTGCATTGGGCCTGGCCCGGTCGAGGGCAGCGCTGGCGCGGTCCCGCTCGGATTTAAGGGTGTTCAGCCGGTCCTTGAGGACCTCATCGAGATCCGTCATCCCGTCCTCGACGAGGCGATAGAGGCGCTTAAGTTTTTCGTCGGCATCGGTCACCTCCCGCTGCAGGGCGGTAAGCCGCGGCGGAGGGTCGAGCGATCCTGTGGCGTTAACGCGGAGTCCTCAAGATGGGCAAACCGTTGCTGCTCCGGGAGGTTCATGAGTTCGGCGAGACGGTCGCGGCTGACGCGACGGACATCGCCGTCCGCCCCGTCAAGGGTGCCTACGTAGCGGAAATGAAAGTAGCTGAAGAACTGCAAGCTGATCGTTTTGCCGTCCTGCCCGGAGACTTGATTTACAATGATATGTGGGCACGCCATGGCTCTGTGGCGGTCGTAGGCGCCGATCTAGAAAACTGCGTTGCTTCAGCGCATTTTCCAACATGGATTTTAGACAAGACTAAGGTATTTGCTCCATATTTGACGTGGTGCTTTCGTTCGCCTTGGTTCTGGTCTGAATGTGAATTGCGTTCCAGAGGAAGCACCGGTCGTAACGCAATTCGCAAAGGCTTATTTCGCGAGATCAAAATCCCTTTGCCCGGACTAGACCGGCAAATGGAGATTCATAGATATTTTGAACAGCAATCGAAATTCATATCTGCCCTCATCGAAAATTATACAAACCTTCGCACTATGGCTGACGCGATGATGCCGTCTGTTCTCGACCAAGTGCTGGGTCAGCGAGAAGCCTAAAGTGAGGGTAGCTCTGCGTCAGCAGTCTTGAATAAGTTTAGGTACGAGGCTTCATGAGCCGTTTTCATCGACGATAATATTTAGCCGATATCGGGTATTCGCAGTCCCCGCTTTTGGAGAATGGAGCCGCGCATTATCTGGAGTTGGAAGAAACGGGCTTACGTAATCGTGACAAACGGGATGCCTGCTGACCGCTCAGCGGCGTAATTCCCCAGATGAATGCCGTGGCAGACGTCAGGCGTCGCCAGCCTGAACTTCAACTGGCCGTATCCGTCAGCATGAAACGCAGTCGCGCCGTGCTGATATCCCCCCATTTTTATTAGTCTTTGATAGTACAATGAGATCGCCCACAAGAGAATGGCGCTTTCCTTTGAAACTACGAGCCTTTTGTGGGGAAAGCTTCGGCCGTCTGACGAAGGCTTCGATGTTGAGCTGCGACAATCGCCCATCGCAAACCTCGAAGCTCGATATTCATTGTTCACCCTGCGGCTCTTCACGCAGGGTGCGGGAACTCCACCTTGATGCTGGCAGCACCACAAACAAGACGGAAAATCCGTCGGCTTGCTCGCGAAGTTTCCGGATCCGTACGGGATGGTGTTGTCGGCCGCGGCGCGATCCCGCAGCTTGTCCAAGCGAAGTGGAGGAAAAGGAAGGGCGAGTGACGCAGGCCTGTTAAAAGCATCCTCGCGAAGCGTGATATTTGCGGACTCACTTTTAGACCGAGCTTTGAAAGCGCAACTGCGATGGGTATGGGAAAAGCAGCCTGACGCCAAGAGGTAGTCGTTGTAAGGCTTTGCCGCCCTTTTCATTGCGCTCTATTGCGAACCTGCGAGTCCCAATCCCCTTACAAGTGATCCCCACTTGTTTCGCTCTGATCTCACGAAGTCTCGAATTCTCTCAATCGAGGACGTTTCGAGCGGAATGAGACCGATGTCTAAGGCATGTTGCCGCATTTCCGGCTCCGCCATGAGCGTTCTCATTTCATGATGAAGGCGATTGATAATATGATCGGGCGTATTTGCTGGTGCGAACAAGATATGCCACCCCATCATTTCGAAATCAGGCACATTCAATACCTCGGCAAGCGACGAAACGTCCGGCAGTAAAGGCAATCGGTTTGCAGCGGAAACGGCGATGGCTCTAACTCCGCCGTCAGTAATGACAGGCAGCGAGGCTCCCGCTTCCGCAAACCCTACGCTCACGTGTCCACCGACGATGTCAGTGACGGCTTGCGTGGTGTTGCGATACGTAACGTGTGTCATTTGCAAGCCGAGACGACGGCTTACGAATTCCATCAATAGGTGCTGAGGCGATCCGTTGCCGACGGAACTGTATGTCAGCGGAGTGAGGCTACTCTTCGCAAATGCGGCCAACTCGGAAACTGAACGAATTGGTAGCGCCGGGTTTGATATGAGGATGAATGGCGATTTCGCATATAGGGCGATAGGTACGAAGTCATTCTCGGGATCATAGGCAATATGTCTATATACAATTGGATTGAGTGCCATCGCGCCAATTGATGAGACAAGCAACGTGTATCCATCAGCATTTGCTTTCGCAACGGCGTTGGTTCCTATCATCGAACTTGCGCCAGTTCGATTGTCCACAAGGATCCGTTGGCCAAGGCGCTGCGACAGTTTGGCAGCGTAGAGGCGCACCAGGACATCCATGGAGGTCCCGGCCGCCAACGGCACAACTATTGTAATTGGCCTTGATGGATAAATCGGCGTGTGCGAATGACCAGGCGCGTTCGCAATCGTGAAAATCACGAGGACGGCCCGCATTATTTTTTTCCACCGCAAAGTAGTCTTGAATCGCTCGTCGATTACGCTGACCTCGTCGATCACCTCTCGTGGCGCCTAATTCCTAAGATTACGATACTGTAG
>Ga0193699_10000249_pt1 | contig 24330 bp, 20 predicted proteins | sample L3c2metaG_FD_160095 | JGI IMG/M metagenome (GOLD analysis project Ga0193699, IMG submission 160095) | Soil microbial communities from a riparian zone of the East river system, Colorado, United States - L3c2 | ecosystem: Environmental > Terrestrial > Soil > Riparian zone | place: USA: East...
TGAAAAATGGTCCAATGGACCAACCCCGCTCCCACTCCAAAGCCGGAGGAACCAAAATGATTGGTCGACCAATCACTTTTCAACGACTCTGACCCCTTGAAACCTCTACCGCGTGGCGTGCGCCGAGGCGGGGTACAGGGGGAAGCGGGTGGCCAGCGTCTTCACCTCCCCACGAACCTTCTCGGCCAGCGACAGATCTTCGGGCGCCGCCAGCACCCGGTCGATCAGCGAGGCGATCTGCGCCATCTCGCCCTCTTTCATCCCGCGCGTCGTCACCGCCGGCGTGCCGATGCGAACACCGCTCGTCACGAAGGGCGACTGCGTCTCCTTCGGGACCGTGTTCTTGTTCACCGTGATGCCGGCGACGTCGAGCGCCTTCTCCGCCACCTTGCCCGTGAGTCCCTTGTTGCGCAGATCCACGAGCATGAGATGGTTGTCGGTGCCGCCGGATACGAGCTGGTAGCCCTTGTCGGCCAGCGCCTTCGCGAGCGCCCGGGCATTGGCGACGATCTGCTTGCAGTAGACCGTGAACGCCGGCTCCAACGCCTCCTTGAGCGCCACCGCCTTCGCCGCGATGACATGCTCGAGCGGGCCGCCCTGGGTACCGGGGAACATCGCCTTGTTCACGACCGCGGCGTGCTGCGCCTTGCACAGGATCATGCCCCCGCGCGGTCCGCGCAGGGTCTTGTGCGTCGTCGTCGTGACGACGTCGGCGTGCGGCACCGGGGAGGGATAGACCCCGGTGGCCGACAACCCGGCGAAGTGCGCCATGTCCACCATGAAGATCGCGCCCACTTCCTTCGCGATGTCGGCAAAGGCCGCGAAGTCGATGACGCGCGGATAGGCGCTGTAGCCGGCGATGAGCATCTTCGGCTTGTGCGCGAGCGCCTGGCTGCGCACCGCGTCCATGTCGATGTAGCCGGCGTCGGTGAGGCCGTACGATACCGCCTTGTACAGCAGACCGGAGAAGTTCACCGGCGAGCCATGGGTGAGGTGCCCGCCCTGCGACAGGTCCATGCCCAGGAAGGTGTCGCCCGGCTTCAGGAAGGCGAGGAACACCGCGGCGTTCGCCTGCGCGCCGGAGTGGGGCTGCACGTTCGCGTGCTCGGCGCCGAACAGGCGCTTCGCCCGGTCGATCGCGAGCTGCTCCACCTTGTCCACCACCTCGCAGCCGCCGTAGTAGCGCTTGCCCGGCAATCCTTCGGCGTACTTGTTGGTGAGCGGCGACCCCATCGCCTCCATCACAGCCGGGGAGACGAAGTTCTCGCTTGCGATCAGCTCGATCCCGTCGTTCTGGCGCGTGATCTCGTCCTCGATCAGCTCGGCGATCTCGGGGTCCGCGTCGCGCAGTGCTTCACCGGGGGGACAGCGCTCCCATTCGGTCCAGGTCGACATCAGCCATTCTCCTCGGTTGAGTTCTCCGTGCGCTCGATCTTCTCGACGCGGCGCGTATGACGGCCGCCGGCGAACGGGGTATCGAGCCATGCCTGCAATATCGCCTTCCCCTCCGCCTCGCCGACGAACCGCGCGGGCAGCACGAGCACGTTGGCATCGTTGTGCTCGCGCGCCAGCGCCGCGATCTCCGGCGTCCACGCCACGGCGGCGCGGACGTGCGGGTAGCGGTTGGCCGTGTACGACATGCCGAGCCCCGTGCCGCACATCAGGATCCCCCGCTCCGCCGCCCCCTCCGAGATGCGCCGCGCCAGCGGGTGGGCGTAGTCGGCGTAGTCCACCGACGATTCCGAGTCAGGTCCTAGATCGTCAACAGCGTACCCTAACGCCTCCAGCGCCGCCGCGAGCTTCGCCTTCAGAGCGAAGCCGGCGTGATCGGAGGCGATGAGTATCGTTGCTGGGGACTGCGCCATCATCGTAACCTTACGGTTCACCGTTCACCCTTCACAGTTCACAGGTCACGTTCATTTGTTGGGCCACTGCGGCCAGGTCTTCACCATGCTCCCCACCGCCTTGATCCGCTGCTCGGCGAGGCGGTCGGCGGCGACGTAGGTCGGCACCTTGTCGGACTTCGCGATCTTGAAAACCTTGAGCACGGTCTCGTAGATCTCGTCCGCCTTCCGGAACGCGCGCGCCGAGCTCCAGCCGGCGAGCTCGGAGTAGACGTTGATCACCCCGCCGGCGTTCGCGACGTAGTCCGGGGTGTAGAGGATGCCCTTCTTCTCCAGGGCGTCCCCGTGTCGCTCCTCGAGCAGCACGTTGTTCGCCGCGCCGCAGACGATCTGCACCTTGAGCTGCTGGATCGTCTTGTCGTTGATGATGCCGCCGAGCGCGCAGGGCGCGAAGATGTCCGCCTGCACCCCGTAGATCTCGTCGGGAGCGACGGCGCGGGCACCGAACTCGTTGACCACCTGCTTCACCCGCTCCGCGTCGATGTCCGTCACGATGAGCTTCGCGCCGGCTTCGTGCAGCTCCTTGGCCAGATAGTAGCCCACATGGCCGCAGCCCTGCACCGACACCGTCTTCGTCGTCAGGTCATCGGAGCCCCAGCACTCCTTGGCCGACGCCTGGATGGCGCGAAACACGCCATGCGCCGTCACCGGGGAAGGATCGCCCGAGCGGCCGGCGAGGCCGGTCACGTTCTTCGTCTCCATGTGCACGAAGTCCATATCCGCCGTGCTGGTGCCGACGTCCTCCGCCGTGATGTAGCGTCCGCCGAGCGATTCGACGAATCGTCCATGGGCGCGGAAGATCATCTCGCGGTCGATCGTCTTGTTGTTGCCGATGATGACGGACTTGCCGCCGCCGAGGTTGAGGCCGGCCACGGCGTTCTTGTAGGTCATGCCGCGCGCGAGCCGGAGCGCGTCGACGATCGCTTCCTCATCGGTGGCGTACTGCCAGAAGCGCGTGCCGCCGAGCGCGGGGCCGAGGGTCGTGCTGTGAATCGCGATGATGCCGCGGTAGCCGGTGGAGTTGTCGTTGCACACCACGAGCTGCTCGTGGCCCATGCCGGCGATCGTATCGAAGAGCTTCATTCTGGCTGGTTATGAGAAAAGGAATGGCTTGATGGCATTCGGCCGTGAAACACGCACCGCCTCACGCACGCTCTGCATATAACTCCCGCGCAATGACGATGCGCTGGATCTCCGACGTGCCTTCGTAGATCTCGGTGATCTTCGCGTCCCGAAAATACTTCTCGACAGGATACTCCTTCACGTACCCGTAGCCGCCGAAGATCTGGACCGCTTCGGTCGTGACGAACATCGCCGTCTCGCTCGCGAGCAACTTGCTCATCGCGCCGTGCAGCGTCGTGGACTCGCCGCGATCCTTCGCCGCGGCGGTGGCGTGCAGCAGCGCGCGCGCCGCCGTGAGGCGCGACGCCATGTCGGCCAGCTTGAACTGGATGGCCTGGAACTCCCGGATCGGCTGACCGAACTGCTTCCGCTCGGCCGCATAGTCGAGCGCCGCGTCGAGCGCCGCGCGGCCGATGCCGAGCGCCTGCGCCGCGATGCCCAGGCGCCCGTTGTCGAGCGACCGCATCGCGTACACGAAGCCCTGTCCCTCGACACCGAGCATGTTTTCCGCGGGGACCCGCATCCCGTCGAAGTCGAGCTGCACGGTGGGCGAGGCGCGGAGGCCCATCTTGTCCTCCTTCTTGCCCACGTGGAAGCCCGGCAGATCGGGGGTCACGATGAAGGCGGAGATGCCGCGGCTGCCTCGCCTCGCGTCGGGCGTGTCGGACCGCGCCATGACCACGATCACGTCGGCGAAGCTGCCCGACGTCACCCAGCTCTTGGTACCGTTCAATACCCAGCCGGCGCCATCCTCGGAGCGCACCGCCTGGCACCGCAACGCCGACGCGTCGGAGCCGGCGTCGGGCTCGCTGAGCGCGAACGCGCCGATCAGCTCGCCGCGCGCCATGGGACGAAGGAAGCGCTCCTTCTGTTCGTCGCTGCCGAAGTTGAGCAGCATCTGCGTGGGGAGCGAGTTGTGGACGCTCATGAGAACGGCCGTCGATGCATCGGCGGCCGCGATCTCCTCCAGCGCGATCAGGTACGATGTCGTGTCGAGGCCGAGCCCGTCGTACTGCTCGGGAAGGAGCATACCGAGAAAGCCGAGCTCGCCCATCCGCCGAGCGACGGCCACCGGAAAGCACGCCTCACGGTCCCACCGCGCAGCATGCGGGGCGATCTCGGCGGCGGCGAACTCCCGCGCCAGCGTCTGGATCTCGCGCTGTTCTTCGGTGAGAGCGGTCAGTGACATGCTTCTGAGTAATGACGAATGGAAAAGCGCGAATCCGTTCATCCCGGATCAATAACTATAAAACCCACGCCCCGACTTCCGCCCGAGCCAGCCGGCAGCCACGTACTTCCGTAGCAATGGGCAGGGCCGGTACTTGGGATCGCCCAGGCCGTCGTGCAGCACCTCGAGGATCGCCAGACAGGTATCCAGACCGATGAAATCGGCGAGCGCGAGCGGTCCCATCGGATGATTCATCCCGAGCTTCATCACCGTGTCGATGGCGTCCGGCGTGCCGACTCCCTCCATCACACAGTACACAGCCTCGTTGATCATCGGCATGAGGATCCGGTTGGCCACGAACCCCGGGAAGTCGTTCACCTCCACCGGCGTCTTCCCCACCGCCCTGCTCCACGCGACGGTCCGCTCGGTGGTCGCATCGCAGGTCGCCAGGCCGCGGATGATCTCGACGAGCTGCATCACCGGCACGGGATTCATGAAGTGCATTCCGATCACGAGCTCCGGGCGCTTCGTCCGCGCCGCGATCTCGGTGATGGAGATGGAGCTCGTGTTCGTGGCGAGCACCGCGTCGGCGTCGGCCTTGGCGTCGAGGTCGGCGAAGATGCGGAACTTGAGCTCGCGGTTCTCCGTCGCCGCCTCGATCACCAGGGCCGCGCCCTTCACGGCGTCGGTGGAGGTCGCCGTGGACACGCGACCGAGGATCGTCGTCTTCTCCGATTCGGTGATCGTGGACTTCCTGACCTGGCGGTCGAGGTTCTTCGCGATCGTGTCGCGCCCCTTGTCCAACGCCTGCTGAGCGACGTCGATCATCACGACGTCGAAGCCGGCCTGCGCGAATACGTGCGCGATCCCGTTTCCCATCTGCCCCGCGCCGATGACGGCAATGCGGTCGGCCATCGTGCTACGACTCCTCGCGGCGGCGCCGCGTGTAGAGGTACGCCAATCCAGCCACCATGGCGAGGACCGCGGCGAACCCACCTTCCGGGCCCCACGCTCCCCCGGTGATCCAGGAGGGCCCCGCGCTCACCGTGCGATAATCGGGCGCCTCGAAGCGGAGCCCGCTCACCGGCGCATGCAGCGGCACCGCCATCACCCAGTTCCACGCCACGTGCGCCGCCCACGCGGCATAGAGACTGTCGTACACCACGCGCACGGCGGCGAGAAAGATCCCCGCCAGGGCGACGACGCCCACGCTCGCCATCGTCCACCCTGGATTCGACGTGTGCAGCAGGCCGAACGCGAGACTGGTCGTGCCGATCGCGGCCGACGTGCCGATGCGCTCGCGGAAGACGGTGAGAACATAACCGCGACACAGCACCTCTTCCGCCAATGCGGCCGGAATGAGGAACGCCGTGATCCGGGCGGCGGCGCTGAACGACGAGCCGGGCTCCGCCGGCATGATGCGCAGCCAGCCGAGAACGAGCAGCGCACCGCAGGCCGCGCCGATCGCCGCGAAGCCAACGCACCAACCGGCGCCGACGAGCCGCGGACCGGCCGCCGCGCGTGCGAGCCCGACGTCGCGCCAGGAGCGGACGTCGATCGAGCGCAGCATGATCGCCGTCGCGCCGAGGGCGGCCGCCAGCGCCAGCAGCTCGTCGATGCGAACGCGCTGCCCCGTGCGCGCGACGAGCCAGGTGACCGGGCCGCCGAGCAGTCCGGACGCCGCGACCTGGAGGATCACGAACAGCACGATGAATGCAACCACGCGCCCGATCGTCGCCGCGAAGGCGCGCGGCGTGAGCGGAGCTGGCGTGGCGGTCAGACGGTACTACGGCGCCGCGGGCCGCTCACCGCGCCCGCCACGAGCGCCTTCACGGCGTCCGCCGCCACGAACGGAAGCACGCCGAGCAGCGCGGCCGTGGTGATGCTTCCGGCGATCACCGACAGCTGCGCGAGACCGCCGAGATAGATGACGAGGATTCCCGCCATCGCGGCGAGCGCCCGCACCTTGAATGCATCACGGCCGGCACCGAGCCGGCCCGCGACCGCCGCTGCCACGGGATACGCCAGCAGGTAGCCGCCGGTGGGACCGAGGAGCCGCGCGAGCCCAGGCGCGCCCATCGGCGCGAACACCGGCAGCCCGGCGGCACCGGCGACGAGATACACCACCATCGCCGCCGCGGCGTCCGCCGGTCCGAGCAGCAGGCCGGCCAGCACGACGACGAACGGCTGGAGTGTGAGCGGAACCGGACTGCCCGGAATCGGCAGCGCGAACTGCGCCGACAGCGCCACCGCGCCGGCGGCGACGAGGACGGTGAGGACGCGGGTGCGCGGCGAGCGGGCGGCGAGGGCGAGGGTCGTCATCTATTTCTTCTCCCGGGAGACGGAGAGGGCGACGGCGTCGCCCCCGCCAAGACAGAGGGTGGCGAGACCGCTGGCGACGTCACGGTCCTGCATGGCGTACAGCAATGTCGTGAGCACGCGGGCGCCACTGGCGCCGATGGGATGGCCGAGCGCGATGGCCCCCCCGTTGACGTTGACGCGGTTCCAGTCCCAGCCAAGGCCCGCGCCGTCGGCGAGCGCCTGCGATGCGAACGCCTCGTTCGCCTCGATCAGGGAGTAGTCGTCGATCGCCTTCCCTTCCTTCTTCATGAGATTGTTCACCGCAGTGATCGGAGCGAAGAAGAGCTCCTGCGGATCGCCGGCGCCCGTCGCGTAGGCGGAGATGCGCGCGAGCACCGGGAGGCCGTGCGCCTCCGCATAGGCGAGCGACGTGACGACGAGCGCGGCACCACCATCGTTCAGCGAGCTCGCGTTGCCGGCGGTGACCGTGGCGTCGTCGCCCTTGCCGAAGGCGGGGCGCAGCTTGGTCAGCACGTCCGCCGTGGTGTCGGCCCGCGGTCCCTCATCGACGTCGACGATCGTCGTGCCTTTCCGGCTCGCGATGGAGACCGGCGCGATCTCCTGCTTGAACCGTCCCGCCTTCTGGGCCTCGACCGCCTTGCGATGCGAGGCGGCGGCGAACTCGTCCTGCTGCGCTCGGGAGATCTGCGCCTTCTTCGCGGTATGCTCGGCGTGGCCCCCCATGTGGACGTCGCACGACGCGCACCACAGTCCATCCTTGATCATGCCGTCGACCATCTGTTGGTCGCCGAGCTTCACGCCGTTGCGCATGCCGTAGACGTAGTACGGTGCGTTGGACATCGACTCCTGGCCGCCGGCAACGATCACCTGCGCATCGCCCGCCTTGATGGCCTGCGCGGCGAGCATCACGGCCTTGAGGCCGGAGCCGCACACCTTGTTGATCGTCACCGCGCTGACGCTGGACGGAACGCCCGCCTTGAGCATCGCCTGGCGCGCCGGGGCCTGCCCGACGCCGCCCTGGAGGACGTTGCCCATGATGACCTCGTCTACCTGGTCCGCCGGCACCCCCGACCGCTGGAGCGCCGCCCGGATGGCGGTGGCGCCGAGCTCCGGGGCGGGGACGGGAGCGAGGCTGCCGAGGAACTTGCCGATCGGCGTGCGAGCGGCGGCGACGATGACCGGAATTCGCGATTTGTCAGCCATCGCTGAAAGCTATCCGGCCGCTCGAACTGAGACAACGCCGCGACGACCTGTCATCCCGCACGAGCGACAATGTCAGGTCTGTCCCGCCTCGAGCGTCAGGCTGCGCGCGGCGATCTCCGCCTTCACTCGGGCGATGAACTCGTCCACGGCGACAGGCGCCGGCTTCTGCCCCTCGCCCGCGCCGCGGGTGTTCACGGCCACCTGGTCCGCCTCGGCCTCGCGTCGCCCCACCACGCACATGTATGGCACCTTCATGCGCGCCCCCTCGGCCACGCGGTACTTGAGCGTCTCGCTGCGCGCGTCGAGGTGCGCGCGCACGCCGGCGGCCAGCATCCGCTCGACAACCTTCGCCGCGACCGGCGCCTGCTCCTCGCTGATCGGCAGCACGCGGACCTGCTCCGGCGCGAGCCACGTGGGGAACGCGCCGGCGAAATGCTCGATCAGGATCGCGATGAAGCGCTCGAACGAGCCGCTCACCGCGCGGTGGATGATCACCGGGCGGTGGTTCGCGTTGTCCTGCCCCACGTACTGGAGATCGAAGTTCTCGGGGTTCGCGTAGTCGAGCTGGATGGTGCCGAGCTGCCAGGCGCGGCCCAGCGAGTCGGTCACGTCGAAGTCGATCTTCGGACCGTAGAAGGCGCCGTCGCCGGGCTTCATCTCGTACGGTATTCCCGTCGCGTCGAGCGCGCGGCGCAGGCCGTCTTCGGCACGGTCCCACATCGCATCGTCGCCGATGCGCTGCTCGGGACGGGTCGCGAACTTGAGCGTCGCCTCGAGCCCGAAGGCGCGATAGTGCCCGAGGATGAAGTCGAGCAGGAACCGCACCTCGTCCGCGATCTGGTCCTCGCGCAGAAAGACGTGACAGTCGTCCTGGGCGAACTGGCGCACGCGCGTGAGCCCGGACAGCGCGCCGGTGAGCTCGTTGCGGTGCAGCACGTCGAAGGTGACGAGCCGCAGCGGCAGCTCGCGGTAGGAGTGCTTGCCCGACAGGTAATAGACGTAGTGGGAGGGGCAATTCATCGGCTTCAGCGACATGTCGTGCTGCCCCGTCTCCTTGTCGAGGACGAGGAACATGTTCTCGCGGTACTTGCCCCAATGCCCGGACTGCTCCCACAGGGACTTGTTGTACAGGAGCGGGGTCTTCACCTCGTGGAAGTCGGCCCGCTGCCGGTCCCGCACGAACTCCACGAGCGTGTTGTAGAGGATCGTCCCGCGCGGGGTCCAGAACGCGGCGCCGGGCGACACGGAATGGAACTGGAACAGGTCGAGCTCGCGCCCCAGCTTGCGATGGTCGCGCTTCTTCGCCTCCTCGATGCGATACAGATACTGATCGAGGTCCTCCTTCCTGAACCACGCCGTACCGTAGATGCGCTGGAGCATCTGCCGCTTCTCGTCGCCGCGCCAGTACGCGCCCGCCGTGTGCAGGAGCTTGAAGTGCTTCAACCGTCCCGTGTTCGGCACGTGCGGACCGCGGCACAGGTCGATGAACGGTCCGTCCGTGTAGGTGGAAATGATCTCGTTCGGATCCGTGAAGTCGTCCAGGCGCTCGAGCTTGAGGGGGTCGTCGGCGAAGAGCTGCCGGGCCTCGGGCAGGTCCACCTCGGCCCGCACGAAATCGTACTTCTCGGCCACGACCTTCCGCATCTCGGCCTCGAACCGCTCGACGTCCTCGGGGGTGAACGGCGACGCGACCTCGAAGTCGTAGTAGAAGCCGTCGTCGATCGCCGGTCCGAAGCCGATCTTCGCGTCCGGGCGCAGCCGCCGCACCGCGGTGGCCAGCACGTGGGCCGCCGAGTGGCGCAGCACGCTGAGCGCGTCGGGGTCGCGCTCCGTGAGCACGCGAAATGCCCCACCCTTCCGCAGGGGGGTCATGAGGTCCTGGATCTCACCATCCACGGAGACGGCGACCGCCGCCTGCAGCAGGCGCTCGCCGATGGAGCGCACGACGTCGGCGGGCAGGGTCCCCGCGGCGACGGTGCGCGTCGCGCCGTCAGGGAGGATCAGGGTGAGCTCGGACTCCATGACGGCAGGGGCGGGACGGTCGATCATTCGAGCGATGTGGGGCGGCTAGGTCAGGAGCGGCACGACCAGCCGCTCATATTTGAAGTAGAGCACGAGGCCCAGGGCCAGCACGATCCAGAACGCGAGCCAGAGCAGGGCTCGACGGAGCGGCACGGCCTCGGGATCGATGGTCGTTTTCGACTGGCGGAAGAATCGCGAGAGGCGCAACGGGCCGAATTGGAGGGGGGACGTGCGGCCTTCTTCTTGCACCGAGCACGCAATTATTCGCAATGATTCGCGCAACTTTCCTTCCTAAGTTATCCTTGCGGCAGACCCTCCGCCACAGGCTTCCCGCTATGTCATATCTGCGGTTCCAGGACGACGATGAATCCTCGGTCAGCGGCACCGTCACCAGCGTCCTGCTGGGCGCCGTCGCCGGCTTCGCCGTCGGCATGCTCGTCGCTCAGCGCGTCGGTGGCTTCAGCGGCCTGACCAACCTCGCCAAGCGGGTGCGTCGCGGTGGCGGCCACGCCGCCACCGCGGGCAGTCCGGTCGTCGCCGACGACTTCTCCGACTACGAGGACGACTTCGAGGACGACGAGGTGCTGGAATCGGCCGAAGGCTCCGAGCTCGAGGAGCGCGTGCTCGAGGCGTTCCGGAACGATCCCATCCTCTGCGAGCGCGCCATCGACATCGGCGGCATCGGCGAGGAGACGATCGAGCTGGCCGGCTGGGTCACGAACGACGACGAGGCCGAGCACGCCGTCGTCATCGCGCGTGGCGTGCCGGGCGTGTCCACGGTGCTCAACCGCATCGCCGTCGGCGACGAGGAAGACCGCATCCAGGACCACACCCGCCGCGTCGCCGAGGGCGACGACGCGCTCACCGAGACGCGCTGGGAGGGCCGCACGGTCGGGACAGGCCGTCGCCGCCAGGGCACGTCGGACGAGCCGGACCGCCATGCCGACCCGCGGGTCGAGCTCAAGGAGCGCTGGACGAGCGCCGACGTCGAGTTGGCGGAGGCCGCCGACGATACGTCGGGGATCGCCGAGCGCCGCCAGCGCGAAAAGAAGGTCGTGAAGGGCGATCGCACCGGCGGCTCTCCCATCGCACCCGGCGGGGTTCCGAAGAGCGACCACGTCGCGAAGCCGAACAGCACCGGCGCCTGACGGCGGTCGTGTAGGGCCGCGTCCAGACTACATGGGGCATGACCCGCGGGTTAACTTCTGCGGGTCATGTCAATTTCTGACACTTCCCAGCCGACGTCCGTGAGCGCCTCCACGCCGGACGACTTTCCTGCCCAGTACGATCCGGCCGACACCGAGCCACGGATCTACGACCGCTGGGAGCAGGCGGGTGTCTTCACGGCCGACGCGGCCCGCTCGGCGCGGGTCGGCGGCGACCGCGAGCCCTTCACCATCGTGCTCCCGCCGCCGAACGTCACGGCCATCCTGCACGTCGGCCACGGGTTGAACGCTACCGTCCAGGACGTGCTGGTGCGGTGGGCGCGGATGAAGGGGCGCGAGACCCTCTGGCTCCCGGGCACCGACCACGCCGGCATCGCGACGCAGAACATCATCGAGCGTCAGCTCGCCGACGAAGGGCTGACGCGGCAGGACCTCGGCCGGGAGAAGTTCATCGAGCGCACTGCGGCGTTCGTCGCGCGCACCGGCGGGACCATCCTCGAGCAGCTGCGCGCCATGGGCGCGTCGGCGGACTGGTCGCGCACCGCCTATACGTTCAGCCCCGAGCTCAGCGCCGCGGTGCGCGAGTCGTTCGTGCAGCTGTACGAGCGCGGGCTCATCTATCGGGGCCACCGCGTCATCCACTGGTGCCCACGGTGCCTCACCTCGCTCTCCGACGAGGAGGCAGAGCCGCGCGAGACGCAGGGCACGCTCTACCACATCGCGTATCCGGTCCAGGGGGACCCGTCGCGCTCCCTCACCGTCGCGACGACGCGCCCCGAGACCCTGCTGGGCGACGTCGCCGTCGCCGTCAATCCGGACGACGAGCGCTACCAGGCGCTCATCGGCCAGAGCGTGTTGCTGCCGATCCTCGACCTGCCGATTCCCGTGATCGCCGACGAGTACGCCGATCCCGCCTTCGGCACGGGTGTCGTGAAGATCACCCCGGCACACGACGCGAACGACTTCGAGGTCGGCCGCCGGCACGGCCTCGCAATGCCGGTGGTGATCGACCAGTCCGGCGTGATGGGAGAGGGACCCGACGCGTCGGGCCGCGTGCCGGCCGCGCTCGTCGGCGTCGGCCGGTTCGACGCCCGGAAGCGCATCGTCGAGCAGCTCGAAGCGGCGGGACGGCTCGTGAAGAAGGAGCCACACACCCACAACGTGCGGTACTGCTATCGCTGCGACACCGTCGTTGAGCCGCAGCTCAGTGATCAGTGGTTCGTGCGCATGCAGCCGCTCGCCGAGCCGGCGCTGGACGCCGTGCGCACGGGACGCGTGCGGATCCTGCCCGAGCGGCACATCGCCGTGTACGAGAACTGGCTCACTGGCATCCGCGACTGGAACATCTCGCGGCAGCTCTGGTGGGGCCACCGCGTGCCGGTGTGGTACTGCCAGCAGGATTCGAGTCACGTCATCGCGAGCCGCGAGGACATCACCGCGTGCCCGCAGTGCGGCGGCATGGTCGTCCAGGACGAGGACGTGCTCGACACCTGGTTCTCGAGCTGGCTCTGGCCGATGTCCACCCTCGGCTGGCCGAACGAGGGCGCCTCGGACCTGCGCGCGTTCTATCCGACCGACGTGCTCGTCACGGCGCCGGAGATCCTGTTCTTCTGGGTCGCGCGCATGATCATGGCGGGGTACGCCTTCATGGGCGACGCGCCGTTTCATTCAGTCTACCTGCACGGGACGGCGCGCGACACGAAGGGCCGCAAGATGTCGAAGTCGCTCGGCAACGGCATCGACCCGTTCGACGTGATCCGGCTCTACGGCGCCGACGCGCTGCGCTACACCCTGATCTCGGGGATGGGACTCGGCGCCGACGTCTTCCTCGATCCGGCGGATCTGGAGAAGACCTTCGCACCCGGCCGCAACTTTGCGACGAAGCTCTGGAACATCGGCCGCTTCCTGCTCACCAACGTTGGCGCGGGCGACGTGCGGCCGTTCTCCGAGATCCGGCCGGAGGAGATCGGCCGCGCCGACGCCTGGATCCTCGAGCGGCTCGACGTCGCCGTTCGCGAGTGCGACCGCGCCATCGGCCCGCTGTCGCCCATCCGCGGCGTGTGGCTGGACGAGGAGAAGTCCGCCGGCCTGCGGCTGAACGACTACGCCGAGACGGCGCGGCGCTTCGTCTGGAACGAGCTGGCCGACTGGTATCTCGAGGCGATCAAGACGCGGCTCGCCACGCCGGGCGACGACCAGCAGGTCGCGCGCTCGGTGCTCGTGCACGTGTTCGATCGGGCGCTGCGGCTGCTGCATCCGATCGTGCCGTTCATCACCGAGGCGCTCTGGCAGCGGCTTCCCGGACACGTCGACGGTACCTTCCTCGCCACCACCTCCTGGCCGGCGGCCCCGCCGGCCACGCAGGTGAGTGTGCTGGCGGGGCAGTTCGAGCTGCTGCGGGACATCATCTCGGCACTGCGCACCATCCGCTCGGAGTACAACGTGCCACCGTCCCGGACGATCAACGCGTTCGTCGTCGCCACCGACGATCGCCGGCAGATGCTCGACGACGAGTTCTCGCTCATCAACCGGTTGGCCAGGACGGGACTCGCGTTCGTCGACGAGCCGCCGACGACACCCGGAGCGAGCGTCATCCTTGGCGGCGGGACGGAGCTGATCGTCCCGCTGGAAGGGGTGATCGACGTGAAGAAGGAGTGCGCGCGGCTGACGGCCGAGCTGTCGAGCCTCGAGAAGCAGCTCGACTCGCTGGAGAAGCGGCTGATGAATCCGGCATTCGCCGAGCGAGCGCCCTCGCACGTCATCGACGCGGAGCGCGCCAAGCGCGACGAGTGGACGGTGCGCCGCGACCAGCTCCGGACACGCGTCGAGGGGCTGTGCAGCGGAGGCTGATCGCGATGGCCGCCGGCCTGGCCGGCTCGCTCGCCTGTGCTTCCGCGTCGCCGCCGCCTGGCGGGCCGGAGGATCGCAATCCCCCGCAGCTGCTCGCGGTGATTCCGGACTCCAATGCCGTGAACTTCGACGAGCCGAACGTCGGCTTCCAGTTCGACGAGACGATCAACAACCGCGGCAGCGGCGCGCAGGAGCTCGACAACTACTTCCTCGTCTCCCCATCGGACGGCAATCCGCGGGTGAGCTGGCATCGCAGCCGCATCGACGTGCGGCCACGCAACGGCTTCCGCGACAATACCGCCTACACCGTCACGCTCCTGCCCGGCCTCACCGACCTGCGCGGCAACGTGACGCGCTCCGGCGCGAGCGTCGTCTTCTCCACCGGCCCGACGATCCCACCGGGCCGCATCACCGGCACCGTGTTCGATTGGGTGGCGGAGCGCCCGGCCGCGCGCGCGCTGCTGCAGGCGGTGACGCCGGACAGCGTCGTCTATCTCGCGCAGGCCGACAGCCTGGGACGGTTCACCCTCGGGCCACTGCCGAACGGGAGCTACCTGGTGCAGGCCATCGTCGACGCCAACAACAATCGCGCGCTCGACCGCAGCGAATCGTTCGACACGGTGCGCGTCCTGGTCCCTCGGGCGGCGCCGGTCGAGCTCCTCGCCGCCACGCGCGACACGCTGCCGCCTCGGATCCTCTCTGTCACGTCCGTGGACTCGCTGTCCCTGCGCGTGACCTTCGACCGCTTCCTCGACCCGGCCGCGCCCCCATCGGCCAGCGCGCTCCGTCTCGTCGCGTCCGACAGCACACCGATCCCGCTTGTCGCCGTCCTCACCCCGCGCGCCGAGCAGGCGGAAGCCCAGGCACGGCAGCAGGCGGTCACGGACTCGATTCGGCGCGCGGACTCGCTCGCCGGCAAGCCAATCCTCCCACCATCGCTCGCCAACGCGGCGGCACGGCGTACCCCGACAGGCCCGACGCCAAGCGTCCCGCCCCCGTACACGGCGCTGCTCCTGCGTCTCGCACGGCCGCTCGCCCACGATGCCATATACCGGCTGAGCGTCACCGATGCACGCGGACTCAGCGGCCGCTCGCAGAGCAGCGAGCGGAGCTTCACGACGCCTCGTGCCCCGCCGCCCCGCCCGCCCACCGATTCGTCCCGCCGTCCGCCCACCCCTGCGCCCGCCGCCGCGCCGCCGGCGCCGCGATCGTGACCGATGTGCGCCGCGCCCTGCCGAGCGTGAGTGCGCTCCTGGACAGCGCGGGCGTGCGTGCGCTGTTCGCCGGGGCGCCGCGCAGCCTGGTCGTGGACGCCGTGCGCGACGTGTTGGCGCGCGTGCGCGAGCGCACCACCCCGGCGCCCACCAGCGCGGACGCGTGGACGCGAGAGATCACAGCCCAGCTGGCGACGGCGCGCCGACCATCGCTGCGCCCGGTGATCAACGCGACTGGTGTGGTGTTGCACACCAACCTCGGACGCGCTCCCCTGCCCCGCGTCGCGCTCGATGCCGTTACCAGCATCGCCGGCGGGTATAGCAACCTGGAGTACGACCTCGCCGCTGGCGGACGCGGCTCGCGCTACGCCCACTGCGCGTCGCTGCTCGTCGAGCTCACGGGAGCGGAGGATGCGCTCGTCGTCAACAACTGCGCAGCCGCGCTCGTGCTGGCGCTCAACACCCTGTCCGCTGGCCGCGAGGCCATCCTGTCGCGCGGGGAGCTGGTGGAGATCGGGGGCAGCTTTCGCGTGCACGAGATCATGGCCAAGAGCGGGGCACGGCTGCGCGAGGTCGGGGCGACGAACCGCACGCATCTCACCGACTACGAGCGGGCGATGGGATCCGAGACGGGCGCCATCCTCAAGGTCCACCGCAGCAACTTCGACGTCGTCGGCTTCACGGCCGAGACGGAGGTACGCGATCTCGTCCCGCTCGCGAGGGCGCACGACGTCCCGATCCTGCACGACCTCGGCAGTGGTCTCCTCATCTCGCTGGACGACATCGGCCTGAGCGGCGAGCCGACGGCGCGCGACGCGCTCGCCGCCGGCGCGAGCGTGGTGGTGATGAGCGGCGACAAGCTGTTGGGCGGTCCGCAGGCGGGGCTCGTCGTCGGCGAGGCGCGCTTCATCGCGGCGATGCGCGCGAACCCGTTCGCGCGCTCGTACCGCGTCGACAAGATGACGCTTGCCGCCCTCGAGGCGACGCTCGCGCTGTATCGCGAGCCCGAGCGGGCGCGGCGCGAGATCCCGACGCTCGCCCTGCTCGGAGCGCCGATCGCGGTGGTGCGCGCGCGTGCCACGGAGTGTCTGGAGGCGCTGCGCGGCGCGGGCGTGGAGTGCACGATGCTGGACAGCACCGCCTCGGTCGGCGCCGGCGCCTTTCCCACGGCCACGCTGCCGAGCGTCGCCATCGCGCTCGACGGCGACGCCGAACGCTGGGCGGCGGCGCTGCGGGCTGGCGAGCCCCCGGTGGTGGGCCGTGTGCACGACGGGCGGATGCTGATCGACCTGCGCGCCGTACCGGACGACGACGTGCCAGCCCTCCTGTCGGCGCTGGTCGCGGCCCGTGGCTGAGCGCGCGCGACCGCAGGCCGCGCTGCTCGACCGGGACGGCACGATCATCGTCGACTACCACTATCTCAACGAGCCGGCCAACGTCGAGCTGCTGCCGGGCGCCGCCGAGGCGATTCGACGCCTCGCCGCGGTCGGCATCCCGTCGATCGTCTGCACGAACCAGTCGGGAATCGCGCGCGGCACGATCTCGCTCGAGCAGTACCGCGCCGTGCGGCTGCGCGTCGAGGAGCTGCTGGCCGCCGAGGGAGCTCGGCTGCTGGACACCTTCAGCTGCCCACATCATCCCGACATCACCGGCCCGTGCCCGTGCCGGAAGCCGGAGACCGGATTGTACGAGCGCGCCGCGGCGCTCTACAAGCTCGACCTCTCGCGCTGCCTGTATGTCGGCGACCGGTACCGCGACGTGGCCGCGTGCACCGTATTCCACGGCCACGGCATCTTCGTCGAATCGCGAGTCAGTCTGCCCGAGGATCGCGCGCGCGCCGAGCGCGAAGGCATGGCGGTGGCCAGTTCGCTGCTCGACGGCATTCGCCCCATCCTCGAGGCGATCACGTGACGCGCGCCCGCATCGCGGTGCTTGCCAGCGGCGGCGGCTCCAACCTGCAGGCGCTGCTCGACTACTTTGCCGCCCTCGGTGAGCGGCGATCCGGCGACGTCGTGCTCGTCGCGTCGAACCGCCGCGACGCCGGCGCGCTCGAGCGCGCGCGCGCCGCGGGCATCGAGACCGCGGTGATCTCGCCCGACGGTGCCGAGCTCGACGCCCTGCTCGCGTCGCACGCGATCGACCTCGTCGTGCTTGCGGGCTATCTGAAGTTCGTGCCCATGGCCGTCACCCGGCGCTACGCCGGCCGGATGGTCAACGTGCATCCCGCCCTGCTGCCCGAGTTCGGCGGCCCCGGCATGTACGGTGCGCGCGTGCATCGCGCCGTGCTGGCCGCCCGCGCAGCCACGAGCGGTCCCACGGTGCACTTCGTGGACGAGGTCTACGACCACGGCGCGGTGATCGCCCAGTGGCGCGTGCCGGTACGGCCGACCGACGACGAGCAGACCCTCGCGGCACGCGTGCTGCGCGCCGAGCACCTGCTCTATCCGCGGGTCATCCAGGCGGTGGCGGCGGGCGAGTGCCGGCTGACCGGCGACGGCCGCGTCGATCCACCATTCGCGCTCGACCCGAGCACCCTGCCGACGCTCGACCCCGAGCTCGATGACGGGTCGCTCGCCGACGAGCTCCAGCACCGCCGGCCACGCTGAGCGCACCGCTTTCTTCACGGTTCACGCCTCGTTTCCCGCTGCACGCCTCACGCCTTTCGCTGACTGATGCCCCGCGCCCTGCTTTCCGTTTCCGACAAGACCGGCCTGCTCGACTTCGCGCGCGGATTGCACGCGCTCGGATGGGAGCTCCTCTCCACCGGCGGCACCGCGCGTGTCCTGCGCGAGGCCGGCATTCCCGTGCGCGACGTCGCGGACGTCACCGGCTTCCCCGAGATGCTCGACGGACGGGTGAAGACCCTCCATCCGGCGGTGCACGGCGGGCTGCTGGCGCGGCGCGACCTGCCGGAGCACATGCGGGCGATCGAGGCGCAGGGCATCGCGCCGATCGACCTCGTCGCGGTGAACCTCTATCCCTTTCGCGAGACGGCGGCGCGGGCCGGCGTCTCGCCCGCGGAGGTGATCGAGCAGATCGACATCGGCGGGCCGAGCATGCTGCGCTCCGCCGCCAAGAACTTCGCCGCGGTCACGACGGTGGTGGATCCCGCCGACTATCCGCTGGTGCTCGCCGCACTGACGGACGGGGTGGACGACGTGGGTGCGCGGATGCGCCTGGCCGCCAAGGTCTTCGAGCACACAGCGGCGTACGACGCGGCCATCGCCGCGTGGTTTGCCGACCAGCGCGGCGAGCTCTTCCCCGACCGTCTCACCCTCGCGCTCCGGAAAGCCCAGTCGCTGCGCTACGGCGAGAATCCCGGCCAGGCGGCGGCGTTCTACGTCGAGCGACCGGGCGCCGGGCTTGCGGGGCTCAAACAGCGCGGCGGCAAGGAGCTCTCGTTCAACAACCTGCTCGACCTCGAGGGCGCACTCCTCGCCACCGCGCCGTTCGGCGCCGAGACCTGCTGCGCGATCATCAAGCACACCACACCCTGCGGGCTCGCCACGGGCCGCGACGCCCTCGACGCGTACCGCAAGGCGCTGGCGTGCGACCCCGTCTCGGCGTTCGGCTCCGTGATCTCGTTCACCGTGCCGGTGGACGACGCGGCGGCGGAGGCGGTGTCGAGCCTGTTCGTCGAATGCGTCGTGGCGCCGTCCTTCAGCGCGGGCGCGCTCGAGATCCTCGGACGGAAGAAGAACCTCCGCGTGATGGAGGGCACCGTGCAGAGCGATCCGAATGCGCTCGACTACAAGCGCGTGCGCGGCGGCCTGCTCGCGCAGCAGCGTCCTCCGGCGGTGATCGACGACTCGTCGTGGACGTTCGTGACGAAGCGGCAGCCGTCGAGCGAAGAGCGGCGCGACCTGTTGTTCGCCTGGCGCGCCGTGGCCAGCGTGAAGTCCAACGCCATCGTCCTGGCGCGGGACGGCGCGACGATCGGCATCGGCGCCGGCCAGATGTCGCGGGTGGACGCGGCGTTCATGGCCGTCCACAAGGCGACCGCGGCTGGCCACGACACCGCCGGCTCGGCCCTTGGCTCCGACGCGTTCTTTCCCTTCCGCGACGGCGTGGACCAGGCGGCAGCGGCCGGCGTGAGGGTGATCGTCCAGCCGGGCGGCTCGATCCGCGACCCCGAAGTGATCGCGGCCGCGGACGAGCACGGCATCGCCATGGTGTTCACCGGGGCGCGGCTGTTCCGGCACTAACGCACTCGCTGGCCTCCGGTTTGCTCGCCTTCCCGGTGAACCCACGGGAGGAGACCCGAATGCGTAATAGAGTATTCAGCGCGTTGGTGGCCGTTGTCGTGCTCGCCAGCGTCACCGCGTGCAAAAGCAAAACGAACCAAAGCGACACCGCTGCCGGTGCCGTAGGTACGCCCGCGCCGAGCATGGGGACCTCCCCGACGGACAGTGCGGCAGCAAGCGGCGCGACGATGGGGGGCATGTCCGACTCGGCCCACCGCGCCGACAGTCTGCGTGCCGATTCGGCCAGCAAAGCCACCAAGGGGATGAAGAAAAGCCCGTAGTGGGCTCGAGGGGCGGAAGCGCGGCTGGGCCTGTTCCAATCGTCACACCACCGCCATCTTTCACAGCTGCGCTTCCGCCCCGCTCCCGCGGGGCGTCTGCTATCCGTCACCCCCGCGAATCAATGGCGTCGACGTCCTCGCCGTCCGAGCTCGATTATCGCCCGTCCTACCTGGCCGCCGGCATCGTCTCGGCCCTCATCTTCGCCCTGTACGTGGTGACCCTCGCGCCCTCCACGGCGATGTGGGATACGAGCGAGTACATCACCGCCGCGCAGGTGCTCGGGATGCCGCATCCTCCCGGCAACCCACTCTTCGTGCTGATCGGCCGCGTCTTCGCGATCCTGCCGATCTCCTCGTCGATCGCCGTCCGCATCAACATCCTGGCGGCGGTGTGCAGCGCGGTCTCGGCGGGGATGTGGTTTCTGATCACCGAGCGCGTGCTGGTCGGCTGGTTCGCGCAGCGCTGGCAGCGCATCCTGGGCGGCACGCTCGCCGCGATCATCGGCGCCACCGCCTTCACGGTGTGGAACCAGAGTGTCGTGAACGAGAAGGTGTACACCGTCTCGCTGATGGGCATCGCGATCGTGAGCTGGCTCATGGTCCGCTGGTGCGACCAGCCGGACGGGCGGAAGGCCGATCGCATCCTCGTCCTCGTGGCGTATCTGTGCGGGTTGGGCTATGCCAACCACATGGCCGGCATGCTGGCGGCGCCGGCGGCCGCACTCGCCGTGCTGATCGTGCGACCGCGCACCGTCCTTCGCTGGAAGGTGCTGCTCGCCTGCGTCGGCGCCCTGATCCTCGGCATCACGCCGTTCGCGATGCAGCCGATCCGGGCCGCGCACTTCCCGGCGCTGAACGAGGGCGAGCCGACGGCGTGTCGCACCGAGCTGACGCTGTCGTGCACCTTCAGCAAGGGCACCTGGGACGCGTTCGAGTACAACTTCAACCGTGGCCAGTACGGGAAGCCCCAGCTCACCGAACGGCAGGCTCCGTTCACGGCGCAAGTCGGGATGTGGTGGCTGTACTTCAAGTGGCAATGGCTGCGCGACGCGCACGATGACCGTCCGTTCGCCCAGAGCCTCCTCGCCGCGGTGTTCCTCGTGCTCGGCCTCCTCGGCGGCTACGTGCACTGGCAACGAGACCGGCGCAGCTTCTGGTACTTCGGATCCCTGATGTTCACGATGTCGTTCGTGCTCATCTATTACCTGAACTTCAAGTACGGCGCATCACAGGATCCCGATCTCGTCGGCGTGGCGCGCGAGGTGCGCGACCGTGACTACTTCTATCTGTGGAGCTTCTCGGCGTGGGGCGTCTGGGCGGCGCTCGGCCTGGTCGCCGCCTGGGATTCCCTCGCCACGCTGATCGACCGCGAGCAGGTCGTCGTTGGTCGCGAGAAGGTGGAGCGCCCCACGATGCGCGGCAGGCTCGTCTCGGCGCCCGTGCTGGCTCTGGCGCTCATCCCGCTGTTCACCAACTGGTCCACCGCATCGCGGGCCGGCCAGACCGACACCGCCGACTTCGCGAAGGACCTGCTCAACTCCGTGGAGCCGTACGGCGTCCTCGTCACCGTCGGCGACAACGACACCTTCCCGCTCTGGTATGCCCAGGAGGTGGAGGGAGTTCGGAAGGACGTCGTCGTGGCGAACACGTCGCTGCTCAACACCGACTGGTACACGCGCCAGTTGATCCGGCGTCCGGTGTACGAGTACGACACCGCGAATGGCCCCGCCATCTATCGCAACCACGCGTGGCCCAAGCCGAGCGGGTCGCCCATCAAGATGACGATGGAGCAGGCCGACTCGGTGCCGCCGTACATCCAGATCGACAAGCCGATGACCTTCCAGGGCGGGCCGATCAAGGCGGTGATCGATCCGCAGCGATTGTCGATTCCGGGGGTGCTGCAGCGCGCCGACATCTTCGTCCTGCGCATGATCGCCGACTCGTTCGGCGAGCGGCCCATCTACTTCAGCCGGACGTCGGCCGGCTACGGCAACGAGCTCGGGATCGGGAGCTACATGCTCACCCAGGGGCTCGCCACCAAGCTGTTCATTCCCCCGGTAGCGCCCAACAAGGACACGCTGCTCGTGTCGGGTGCCGGCTGGGTGGACGTCCCGCGCACGAAGACGTTGTGGGACAGCGTGTTCGTCGCGCCGCAAGCACTCGCGAAACGCCACGACTGGGTGGATCGGCCGTCGGTAGGCATTCCGTATCTGTACGTCGCCACTGGGCTCATGCTCTCCGAGGTACTTCAGGCGACGGGCGATTCGATCGGCGCCGGGAAGGTCCTCGACCAGGCCAAGCAGATTGCCCAGGCCGTGAAGCTCACCGACCTGCTCGCGCAGTTGGAGCAGCCGCGGGCACAGCTGCCGGTGACGAGTCCACTGCTCGTGCCGCGGTCGGACAGCCAGCGCGGCACGCCGGTGCCGATCAAGAAGCCCTGACGCGCGCGTAACGCGTCAGGGGGATGCGAGCCAGGGCTGCGCCACGAAGGTGAGCAGCGTCTGGCTGGTGCCGTGCTGTACCCGCAGTGCGACGTCGTGCCCCTCGCCGTCGGTCAGCACGTCCACCGCCCGCACGTCGCCGATGCCGCGGGTGAGCTGCCGGCCGGCCACGGTCGTGTCACCAAGCACGAGCATCACCCGGGCGCCCCGCTCGTCGTAGCTCGTGCCGAGCAGTGGGTAGTTGTACTCCTGCGCCTGTGCGCCCAGCTCGAGATCGTCCACCTCGACGATCGTGCGCCGGCCGACGTTCCGCTTGGAGAAGGCGGCGAGCAGCTCCAGCCACACCGTCGGCGCGGGTCGGGGCGCGAGCCCCACCGTCGAGCGCTCCACCGGGGCGAGCGCCGGCAGCGGATCGCGCGGCACCGAAAGCACGGCGCACTGCGCGCCGCGAAGCAGCTTGGTGGCCACGCTGCCAAGCACGGCGCGCGCGACGAAGCCGCGACCGTGCGTGCCCGTCGCGATCAGATCGGCGTCCACGCGCCGAGCGTACTCCAGCACGTCGTGCGCCGCGCGCCCGTGCACCGCCACACGCTCGATCTGTACGCCGGCGGGCACCACGAGCCGTTTGACCAGCGCGTCGAGGCGGGACCAGGCCCAGCCCTCGTGAGTCGGCTGGCCGTCGACCGCGAACGGGTCCGGCTGCACGTACGTCATCACGTGCACCAGCTCCACGATGCCGTCCTCGCCCACCGCGTCGATCGCAACCTGGGCGGCACGGTCGGAGATCTCCCCGAAGTCCACCGCCACCACCGCGTGGCGCGCTCGGTCGACGGCATACTGCGGCACCGCGAGCACCGGCACGCGGGAGATGCGCGCCAGCTGTAGCGCCGTCTCGTCGCTGAACAGACGGTCGGCGAGGCCATGCCGGCCGAGGCCGACGATCACCAGGGCCGCGTGTCGATCGATCGCCACGCGCGAGATGGTGAATGCCGGATTCCCGTCGAGCACCGTGACGCCGTGCACGCGTGGCTTGCCCGTGACGCGCTCGAGCTGCGCCTCCACGGCGCGACGTTGCTCCCCGCGCCGCGCCGCGTTCCCCTCCTGCCAGATGGCCATCCCCTCCGGCGACCCGACGGGCTCCCATCGCGCGACGGTGAGAATCTCGAGCGCGGCGTGGGTCGCGGCGGCGCGCGCCAGGCCGACACGCAACGCACCGTCCGATCGCTCCGTTCCGTCCGACGCCACGACGATGATCGCCGGCCGTCGCGCGCCGCTCCACGGGAGCGGTTGAGCCACGAGGTAGGGCGAGTTCGGGTACGCGCTCGCCGGCGAGAAGGCAGGCTTGGCAGTGGTGAACGGCATGGTCGGCTCCGGAAAGGTTGACGCCCCGGTGCACCCGGACTCGCGGTACACCGGGGCGTCGTTGTGACAGTGCTGCCGGGTCAGAAGGCGACGACACCCTCGACCATGAAGCCCTTGAACTTGCCGCCGTTACGGATGTCCGTCGCGGGGAAGTCGAGGTATCTCTGGTTTACGAGCTCGATCTTCGCGAGCACATTCGGCGTCACGAACCAGCCGCCGCCGAACTGCGTGCGACGTACCGTGATGTCGTTCGCGATCCCGGCGAGCTGCCCCTTCACCACGTTGTACCGTCCACCGACGTAGAGCTGGTCGTCCGCAAAGCGGTACAGGCCCTCGCCCACCAGCTGACGCAGCGTCCGGTTGGCCGGCTCGCCCGTCGCGGCGCCCGTCATCGTCTCGAGGTTGCCGAAGAACTCCGCACCGCGATACTTGACGAAGGGATTCACCACGAAGGCGAGCACGTTGTTCTTCATCCCCGACTGGATCGCGCCGGACCAGGCCTGCGCGCTCTCGGTGGAGGTCGTGTTCTCCATCACGCTGTAGTACTTGGAGCCGGCACGGTCGCCGCTGGTCAGGGTGCCGCTCGCCGACGCGTCCTTCTTGTACATCGAGCCGGCGAGACGGACGCGCAGGTCGCTGCTGAGCTGCTTGTCCACGCCGAGCTTCGCGAGGTAGCTGGGGCCTCGCTTCTCGGGCGCGGTCACCTGGCCCTTGATCTCGCCACCGGTCAGACCGAGCATCGCCATGTAGCCGTCGGTGCGTAGATACGCTTCGGCGCCGATCTCGGTCGTGAAGGCATCCATCACGAAGTTGCCGATGAACGGGTTGTAGATCGTCTGCCCGTTGTCGCTGCGGCGGAAGTGCTGATCGCCGTAGTTCACCTCGAAGTGGCCGACCTTGAGCGTGGTGAAGTGCATCACGAGATCGAGCAGGTCGCTCTCGATCGGCGAGCCGTCGATGAGGAAGTAGCCGTTCTTCACCCAGAACTCGTTGTGGTGCCGCGCCGACGCGGCACCACAACGAGTTCTGGG
>Ga0193699_10000250_pt1 | contig 24319 bp, 23 predicted proteins | sample L3c2metaG_FD_160095 | JGI IMG/M metagenome (GOLD analysis project Ga0193699, IMG submission 160095) | Soil microbial communities from a riparian zone of the East river system, Colorado, United States - L3c2 | ecosystem: Environmental > Terrestrial > Soil > Riparian zone | place: USA: East...
TCGTCGCCCGCAACGAGACGAGCTGGGGGGACGGCGTCCTCGTCCACGTGCCGCGCGGGGTGATCGTTCCCGAGCCGATCCGGATCGAGGTGCCGGTCGAGCAGAGCGGCGCCGCCGTCAACTGGCGCACGCTGATCGTGCTCGAGGAGGGCGCCGAGGCGGAGGTCTGGGAGCACTGCTCCTCCCCCGGGGATGACATCGAGGCGTTGCTCAACTCGGTGGTCGAGCTGAGCGTCGGCCAGGACGCGACGCTGCGCTACGTCAGCACCCAGGACATCTCGGAGTCGGCGTGGATCTTCGCCACCCAGCGCGCCCGGGTCGAGCGCGACGGACGGCTCGACTGGACGGCGCTCGGCTTCGGCTCGGCGCGCGGCAAGGTGCGGATGGAGACGAACCTCGCCGGGCAGGGCGCCGAGGCCCGCGTCACCGGCGGCTACGCGGGCGGCCCCGGGCAGCACCTCGACTACGACACCACGCAGGAGCACGCGGCGCCCAACACCAACTCCGACCTCGCCTTCCGCGGCGTCCTCGCCGGCGGCGCGACGGCGGTCTGGCGCGGCATGATCCGCGTCGATCCCGGCGCCCAGGGCACCGACGCCTTCCAGGAGAGCCGCAACCTGCTGCTTTCCACCGACGCCCACGCCGACGCGATCCCGGGCCTGGAGATCGAAGCCGACGACGTGCGCTGCACCCACGCGGCGGCGGTCGCCCAGATCGACCGCGACCAGCTCTTCTACCTGACCTCTCGCGGCCTCGACCCGGCCGAGGCCAAGTCGCTGATCATCGAGGGCTTCCTCGAGTCGCTGGTCGAGCGGCTGGCCGAGGGCTCGGTGCGCGAGGAAGTCTCGGTGGCGCTGGAGCGCCGCCTCGCCGAGATCCTCTAGCCGCTCCCCGCACCCCCCGCGCTCTGCCGTTCCTGGCGCGCCTTGCGACGCTCCGAGATCGTCGTCTTGACGATCGACACCAGGACGATCAGCACCGGCGGCACGTAGAGGACCCAGAGCCAGTGGCCGGTGTGGGCGACGGGCAGCAGCAACGCCATCCCGGCCAGTATGGCGACCCGGAGGCGGGGCCACCGGCGCTGGCGCCCGGCGGCCCCGCCCCACTACAGGGAGAGGAGAGTCAAGTGAGAAAACTCATCTCCGTGCAAACCATTACGGAGACGGCGAACCGCTGCTTGGAAACCCAAATGTTCACCCAGATTTATGCCGCATCTTCCGCTTTCTCGCCTCACGCATTGCCCACCGAGAGGAGGTAGAGGCCGAAGCAGGTGAAGGCGACCATCACCGCCAGCATCCAGTACTGGGAGCGTGCCGCCTGGCGGTAGTCGCCCCAGAAGGCCGTGGCACGATCGTGGGCGAGGGTTAGGCCGACGATGTGCCCGGCGACGAGCGCGCCCACCTGCACGTACCAGATCGCGTTGGCGCTGAGGACCTTGAAGTCGATCCCTTCTGTGGCGATCCCGAGGAAGCCGTTGTTGGTCCCGAAGAGATCGGTCGTCGCGGTCCCAAGCGGGTCAGAGAGCAGGTAGGTGAGCTGCGCCTGCTCCTGGAAGACGAAGAGGCTGAAGTAGTGGGCGGCGAGATAGGCGAAGGCGATCGGGATCAGAGTGTGGGCGAAACCCGAGCGCAGCTTCGCCTGCGGCGGAGCGCCCCGCACCGTGCCCATGCCCCAGACGCCGAGCAGGAAGACGAGGCCGACCCCAGCGAAGGTGAGCAGCATGAAGACAGTGTCGGTGAGGCGCAGCGAGGCCAGCGGTGAGACGCCGGCGTCGACCAGCGATTCGAAGACCTTCAGGATCGCGCTTTTGAAGGCCCCCTCCTGGGCGCCGTCGAAGCTGGTAGTCGCGATCGAGGCGATCACGACGGCGGCCGAGCCGGGGACCGTCGCCCAGTGGGTCGCCGCGGCGAGCGGCCGGCGCACGCCGAGGCGCCCCTCCCGGCTCGCGAACGAGCCGAGCTGGCCGAACATGCCGAAGTAGACGGAGAACACCTCCCCCCTCTCGCACCAGCGTTCGACCCCGAAGAGCGCCATCATCGCCAGCGTGTAGGTGCTGTAGAGGATGGCGGCGAGACCCGCCACCCCCGGCGAGAGGCCGACGGCGACGCCACCGCTGCCGCCGTAGACGACCTCGAGCCAGACGAAGGCCATCAGCCCGACGGCCGCCGGCCAGCGCCCGAGCCGCTCCGGATACGGAAGGTGGGCGGACCGCTGCCCGGCCAGCGCCGTGAAGCCCCCGCCGACGGCCCGACCGATCGCCCGCCACGGGTTGAACGGCCTGAAGACGTCGCCGAGGACGACGCTGAACAGCGCAAAGCCGAGCCAGGCCGTGACGAAGAGGAAGGTGAGGGCGAGATTGCGATCGGGCGCTTCGGTCCCCTGCAGGCCGGCGTAGATCGCGACGCCGAGCAGGAAGACGCCAACCGCGCCGCAGAGCGCCTGCAGCGGCCAGCCGAGCAGCGTCCGCGAAAGCCCGGCGCCCAGGGGGCGCCATCGCTCCTCCTCGAACCGCGGGCGCCGCCAGGCGACCGAGAGCGCGAAGAAGGAGACGATGAGGACGATCGACGCCCCCCAGGCGAACAGCCATGCCGGGATCGGCAGATCCCTGCGCGCGACCAGGGCATGGGCCAGCGGCAGGAGGGAGGTCACGGATTGACCGTCAGCTCGATGATCTGCTCCTTGCGTCCCTCCAGCTCGGCCTCGAAGACCCCTTCGAGGCTCGCCGGGAAGGAGAAGCTGACCGAGCCGCCCGCCTCGACGTCCTTCATGATGTCGTAGCCGTGCACGTGGACCTCGTCGCCGACGTCGGATTCCACCTTGAAGCGGATCCGGTCGCCCTTGTTGTAGGTCAGGTCCCTGATTCCCCCGACCGGCTCGCCGTGTTTGACCACGATCGTGGCGACCTTGCCGGCGTTGGTGGATTCGCCGCTGTCCCCGTCGCTCTTGAGCACGACCAGCAGGACGACCGCTATGACGATGACGGCGACGCCAAGCGCCGCCCGCGCTGTATTCGATCTCATCACTCGCTCCTTCGCTCGTGGCGCGGACGGTCGCCGCACCGGATGGCGCCGCGGCGGCCGCCGCGGCGCGTGGATGGCTCGGAGGCGAGCGGCGGCGGGCGCTGGGCGAGGCCGAAGGCGATCAGGAGGCCGCCGCTGGCGGCGCGCAAGCGCGGCGGCGCCGGATGGACCGGGCTCGCCACGGGCGCCAGCTCCGCGCGCGAGGCGAGCCGCTCGGCGAGCCGAACGATCGCATCGCAGCCCGGGTAGCGGCCCGCGAGCAGGCAGACGAGGAGGAGCAGGAGGGGCACGACCGGCAACAGAAAGGCGCCAAGCTCGGTCATCACGGCCAGGATAACGTCCGGGCGATGCGCCCAGGGCGAGAGAGCATCGCGGCGCCGGACCTGCCGGCGAGCCTCGAGTGGGTCGGCGAGGCGCCCGCCTCGATGCCCGTCGCGACGGCGGCCGGCCCGGTCCTCGTCCACTTCCTCGACTTCGCCCAGCTCAACAGCGTGCGGACGCTGCCCTACCTACTCGAGTGGGAGCGCCGCTACCGCGACGCAGGCCTCCGCGTGCTCGGCGTGCAGGCGCCGCGCTTCCCGTTCGGCGCCGACCGCGATGCGGTCGAGACCGGCCTGCGACGCCTCGGCATCGGGTTTCCGGTGGCGATCGACGCCGAGCGCACCCTCTGGCACGCCTACGGCTGCGAGGGCTGGCCCAGCCTCTTCCTCTGGGCGCTGGGCGGCGCCCTGAGCTGGTTCCACCTCGGCGAGGGCGAGTACCTCGCCACCGAGGAGGCGATCCAGGCGGAGCTGCGCGAGCTCGACGCGCTGCGCCAGCTGCCGGCGCCGATGTCGCCGCTGCGTCCGACCGACGGGGCCGGGGCGCGGGTGATGGCCCCCAGCGAGGAGGTCTTCCCGGGCGGTTCCTGGGAGCGCCCCTGGACGGCCGGGGAGGCCGGCGAGGAGCTGACGATCGCCTACGCGGCCGGCGGCGCCTACGCGACCGTCGAGGGCAGCGGCGAGATCATGGTCGAGCTGGACGGCTCAGCGTTCGAGTCGGTCGAGGTCGACGGCCCCGCCCTCTACACGCTCTGCGAGCACCCCCGCCACGAAGCCCACACGCTCACGCTCCGCACCTCCCCCGGCCTCCGCCTGTGGTCGGTCAGCTTCGCCGCCGGCGTGCCCTAGCGGCTAAGCGCGCGCGGCGAGCGCCTCGCGAATCTCCTTGGGCAGCATGAAGCGCACGTCCTCGTCGACGGTGCGCAGCTCGGAGACGTCCTCGGCGCCGCGCTCGCGGAAGAAGGAGACGAGGCTCTCGACCAGCTCCTCGGGGGCGCTGGCGCCGGAGGTGATGCCGACGGTCTCGACCCCCTCCAGCCACTCCTCCCGCACCTGCGCGTGGTTGTCGATCAAGTGGGAGGCGGCGCCATGCTCGCGCGCCACCTCAACCAGGCGGTTGGAGTTGGAGGAGTTGGTCGAGCCGATGACGAGGACGAGGTCGCACTCGCGGGCCAGCTGCTTGACGGCGATCTGACGGTTGGTCGTCGCGTAACAGATGTCGTCGGACTTGGAGCTGACGATCGCCGGGAACCTGGCGCGAAGGGCGGCGATGATTTCGGCGGTCTCGTCGACCGAGAGCGTCGTCTGGGTTATGAAGGCGATCCGCTCGGGGTCCGGCACCTCGAGCGTCGCCACCTCGTCCACCGTCTGCACGAGGACGATGCTCTCCGGCGCCTCGCCCGTCGTGCCTTCGACCTCCTCGTGACCCTCGTGGCCGATCAGGACGATCGTGTAGCCGTCGGCGGCGAAGCGGCGCGCCTCGACGTGGACCTTGGTGACAAGCGGGCAGGTGGCGTCGATCGTGCGCAGGCGGCGGGCGGCGGCGTTGTCGTGCACGGCGGGGGCGACCCCGTGGGCGGAGAAGACGACCATCTCGCCCTCCGGCACCTCGCTCTCCTCCTCGACGAAGATCGCCCCGCGCTCGGAGAGCTCCTCGACGACGTGCTTGTTGTGGACGATCTCCTTGCGAACGTAGACGGGGGCGCCGTAGAGCTCGAGCGCGCGCTCGACCGTCTGCACGGCGCGGTCGACGCCGGCGCAGTAGCCACGCGGGGCGGCGAGCAGGACCCGCCGCGGAGCGGTGAGAGTGGAGGCCACGAACCAAGGGTAGCGGTGGCGGGCTTGCGAACGAGCACCCCGGATGGCAGCCGAAAGCCCAACGGGGCTAGCCTTCCGGCATGAGCACCGCAGGAGGCCATCTCGACCGGCTGACCGCAGTCGACGCCTCGTTCCTCACCAACGAGACGTCGGCCAGCCACATGCACGTCGGCGCGATCCTCGTCTTCGAGGGCCCGCCGCCCAAGTACGTCGACCTGGTCGAGCACGTGCGGGGCCGGCTCGGGCAGGTGCCGCGCTTCCGCCAGCGCCTGGTCGTGCCGCCGCTGGAGGCCGGACGGCCGCTCTGGGCCGACGACGTCAACTTCAACCTCACCTACCACATCCGCCACACCGCGCTTCCCGACCCGGGCGGCGAGGATCAGCTGCGGCGCCTCGCCGGGCGCGTCTTCTCGCAGCAGCTCGACCGCTCCAAGCCGCTCTGGGAGCTGTGGTTGGTGCAGGGCCTGGAGCGCGACCGCTTCGCGCTGCTGACCAAGACCCACCACGCAATGGTCGACGGCATCTCGGGGGTCGACATCGGCACCGTGCTGTTCGACCTCGAGCCGGTGCCGAAACCGGCGGCGGCGGAGGACGGTTGGGTGCCGCAGCGCCAGCCGCGCACGACCGAGCTGGTCGCGCGGGGACTCAAGGACGCCGCGGCGACGCCGGTCAAGTTCGCGGAGCGGGCGGTCGCGGCGGTCAGGCGCCCCGAGCCGGCGGCGCGGCGCATCGCCGAGGCGTTGGAAGGAGTCGGCGAGGTGGTCGGTGCCTTCGCCGACCCGGCGCCGGACGTGCCGCTGAACCAGCCGATCGGGTCGCACCGCCGTTTCGTCTGGGTGCGCTCGGAGCTGGCGACCTTCAAGCGGATCAAGGACGCGCTCGGCGGCACCGTCAACGACGTCGTGCTCGCCGTGGTTACCGGGGCGCTGCGCGAGTGGCTGCACAGCCGCAGCATCCGCACCGAGGGGCTCGAGCTGCGGGCCCTGGTCCCCGTCTCGATCCGCGGCGAGGACGAGCGCGGCGACCTCGGCAACCGGATCGCGGCGATGCGCGGACCGCTGCCCGTCTACGTCGAGGACCCGGTGCGGCGCCTGCGGATCGTGAGCGAGCAGATGGAAGGGCTGAAGCGCTCCAAGCAGGCGCTCGGCGCCGAAGTCATCGCCCGCTTCAACGACTTCGCGCCTCCCACCCTGCTCGCGCAGGCCTCACGGATCAACTTCTCGACCCGGCTCTTCAACATGATCGTCACCAACGTGCCCGGCCCGCAGCTGCCGCTCTACGTGCTGGGACGCGAGCTCGAAGAGGTCTTCCCGGTCGCCTTCCTGCCCCAGAACCACGCGCTGGCGGTGGCGATCATGAGCTACAACGGCCGGGTCGGCTTCGGCCTGCTGGCCGACTACGACTCGATGGGCGACGTCGAGGCGATAGGTGCGGGGATCGACACCTCCCTCGCGGAGCTCGAGGAGGCGGCCGCGGCCGCGGCTCCCGCCTGATGGCGGCGCTGCTGATCCTCTTCATCGTCGTCCCGATCGTCGAGCTGTACGTGATCATCAAGATCGGCGGCTTGATCGGCGTGCTGCCGACGATCGCGCTGCTGCTCGTCGACGGCTTCCTCGGCGCGCTGCTGCTGCGCCAGCAGGGCCGCGATGCCTGGCGCCGCTTCAACGAAGCGCTCGCCGAGCGCCGCTTCCCCGGCCGCGAGGTGGCCGACGGCGTGATGATCGCGGTCGGCGGCACTCTTCTCCTCACCCCCGGCTTCGTCACCGACGCCTTCGGCCTGATCCTCCTGATCCCACCCAGCCGGGCAGTGATCAGGCGCCTGATGCGCGCCTACGTCGGCCGCCGCTTCGTCCTCGTCGACGTCGGTCGCCGCGCCGCCGGCTACGGCCGCGGCGCTCCCAGCGAGCGCCCCTACGACATCGATGGGACGGCGGAGGAGACGCCACCCGACGAGCAGAGCCCGCCGCGACAGCTGCCCTAGCGAGTCCTAGACCGAGGGTGATGAGCACCTAGCGAGAATCGAGGAGCACGATCGGGATCTTCCGGCCCTTTGCGTTGCGCCGGTAGAACTCGTATCCGGGATACACCGCCAGAAACTTCGGCCAAAGGCGATCGCGCTCCTCGTCGGTCGCGACACGGGCGCGGACCTTGCGAATGTCGGAGCCGATCTGAATCGTGGTATCCGGATTCGCCTTGAGGTTGTGAAACCAGGCGGGATGCGTAGGCTGACCAGCCTTCGAGGCGACCACGGCGATGACATCTCCTTCCTCGTGGTACATGAGTGGGGAGGTTCGCTGCGTACCGGTCTTGGCGCCCCGGTGGTCGACAAGAGCTATCCGGGCCTCGGGCCAGCCCGGCAGGTGTCCGCCGATCTTTCCGCCGGAGCGCCGGTAGAGCGCCACGTGGATCTTCGCTGAGCGCGGCCCCATATAAACGCCACGCTTGTTGGCGAACTGCGAGCTTGCGGCCGTGAGCTTTCCGACCAGCGAAGGCATGCGCTCCGAGCCCCTGCCTAGAAGCCGAGGGCGAACTTGGCGTCCTCGGTCATTATCACGGGCGTTCTAGGCACGATCTCCCTGCAAATCAGCTTATTCTGTTGGCCGTGGGGACGGCGGTGGGGACTCGGAAAAGCCGCGGGTCAGAACGCCGACCTTCTGTATGGGAACCGATCCACCTCTCAACCGCTCCCGCATGCTACAGCCAAAAGGCCAATTCCGAAGTGGCGAAGAATTGGGGCGCCTTAGGCGCGATTCGGGGCTGCTTGGGCAGCGAAGCTAAGTCGCTGCCCAAACGAAATCAGACAGGCGGCAGTCCATCGAGCAGCTGCCCCGGTCTCACCTCAACAGCCTTGGCGAGTCGTTCCAGTGTCGAGGCTTGAGGATCGCGTTTCCCTGCCTCGATTCGGCTGACCTCCGTGGCGTGCACTCCACTGCGGTGCGCGACCTGTTCCTGCGTCAGACCCAGCCGTTCGCGCGCCTCGCGCAAGTTGGTGCCGAAGTCAGCCATGTCGGGATCGTCTGTCCTTAAGGCCGGAACTGCCATAGGAAACTTCACAAGTCATCGGGTAACTTTTCGCCCCCCCAATGCCGCCCAACAACGACGACAGAAGAAGGGGGCCGATCCAGCCCCTTAGGGAAGCGAGCCTAGATCGGCCCCTTACACGCACCGACTAGGAGTGCTTGGCGATCAGCACGATCTGGAAGACGTGCGCCGTCTGGGCGATCTTCATCGCTGTCTCACCTGCCTTCGTGGTTGGCTCCCGGCGGGGCTCGCCGGGAGAACCGCCCACGGTAGAGAAATCCTGAACGACGGAGAAATCCCGAGTGCAGGAGCTTTATGCTCGGCGACTACTGATCGAAATTGATCTAGGGTCGAGGCACCAGCCATTACCGAGGAGGAACCGTTGAAGGCTCTAGTCAGTGCTCTCGTCCTGCTTTGCCTCGCCGCAGGGATTGTCGCCTGTGGCAGCAGTGGCAGCACCGATACCACCGCTGAAGAAGCCCAGGCAGCGAAGAAGCTCGAAGAACTACGCCTCGAAAAGGAAACTGCCGAACAGGAAGCCAAGCAGGCACAGGCCGAAGCCCAGAAGGAAGTCAGAGCAGCGAAGAAGGCGGCAGCCAAGAAGAGGGCAGCGTCAGAATCGGCTCCTGAATCTGAGCCCGCCCCGGAACCGGAACCGGAAGAAGTGCCGGATGTCGTCGGTATGAGGCTTCCAGAAGCCGAATCGACGCTCTCGGCAGCCGGATACACGACGGAAGCGGAAAACACGGATACGAGCTTCGGCATCCTGGTCCCCTCCCACTACACGGTCTGCGAACAAAGCGAACCCCATGGCAGCGTCGTGAACGTCCTCGCGCAGAAGTACGGCTGCTGAGGCGGAGTGAGGAGGTAATGAAGCGCGTCCTCGTCCCGACAGGCGTCCTCACGGTTGCATGTGCGGTGGTGGTGCTGATCGCCGGCTGCAGCGAATCTGCCTGTGAAGAAGCTGAATCGAAGGGGAAGCCAACACATGCCTGCTACGTAGAAAACCAAGAAGCAAAGCAGGAATTGAGGGAATCCGAAGACGAATTGAAGGAAGCGGAATACGGCAGCCTCGAAGCGGCTGAACAAGCCGAACATGAACAAGAAGTGGAAGACGAAGCCGAAGAAGTCGAAGACATCATCAAACACGAAGAAGCCGAAGAAACGGCTCACGCCCTACGCGAACTCGAAGGGAAGTGAAGCTCTCGCGTGGGGACAGTCGTGGGGACGGGATGGGGACAGAACTGACCCCCTATGACCCTGCAAACCCTGCCTAGAAGCCGAGGGCGAACTTGGCGTCCTCGGTCATCATCTCCGGGGACCAGGGCGGGTCGAAGATCATCTTCGGATGGACGGCGCTGACGCCGGGTAGGTCGCCGACGAACTCCTTCATCTGCTCGGAGACCTGGGGGCCGATCGGACAGGCGGGGGTCGTCAGCGTGAAGGTGACGTAGACCTCGTCCTTCTCGATCTCGACGTCGTAGACGAGGCCGAGGGAAACGAAGTCGAGCCCCAGCTCGGGGTCGATCACCTCCTCGAGCGCCTCGAAGACGTCTTCCTCGCTGAGGGCGGCGGTGTCGTTCTCTGGCATGCACAAAGCCTAGCGGCGGCGGGGGCGCGGCCACGCCAGCCTGCGCGGAGAACTCAATAGTCTGCGCGCCGATGAGCGATTCGGACAGCAGCGTTCTGCGGCGGTCGATCGCGATCGTCTTCGCCGATGGGGGCCTGCTGGCGCTGACCGCGGTGAGGCCGACGGGCGCCGGGGGACACGGCGAGGAGCAGGTCGCCGCCGTGCTCTGCGGCCCCGACGGCGCCCCGGCCGAGGTTTCCGAGGCGCTGCTCTCAACCGAGTACGGGCCCGACGGCGTGCAGCGGCGCGCGACGCTGGAGTTGTGGACCGATGAGGAGGCAGGACAGCCGCTGCGGGGCGCGGGCACGCTGATCAGCGCCAGCTCGGTCCGCCGCGATGGGCTCAACGCCGAGATCGCCTTCTTCCGCTGGTCGGTCGAGGGCCGCGAGGGCCTCGGCACCTACGAGGTGGTCCGCACAGATGCCTGAGGGCCCGATCGGGGCGGTCATCTCCGACTTCGGCGGCGTGCTGACGACGCCGCTGGTCCAGTCGTTCATGGCCTTCCAGGACCAGACCGGGATCTCGACCGAGAATCTCGGCAAGGCGATGCAGGCGGCCACCGAGGCCGACGGCGAGAACCCGCTGTTCAAGCTCGAGCGCGGAGAGATCACGGAGGTCGCCTTCCTCGAGGTGCTCTCCGAGCAGCTCGAGCCGCTGCTCGGCCATCGGCCCGAGATGCACCGCTTCAAAGAGATCTACTTCGAGGCGCTCGACGCTAACCCGCCGATGATCGAGCTGATGCGCGATCTGAAGGCGGAGGGCTACCGGATGGCGATGCTGACCAACAACGTGCGCGAGTGGGAGCCGCTCTGGCGCTCGATGCTGCCAGTCGACGAGATCTTCGAGACCGTCGTCGACTCGGGTTTCGTCGGCTGCCGCAAGCCGGAAGGCGAGATCTACCGAATGACGCTGGAGCGGATCGGCCTGTCGGCCGAGGCCTGCCTCTTCGTCGACGACGTCGCGGTCAACTGCGAGGGGGCGCGGAAGGCGGGCATACGGGCGGTGCGCTTCCGCGACAACGAGCAGGCGATCGCCGAGATCCGCGCCGCCCTCAACGGCGGCGGCGACTCTTCAGCTTGATTTAAGTAAGAACTGGCCCGGTAAGCCGGCCGCGAATCCTTGCGCTAGCTGGTCCGCGGCGGCGCGTCGTGCTCAGCGCCCTGTGGCTGTCCCCGCGCCGATAGCGCTCCCAGCGCGGCAAGAAATCGCTCGGGTTCGCCCTCATTTCTTCCTTTTGGGCTGGCGCTTCTTTTTGCGTTTGCTAGGCAGCGGTTGTTGTTTGGGGCTTTCAAAGCCTGTGACAGCGAAGGTCATCGGCACCTGGTTAGTCCCGTTCTGGCGCAATCGGTCGGCGCTCTCGACTTCGATATCGGACACTTCTTTGATCACGCGGTTCATCGCCTCGGTGAGCCGCTCCCATCCGATCTCGTCGACAACTCCGCCGATCCAAAAGAAAATTGCGTCATCGCGAGAGTCGAACGTTTCCGCGTCGAGCGCTTGCTGGCAGCGGTTGAGAAGATCCTGCAGTCCAGCGATACGCAGAGTGGTTTGCACGTTCTTGCCGAGTGCCTTCCAGTTGCCGTCGGTTATCAGACCCCGGCGACTTCCTCGATACCTGTGTTCGCTTGAGCCCCGCACCGGTACTTCTTTGACCAGCTCAAGGCATTCGTGGTCGTTGAGCACGCGAAAGTGGTAGGAGACATTCGAGAGCGGAACATCGAACTCGTCAGCGAATTCACTCGGACTGATCTCACGCTGATTAGCGACAGCCAGAATTGAGACACGCAGCGGATGAGAAAGCGCTTTGGTCAATCGATGATCGATTAGGTCAGAGGTCAGTGACTTGGCCTCTTTCTTTGCGGCGCTTGCTCGACCCTTGCCCTTCTTGGCCGGAGCTTGCTTGCGCCCTTTTGAGCTGGCTTTCTGACCGCCAGTCTTCTTGGTGTCGGGCTTTTTGCCCCCGGGTTTAGGGACCACAGGCGCTCTCCTTAAATACTCGATAGGTATTGACCGGGCGCAGTTTAATCGCTTTCCTCACGCCTGAACTGGCCTTAACGCCTCTCTTTTTCAACCGGTGAGCGAGTTTTTGCGCAATTGTTGAGCTCGCTGGAGCGGCTCGCGGGGGCGAGCGCTCCCGCGAATCGCGACACCGGAAGGGGGTGAGAGGAAATGGTCGTCAAGACCACGAGCGCAATTGTGCCGTTGCGCCAGATACACAAGAGCAACTAGAACAAGCTAATTAGGCGACGCCGGGAGCGTTCCCGTATTTCACTGACAGTCGGGAGCGCTCCCGGACTTTATTTACTGTAGGAATCCATGTGGGTGTTCATTGCTAGACCTGAGTTGCCAGAATTCAATTGGCACAGTGTGAATGAGCGGCCGAAAATTATAGCAGGTTTGTCGGGTTTTCTCACCCGGTTCTACCCTGTAGCCTAAAAGTGGGTTGACCGGAAGACTTCCGCCTCGTGGCTGACGAGGTCGCCAAGCGCTTCTCAGAAAATCTGTCCCGCTGCCTGAATCAGGCCGGCTACTCCCAGGAAAAGTTGGCCACCCTCGCAGAGATGCACAGGACCCAAGTTTCGGAGCTTTTGCGGGGACGGCAACTCCCTCGGCTCGATTCGCTGATCAAGCTGGCCGGGGCTCTGAATGTCGACCCCGCCGAGCTGACCGAGGGCTTGCGCTTCGAGCCCGCCGATCAGCGCGGCCAGTACAAGATCGCTCCAGCCAAGAAGCGCTAGCGTTAATAAGTAGCCCTGGTCGCAGAAGGTAATCAAAGCCTGCTTTCCCAATGATTCTTCGCCCCGAGGAATCGCTGAAGCTCGATAGCTTGTTGAAGCCCACCCCTTGATAAGCCACGCGTTAGCAGCATCGCCAAAGCTGGCAGCTTATTGACGTCCACTTCCCCTATCTTTAATAAGCAATTGCTATTTACGAGTTTCGTAGCGATCGCATGACAGAAGCAGCCCGTGCCGCTAGTTGTCGGAGCCGGCGCGGTCCCAGATGTAGAGCTCGACCGCCTCGACGGCGAGCTCCATCAGGCGGGGCCCGGAGAGCATGCCGAGGACGAGCTCCAGCGCGTCTTCCTCGGTGACGCCGGCGTCGACCGCCTCCTCGCCGCGAAAGCCGGCGGCGAGCTTCAGCGCCTCGCGGCGGTTCTCGCCGAGCGAGTCGAAGGCGCCCATGAGGAAGTCGCGGTTGGGGACCGGCATGCCGAACTCCATCGAGCCGTGCCAGGCGGCGAGCATCGAGAGGTCGTGCTCGTCGAGCTCGGAGAGCGCTTTCGCGTAGTGGACCTCCAGCTCGCTGTCGGGGATCTCGTCGACCCAGGCCCGCACCGCCTCGCCGAGCAGCTGGCGGCGGGCTTCGCGGCCGATCGAGTCGCCGATCGTCCGGATCGCGTCGGCTGGGTCTACGAAGCAAAGGGCCATGCGTGGATCAATTTAGAGAGGCCGGTAGACGCCAAATCGACGCCGCAAAGTCGCAGCTTGCGGGCAAGGGCGCGCCGGGGCCGTCCATAAGCTGGACGTGTGCCACTCGAGCTGATCCACGGGCCGCCCAACTCGGGCCGCGCCGGCCTGATCCGGGGCCGCTTCGCGGCTGCGCTGGAGCAAGACCGCGATCCGATCCTGGTCGTGCCGAACCTCGACGATGTGTTCGCCTTCGAGCGGGAGCTGTGCGAGGACGGAGCCGTGATCGGCGGCATGGTGATGACCTTCGCCGGCCTCTTCGAGGCGGTCGCCACGAGCGGCGGCGTGCCGCTGCAGCCGAAGCTGACGCCGGCCCAGCGCCGGCGGGCAGTCGCGGTGGCGGTGGCGGAGCGCCGCGACCGCCTCGGGCCGCTGCGGCGTTCATCCAAGCGATCCGGCTTCCCAGCCGCCCTGCTGCGCCTCTTCGACGAGCTCCAGGGCGCCGGCCTCGACCCCGTCGCCGTCGAAGCGGGGGCCGGGACCCTCGAGGGATCCGCCTACCTCGGCGACCTGGCGATGCTTCTCGGCGCCTACGAGGAGGTGAGGATCCGCCTCGGCCTCGCCGATGCGCAGAGCGTCGCCCGCGAGGCAATCCGCCGGCTCGCCGAGGAAGGCGGTTCCTCCTGGCGAGCAAGGCCCGTCTACGTCTACGGCATCGACGACCTGACGCGCAACCAGTTCGAGCTGCTGCGCGGCCTCAGCGCCATCGCCGACGTGACCGTGGCGCTGCCGCTGGAGGACCGCGAGGTGTTCGCCCTCCGCTCGGGCCTCGCCGCCCGCCTGCGCGAGGGAATCGGCGTCACGGACGAGGTTCCAACCGACCCCGACCCGGGCAACACCCCGAACCCGCTGCTCTTCCACCTCGAGCGCGGCTTCGGTCGCACCGCCGCCGAGCCCCGGCCGCCCGGCGAGGGCCTGCGGCTGCTGCGCTCCGCCGGCGAGCGCGGCGAGGCCGAGGCGATCGCCGCCGCGGTGGGCAAGCTGCTCCACGACGGCGCCCCCGAGGAGGAGATCGCGATCGTGCTGCGCGATCCCGCGCGCCGCGGTCCCTTGCTTGCGCGGGTGCTCCAGTCCTACGGCATCTCGGTCGCGCTCGAGGCCGAGCTTCCGGTCGCGCGGACCGGAGTCGGCGGCGCCCTGCTCGCGCTGCTCGAGGCCGAGCAGGGGACCCGCCGCGCAACGGACGTGCTGCGCTGGCTGCGCGGGCCCTCCGGTGTCGGCGCGAGCAAGGTGGACTGGCTCGAGCGCACCATTCGCCGACGCCGGCTGCAGACCGCAACGGCGGCGCTGGAGGCTTGGCTGGAGCGCAACGAGGAGCTCCCGCACGACCTCCGAGCCCTTCGGGACGCCGCGGCGGCCGAACGGCTCACCGCCGAGGTGGCCGAGACGGCGAGGCGGATGGTCGCCCGCTTCCTGCGAGGCGACGGGGACGCCGCGCCGCTGCGTCCCGAGGAGGAGATCGAGCTGCGCGCCGCGGCGGCGATCGCGACGACGTTGACCGAGCTGAGCGAGCCGGGCGAGCTCGCCTCCGGCCCGGCCGACCTGATCGGCCTGCTCGGCGACCTGAGCTTCCGGGCCTGGAGCGGCCCGGTCGAGGGAAGGGTGCGCGTCGCCGACCCCCAGCGCCTGCGGGCCGGTCGCTTCGATCACGTCGTGATCGGCTCCCTCCAGGACGGGGAGTTCCCGCGCAGAGGCGGCGACCCGTTTCTCTCCGAAGCCCAGCGCTCGGCGCTCGGCCTAGACCCGCGGCGAGACGACGAGAGTGAGGAGCGCTACCTCTTCTACGCCGCCCTCTCGCGCGCCCGCAAGAGCCTCGTCCTCTCCTACCGCGACAGCGACGAGGCGGGCGCCGCCGTGGCGCGATCGCCGCTGCTCGACGACGTTCGTCGCCTGCTTTCCCCGCCTCCGCCGGCGCAGGGGCCCGATCCGGTGGAAGAGGCGATGACGAGCGGCCGGCCGCTGGCCGAGCCCGTCTATCCCCCCGCCGCGGCCCCCTCGGAGGACGAGCTGGCGCGGGCGCTGGCGGCCCGCACGCGAAGTGCGGACAGCGCGGAGCTGCTCGCGGCTACCGCTCCCCCGGCCGCGGTCGCCGAGCGGACCGAGGCGCGCCTCGCACGGGCGCGTCGCGCCGAGGCGGCGACCAGGGCGCCGGGACCGCTGGCCAATCCCGCGGTGATCGAGAGCCTGCGCGCCGTGCCGGCCTACGGAGGGACGACGCTGGAGCTGTTCGACGTCTGCTCCTACCGCTGGTTCGCCGGCCACGAGCTGGGTCCCCGGCCCCTGGAGCCGACGCCCGATCCGATCGCCCAGGGCGGCCTCATGCACGAGGCGCTCTTCCGGCTCTACCGGGAGAGGCCAGGCGGCGATCTCCGGCCCCACCCGTCCTCGCTGGCGAGCTGGACGCGGCGCGGCGGCGAGCTCGTCAAGGAGCTGGCCGTCGAGCGAGGACTCGGCGGACACCCGAGCGAGCGGGCGATCGAGCGTGGCGTCGAGCGGCTGCTCTTCCGCTTCCTCGCCGAGGAGGCGGAGCGCGACGGGGGCGCCTTCGAGCCGTGGCTGCTGGAGGCGAAGTTCGACGAGGACGAGGGCAGCGAGCAACCGCCGCTCGAGATCGATGGCTGGCGCCTGCACGGCGCGATCGATCGCGTCGACCGGGCGCCGGACGGGCGCGCCCTGGTCATCGACTACAAGGTGGCGAGCAGGGCGTCGCCGGCGAAGAAGCTCGAGGAGCAGGCGAAGCTCCAGCTCCAGCTCTACCTGCTGGCGGTGGCGGAGCGCTGGGGCGCGACGCCGAGCGGAGCGCTCTACCACCCGCTGCGCGCGACGAGGGAACGGCGAGCGCGTGGATTCGTCCGGGACGAGGACGCCGGCGACCTCGCCGGCTACGGCCTCGCCGGAACCGACGTGCTCGGCGACGAGGAGCTCGACGGGCTGCTCGAGGAGGCACGGTTGCGGGCAAGCAGGATCGTCGCCCGGATGCGCGACGGCGACATCCGCCGCGATCCCGGTCCGCGTGAGGGCTTGCGCGACCACGACGTCTGCCCCGCCTACTGCGACTTCGCCCCGATCTGCCGCCGCGACCGGGGGCCGGTCTCCGACGAGGATCGCGAACCGGAGGACCAGTGAGCGGGCGGCAACCGACCCCCGAGCAGCTGGCGGCGATCGAGGCGACCGCGAGGACGGTCCTGATCGAGGCTGGGGCCGGCACCGGGAAGACGGGCGTGATGGTCGACCGCTACTGCCGCCTCGTCTGCGACGAGGGAGTCTCCCCCGAGGCGATCCTCGCGATCACCTTCACCGAGAAGGCCGCCGCCGAGCTGCGGCAGCGGATCCGCGCCGAGCTGACCGGGCGCGCGGACCGCGGGTCGGGCCGCGCCGCTGAGCTGCTCGCGACCCTGGGCGGGGCTTGGATCACGACGATCCACGGCTTCTGCCACCGCCTGCTCGCCTCGCACCCCGTCGCCGCCGGAGTCGACCCACGCTTTAAGGTCCTCGACGCGCCCGAGGCGGCCAGGGCGACGAGGGAAGCCTTCGACGTGGCGCTGGAAGCCTTCCTCGCCCGCAGCGGTCCCACCGGCGAGGAGACGCTTGCCGGTTTCGGAATCGACTCCCTGCGGGGGATGGTCGTGGGCGCCTATGAGGAGCTGCGCAGCCGCGGCGTCGCCGACCCCCGGCTCCCCGACCCTCCCGATTCCGACGTCGCCACGGCGCTCGCCCTGGCCCAGCGGGCAGCAGCCGAGGCCCTCGATGAGTTGCACGAGAACAGCCCCCAGCGCCCCATCCTCGAGCGGGCGCTGAGCACCCTGGGGGATCGCGGCGAGGAGATCGGCCTCGACGAGATCGCGGCGCTGCGCATCGGCAGCACGGCGAAGGGACTGGTCGCCTACTGCGATGCGATCGAAGCCGCGATAGCGCGCGTCGCCGAGGCCGGCGAGGGAGGCGTCGCCTACCGCCACGCCGGGGAGCTCCTCTCGCTCTTCGCCGAGCATTACGCCGCGGTGAAGGAGCGGCGCGGCGGACTCGACTTCGAGGATCTGCAGCTGCTCGCCGCGGAGCTGCTCGAACGGGCCGAGATCGGCGACGCCTACAGGTCGCGGTTCGAGCACCTGATGGTCGACGAGTTCCAGGACACCAACCGCCTTCAGCTGCGTCTGGTGGAGTCGCTGCGCGGGCCGCGGACGAAGCTGATGATCGTCGGCGACCTGCTGCAGTCGATCTACGGCTTCCGCAACGCCGACCTCGACGTCTTCCGCGAGCAACGCGAGAAGATCGAGGCCGAGCCGGCGGGCGAGACGATCGAGCTGAGCGGCAACTTCCGCTCGCGGCCGGAGGTGATCGCAGCGGTCAACGCGCTCGGCGCGACGCTGATCGGCGACGTCTACAGGAGACTGCGGGTCGGCGCCCCGGCGCCCGAGGAGCCTCCCGCCGGGGACGGGCCGCCGGTGGAGGTCCTCCTCACCCAGCGCAAGGGCTGGGAGGAGCTCGACCTGCAAGCGACGGTCGACTCGGGCACGCCGCTCCACTACCTGGCCGAGGCCCGCTTCCTCGCGCAGCGGATGCGCGACCTTGCGGACGCCGGCGTTCCCCGCGGCGAGATGGTCGTGCTGCTGCGCGCCTTCACCTACCTCGACGCCTACGAGGACTCGCTCGCCCGCGCCGGGCTGCGGCCCTACGTGGTCGGCGGGCGCGGCTACTGGTCCCAGCAGCAGGTCGCCGACGTCTGCGCCCTGCTCGCCGTCCTCGCCAATCCCCTCGACGACCAGGCGCTGTTCGGCGCCCTCGCCTCGCCCGCCTGCGGGGTCGCGCCGGACACCCTCTGGCTGCTTCGCGCCGCCGCCGGCAGCCGCCGGCACATATGGCCGGCGGTCGAAGCGGCGGCGGGGACGCGAGAGGCCGAGCTCGAGGATCCCACCCGCATCGAGCAGATCCCCGAGCCCGACCGCGACCTGCTGCGCCGCTTCGCCGCCATCGTCGCGGACCTGCGGCGGCGGGCCGGCGGCCTTCCCCTCGCCGACCTGATCGACAGCGCCGTCACCGCCACCGGCTACGACCTGGCGGTCCTGCTCAAGCCCGCGGGCGAGGCGCGCTTCGCCAACGTCCGCAAGCTGATGCGGATGGCGGAGGAGTTCGAAGCGCGCGAGGGGCGCGATCTGCGCGGTCTGCTCGACTTCGTCGCCTTCCGCGAGGAGGCCGGCGACGAGTCGGCGGCGGCGACCGCGGCAGAGGACCACGACGGCGTCCGGATCATGAGCATCCACAGGGCGAAGGGGCTCGAGTTCGGCGTCGTCGCCGTCCCCCATCTCGACCGCAGCCTGCTCGCCGGGAGCTGGCCGCCCCTCCTCGCCTTCGGACGCGGAGCGGACGGGCGGGTTGGGATGCAGCTGCGACGTCCCGGGGCCCGCTCGGTCAACCTCTTCGCCCACCTCCAGCTTCGCGACGAGGCCAACGAGCGCGAGGCGGAGGAGGGCCTGCGGCTCTTCCACGTGGCGGCGACGCGGGCGCGCGAGCGATTGATCCTGAGCGGCGTCGTCAAGGAGAAGGCAAGCGAGCCGAAGCCCTCGACCCCGGTGATCGAGAGGATCGTCGAGGGATTCGGGCTCGATCGCGAGGGGGACTCGGCCGTGCCCGTCCTTCCCCCCGAGCCGCGCCAGGGCCTGAACGCGAGCCTGGCGGCCTCCGAGATCGCCGTCCGGGTCAACTCCCCGACGCCGGCGCGTGCGGCGGAGCTGGTCGCGCGGCGACCGCCGCCGCCCGCGGCGACCGAGCTTGGGGTCGGCCCCGCCCCCCTGCTCGGGCCGCGCCCCGCGCCTGCCCCCTCCCGGCCGCTCTCCTACTCGGCGATCGCCGCCTTCGAGGAGCGGCAAGCCGCCTTCGCGGACCGCGAACGCACTTTCCCTCGCATATCGGGGGAAACTGCGTTCGCGCCCGACGATGCGACAGCTGCGGCCCGCAAGGAACGGACCGCGCATGGCGCCGCCGTCCACTCGCTGCTCGAGTGGAGCCATGCCAACGGCTGGCGCGAGCCGTCGACGGAGATGGCCGCCCGACACGCCGTCGCGGCCGGGCTTGCCCTCGGCGAGGAAGCAGGCGCCGAGGAGCTGATCGAGCCGGTGCGGGCCTGGCTGGCCTCCGACTTCTTCCGGGAACGGATCGCCAGCGGCGGTGGAGTGATCCGAGCCGAGGCGCCGCTGCTGCTCGGCCTCGCCGGGACGATCCTGCGCGGCTCGATCGACCTGCTCGTCGAGCGTGAGGGGATCGCCCCCCTGGTCGTCGACTACAAGACCGACCGCCTCGTCGATGCCCCTCCCGCCGAGCACGCCGAGCGCTACGCGGTGCAGCGTGACCTCTACGCCCTCGCGGTCGCCGAGGCGCGGGGAGCGCCGGAGGTCGAGGTCGCCTACGTCTTCCTCGAGCGCCCCGAGGAGCCGGCGATCGCAACGCTGGGCGAAGCCGAGATGGAGGCCGGGCGGGAGCGGCTCGCCGTCAAGATCGAGCGGATACGCGCGGCGGAGTCAGGAGACGTCGAGCTCGGCGGAGGCGTCGAGCTTGGCCGCCAGCTCGTCTAGCTTGAGCTCCTTGAGGCCCTCGCCCACCGCTTCGAGCTCGGCGGCGCAGTAGGTGACCAGCTCGCGTCCCTCGCGGCAGAGCTCAAGCGTCTCGCGCAGGCCAGCCTGGCCGGAATCGAGCCGATCGATGATCTGCTCCAGCCGCTCGACCGCGTCCTCGTAGGAGTTAGGTGTCTCGCTCATCGCTCTCGATTCTCGCGCCGACCCGGCCGTCGGCGAAGCGCAGTCTTACGCGAGCGGCGGCGATCGCGTCGGCGGCGCGGACAATCGGCTCGCCGTCCTCGTCCTCGGCCAACGCGTAGCCGCGCTCCAGCGTCCGCTCGGGGTCGTGCGCTCGCAGCGCCACCTCGGCCCGCCGCAGGGCATCGCGGCGGCCGCCGATCTCGGCGCCGACGGCGCGGCTGCGCGCCCGCTCCAGCACCACGGTCGCGATCCGCCGCTGGAAGCCGAGCCGCGCGGCGAGGCCCCGCTCGGAGGCGGCGCGGATCTCCCGCGTCTTCTGGTTCAGGCCCAACCGCTCGCGGCGCAGCGCCCGTGCCGGGCCGCGGGCGAGGGCGACCAGGTGCGGTGTGTGGGCCCCGACCGTGCCCTCTCCCGCCCGCCGCAGGACCGCGGCGCAGCGAACGAGGCCCTGGCAGGCAGCGTGGCAGTCGAGCGGGACCGCCGCCTCGGCGGCGTGGGTCGGGGTCGAGCAGGCGACGGCGGCGACGTCGTCGAGCAGGGTCGAGTCGCGCTCGTGGCCGACGGCGGCGATCACCGGAACCCGCAGCATCGCGACGGTGCGACAGAGCGTCTCGTCGCAGAAGGCCCAGAGGTCGGCGAGGCTGCCGCCGCCCCTGGTGACCACGATCGCCTCGATCTCGGGGCGCGCGGCGAGGTCCTGGATCGCCGCTCCTATCGCCGGGGCGGCGCGCCGGTCCTGCACCGGCGCGAAGGCCCAGACGACCGTGCCGGCCCAGCCGCGCCGCTCGAGGCCGGCGAGGAGATCGCGCCGCGCGGCGCCGCCCTCCGCGGTGACGACGCCGATCGTCCGCGGCAGCGCCGGCCGCCGCAGCTGCTCCTGCAGCGCGAAGAGGCCCTCCGCCCGCAGCTGCTTGCGCAGCGCCTCGAGGCGGGCGAGCAGATCACCCTCCCCCGCCAGCCGCACGTGGGTCGCGCGGAAGGAGAATCCGGGCGACGAAGTCGCGCTGCCCGGGAAGTAGTCGGGACCGCCCGCGATCACCACTTCGGCGCCGTCGCGGAGGCCGCCGTCGGGCAGCTTCAGCTTCGCCAGCTCGTCGGCCCAGATCGTGCAGGGCACGGCGCCCTCCCCGTCGCGGAGCTCGAAGTAGCTCTGCTTGGGGGTGTGGCGCAGGCCGGTCACCTCGCCGATCAGGAGAACCCGAGCCCGTCGTCGCAGCTCCTCGCGCAGCTTGCGGGCGTAGCGCCCCACCGGAAAGGGACCGGGCAGATCCACGAATTCAGGCTATCCGGCGTGCCAGCGACGAGCCCAGGCGCGCAGCTCGACGATCGCCGGGCGCAGCTCCGCCCCCTTGTCGGTGAGCGAGTAGATCACCCGCACGGGCGCCCCTGTCTCGACCGCCCTTTCGACCAGCCCCTCGTCCTCGAGCTCGCGCAGCCGCTGGGAGAGGAGCCGGTCGGAGAGGCCCGGCACCGCCTTCGCCAACTCGCCGAAGCGCAGCGGCTGCTCGGTCAGCGCCGAGACGATCGCTCCGGTCCAGCGCTTGCCGATCAGCTCGATCGCGGCGTGGAAGTGGGGGCAGACTCCCCCTACCCGGCGCTTCCCGCTGGAAGATATTGCTTCCACGTTGAGTGAGCTTACTGAATGTAAGTAGTGGGCCCGCGCCGCGCTACGCGCAGGGGCCGGTGTCGACGGAATCGGCGCGGGCCGGCAGCGCCCTTTTCACCAGGTCGGCGGGAATCGCGAAGCCGCCCGACGGGCCGGAGGTGGTCGCGGCGAAGACGACCCCGAGTACTCGCCCCCGCGAGTTGATGAGGGGGCCGCCGGAGTTGCCGCTGCGCACCATGCCGCGAAAGGAACTGATCGTGCGACGGATCGGGCCGCGCCCGTAGGAGTCCTCGCTGATCACTTCGCGGGTGTCTCCGAGCCGGGCGGGGACGACCGCGTAGGGGCCGTTCTCCGGATAGCCGAGGACGGCGCCGGACTCTCCGCGGCGGCGAGAGGCGATGATCGCGAGCGGCGGGATGTTGGCGCCTATGCGTAGCAGTGCGAGGTCGTTGTCGGGGTCGTAGTGGACGGCCGTCGCGGACAGCGAGGCGCCGTCCCTGGTCGTGACCGTCGTGTCGTCCTCGCCGGCGACGACATGGGCGTTGGTGGCGACGATGCCCGGCGCGACGACCCAGCCCGAGCCCTCGACCCCGAGGCCGCAGGCGGTGCCGAGGACGCGGACCACGGAGCGGCCCGCCGCAAGGACGTCGGGGTCGGTGGCTGTCGCCGCGTCGGGAGGCGCAACGGGAGCGGCGGGGCCGGCGATCGAGGGCGCCGGGTCGACGCGGTCCAGCGCGTGCAGGAGCGGCCCCGAGGGCGGCAGCACGTCGTTGAGGCTGCGCAGGATCAGCGAGCGCTGCACGTCGGCGCGAAGGTGGCCAGTCCCGGGCGCGTGCAGGGCTACGGCACCGAACACCCAGGCGAGGCCGAGCGCGACCGAGGCGATCAGCGCCGCGCCCCCGGCCCCATCAGCGAGGTGCAGGCCCCTGCCGCGGACGATCCGCGCCCGCACGCCGAGGGCGACGGTCTCAAGGGAGACCGCGACGAGCGCCCCGGCGAGCAGGGCGCCGAGCGCGGCGAAGAGCGGCGCATAGGGCGACCTCGATCCCTGCTGCAGCACCAGCGGCGCCACCCGCCCGCCCACGAACGCCCCGCCGGCGAGCCCGGCCAGCGTCAGCGCCCCAACGATCAGTCCCTGGCGATAGCCCCACAGGGCGAGCGCCAGCGTGAAGGCGACGATGCTCCAATCGAGAATAGTCACAGGTGAATAGAAGCAGGCAGGCCGACCAATACCTTTCACCGAAATGAGCGATCTCCCCACCGAGGTGGAGCGGCGCCGCCGTCTCGTCACCCGCACCCTTCCGCTCGCCGCGGTCGCCCTCGTCTCCTTCGTCGTCGGTGCGGCGACCGGCGCCCCGGGCTCGCCCGAGAAGGAAGCGGCCGAGCGCTTCACCGGGGCCTGGGCCCGCGAAGACCTCGGCGCGATGTACAGGGAGCTGAACCCGGCCTCGCGACGGGCGATCTCGATCAATGACTTCGCGATCGCCTACCGCGAAGCCAGGGAGACGGCGACGCTGCGCAGCATCGACCCCGGCGCCCCGCGGGATGCGCGCTCGGCGGGCGGCGCCACGTTCGTGCCCGTGCCGATCGAGGCGAGCACGGTCGCCTTCGGCCCCGTCGAAGCCGAGCTCGAGCTGCCCTACGCGGAAGGGGGCATCGCCTGGGAGAGGAGCCTCGTCTTCCCCGGCCTGCGCCGTGGCGAGCATCTCGAGAGCGAAGTCGAGCTGGCGCCGCGGGCGCCGATCTTCGCCGCCGACGGCAGCGCGCTCGCCGAAGGCCCGGCCGAGGCGCGCGAACACCCACTCGGCAGCGCCGCGATCGACGTCACCGGGGAAGTCGGCCTGGCCGCAGCCGACGATCTCGAGGCGCTGGCGCGGCAGGGCTTTTCAGCACAGACCCCGGTCGGCGTCAGCGGCCTCGAGCGGGCGTTCAACCAGCGCCTCGCCGGGGCGCCAGGCGGCTCGCTGCTTGCCGTCCCCGATGCGGGCGGCTCGGCGCGGCTGCTCGCCGGCGCCGACCCCCGGCCGGGCGCCGCGCTGAAGACGACGATCGATCCCGACCTCCAGCTCTCCGCCGTCTCGGCCCTCGCCGGGCGCTCGGGCGGCGTCGCCGTGCTCGACGCGCGCAGCGGCGACGTCCGCGCCCTCGCCGGCCAGGCATTCTCCGCTCCCCAGCCCCCGGGCTCCACTTTCAAGATGATCACGACGACGGCGGCCCTGCAAAAGGGCGTCGTCTCGCTCGACGACGAATTCGAAATCGTCAACGGCGTCAACGTCGGCGGGCGCTTCATCGAAAACGCCAACGGCGAGTACTGCGGCGGCACCTTCCCGCAGGCCTTCGCCGAGTCCTGCAACGCCGACTTCGCCCCGCTCGGGCCGCAGATCGGCAACGACGAGCTGGTGGCGACGGCGGAGCGGTTCGGCTTCAACTCGCCCCCCTCGCTCTACGCCTCGCGGATCGTGCGCGCCGTCGACCCGCCTGAGCCGAGCATCCCCGAGCAGATCGGCACCGAACTCGACCTGGGGGTGAGCGCAATCGGCCAGGGACAGGTGCTGGCGACCCCGCTGGAGATGGCGAGCGTCGCGCAGACGATCGCCAACGGCGGCGTGCGGATGCCCACCTCGATCGTCACCGTGCCCAAGCTGCGGCCCGAGGCCGAGCCGGTGCGAGTGATGTCGCCGAAGCTGG
>Ga0193699_10000251_pt1 | contig 24176 bp, 19 predicted proteins | sample L3c2metaG_FD_160095 | JGI IMG/M metagenome (GOLD analysis project Ga0193699, IMG submission 160095) | Soil microbial communities from a riparian zone of the East river system, Colorado, United States - L3c2 | ecosystem: Environmental > Terrestrial > Soil > Riparian zone | place: USA: East...
CCTGCGCAGCAGTCTCATCGAGCTGCTGTATTTGATTATATCCGCAACCACCCAATCCCAGGAGGAGTGGGGCCAACCATAACGCCGAGCGTAGCTTCATTTTGATCCATCCTTTAAGTGGAGATTGACGACACTCTGTGCGGCCAAAGCCCACAGCAATTTAGCCTCTGAATTCGTTGAGATATGCCACCAGCCGCTCCATCGCCGCCAGATATCCCTCCAGAATTCCGGCGGCACTCTCGCGCGAGATTTTCTCGCTTCCGCGCACGTGTCGAATCACTTTCACGAACGGCTCCGGTGAAAACCCCGCGCGCAACGCCAACGTACGAGTGAGCTCCTCGTAGTCCTGCGACGGCAGCTGCCCAACCAGCCGCGATACTCCGCGGAAAATTACCATCAGCGTGCTCAGACTCTTCTCAAGAACTTCGAGCTGCAGCTTGCTGTCTCCGCCCGCGCCCATCGTCGCCTGCCGCAGCTGGAGCAGCTTTCCCATCGTCTGCTGCTCGACCTGAAGGCGAAGATCCGACGGCGCCACGCGAATTCCATCGAATGGTGGATCTCCGAACAGCACTCTATGCCGCTCCAGAATGTCCGCGTACTCCATCGGGAAAATGTCGGCCGACGATTTCCATTCGCTCGCCGTGAACGTCATCGGCGGCGGATTGCCATCCTCGGCCCACGCCTTTGACACGGCCGCGACCGCGCGCAGACGCGCGAGCGGCAGCGAATCCACGATCACGAGCACGTTGTAGTCGGAATTCTTCGGGTTGTGCTCGCCCGCGACCGCCGAGCCGAAAAGCACCACCGACCGAAGTCCGTCGCCGTACGCGAGCTGAAGTTGACTGACCAGTTCTTCGAGTTTCATCATTGTCCAAGTCCTTACTAACGGGTGCGCGACAGCGCCTGTTTCGTCATTCGACGATCCCGGCCTTCATTACCAGCTGGAGCCACCACCGCCGCCCCCAAAACCGCCACCGCCGCCAAAACCACCGAAGCCGCCACCACCGCCGCCGCCGCCGAAACCTCCGAAGCCACCGCCGCCTCCTCCCCATCCGCCACGCCCACCGCCAAAGCCGCCGGTCGGAATGATGATCGGGAGGCATCCCGGACCGCATCCTCTTCCGCCGCCGCGACGACTCGCTCGACTGAGAATGCTGAGTACCACGAAGAAGATGAGCAGGAAGACCCACGGAGGAATCCCGCCGCCTCCGTTTCCGCCGCTTGGATAGTCATAGCTCGTCACCGGTGCTGGCGGCGGCGCGAGCGACGTATCGAGTTGGAAATTGAACTCCTTTGCGAACCTCTCGGCCGTTCTAAGAGTTACAAGCTCCAGCCCCGTGCTGTAGTCCTTCTGCATGAAGGCCGGCGTCGCTTCGCGACAGATATCACCGGCGTCGGCATCGGTGATGAATCCTTCCGCGCCACGGCCCGTGGCTACGAAGCAATGTCCGCGTCCGTCCTTGCTCGTTTCCTTGGGAACGAGAAGGATCACGGCGCCCGCGTTGCGGGTGGGATCGCCGGGATTTCCGATCTTGCCGACCTTCCACTGCCTTCCGATCTGGAGCGCAACTTCCTGAACGTCGCGAGTCCCGATGTCCGAGAGCGTGACGACCGTCATCTCGCCACGAGACTTCGTGCGCACGTCCTCGGCAATACGTTCCATGCGCTGAACTGCATCGGGCTGAAGCACGTGCGCGAAATCGTTCACCAGCCCGGTGGGCGGCGGGATCGTGACGCCTTGGAGAAGGAGGGAGAGCCAGGCTGTTCGCAGGACGGCCATCAAAGTCGCCGTCGAAGGAAAACCGATCAGAACAGAAGTAAGTATCTACTCTCCCTTGATTTCATGGTTTGGCAGGAGGTCTATTTAGCAGATGATTCCCACAAAACTTAACCACATCCGCGCCTTTGGCGCGCTGGCGCTTTCTCTTGCCTGCGCTCCTTCCGGCAATGCCAAACAGGGCGCTGAAAGTACGACGGTCGTGCGCGCCGAGACAACCAAAGTTGCCGCCAAGCCTGCTGCGCCCGACTCCAACCTTACGCTCGCCGACCTCTCCCGGATTCAGGGAAGCGCAACCGCGCCAGTCTGGGTGATCGAAGTCAGCGACTTCCAGTGCCCTTACTGCAAGCAATGGCACGACCAGACCTACGCCACGCTCCGCGACCAATACGTGAAGACCGGCAAGATCAGGCTCGCCTACGTCAACTTCCCGCTCGACAGTCATGTTTTCGCCTGGCCTGCTGCTGAGTCCGCAATGTGCGCGGGCGCGCAGGGAAAGTTCTGGCCAATGCACGACGGGCTCTTCGCTACCCAGAACCACTGGGAGGCGACGAGCTCACCCGCGCCGGTGTTCGACTCGCTCGCCAAGGCGGTCGGACTGGATATGAAGCGATGGCACGACTGCGTGAGCTCAGGCATCATGAAGCCGCTTATCGCGGCGGACCACGACCGCGCATCCAGAGCGGGCGCAGCCGCAACTCCGAGCTTCATGATTGGCAACAAGATCCTCGAAGGTGCGCAGCCAATCGAGGAGCTGCGGAAGGCGATCGACTCCGCCCAGGTGAAGAGCGGAACGACCAGCCACTAGAACTTCGACGCAACAACAAGTGAAAAGGGGCCAGCCGTGAAGCCGCTGCTCCGAATCCCGTACGCCATCGCCGGACGCTTGACGGATGCGCTCGTTCGCGTGGTTCCGGCGGGGAAATCGAAATTCCGGCGCGGGCTCAGTCGCCGGCGCGGACTCGTCGAGCGTTACAAACAGTGGGGAGCGGCTGGTCGTGACACCGAGCGGCCTTTGGTGTGGTTCCACGCGCCGTCGGTAGGGGAAGGACTCCAGGCGCAGCCGGTGATCGATCTCCTGCGCACGCGCCGGCCCGATGTCCAGATCGCATACACTTTCTATTCACCAAGCGCCGAACAGTTTGCGACGACCGTGCAGGCAGATTTTTCCGACTACCTGCCGTTCGATACAATAGAACATGCGGCCGCCGTTTTGTCCGCGCTTCGTCCGAGCGCGCTCGTCTTCAGCAAGCTCGACATCTGGCCCGCCCTAACCGAACGCGCGGCCAGCGCGGGTGTGCCGGTCGGCGTCATCAGCGCGAGTCTTCCAAAGTCTTCACGGCGTCGCGGATTTCTCGCGAGGGCATTCCTGGCCGATGCCTATCGCCTGCTCGACCGAGTCGGCGCCATCGACGAGAGCGACGCCGAGCGGCTGCGCGAGCAAGGAGTGCGTGGAGATCGCGTCGGTGTGACGGGCGATACGCGTTTCGACCAGGTGTGGGCGCGCGCGCAGCGCGTATCGTCACCTCTCATTCTGCGGCTGCGCTCGTCGCGCCCCACTCTCGTCGCCGGCTCGACCTGGCCGTCCGACGAAGAGCATCTCCTCGATGCGTGGATCAGGATCCGCGACAAGATTCCTGATGCGCGGCTCATCATCGCTCCACACGAAACAACCGACAGGCACCTGAGATCGATCGAGCGTTGGGCAGGATCTCACCGGCTCGGCCTGGCTAGAGTGGACGCCTCAGAAGCTCACGATTCCGACGTCATTCTCGTCGATCGTCACGGCGTGCTTGGCGATCTCTACGCGCTCGCGGACACGGCGTACGTCGGCGGCGGATTTCATTCTGCTGGCCTGCACTCGGTCCTCGAACCCGCGGCGTTCGGAGCTCCGGTTCTGTTCGGACCCAAGAACGAGAAAAGCCGGGAAGCGGCGAAGCTTGTCGAGGCCGGCGGCGGGGCAGTTGTCACGGGAGTTCCCGACCTCACGATCCGTCTCGGATACTGGCTCGGATCTGTTACCGCTCGCGACGCCGCGGGATCGGCGGCGCGCACGATGGTGCAACAGGAACTTGGCGCGGCGGTACGGTCCTTCGAGCTGGTTACGGCTTTGCTGGCTCGGTGAGCACGGGGGCCGCAAGCGTAGGCGGTCGATACGTCACAGCATTCGCGCTCGGCTTGTGAACAAAAAATCCCTGCACGAGATGAACGCCGAGTGATTTCACCATGTCGTACTCTTCCTTGCGCTCCACGCCCTCGGCGATAACCATGGCTCCGTGCTCGTTGGCGAAGCGAACCATCGTCTCGACCAGATTCTGCTTGATGAAGTTCTGGTCGATGCAGTTGATGAGCGACATGTCGAGCTTGATGAAATCGGGCTCGAGGTTCGCGATCGAGCCGAGGCCGGCGTAGCCGCTGCCGGCGTCGTCGACAGCGAAGCGGAAGCCTTCGTCGCGAAATTCCTTGAGGCGGCCGCGGAACTTCGGATAATCCTTGATCGCGGTGCGCTCAGTGATCTCGATCACTACGCGCGTCGGATCCTTGACCTTGAGCGTCTTCACGTCGAAGGAAGGATCCGCGAAGTCCGCCGGATCCACGTTCATGAACAGTAGCTCGCCGTCCTTGAGCAGCTTCCCCATACCTTCGATCGCGCGTTCGCGACAGAGGCGGCTCAGGTCCCAGATCAGATCGGATTGGGCGGCGATCTCGAACATCACTTCCGGACTGCGCATGCTGCGCATCGTCCCGCGCGCGAGCGCTTCGTAGCCGAATACACGCCGGTCGTCGGTGACGACGATCGGGTGGTACTCTATGTATAGACCCCGCGTTCTCAACGTCTCGCGCAGGTCCGAGACCTTCTTTGCTTCTTCACGGTGCTCGAGGCTCTTGGAAGCGTTCGCGGCCTCACGAATTCCGCGATAGACCTGGCGCTCGAGCCGAAGCTTGGGATTGTAGACGACGAGCGCGCGCCCCACGAAGATGTCGAAGAGGGCGGCGATATCTTCTCCATGCACCCGCTCGATCTGCGATGAGATCGCTTCCTTGAGCCCCGCAGTGAGGTCGGTGATCTCCGCATCCGTAGATGCCGGAGTATCGTCCTGCGGCACGTGAAAGAAGATGAAGTCGTCGTCGTTGGGGAACGCGACCATCAGCTTGGAGGAGGCCAGCGGACTTTTTCCGAGAAAATCGCGCATCGCTTGCCCGGTCGTCTCAAGCACGCTGTCGAGTTTTTCCCACCCGTAGATCTCTTCGATCTTGGAGTAGCGATCGAAGTTGAAATACAGAACGACGACCTCGCCTCTGTCCTGGACCGCTTTCCGGATGCTGTCTATTGTTGCCGCAACCGTGGGAAGCCGGGTGAGCGAATCGCGGATGAGTTGGTGGTAATCCACGCTCAGCGGGCGGGTGAGGCGCTGGACGCGCTGGCGGCGTTGCTCGACACCAGTTTCAGATTACGCTCGACGGTTGCAACGAGCTTCGAGAGCTCGAACGGCTTCTCCACGAAATCATCGGCGCCCGTTTCCAGAGCCTGTCTCTTGTTCACCCAATCGTCGAGCGCCGTGACCATTACGACACGTACGTTGCGACCGAGCGTCGGATGCTGCTTGATCTCGCGGCAGACCTGCCAGCCATCACGGCCAGGCATCATCACGTCGAGGAGAACCAACGCCGGCTTGACCTCCTCGAAGGCCTTCAATGCATCGTCGCCATTGTACGCGACGGTGATTGGGTAGCCGCGCGCCTCGAGGTAGTCCCGAATGATGTGGGCGTTGTCCGGATTGTCGTCGACCACCAGGATCGGCGGATGCGTTTTATCGGCCATAAGCGATTGTCTGAGATGATGTTATGGGCATTACCGGGGCAATTCGCAAGCCAGCCTCCGCCCGTCGCCCATCGCTCTTTCCTGGCTATCGACACCTTCCGTGCTTGACAACTCCAGGCACAGAGTAGAATGTGGTCGTGTAAACACCTGCCTGAGGATAATCATGCGCAGCTGTAGCTCACTAGTCTTGCTGGGCTTCCTGATCGTCTCGGCCACCCAAGCGGGGGCACAGGATCGACCGGCGCCGAAACTGGTGACGATTGAGGGCGTCGTCCTCGACGACGAACACGAGCCCGTAGCCAGCGCGGAAGTCGGCCTCACTCTTCAGGGAATGAAGCAGATGCTCGTGCGATCGGATAAACTCGGTCATTTCGCATTCACCGATGTGCCGCCCATACCCGGCAAGCTGATGGTGAGGCGGCTCGGCTACCGCGTGAAAACGATCACGCTGGATACGTACAAGCTCACCGCCGGTGAGCCGATGCAGATCGGGCTGGAGAGTGTCGCCAACGATCTGGATACAGTCACGGTCGAAGGTATGCGCGGAAGGATGGAAGAGTTCTACAATCACAAGAACAACAGCTCCTTCGGCTACTTCATCGATCAGCCGGAAATAAAAAAGCGCGCGCCGAGATTCGTCAGCGAGCTTTTTCGTACGATTCCGGGAGCGCGGGTCCAGGTATCGCGCCGCATCGGGAACACGATCACTCTGCGCGGGTGCCAGCCGCGCATATGGGTGGATGGCGTGAGAACTCAGGATTCCGAGGTGGACGAGGTCGCGAACGTGGACGAAGTGGCGGCGATCGAGGTGTACCCGTCGTGGGCCGGAACGCCGCCGCAGTACATGGATCGTGAAACGCGGGCGTGTGGGACAATTGTTATCTGGAGTCGCCGGGACTAGTTCAACGTGATGTCAGTGGCCGCGGGTCAGACAAAAAAAAAGAAGCCCCCCGATCTCTCGGGGGGCTTCTTGTATTCTGAAACAAGCTGTCAGCCTTACGGAGCTGGTGCGCTGCCCCGAAGTCCGCAGGTGAAAGTTGTCGGGGAAGTCGGCGCCACCGTCGGAGCCGTATCCCAGTACATGCGCGACTCGAATGCATCAGCACCCTGTGCCGTAATCGCGGCCTGGAGATTTGTGGCGTTGACCGAAACCTCGGTCGTCGAGTACATGAGGCGACGAGGAATATTCGCCTTACTGGCATCCGCACCCGGGGAGATCGTGTACGGGACGCAGGTGCGACGCCATTCCGCCCACGCAGTGCCGCCGTCACCGAACAGCGCCAGCCACTTCTGCTGTCCGATTTCAACGAGTCCCGGTGTACCGGGCACATAGGCAACGTTGGGCCCAGCGAGGTACGCGGCAGCATCAGCCGCTGTTCCACCCCACTGTTCGATCGACGCAGTCACGCCCGCGTTGTAGAACCCTGCTGCCTGCGCGGGGTTGAGACCACCCAGACCACGATTGGCTGCCTCAGCCTGGATCAGCGCGACTTCCGCGTACGTAAACAAGAACGATGGGAAGCTGTTGCCGCTCCCGCCGAAGAAGCCGTAAGCAGTGTTGCCCGGGAACATTAGCGCAGTAACTCGCGATGAGCAGCAGATGAACACAGCCGCCTTTTCCGCGGTGAGAGCGTTTGGTGCACCCTTGTACGTCCCGTCATCAGGACTGGGCTGCGAATAAAGCGGAATGCGCGGATCGTTGAGTGACTTCATGAGATTCATGAGCGCCAGCGAAACGCGGTTGTCATCGCGAGTGGAGAAGAAGCCCGCCCACGGATTGTTGTACACGCCATCTCCCGGCCAAGCGAGCTGAGCGTTGTCCGCGTTCGACGTAAATACTCCGCCCGGCGCCGCGAACGCAGCGGCGAGTTGAGTGTTTGCCGTCGCCGGATCCTTGTTAACCAGCAGAAGCGCGAGCCTCGCCCGCAGCGAATTTGCGAAGCGCTGCCACTCAAGCAGATTACCACCGTAAATCGGATCTCCGCCCGCAAGGTCGCCGCCGGCCGCGCCAGCTGCCGCCATATCCTTGCTCGCCTTGTCGAGCACCGCGAACATGTCGGTGTAAATGTCCTTCTGCGGATCGTACTTGGGCGACAGACTCCCGCCGGTCACGTCCCCCTTCAACGCGTCGAAGTACGGAATATCTCCCCAGGTATTGGTGAGATATGAGAAGCTCCAGGTTCTCAAGGCGAGCGCCGGCCCATAGATGCCGGCCTGACTTGCCGCCGTACCCTTCTCGATGACCTTCTGAAGATCTTCGAGATGCGTGATGTACGGATTGTCGAAGTATCCGGCCGTCGAACCGCCTGTGATGCGCGTATAGCGGTCCTCGTCCGGGTACTGGACTTCGGCCTGGTGCTGGACAACAAACTCAGTAGCGCGAAGATCGTATCCCCCGCCCAACCATCGGCCGACTGCGTCGACGGTTGCGGTCGTAAACAGCGCCGCCGCCGGGACGTCCTCCGGGCTGTTCGGGTTCTTGTTGAGATTGGTCAGATTGTCCGTGTTGCATGCAGCTACGCTGAGCGCGACCGCAAGCCCGGATCCGACCGTGAGAAGTTTTTTATGCATCATCATTTCCTTGGTCTCGGTTAGGGTCGGTTACGGCGTGACACGGAAGCTCACACCCCAGCTCCGCGTATTGGGGAGTGCACCGAATTCAACACCCTGGAAATTTCCGATGGTGTATGAGAACTCGGGATCGATGTTCGGTACCTTGGTCCACGTGTGCAGGTTGCGTCCGGTGATCGCGACGCTGACGGCCCGCGCGTTGAACTTGCTTGCCCAGGCAGCAGGCAGGTCGAGTCCGAAGCGCAGCTCACGCAGCTTCACGTAGCTCGCATCGTAGACGTACGGCTCCATCACCGGGAAAATGTTCTGGAAGTATCTCTCCGAGGTGACGTTGATCGTGTTTTGCTGGCCGGTGTTGACGTCGATACCATCGACGACGATTCCCGGGTTGTTCCAATCCACGGTACGGCCGCGGAGCGATTCCGCCGTAACGCCGGAGTAGTCACCGAAGAAGTTGGTGATGCTGACGACGTTGCCGCCCTTGCGGAAGTCGAGCAGTCCGCTGACGGTGAAGGCCCTGTACGAGAATGTGTTGTTCCAGCCACCGGTCCAATTCGGCTGGATGTTGCCGAGGATCTTGCGGCCGCCGAGCACGGTAAGCCCACCATCAGTCAGGATCTTTCCGGTGGCGGAGTCACGATCAAATGCGTATCCGAAGATCGAGCCGTAGGGCTGCCCCTGCCGTGCCTCAATGTTCGTATACCAGCTGGTGCCGATCACGAACGTCGTGATCCCCGGAGCCAGCTCGTCGACCATGCTCTTGTTGCGCGAATAGTTGAACGTCGAATTCCAGGTGAGACCGCTCGCCGTCTGAAGCGGTGTCACGCCAAGCAGGAAGTCGACACCCTTGTTGCTGATCTGACCGGCGTTGACGGCCTTCGATTGGAAGCCGGAGGTACCGGAAACCGGGATCGTGAAGATCTGGTTTTTGGTCTTCCTGCTGTATGCGCTACCGTCGAAGGTGACCCGACCGTCCATGAACGCGAGCTCGAGACCAAACTCGTTCGCATCCGTGTTCTCGGGCTTCAGATCGGGATTAGCTATGAAATTCTGAAGCGTGAATTGCGGCGATCCGGCGAACTTCCCGGAGAGACCAGTGAAGGTCGACCGCAGCTGGTACGGGTCCGCATCGTTTCCGACGCGAGCCGTCGAGGCACGCACCTTGGCGTAGGTGAGAATATTTCCCTTGATCGCCGGAACCGCGTCAGTCAACACGATGGAGGTGCTGATTGATGGATAGAAGTACGAATTCTTTCCCTTCGGCAGCGTCGAAGACCAATCGTTCCTGGCCGTGCCTTCCACCGTCCACCAGTTGTTCAAGGTGAGGGCGGCCGCACCATAAACGCTGTTAACCTGCCGGCGCGAGAAGTATTGCCCAAGTGTCGGGGTCACCGCTGCGTTCGAAACGTTATAGATCCCAGCCGTGGAAAGACCGGGCGTCGCGACGCTCGAGTTGTCGAAGCGCTCGCGGCGTACAGTTCCACCGAGTGTTGAATTGAGGCCCAGGTGGCTGCCTACCGGGCGGTTGACCGTGAACAGCAGGTCGCTGTTGTTCTGGTTGCTGTAGTCACCGATATCGTTGAATCCCCCGAAGAAGCTCGGATCGATTCCGACGCCGGCAACGCCGTCCTGAATGTTGCCGGCTGCAAAGTGCTCGTCGATGCCGAGACGGTAGATGTCTGACCCCGTGCGGGCAATTATGCTTCCACCGTCGAATAGCTTGTAATTCGCCGAGACAGTTCCAATGAAGCGGTCACGAATGTCGCCCACCGGGTTCTCGAACTGCCTCCAGAACGGATTGTTGTGGAAGTTATAGTTCCAGTTGAACTCGCGGTTCGCCGGGCCGTTGTTGGTGGCGCCGCCCTGCTGATAATTGCGAAGCGCGTTCATGTCGACCTGCCGCCCAAACCAGACGAAGGTCTCGAGGATGCCGGTGTTGTAACCAGTACCCGGGCGGTTCTGCGCGACGTTATGGATGTACTGCAGGGTCGCATCCGTGCTCAGCTTGCTCGTGACCTGGAGCGATCCGTTCAGGAGTCCCGAGGTCTTCGAGAAGTTGTTGTTGGGGATGTAGCCCGTGATGTTGTCCCGGCCGAGCGAAAGACGCGCGCTCGCGCGATCGGTGCCGCCGCTGACAGCGAGGGTCGTCGATCTGGTGTGACCAGTATTGAAGAAGCTCTCGACGTTGTCAGGGTGAGCGATCCACGGGCTGGCAGCCGTCGGACTGGTGAACTGCAGGCACGGAGCCGCCGTGTCGTAGGTAGTGGTATTGGGAATGAACGTGCATCCGAAACTGCGGCCATCGAGCTTCGGTCCGAAGCTTTGGTCGGCCCAGTCGTTGACGCCATCACCCTTGCCATTGAAATACTCGAACTCACCTCCGGCGCCCTGCCCGTACAGGTTCTGATATACGGGAAGAGTGGACGGCTTGTCCCATGTGTAGGTCGTGCTCAACTCCGTGCGAGCGTGGGCTGAGCTCGACGCACCCTTCTTGGTCGTGATCACGATGACGCCGTTCGAAGCGCGCGACCCGTAAAGTGCGGCGGCGTTCGGTCCCTTGAGGACGGTCAGCGTGGCAATGTCGTCCGGGTTGAGGTCGGAGATTCCGCTTCCGAAATCATAGCCGCCGTTCGGATCGCCATTGTGACGTGACTTCGAGTTCTCGTTGTTCGAGATCGGCGTGCCGTCGACGATGAAGAGCGGCTGGTTGTTTCCGGTAATCGAGTTCTGGCCGCGGATGACAATGTTGGTCGATCCGCCGGGAGTTCCAGCTCCGGTGATGTTCACGCCGGAAACCTTTCCGGACAGCTGGTCGATGAGATTGAGAGCCTTCGTCTGATTGAGCTCGGAGCTGCTTATCTGTTGCTGCGCAGTTCCAAGCTGGCTCTTCTCTCTGGTCAATCCAAGCGCCGTTACGACGACGCCCTGCAGCTCCGTCGCAGCAGTGGAGAGACTGAAGTTCTGTACTACCGGTGCACCCGAGAGCGTGACCGGCGCCGAGCTTGGCTGATAGCCAAGGCGCCGAGCAAGTAGGGTGACCGTCGTGCCATTCGCGGATGCGGGGGCGGTAAAGCTGTATCGCCCTGCATCGTCCGTGAATGCTCCGACGCGCAGCGCCGTGATACTCACGCTGGCTCCGACAATCGGTGTTCCACCAATGCCAGTCACCTGGCCACTGATGGTCGTTCCTTGTGCCTGAGCGAGTGCCGGGGCAATCCCGACAACAACTCCAGCTATCGCAAGGAAGCGAGAGATCTTACCTGTCATTCCCATACAACACCTCGCAGAAAGTGATACTGGGACCAGGACGTCGCGTATCGCGGAACAGGTCACCGACCGGCTCCCGACACCGACTATGTTGGCTGCACCCATGCGGTCACAACGAGCAGAACTCGCTCGGCGCGGCGCCGATGCAGAAGGCAAAACCCGACAACTCCCCCAGCCCGGGGATTTCTCGGAATTTGCCCGCTTATAATGGTCCTAACTTAGGCCGCGTGTAGCGATTATGTCAACCAAATCGCGAACGTGCCTTCCTGACGGCTTCCTCACGTTGCTGCTGAGCCACGTGAGAATGTGTCGGGACCGACGCATTTGGCGAGCTGACATCCTCGGCGGACATGTTTGCCCTCCCCGAAAACGCAAAAAAGGCGGAGCATCGGCTCCGCCTTTCATTGGTTGACCTCGCGTCCGACTAAACCGCGGTCGCCTTCTCAGTAACAACCCGCACCTGGTTGTCGAGCACTTGCATGAATCCGCCGCTCACGTTGAAAGCGCGTCCCGATCCGCTGCCAAGTCGAAGCTGACCCTCGCCAAGCAGCGCCATGAGGGGGGCGTGGCCGGTAAGGATTCCGACTTCCCCGTCGTACGCGGGCGCGATCACGGAATCCGTTTCGCCCTCGAACAGCACGGACTCCGGGGAAATCACCGAGACCTTCAGCATTGCTACGAGTTCGAGAGCTTCTCGGCTCTCTCGATGACGCCGTCGATACCGCCCTGCATGAAGAACGCCTGCTCCGGGTACTGATCGAATTCGCCTGCTACGAGCCTCTCGAATGACGAGACGGTCTCCTCCAGCTTGACGTACTGACCCGGATAACCGGTAAACTGCTCGGCGACCGCAAACGGCTGCGACATGAATCGCTGAATTCTTCTCGCGCGCCCCACGACCAGCTTGTCGTCCTCGGAGAGCTCGTCCATTCCGAGAATCGCGATGATGTCCTGGAGCTCCTTGTACCGCTGCAGAATCTTCTGTACGTCGGTTGCTACCTTATAGTGGCGCTCGCCGATGAACTGAGCGTCGAGAATTCTCGACGACGAAGCGAGCGGATCGACGGCGGGATAGATACCGAGCTCGGTGATTGCGCGCGACAACACGACCGTCGCGTCCAGGTGTGCGAACGCGGTCGCCGGGGCCGGATCAGTGATGTCGTCGGCCGGGACGTAAATCGCCTGCACTGAGGTGATCGAGCCGTTCTTGGTCGACGTGATCCGCTCCTGCAGATCGCCCATCTCCGTCGCCAGTGTGGGCTGATAACCGACTGCGCTTGGCATGCGCCCCAGCAACGCGGACACTTCGGATCCAGCTTGCGTGAAGCGGAAGATGTTGTCAATGAAAACGAGAACGTCCGCGTTTTCGACGTCGCGGAAATACTCGGCGACCGTGAGTCCCGAAAGACCAACTCTTAGTCTCGCACCCGGCGGCTCATTCATCTGACCATAGATGAGCGCGCAGGAATTGATGACTCCGGATTCCTTCATCTCGAGGTACAGGTCGTTTCCTTCGCGCGTGCGTTCGCCGACGCCGCAGAATACGGACTTTCCACCGTGACCCTTCGCGACGTTGTTGATCAGCTCCTGGATAACGACGGTCTTGCCGACACCGGCGCCGCCGAAGAGTCCGATCTTTCCACCCTTCACGAACGGTGCGATCAGGTCGACGACCTTGATTCCGGTCTCGAAGATCTCTGTCTTGGGCTCGAGGTCGGCGAACTCGGGTGATGGACGATGAATCGGCCAGCGCTCGACGCTGTCAGGAATCGGCGGACCGTTGTCTACCGGATTGCCGAGGACGTTGAGAATTCTTCCCAGTGCAGCCTCGCCAACGGGAACCGTAATTGGGCCACCGGTGTCCTCGACTTTCATCCCGCGCACGACTGCGTCGGTCGACGACATCGCGACCGCGCGTACCTGGTTGCGGCCAATGTGCTGCTGCACTTCGACTACTACATCGATCTCTGCGCCGGCGTCGGACTTCTCCCTGATACGCAGCGCATTATAGAGCTCGGGAAGGTGCTCGGACTCGAACTCTACGTCGAGTACCGGTCCGATAACCTGGACCACCTTGCCAAAGTTGACTTTTTTCGCCTCGGCGGCGGTTGATTTCTTTTTCTCTGTGCGGACGGCCGTCGCGATGGATTACCCCTGTAACGCAGAGGCACCGCCGACGATCTCGGCGATTTCCTGCGTGATCTGCGCCTGGCGGGCGCGGTTGAATGTGCGGCGTAAAACGTTGAGCATCTCACCCGCGTTGTCGGTCGCGTTTTTCATTGCGGTGCGTTGAGCACTTTGAAATCCGGCTTCATTCTCGACGAGGGCGCGGTAAATCGAGTTGCGCACGTACGAAGGGAGAAGCTGGGTCAGGATCACTTCAGCCGACGGCATCAGAATGTAGTCAGGCTGTGGACCTTTGCGCTCCGGTGGTGTGACCGGCAACACCAGCTGCGATGTCGGGGGGGTCGAGAGCGCGGAGTTGAATTTGGAATAGATCACGTAGACCGCGTCGATCTCGCTCGATGCGAATCTTTGGATCAGGCCATCGACCAGCTCGGCCGCGTTGGCGACGGTCGGTTGGCCGGTGATGTCGGTCCTACTGGATGCGACCGCGCGGCCAATGTATCGGAAGTAGCCGATGCCCTTCTTGCCGACGACGTGAAGCTCGGGCTCGACACTCTGCTCACCGAGACGCGCGAGAAGATTGCGCGCCTCCTTGAGAAGGTTGGCGTTGAATGCGCCGGCGAGTCCCCGATTGCTGGTGAGGAGAATTACCGCCGCCTTCTTGATCGATGCCGGTTGGCGCATCAGCGGGAAACTCTCGGCCAGTTCCGGCGTGTAGAGATTCGCGATCACTTCAGTGAGCGAGTTCGCGAACGGCCGCGCGGCGACGACGCGATCCTGCGCGCGCTTCATCTTGGACGTGGCGACCATCTCCATCGTCCTCGTGATTTTCCGCGTGTTTTCGACGGACTTGATCCGCCCCTTGAGCTCACGACCCTTCGCCATGCGTTAGTGCTTCGCCTCGGCTGGGCGGGAGCCTCCGTCTTTCTTGGCGGCGTCGGCCGGCTTCGCGGCCGGGACGTCCTTGGCGACCGCGGGCTTTTCGGGATTGAATTGTTTGTTGAAGGTCTCGATCCCGCGCTTGAGGTCGGCCTCACTTTCCTTGGAGAGCACCTTCTCCGTGCGGACTTTCTGAGGCACCTGCGGGAACTGCTTGTCCATGAACTCGAGGAATCCCTTCTCCCAATCCTTGAGTCTGTTTACCGGAATGGCATCGAGGAGTCCGTTGGTGACGGCGAAAATCACCATCACTTGCTGCTCGACGGCCATTGGACGGTACTGAGGCTGCTTGAGGATTTCGACGGTGCGCGCGCCCCGCTCGAGCTGCTTCTTGGTGGCGGCGTCAAGATCCGACGCGAAGGAAGAGAACGCTTCGAGCTCGCGGTACTGCGCCAGATCGAGCCGTAGTCTACCGGCGACAGAGCGCATTGCCTTGACCTGCGCCGAGCCCCCGACGCGGGACACAGAGATTCCGACGTTGACGGCGGGGCGAACGCCCGCGAAAAAGAGATCTGCCTCGAGGAAGATCTGGCCGTCGGTGATCGAGATTACGTTGGTCGGGATGTACGCGGACACGTCGCCGGCCTGAGTCTCGATGATCGGAAGCGCGGTGAGCGACCCACCCGCCTTCAGGATCGTCTTGCCGTCTACGATCGACGCATCCTCACTCAGCTTCGCCGCTCTCTCGAGCAGGCGTGAGTGGAGATAGAACACGTCGCCAGGGAAAGCCTCGCGGCCCGGGGGCCGACGAAGCACGAGCGAGAGCTGGCGGTACGCCGCGGCCTGCTTCGAGAGATCGTCGTAGACGCACAGAGTCGGCAGTCCCTCGTTGTACATGAAGTACTCGGCCATCGCGCAGCCCGAATAAGGCGCGATGTACTGCATTGGTGCCGGATCCGACGCGCCGGCGACGACCACGATCGAGTATTCCATCGCGCCGGCCTGCCGGAGCTTCTCGACGACGGAAGCGACAGTGGAGTTCTTCTGCCCGATGGCGACGTAGACGCAGATGACGCCAGTGCCCTTCTGATTGATGATGGTGTCAATCGCGATTGCGGTTTTACCGGTTCCACGATCGCCGATGATGAGCTCTCTCTGTCCGCGACCGATGGGGATCATCGAGTCGATTGCCTTGATTCCTGTCTGGAGCGGCTCCTTCACTGGCTGGCGGACGATGATCCCGGGCGCTTCAGATTCGACCTTTCGCGAGTGTTTGGCGTTGATCGGGCCGGCGTCATCCAGCGGACGTCCGAGCGGGTCTACGACGCGGCCAACCAGCTCGTGACCGACCGGCACCTCGAGCACGCGACGCGTCCGACGGACTTCGTCGCCCTCCTTCAACTTGAGGTAATCGCCAAGGATGACCGATCCGATATTGTCCTCTTCTAGGTTGAGTGCGAGGGCGGTGATCTTCTCACCGGTCTCGGAAGAGGTCACCTCGAGCATCTCGCCGGCCATTGCCTTCTGCAGTCCGTAGATGCGGGCGATTCCGTCCTTGACCTCGAGGACAGTGCCGACGTCCTCGACATCAAGCTCGTGGAGGTCCGCTGCTTCGATCTCGCGGAGCAGGATGTCCTTGATTTCGCTGGGACGAAGGATCGTATCAGTGGCCATAATCGGTATGCTCTGAGCTGGGTTGTCGGGAGCCCTGGAAACCCGTTCGGCGGAGGGTTTTCCTAGCTTGTGAAATTTATCACAAGCTCCTTTCTGGGGCAACGTGAACCTTCTGATCAGGTCTCTGGAAGAGTCGGGCCGTAAATCTCATGGACTCTTACGCTCTACTTCGCGTGCGCCCCTGCGCGAACCGATCAACCAGGTCGACGGTCCTCAGCCGGGCGAGCGAAGCCGGCCTGGTGCCGAAAATCCTTTGCGCAGTCACAGCCAGATGGGACGACGATGCGAAGTCCAGGATCCGCGCTATGTCGCGAATATCGTGACCCGGATTCTTGGCGAGCTCGGCGGCAGCAATCAAGCGAACCAGATCGATGACTCGCTTTAGATTGGGCGCACCAGGCTTGGCGAAGTTTCGGCTCAGATGCTCCCGGCTCAGGCCTACGGCCTTTGCCAGCTCTTTCGTAGTGACAGGACGCCCGGAGTGGGCGACGATGACATCCCACGCGCTCCTCTGCAGCGCCGTCGTAAGGCCGAGTGTTGAGGGCGGGTCCCCGATCGCCTGGTGGAAGCGGGTCGAGAACACGTGCGGAAGCACGAGCTCGCGCGCTGAGTTCTCGTCGATTCCTTCCACGATCAAATCGATGAACCCGAGTCCGGCGCACCGTGCCGCGGCGGGAGTGTCCGTCGGCCGCAGCGGCATGATCGCAAAGAAGGGCGCGCTCGGAAATTCGGCGGCAAAAGCGGCCGCCTTCCACGTGTCCTCATCGGGCGCGCCCATGTCGATGAGCGCGGCGTCCACCATCACCCGGCGGAATACCGCCTCGAGCTCTTCGGCCGAGCGAGTGGAGATGATTTTCCAGCGCCGGCGCGGAAATGCGACGCGAACGAGCGCCTTTGCGCGGTCACGCACGAGGTACGTGACGAGCGACGGCAGAGTGGATCCATTCGTTGATGAAGCCAAGATCAGACTCCAGCTTCTACGGTGTCGAGGTCGGGCTTGCCCTCGATGAATTGCCGGACGATGGGATCCCGCGTGTGCTGGATCTCGTCGACCGTTCCAACCTGTCTGACCTTTCCCTCGAAGAGCATCGCGATTCGCGACGCGACCGTGTAGGCGCTTCGCATGTCGTGGGTGACGACGATGCTGGTGACGCCGAGCTTCTCTCGCATGCGGATCATCAGCTGGTCGATGATTGCGCTCGTCACCGGATCGAGGCCTGTTGTCGGCTCGTCGTAGAGGATGTATTTGGGCTGCCGCGCGATCGCGCGCGCTATGCCGACGCGCTTTCTCATTCCGCCCGACAGCTCGGCCGGGAATTTTGATTCGACACCGGGAAGATCGACGAGCTCCAGCGCTTCGCCGACGCGCTTCACGATGTCGCTCTCGCTGAGGCGTCCTTCCTTTCGCAGTCCCATGGCGACGTTGTCGCAGATGGAAAGCGAGTCGAAGAGGGCGGCGAATTGAAACACGTAGCCGATATGGGATCGGAGCGCGTACAGCTCATCGCGCGGGAGCTTGGGGACTTCCTGGCCGTCGACCCAGACAGTTCCCCGGTCGGGCTCGAGCAGGCCGACGATGTGCTTGATCGCGACCGACTTGCCTGTGCCCGAGTAGCCGATGAGGGCCATTGTCTCCCCTTCTTCGACTTCGAGCGAGAATCCTTCGAGCACTTTTTTGGTGCCGAAAGATTTGTAGACGTCGACCAGCTTGATCATGTCACAAAGATGTAGCTGGCGACGCGCGAGGGAAGGGGTGACACAGGCGCCGGGTTGGACGGGATAGTAGGTGCAACTGATTAGGCGAGAGGTCCCAGTAGGTAAGTTGCCAGTTGATTAGTTCACGACGCCCTGACTTATCCCGGTTGGATTCGTGGCCACTGCTGTTGCCCAGCATGCCACGGAGGCACGTCTGGGCGTAGTGAACTAAATCGCTCGCAACTTACCTACTGAGACCTCTCGCCTAATCTGGTAATAAAAAAAAAGGACGAGCATCGCTCGTCCCTTTCCTTTGCCGTTCCGAGACTTTACGCCGCGAACGATCCTAAAGCACGGCCAACATCTCCTTCGCGGAGCCGCTTGAGAGCACGGTCGCGAAGCTGACGAACACGCTCGCGCGTGACGCCGAGCAGAGAACCAATCTCCTCGAGCGTGTGCTCACGTCCGCCCTCGAGACCAAAGTACAAGCGCAGCACCTTCGCATCCCGCGGGGGAAGCGTGGACAGCGCGGTCTCGATCTCATCGTTCAGGAAGCGGTTCATCGCCTCTTCCTCAGTATCGGGCATCTCGTCGGCGACGAAGCGCTCGATCAATGAGCGATCGCCTTCCGGATCCATCGGCGCATCGAGTCGCACGTCACCGGTGTTGAGTGCGGCGAGCGACTGCACGACGTCTACCGACAGACCGGTGAGCTGAGAAAGCTCCTCGGGGGTCGGCTCGCGCCGCATCTTCTGACGGAGAATCTCCGACGCCTTGATGATGCGCGAGAGATCGGCGGTGCGATTGAGCGGCACGCGCACAGTACGGCCCTGACGCGCCAGCGACGAGAGAATCGCCTGACGAATCCACCATACCGCGTACGAGATGAATTTGACGCCCTGATCGGGGTCGAACTTCCGCGCAGCCGTCAGCAGACCGACGTTGCCTTCACCGATCAGATCGATGAGCGGCATGCCGCGGTTCTGATATTTCTTAGCTACGGAGATCACGAAGCGCAGGTTGCGCTGCACGAGCTCCTGGAGAGCGTCCGGGTCACCGGCGCGAATCCGACGGGCGACATCGATCTCCTCGGTACCTTTGAGCAGCGGATAAGTGCTGACTTCATATAGGTACTGATCGAGAATGTCTCTCTCGGGCTCACTTGGAGCGATTCCGGCGACGGCCGCTTTGCGGCGACGCTTTACTTCTGCCATTGGTACTTACCTCTTGGATACTGCCGTGAAAGCCTGATGCGAATGCAGCCAGTGTGGCCAGCAATGCAAGCGAATTAATGTTGGTCCTACCGCCTGATCGAGCGACAACAAAACCACTTTTGGACAATCGAAAAACTCAGGCTGTAGAAGCGCTGCAAGATACCGGCCGTTGGCTTTTGGGCCATAGCAAATTTCTTGACATCGATACTACCCTTGGATATCCTTCGCGGTTCCTGTCGGGCGTGTATTCCGTCAGGAAATGCCGGGGGTGTAGCTCAGTTGGGAGAGCGCTTGAATGGCATTCAAGAGGTCAGGGGTTCGATTCCCCTCACCTCCATGGCTTTGCGGTGAGACGAGAACGGCTGTTTGTTTTCGCGGGAATAGCTCAGTTGGTAGAGCACAACCTTGCCAAGGTTGGGGTCGCGGGTTCGAGTCCCGTTTCCCGCTCTCCGTGCGATGAAAAGAGGGCGGTTAGCTCAGTTGGTTAGAGCGCCACGTTGACATCGTGGAGGTCACAAGTTCGAGTCTTGTACCGCCCATACAGTGGAAAGGAGGGTCCGGCTCGGGTCGATGCTTCGATCGCGGGCTCTCCGAGCAGGACGAAAGTTGGTATGGGCGCCCGTAGCTCAATTGGATAGAGCATCTGACTACGGATCAGAAGGTTGGGAGTTCGAGTCTCTCCGGGCGCGTGGTAATTGACCCTGCACTGCTTTAGCGGTGCGGGGTTTTTTGCACCGGACCGGTCTCGCTAGCCCCGGAACCGACTCGAGGGTCCGAGTGTTCCATATACATACCGACCACGGGCTTAAGAGTTGCCGCGTGGAATACGAACTCCAGAAGTGAGTGAGAAAGATGTTCAAGATCAGAGCAGTTGAATCCGCGCTCGCGCTCCTCGCGTTTACCGTATGTGTCAGTTCCGCGATGGAGCCGTCGACGCCAGGCCTTGTCCAGACCACGGGCACGGTGACGGTCACCGGAAGAGTGACCACCAGCGACGGAAAGCCGGTTCCGAACGCACGCGTCTACGTTCCCGGCACCAATGAAGCGACTCGAACTGACGCGAACGGGAATTACGCGCTTACCGGCGTTCCCGGTGGACCGCAGCAGGTGGTGGTTCGTCAGCGCGGCTACGTCCCGGTGCAAGTCGACGCCAAGTTTTCTACCAAGCGCAGCGATCGTGCGCGCAACCATGTCGACGTCAAGCTCCTGACGCCGAGTGAGGTCGCGACGAGCACGGCACAGTGGGCTCGGGACTCGGCGGCGTTAGACAAGGTTGGCTTCTTTCGCCGCGAATCCACGGGGAGAGGCGCCTACTTCATTACGCCGGACCAGATCGCTGAAATGAAACCAGCGACCACGTCGGACATTTTTCGACAGGTCCCTATTCTCACCCAGACGATCGGGCGAACTGGACCGGTTCTCCGCGGCGCGCAGGGCTGCCTCCTTACATACGTCGATGGACTTCCCTGGCGGTCAATGTTTGCAGGGGATCTCGACACCTACGTTCCAGCTCGCGATGTACTAGCGGCCGAGGTGTATCCGCCTGGGCAGGTTCCCCCGTCTCCATTCGTGCGCGGCGTTCCCAGGTCGAGATGCACCACGCTTGGGATCTGGACGCGCTCGCGAGTGGGTTGAACGCGACCGACCGAGAAACCAGCCTCTGACTATTGATCAAAACGTTGGAATGCGAGTCTCTCCGGCGCACAAACAAACCCCGGGCACGTAAGTGCCCGGGGTTTTTTCATCCGCAGCCGACATCACCCTAGCTGCACTTTACCCGGAAGTTGTCGACGAATGTCGTGAGCTCGCCGTTCGCGTTGATCGTGTAGTGGACGAGTCCCGTCGCCACTTCGTCGGGCGCAGAGCCCTGCCCGATCAGCTTGAACGTGATCGGCTGCGTGACTTCGAAGCCGACCGTTGACGCGGAAACGTTGAAGTTTACAAGCGAGATTTGATTGGCCACGTAGTTCGCCCCGGTAATTGCGCTTGTGCCTCTCAATCCTGTGTAGTCGAAATGGTCGTTGACGTGAAAGCCACCGGCCTGGTCCGACGTAATGGTGAGTACGCGATGAAAGGTTCCGGTCACGGCGATGTCTTCGCCACCGCAATCGGAAAGCGCCGTGGTGCTTACCGGAAACTGGCGGTTGATTACGAGGGCGAAGTTCGGATCCGCCGGCCGCAAGCCGGTCGAAGCGGTTGGCGCCTTGTCACACGCGACGAGCGCCATAAGGACGGGGAGAAGCAAGGGGAAGTGCCGCATTAGTGGGCCTCCACAACGCAAAGGGGTGGGTGAGTCTCGCTGAGACCAACGGTGCGCTTTCCCGTGAAGACAGCCTATACGTATTGCTACGTAGGCCCTTTGCAGCCTTCCATCGCCTCGAGCCGCGTTGTCAATTTGGTCGCGCCCAACACTTGGGCCTGTCAGCGCGAAAGACAGTCATCAGCCGAGTTCGTCCGGAGAGCCCGCTCGAGCAGCTCCCCGCGATCACCCATCCAGCCCCTCACAGCCGAGCCATGTTAAACAGACCTGTCGTTCTCTCCGCTCTACTCCTCGCTGTTGCCTGTTCGACCGCGCCCGAGCCCAAAACCGCTCCCAATCCCCAGCGCTCTGGGCAGGGACCATCGGGTGACAGCACCCGGGCCGGCGGCGACTCGACCCGCGGCGGCGGTAATGCTCCAGCGCAGCCGCGTCCGTACAACCGCGTAATCACTCGGGATGCAAAGACGCGGCGCGGCATGTTCGCCGTACACAGAGTGAACGACAAGCTGTACTTCGAGATCCCGAGGAGCGAGTTGAACAAGGACATGCTCCTCGTCGGGCGGTTCACGAGGGCGGCTGCCGCAAATCCCCGGCTCCCTGGCGGACAGTTCGGAAACTATGGCGGTGATCAGTTCGCGGAGCGAACGCTCAGGTGGGATCGTAGCGGTAACCGAGTAATTCTCCGGTCGCCATCTTTTGCGATCGTCGCCGACAGCAGCACTCCTGTCTACCGCGCGGTTCAGGCGGCCAATTATCCGCCGGTTGTCGCAGTGCTAAACGTCGAGGCTTACGGGCCAGACAGTGCGGCAGTCGTCGATGTAACGCGACTCTACACGACGAGCATTCCGGAATTCGCTGCAATCCGCGGCACTCTCGATGAGCGCCGCTCCTACATCGAGAACGCCCTTGCCTTCCCGGACAACGTTGAGATCGAGGCGACGCAGACCGGGACGCCGACCCCTGCGCCGGGTGGTGGTGGAGGCGGCGGAGGTGGTGGCGGTGGTCAGGGTCCGCAGCCCGCTCAGAGCGTGCTCGCGCACTGGAGCCTGGTGCGCCTTCCCGAGAGACCGATGCTGCCGAGGCGGTGGGATGAGAGGCTGGGATATTTCTCGATCGCGCAGGTGGATTTCGGAACCACGGAACAACGGTCGGCTGATCGCTCTTACATCTCTCGTTGGCGTCTCGAGAAAAAAGATCCGAGTGCGGCGCTCTCAGAGCCCGTCAAGCCGATTGTCTACTACGTAGATCCCGGAACCCCTGAACAGTGGAAGCCGTGGGTGAGAAAGGCGATTCTCGATTGGCAACCGGCGTTCGAGGCGGCTGGATTCAAGAACGCGATCATCGCGATGGATCCACCAGCGAACGATCCCGACTGGTCGCCGGAAGATGTGCGGCACACCGTGATACGGTGGCTGCCATCTACGATCGAGAACGCGCAGGGACCGCACGTAAGTGATCCAAGAACGGGCGAGATACTGAATGGGTCGGTCCGCATGTTCCACAACGTTCTCAATCTCCAGCGCGACTGGTATTTCACCCAAGCCTCGGCCCTCGATCCGCGCGCTCGTACGCTGCCGTTCCCGGATTCGCTGATGGGGAGGCTGCTCGAGTTCGTCATCGCGCACGAGATCGGACACACGCTCGGCCTTCGTCATGATCAGATCGGAAGCTCCACGTATCCCGCCGACAGCGTTCGGAGCGCGAGCTGGGTGCATCGCATGGGACATTCGCCTTCGATCATGGACTACTCGCGCTTCAACTACGTCGCACAGCCGGAGGACAATATCGCCATCGCCGACATCGTCCCGGGCATCGGGCCTTACGACAAGTTTGCGATCATGTGGGGGTACACACCAATTCCTAGCGCGCGATCGTCCGACGACGAGCGTCCGACGCTCGATCAGTGGGCGCGCGTACAGGACACTGTCCCCTGGTATCGCTTCTCCGAAAACAACGAGGGCGGATACGGCACTCTCAACGAAGCAGTGGGTGACGCGGATCCCGTGAAGTCGACGGGGCTCGGATTCAAGAATATCCGTCGCGTGGTGACCTACATCTCATCGGCCGCGACCAGGCCCGGGGAGGACAACGACGACCTGAGAGAGATATACGACAGGACGGTCGGACAGTGGTCAACCGAAGCCAGCCACGTCGCGACGGTCGTCGGCGGCGAGACCGTGCAGTACAAATCGGGCAGCCAGCCGGGAGCCGTCTACGTGCCGCTGTCGCGTGCGAGGCAGCAGGAAGCCATGCGCTTCCTAAATGACAATGTTTTCCAGACGCCTACGTATCTCATTCAACCCGTGATCGCGCGTCGCGTCGAGGCGGGCGGAATGATCACGCGCATTACGAACGCGCAAGGACGGATTCTCACGAGCCTCCTCAACGACGGCAGGCTCAACCGGCTTATCGAAAACGAAGCGCTCGCTACGAATAGGGGGGATGCTTACTCGCTAGCGTCGATGCTGGACGACATGCGGCATGGCGTCTGGAGCGAACTATCGCAATCGAGCGTTACGATAGATCCCTACCGTAGGACGCTGCAGAATCAGTATCTCGCGCAGCTGAACGCCAAGCTGAACCCGCCTCCGGCCCCCGCGACTCAACTGCCACAGTTCCCCGGATTCACCCCGCCGGCGCCGCTGCTCGAGGACGCCAGGAGCGAGCTGAGGGGAGAGCTGGTATCACTTCGAGCCGACATCCGCCGGGCGGCGCCCAGGGCTTCCGATCGGGAAACGCGTCTGCACCTGGAAGCGGCGGACCATGAGATTGGAGACATCCTCGATCCGAGGAAATGATGCCGCTCAACTGCAACTGAAGACTACCTGCCGGGTGCTCTTAGCGTAGCAGTTTTTGTCTGCGGCTTGCCAAACAAAAAAAGCGGGGTCG
>Ga0193699_10000252_pt1 | contig 24144 bp, 21 predicted proteins | sample L3c2metaG_FD_160095 | JGI IMG/M metagenome (GOLD analysis project Ga0193699, IMG submission 160095) | Soil microbial communities from a riparian zone of the East river system, Colorado, United States - L3c2 | ecosystem: Environmental > Terrestrial > Soil > Riparian zone | place: USA: East...
GCGCCGTCGACCAGCGACGCGTTACCGTGAGATTTTTGGCGTCGACTTCCACGATCTGACTGCTGTCCGTGAGATTCACGTAGACCTTTCCGTTCCGCGCGGACTGCCCGTACTCAGGCTTGCCGCCGAGCGCGATGTTGGTGATGAGCGCGCCCTTCTTGGGATCGACCACTGTCGTCGAGTTTGCGTCGCCGTTGAATGAGAACACGCGCCCCGACGCCGGATCGTAGATGATCGCGTCCGCGTCCTCCGCCGCTGGAATCCTGCCGAGTGTTTTGTAGGTCTTGAGATCGAACATGACGATCGAGCTGTCTTCGCCCGAAGTTGCGAAGCCGCGTCCGATGGCTGGAACGAGCGCCACGCCGTGGGCTCCATTGATGCCCGTGACTTCTCCGATGAGACGACCGTCGTTCATGTCGACGACCATCACTCTGTTCTGCCTGCCAATGAACAGTCGATGCCTCGGCGCATCGGGGATCATGTAGTCCCAGCCTCCCTCGCCCCCGACGTTGTAGCTGTGTGTGATCTCGTATGATTGCGCGGAGAGCGGAGCAGCGCACAGCGATAGCAGCAGAGTGAATCGACGCATGTCTGTCCTCACGATAAGATTTTCTTTCAAGTCCATCGTCAATCGCGCCAGACGCTGGTGGGCACCGTCGCCGCGGTCCGGTCGCCTTTCGCGAGCGGCTCTAGCCCGAAGTTGTCTTCGATCGTACGCAACAAACTATAATGAGTGAGCTTCGCGTCGTACCGACCTGGGTTCACGACATCGCCGAGGAAGATGGTGAGTACCTGGTTATGTCGGGAATCTTCCTCTCCACCTTCGTCCCACGTCACCACCAGCAGCGTTCGCTGGTGCATCCCCAATGTTCCCCGGAACGACTGCACGAACCCCTTGAGCCACGTCGCCGCGGTTCCGAGTGAGGTGTCGTGACCATCGTTGAAGACGTTGGGGCTGTAGAACGAATAGTTGGGAAGGCGTCCCGATCGCGCATCGCTCATGAACTCGCGGGCGTTCACAACCCGCGCGCAACGCGCCGGATTCTTCTGGGTCGACTCGAACTGCAGCAACGGGACGTGTTTCTTCGCATACAAAGCCGTCGGCTTGGCTCGAGGGGCAAGGCGCCCTTCTCCGGCATCGTTTCCCAGAAAGCATCGGCCTGGATAATCCTCGGCGTACGCTTTCCAGGTCAGACCTTTCGCCTCGAGCCGGTCGACTATGGTGGACGCTTTGAGCGGTGCCGGCAGATGATCTCTCTCCACGCCGAATGTGCTCCCGGCAACGATCGCCAGATAGTTCGGCAGTGAGGGATGCGCCAAACCGTAGTAATTGGAGAACCATGCACCTCCCTTCACGAGCGAGGCAATGTTCGCATCGTCGAGCGCTTCTCTCGTCCCCTGATTCTCCAGAACCACGATTACGACGTGGTCAAAATGTTTTCCCGATTGAACATCCGAGCGCGGCTGTGAGAACGCGCGCAATGCAAAGCTCGACAATTCGATGGAGATGAGAACGAACACCGCGACCATTCTGGCCGGAGAGAGCGTGTAACTCACTGTCATTTATTGACTAAGAGGAGGGGTCGAGCGGGAGCACGCTTGTTGCTTTAAGCACGAGCGCGCCTTCGGCGGTTGTACGATAGCGCAACAGTCGGCTATGCGAGCGTCGCTGTAATTCTCCCGACAGGTTGGGCCCATATGGTGACCACCGGGAAGGCGATTCAAGCTTGGCCGTTCACTCCAACCGATTCCTCGACTATGCGTTCAGGACGAATCCTTGTTGCGATAGCATTCGTGAGTGGGGCTACCTTCACTTTCTCGACGTGCTCGAAGGCGCAACAGCCGCCACCGCCAAGCAAAGGCGCCCAGCCGCCAGCTCAGCAGCCCCCGGCCGCTACCGTCTCGCCCCAGGAGCGGCAGCAATACCTCGACGCTGCTCGCACTTCGTGGGACTTGGTGAACAGGATCACCGAGCCGTCGACTGGTTTGGCGCGGGCGCACCCCAACTACTCCTACGTGACGCTGTGGGACATCGCCGGGGTCATCGCCGCCAATCACGTCGCGCGCGAGCTGAACTTCATCAATGATGTCACCTTCGATGCGCACATCGGGCGCATCATGTCCACGCTCTCGTCCGTCGATCTGTTCGACCGGCGGGCATTCAATCGCATCTACGACGCGAAGACCGGGCGCATGGTCGACAACGCTTCGAAGATCTCGACCGTCGGCGCCGGCTATTCGTCGGTGGACATCGGACGACTTCTGATCTGGCTCCGCATCATCGCCACCAAGTATCCGAAGTACGCCCCGTTCGCGACGCAGGTAGTGAAACGTCTCGACATGTCGAAGCTGATCAACGACGGCTACCTGCAGGGAGTGGACGTCGACGCCAAGACCGGAGAGCGGAAGACCTTCACCGAGACCGAGATCGGATACCAGCAGTACGCGCTCAACGGCTTCGCGATGTGGGGCGCAAAGGTGAACCGCGACGGACTCGATGTTCGCTCCGACGTCAATTCAGTCAACGTGCTGGGCGTAAAAATCCTGACTGACAGCCGCGGCAACGACCGCGTGATGAGCGAGCCCTTCATCATGCTGGGCCTCGAGCCGGGATATCGCTCAGTGGAGATGCAGCGGCAGGCCCAACAGGTTCTCGCCGCGCAGCAGGCACGATATCAACGGACGGGACTCGTGACCGCAGCCTCGGAAGACGCGCTGCCTGATCCACCCTGGTACTTCTATTACTACAGCATCTACCACCGCAGGAAAACCTTCGTCATCGAAGGCGTCGGTGACAACGCGTACGTCGAGAAGCCCCGCTGGGTCAGCTCGAAGGCTGCGTTCGGTTGGAACGCGGTGCTGCCGAGCGCATACACACAGCTACTGCTGCGAACCGTACAGCCTGCTCGCACACCAACTGGCTGGGGATCGGGCGTGTACGAGGGAACTCTCAAGCCGACCGGAGTGACGAGCCTGAACACGGCGGCGCTGATCATGGAGTCCGCGCTGTACAAGATTCGCGGCCGTCCCATACTAGCCAACTAGCGCGCGAAGGACGCTCGCGCGAGCAAGCGCTACTCCATCAGCTCGCGGAGCTTCTTCTCGATATCCGGCTCCGCGATGTTCGGCAAAGTGTCGTACTTCCATTGGACCTGAGCCATTCGATCGAGAAGCGCGTTGTACTCCTCGGCTGAGAGCCCGGTACAGAAACGTGCGATGCGCCTGGCGATCTCGCGCCGCGCTGCGGTAATTGCTTCGGCTTTTCTCTTGTCGAGCATTGATCCGGAATTCTCGCGCTAAATCGCGACGACTGCTGCAAGAATCTTTCCGCCCGGATGGCTGAGGTATTTCTGTTTACGAGCGTGAAGGACTTTCAGGTGTTCTCACCCGCTGCTTTTCTTCGGATCCTGATCACGCTCGAATAGCGCGTCCTCTTTTCCCCAGCGATGCATCTTGTGGCACGCGGGGCATTCGATCGGATCCATCTGCTCGATGGGGATCGCACCGAACGTCAGCGGATCCATCGAATAGCCCGTGTAGATCATTTTCCCCGTGTTCGGGCACTTGATGACGATGCGGTTCAAAACTTCCTCGACGTCTTAGCCGTAAAGTTATCTGCAAGGAGAGGTCCCATTCTGTGACTCCGGCAACGTCACAGAACGTCACACTTGCTAGTTGGCCACTACTTTTTTTGCGGGCCTGACGAACAGCAGAACCGGAATGTGCCAGCCCGCCTGGCGCGTTTGGACGCTGAGCCTCTGCAGTCCAGGCCGCTCCGGAGTGAAAAGGAACTCCCCGTTCTCCCCCGCGCCCATCACCACGAACGCAGCCCTCGGTGTCGATTGCTCGGGCGGAAGGTCCGCCCCATCCTTGGCGACCGGAGTCCATCGCGCCATCGTAGAGTCGGTACCCAGTCGAAACACGACCACCGCCTGCGGATGAATCATGATAAGGTGCAGCCGATAGGTCGTACCGGCCTCGAGCTCGAATTGCGGCGTGGTGGTTCCGTTCACTCTCCCCGTGGATCTCTGCTCCACATTTCCCGGCCCGCCGCCGCCGACGAGAACGATCTTATCGATTCGAGGGTCGAATGGATGCGTCGAATCCGTCACGATCAGCGCCCCGTACATCCCCGTGTTCGTCTGCATCAGCTCGTTGACGTGCGAGTGATAAATGAAAGTGCCCGCGCGGGGCGGCGTATACTCGGCGATGAATGAATCCGCCGGCTGAATGGCGGGAAGGATGTTACCGGGCATCCCACTCCAGCCCGCGACTCCGTCCGGATAACTCTCGATCTCGAGGCCGTGCCAGTGCACGGAGGTCGGCACCTTCAGATGGTTGACGATCGTGATGCGCGCAGGCCTTCCCCTCTCCAGCAACAATGTCGGGCCCGGCAGCGTCACCGAATCCCTGCTCGGCTCAGCACCTTGCTGCAGCACGAAGCCCGTGGCCGGCTTGTGACTGTAGCCCCTTGGCGAGCTTTGAATCAGCAGCCTGAGCCGCTGCGGCTCGCGTGTCGAGGCGACGCGACGCTCGCCGCGCGGCAGAACGTGAAAGCCGATGATCAAGCCCGCCATTGCGTGTGGGCCATGCTCCATGCCGGCGTGCTCCCTCTCGATCTCCGCGATCGGGCGCCTGTGCAGGATGTTGTTCACGTTGGTTGCTCCGTCGACGTGCCCCGCGAGATGGCAGTGGAACAGCCAGTTCCCGGCACGGTCAGGCACGAACCGAAAAGCCATCGTACCGCCGGACACCACCAGTTTCGTATTCGCCTGTCTGATCGCCGTTGGCGGGAGCACGCTGTCCACTCCTTCTCCACCACTCCGGTCGACATTGAAGTAGAAGCCGTGCAGATGCATCGGGTGCGGACCGTCGGCGGCGTTGATGACGCGCCAGGAAACCGAATCACCTTCGGTAAAGGTGAACCGCTCCGTGTACGGCCAGGATTTCCCGTTGATTACAACGATCTCGCGAGGATGAGGAGTCCGGCCGGCCAAACTGTCCGGATCATCGCTGTAAAGTCCAATGAGGAAAGTGTGATCCGCTTTCGGCGGCGCGTCTCGCGGATCGACGATGATCGCGCCGGACAGCTGGGAATCCTTTCCGACTCGGAAGTTTAGCGGCTTCTTCGCGCTCGTCGCCCAGTAGAAGTAGGTGCCCGGCGCGCCGGCCTGGAACGTCACTTCGCGCGTGGCGCCGACGGGAATCTTTAGAATGTCGTCCGCCGTGGCCGGTCGAGTGTGCAGTCCGTGCACGGCGATTTCCGAATCGGGCAGCGAGTTGTGGATCGTGATGTGTATCTCGGTTCCTTCCGGGACGCGAATCATCGGACCCGGAATCTCCGGCGCGCGTCCAATCTCGGCGAACGCCTGCATCGTGAGGCTCGGTCCGCTCTCCGCCTCGGGGAACCATTTCGCGTTGACGATCTCGAGCTTGAGATCGAGCTTCCCGTCGCGCACAGTGCCGGCCGGCCGGCGATTCTCGTTTGCGCTCGCTCGCGGAGGCAGCTTCGAAGTATGACCGCGCGAGTGCGGTACTGCGGCGCCGAGCGAGAGCACGGCGCTGAGGAGCAGAACGGGTGATGGGGGGTTCACTATTGGCCGGTGCGCGGGTCAAGATTCAACATCGAAGTTGACCAAGGTAGGAGACAACTGGTCGGCGCGATAGAAGAATTGCCAAGCAGCGGGGGGCTGAATCTGAAAGCGACACTAGATGCCGCGTGTGGCCCGCTTAGCGCGGTTTACTTACCGCGTGCACTTCACCTGCGCCTTGACCTGAACAGTCGCGGAGGCGGGCGACATCACGTTGGAAATGACCAGGTGGTATACGCCGGCACCGGGTAGCTGGTAGCCGAGCGTCGTCTCGGAGCCCCTGGTCGTCTCCCAGGACGAGTGAGGAATCGCGACCGGGTTCGCGTGCCAGAAGAGGTACTCGTCATCCGTGAGCAGAAACATCTCGAGATCACGATCGAAACCGCCGAGGCCGTGGAGCGTGCCAACCAGCTGGCACTTCTGATCGGTTTCCGGAACCTCGAATTGGTACTGCAATGCGTCGTGCGACTGGATGCTCGCGGATTTTGCGTCTGCAACTTTGAATGTGAGAAGCTTTCCCGGCTTGGTGACAACGGCGGATGCGGTTGTCGCGCCCGACGGTAACGCCCCCAGCGCGATTGCTTCACCTGTAACGGGCTCGGGTGTGTAGGTCGGCTCTTCGGCCACGGCGACGGCGGGAGCCGCCGCGCGAGTCGGACGAGCAGCGACGCTCGTACCTGAGATCAGCGTGAACATCACCCAGTACGAGACTGCGATGCCGGCGGCAACGCCGATTCGTGCTTTCCGATCAGCTGGGTCTTGCGTTGGCGGACCGTCCTGCGACCGATCCCATCCGCACTGCTGGCAGATGCTGCCCTCGGCGGGCATTGGCTCCCCGCAAAAGTTGCAAAATTTTTTGACGAAGCTTTTCACGCTTTCCTTATGACGCTCTGACCTGCGAGGTCAGGTTCCTGAAGGCGATTTCCCTGTGTTAGGAGGACGAGCAAGGGAGGCAGCGCGGAACACCGGAAAGCGGTCCACCGAGGCGCCGTCCGGGAAACATGCTACGCCCAAATCGACGCCTTCTTGGCCCAGCTCGAGTCCGTGTATCGTGCCGTGAATGCTTTCGCGGTCGCCTTCAGCGCCGTCGGGTCGTTCGTCGCCTTGTAGCGCGAGACACCCGCCCAGTACATCGCCTCTGGTGCGGCGTCCGTGTTTGGCAGCTCGTCGGCGATCTCGCGGAAGCGTTTCTCGGCGTCGGCCCAGTTTCCCTGTTTGAAATCCATATGCGCGCGCCCGAGCTTCAGCTGCGCGAGAAAATCGTCTAGGGGAAGAAACCCCTCCAGGCGGTAGTACTCCTCGCCGTTCGAATCGAGCTCCAGAACGGTCGGCGTCCAGTGCGCGTTGTATAATTCGCCGTAGCGCTTGAAGGCTTCCGCATCGTCCTTCACGTGAACGCGCGCCGCGAGGAAGTTGTCGTCGACGAACTTCACCACTCGCTCATCCGGCCACACCTCGGCATCCAGCCGAGCACAGCCGCTTCACATGGGAGCGGCGCTGAAATCGAGGAGAACGGGTTTGTTCGTCTTCTTCGCCTCTTTGAGCACGTTGTCGACGTCGTGCCGAAAGTTGATTTCCATTGCTCGCTCCCATTAGAAATAAGCCCGCGGCCCCAAGCCGCTCCGCCCACAGCCCCTAGCAGGCAGTCTTCAGTTCGCAGTTAATTCTTGTTCACGCCCCGTGCCGCGGACGGCGGCGGGATCCAACCGGGCGGCCGCTCGAGCGCCTTTCGATCCCACTTCGCCAGATCGGCGGCTGTCTCGTAGGTGCTCTGGAGAAACTCGAGCAGAGCCTGCTCAGGATCGGAAGACGTGCGGACGGTCTCGTAGGGCAGGATCCACTCGCGCATCACCTTATGGTAGTACGCTGCATCGGGCCTCATCCGAGCAGCGTCGTATCCCGGTGGCTCCGGGTACGAGTACGCGTAGAACGCCGGCTCGGTGACTGGTCCGCCGAGGTTGCCCGGCCACAAGCCCGCGCTGATGCACTCGTGCGAGTAGCCTTCCACCATTACCCAATCCGGACAGTTTGGAATTCCGCCCGGGTGCAGCGGAGCGGGGCGGCCCGAGAATCGGGTGCAAGAGAGATCGAACCCGCCCCACCAGAAGTGCGACGGGCTCGCCTTCCCGATGAAGCGCGCGCGAAATTCCTTCAGAACGCGATCGGCCCGCACGAGAGCCTGCCAGAACCGATGCACCGCTTCCGAATCGTACGATGCGTGCGTGCGATCATCCGTGAAGGGCATGGCATCTGACATCTCCATGGGCACCGGCTTGATCTTCACTTCGATGCCGAGCGAGCCCAGCATTTCCATGTACGCGGAGTAAAATTCGGCGACGGATTGGGCGACAAGCGGAAGTTTTCGACTCTCGCCTTCGCTCGTCGTCGCAATCAGCTCGTGGCTGGTAAGATCGAAGGTGACGTCGAATGTGCGCCCTTCATATGGTATTGGCGACGTTTCCAGTCCGCGCTCCGTGACGTAGAGCACGACCTGCCACCAGTGATTCTGCATCGGAGCGAGCGCGAGCCGGGTCTTGCCGACTATCTGTGTCCAGCGTTGGAGAGTGGTCTGAGTGGGCGCCCAGTCATCCAGACCAAGCCGTGGCCAGGCAGCAACTGCGCTCGTCGACTGCATCTTTATCGCCTCATATTTGGGTATCCCTGCCTCGGCGCGCCCTTCCGATATATAATCTTCCCGTCAACCCGCGATTGCCCCTTTTTTTGCAGGAGTCTGAGCCCATGCAGACCCAACTTCCCACCGCACAGCTTGGCACTACGGACATGAACATCACGCGCGTTGGATTCGGCGCGTGGGCAGCCGGCGGCGGAGGGTGGGCTTACGGCTGGGGCCCTCAGGATGACAATGAATCGATCGCCGCGATCAGTCACGCGGTCGAGCGCGGCGTCAACTGGATCGACACGGCCGCGATCTACGGAACCGGGCACTCGGAAGAGGTGGTGGGTCGCGCTCTAAAAAAGCTTGCGCCGAATAGCAGGCCGTTCGTTTTCACCAAGTGCGGCCTGGTGTGGGATCCGAAGGACCGCTTCAAGGAGCCGCTGCACACCCTCGAGCCGGCTTCCATCAGGAAGGAGTGCGAGGCGTCGCTCCGCAGGCTCGGCGTCGAGCGGATCGATCTCTACCAGTTCCATCGGCCCGATGATTTCGGCGTCCCCGTCGAAACTTCCTGGAGAACGATGGTGCAGCTCCAGGAGGAGGGAAAAGTCCGCGCGATCGGCGTGTCCAACTTCGACGTCTCACTCCTCCGGAAGTGCGACGCGATCAAGCACGTGGATTCTCTCCAGCCACCGTTCTCGCTCATTCGGCGCGAGGCCGCCGCGTCGGAGATCCCCTGGTGCCGCGCGCACGGGACGGGAGTGATCTGCTACAGCCCGATGCAGGCTGGAATTCTCACCGATACTTTCACCGCCGAGCGTGTGAAGAAGATGGCGGCGGACGATTGGCGGTCGAAGTCAGCGAATTTCCAGACCCCGCAGCTCGAGCGCAATCTGGCGCTGCGCGACGCGCTGGTTCCCATCGCGAAGCGTCTCAACACGACGGTTGCGTCGGTGGCGATCGCGTGGACGCTGGTGTGGCCGGGACTCACCGCCGCGATAGTCGGCGCGAGATCCGCCACGCAGGTCGATGGGTGGATTGGCGCCGCGACGCTCAACCTAAATGCGACGGATCTCGACGAGATCGCACTGGCGATCGAGAGGACCGGCGCTGGTCAGGGGCCAACCCGTCCGGCGCTCCTCGGAACGCGCGGACCTGCGGCCGCAAGCGTAGCCAGGGAGTCCAGGATCTAGCTTTCATAAGGCGAGCGCGCGGGCGAGCGCTTCTAGTCAGCGCGGAGGAGCGGCGTCGTGGAATGCGGAAGCTGGTTCGAACTGACGCCGCTTTGTGGGAGCAAATCTCGCCGCCCTCATCACCGTATCGCGGACGGCAGCGCGAATGCGCTCGAACTGCCTCTCCGCGATCCATTCCGGCGGGGCCATCCACGACCCGCCGCAGGCAACGACGTTCTTTAACGCGAGGTAGCTCTCAAAGTTTGCGCCGGTGACGCCGCCGCTCGGATTGAACTCCACGCCGGCGAACGGACCCGAAAGGAGCTTCAGATATTCGACGCCGCCCAGCGTTGCGATCGGCCAGAGTTTGAGCAACGTCAGGCCCGCTTCGATCGCGGCTTCGATCTCGCTCGCGGTGGCAACACCGGGGTAGACAGGAATGTCGCGCTCGAGACAGTAGTGAACGACCGAGCGATTGAGTCCCGGCGATATCACGAAGTGCGCACCGGCCTTTCGCGCCTGCTCTGCTTGCCTGACGTTGAGCACCGTACCAGCGCCGGCGAACATTTCCGGATGCTCGTGCGTAATACGACGCAAGGCTTCGAGAGCGCCGGGTGTGCGAAGAGTGATCTCGGCGATCGGTATCCCACCAGCAAGCAGCGCGCTCGCTAGCGGCACCGCGTTCTTCGGGTCTTCAATAGTGATCACTGGAATTATGCGCCAGCGCTTGAGCGCTTCAGTAATCATCGACTGCTGCACGTTCATGTCATCCCCAATAATGCGTTCCCCGTAAACTGCACAATTCCCGCCCGCCAAAAAAGGGCAGGCGAGAAACGGATATGTCAGGTTGCTGACAGGTACGGCGTGGCCGCCATTTGCTACCATACGCGGAATGCATCGTGCGTCACGCTGTGCGTCTTACGTGATGGCCGTCGCAGTGTTGACCTCACTCGCGTTTTCAGCTCAGGATTAATGCAAGATGATCCTTCTCCAACTGATGATCGTTGGCACCCTATCGACGCCCGTTCCGGCAGGACCTCGGATCGCGCCGGTAGGGTTCACCCAAAGCCTGTCGACACCTGCCGACACGGTCACCCGCAAGCGCGCGCGCACGAAGACGGTCGAGTACAGCGACGCGTACTACCTCAATCTCAAGATTCACAAGATCGCGAGCTACGCCGAGCTGCCGCTGTTCGCCACGGAGTATGTGTTGGGGGAGCGACTGCTCAAGGAACGGCGGACGGGTACCCCGTCGGATGGCCTCAAGACTGCCCACACGACTATCGCCCTTGGACTGGGCGCGCTCTTCACGATCAACACCATTACCGGCGTCTGGACTCTGTGGGACGCACGTCACGATCCTGCCGGTCGCACGCGCCGCATCATCCACTCCGTGGCGATGCTCGGTGCCGATGCAGGATTCATGTGGGCAGGCGCGAGCGGCGGCGGAGCAAACGATAGCCTGGATGACGCCAACCACCACCGCAGCATTGCGATCTCGTCGATGGCGCTCGCCACGGTGGGAACCGCGATGATGTGGTTCTTACCCGACTGATGATGATCGCTACCACTGTCCTGCAAACCATCGCGACTGCCGCGAAGCCGTGGGCTTCGCTCTACAGCGACTCGAGAGCCGTCTCGAGTGCGGTGACTTTTTTTCACCTCGGCGGACTCCTCTTCGCCGGCGGTCTCGCCATCGCTACGGATCGCGCGACATTCCGCGCGCTCCGTGGAACAGACGCAGATAAGACCCGTCTGCTCGCCGATCTCCACGATGCACACGCGTGGGTGATCGGTGGATTGTCCGTAATCTTCGCGAGCGGACTGCTCCTCGCCCTCTCGGACGTAAAGACGTTCGGCCCGTCGCCGATCTATTGGACCAAGATGAGCCTGGTGGCACTGCTCCTCCTCAACGGGGTACTACTTCAGCGTACCGAGCAGAAGCTTCGGGCCGGCAGTCTACTGACTCAATCCGGCGGGCCGATGCAGCGATTGTGGTCGAGGCTCCGATTCGCGGCCACCGCCAGCATGGTGCTGTGGACGGCAATTGTTCTCGCCGGCGTCATACTCGTCGAGTCAGCCTGATCTCACCGCATCAACGGGCTGCAAAACATCACACTGATACCTGAAATGAAATCGCCGGACGTCATAAATCCTGAAGCTCACGCCGACTGTAACAGCTGCCCCCTGGTTACGGATAGAAGGGAGTTTCTGCGCACCGCGTCGTTTGCTCTCGCCGCGCTTTCGCTGGGTCTTCCGATCCGGAGTATCTCGGCGAACGTCCTCTCGGCAATTGGCGGGCGGAAGGCGTTGTCGTACCCGATCCCGGCGGTAGACGGGGCCAACATCGACCGTGACAACGAGGTGATTCTCGTTCGGTACAAGAACGAGGTCTTTGCCTTCAACCTCGGCTGCCCGCACCAGAACGTCGCTCTACGCTGGAACGAGGACTCGATGCGCTTCCAGTGCCCCAAGCATCACTCACAGTACCAGCCCGGCGGAGAATTCATCACCGGCCGCGCGACGCGCAACATGGATCGCTTTGCGATCAGGCGCGAGGGCTCGAGCGTCGTGGTCGATCCAGATACGCTGTACCGGAACGATGAGGACGAGGCTGAGTGGAACGCGGCGGTCGTTAAAGTCTGAGCTAGAGCTTCGAACCTCTCAGCTCTCAGCGAACGTCGTAAACGGTGGTGGTCTGGTGCTGCAAGTACTTATCAAACCACCCAACGATGTGCCGCAGCCTCTCCACCCGGTGCCAAGGCCGACCCGAGCGCGACAGCTCGTGCGTCTCCTCCGGGAACCGCACCATCACCGCGGGCTTGTGCAGATACTTGAGCGCGCGGAACATCTGCTCGCCGCCCATGGCTGGTGGCGTCCGCATGTCCGACTCGCCTTCGATCAGCATCAACGGAGTCGTGACGTTCTTGATGTAAGTGATCGGCGACACCTCCGCGAAATTCTTCGGATCTTCCCACGGCGCCCCGCGAAACCACGTCGGATTGAACAGAGTGAAGTCCGCCGAGTACCAGAAGCCCGACCAGTCGGCGATGGATCGCTGTGAGACGGCGGCCGCGAAGCGGTGGGTTTGGGTGATCGTCCAGTTCGTCAGCACTCCTCCCCCGCTGCCACCCGTCACTCCCATCTGCGTCGAGTCCACGTACCCGCGCTTCAGAACCTCGTCGACGCCGATCATCAGATCCTTGTAGTCGTCGCCCGGATAATGGAACTGGATGACGTTCGCGAAGTCCTGGCCGTACGACGTGCTGCCGCGCGGGTTGGTGTAGAGCACGACGTAACCCTTCGCCGCCATCCAGAGGAACTCGTGAGTGAACGAGTATCCGTACGCGGTGTTGGGGCCTCCGTGGATCTCGAGAATCAACGGGTACTTCTTTGCGCGATCGAAGTGCGGCGGCTTGAGAATCCATCCCTGAATCCGCTTGCCGTCGAAGCTCGTGTACCAGATTTCTTCCGGCGCGCTGAGATCCAGCGTGCTGAAGAGCCCGTCGTTGATACGCGTGATCTGCCTGGGGGCCGATCGCGGAGCGTTGGCGTTGACGACGAACAAGTCGCCAATGTTCACCGGCGTGGAGATCAGCGTGATGATCTTCGAGCCATCGATGTTCGCGGTGTACGAGATGATCTCGTGATCGCCGGTCGTGACCGAATCCACCTTTCCATCGCTGGTGGAGAACCGCATCAGATTGGCGCGGCCGTTTTCCGTCGTCACCACGACGACGCTGCGTCCGTCGCGGCTCCAGATGATTCCTCCGCCATTTCCCGCGCGGGGAGCGTGCTGGTCGGAGCCGATTCCACTCTCAACATCGAAGTCGTAGCCCGTGGTGAGATTGCGCGGGGTAGAGCCCGGAGTCGCGTCCGTGATGAATAGATCGGGCTGATCGAAAAAGCGGACGGGCTTGGCATTCGCCGTTCCCGTGAATGCGATGCGCTTCCCGTCCGGCGAGAGCGCGATGGTCCCGACGTCTCCATCGATGCTCGCGACTTTCACAATCGCCCCACCGCTGGCGGGAACGGAGTAGAGCTCAGCCCCGCCCGATTCATAGTACGGCTCGAGCCTTCGGTTCGAGGTGAAGTAGAGACGCGAGCCATCGGGCGCCCACACCGGCTCGCCTTCGTCGAACTCGCCGAACGTGATCTGCTTGGCGGTCTGAAGGCCACCTGAAGCAGTGAATGATGCCGGGACCGTCCAGATGTGATTGTGGGCCGTCACATCGGTATAGCCTCCACCGTTCCACCGATACTGAGCGCGCGTGATGACGCGAACGTCGCTGACGTGCTTCTTCAGCGCCGAATCCGCGGCCCGCTTCGCCGAATCCGCTTTCGTCAGCGCCGGCGAAGCACTATCGGGCGTGGAGGCGAATGCGATTGTGCGGCCGTCCGGCGACCAGACGGGAGAAGAAGCGCCCTTGGGTGCATCGGTGAGCGCGCGCGCTTCGCCGCCGTCCATCGAGATGATATAGATCTGCGACGGTTTCGACTTCCCATCGACGGGCTCCGGCGTCCGGACGAAAGCGATTTCCCGTCCGCTCGGCGACCAGCGTGGCGATCTGTCGTTGCGGCCCGATGTCAGCGGACGCGGCGGCGCGCTTCCATCGCTTGGCACGACAAAGATCTGCGTCTCGTAGCGATCCTTGTCCTCGTTCACGTTCACGCGCACGAAGAGCACCTGCGACCCACTCGGCGAGATCTGCGGATCCGCGGCCCACGTGAACTTGAAGAGGTCCGTCTCGGTGATCGGGCGACGATCGGGTGCGCTGTGCGGCGCTGCAGCGAGGAAGAGCAGGGGGAGAGCGAGAGTGTAGCGGCGCAGACGGGGCATCTGTAGACCTCTGAGAGGCAGTTCGAGTGGGGTTCTGAGTCTGAAGGCGACGTTTAGAGTCTATGTCGCTTTCGGAAAGTTCGATAATACCAAAGCAAGGAGCTGGAAGCTTTTAAGCTTTCAAGCTGGGAGCTTTCATACTCGCATTCGGAGAAACTGCAAACTTGCTCTCCCGGAACGCCACCGGAAGAGCTCCCAGCTTAGAGGCTGCAAAGCTTGTAGCTGCCTGCTTTGGTATTATCGAACTCCCCGAAGCGAGAGAACTCTAAGTGTCGCTTTCAGACTCTGGCCGCGGCAGGCACCAAGTCTGTCGCTCAGCTAGGAGATAACTCGTGCAAACACGTTTGAATCAACGTTGGCGCCCGTCAGCACGATCGCCACGGTCTGGCCGCGCACCGATGCTCGATCCTTCATGAGGCCGGCGAGCGCCGCAGCCCCAGCTCCTTCCGCCACATTGTGCGTATCAGTGAACAGCGCGCGCATTGCTGCCCCCACTTCGTCTTCTGTCACCTGAATCACGCGCTCCACTCCTCGCCGCGCGATTGACAACGCTGATTCATTGGGCGTCCGACACGCCATGCCGTCCGCGAGCTTGGTGGTTACGTCGTGCGATACCGGCTCGCCCCGCTCGAACGACAGCGCAAACGCCGGCGCACCCGCCGATACCACCGCAACGATACGAGTGCGAAGTCCAAGCGCGTCTCGAGCCGCGACGACGCCGCATACCCCGCTTCCCATTCCGACTGGAACGTAGACGGTCTCGATGTTGGGAGCCGCTGTGAACAGCTCGAGCGCGTAGGTCCCGACCCCGCGCACCAGCAACGGATGAAAATTCGGGAACCTGTGCCAGCCGCGTTCTTCGGCAATTTTGTCGGCGGCCTCGGATGATGCCTGGAAATCATGCCCTTCTTCGATGAGCTCCACGCCGAGCGCCCGCATCGCGGCGTTCTTCTCGACACTGTTCCCGTGAGGCACCACAACCGCCGCGGCGATGTTGTGTTGACCCGCCGCGAATCCAACTGATTGACCGTGATTACCTCGCGTCGATGAAACGACGCCAGCGGGCTTCTTACCCGTGCGAACGAGGTTGTCGACGTACACGAGTCCGCCCCGCACCTTAAACTCGCCGGTGGGCGCGTAGTTCTCGTGCTTCACCCACACCCTCGTCCCGACTCTCGCCTCGAGAAGTGGCCAGCGGTACTGGGGCGTCGGCGCCATCGAGCGGTAGACGAGCGCAGAGGCCGCCTCCAGCTCCGACAGCGTGGGGAGATCCTCGCCGACAGTCTTCATCCTACCAGGCATTGTCGAAACGGTCGTATCCCACTCTCGCGTGAAGATTCCGGAAGCTATTTCAGTAAAGCTGACGGGGCAACGAGGGGGCCGGGCGCAGTGTCCTTGACGTTGCGCGACCGCCGACCCATGCTCTAAACCCCACCCCACGCGGAGCACTCATGCGGATACGTCACCTTGCTGTGCCAGCCTTGATTCCCACCGCCTTCCTCCTTGGCACCTTAGTGAATACGGGATTTACCCAGCAAGCCGCAGCGACTCCGACCATCGTCGAGGTTGGATGCATGAAAGTCGATCCGCTCAAGGAGGACGAGTACCTCAAGCTGGAGCACGACCTCTGGAGACCGGTGCACCAGGAACGAATCAAGCAGGGGCGTATGCGCTCGTGGACATTGTACGCAGTGCGCTTCCCATCGGGCAGCAAGAACGAGTGTGATTACCGGACCGTGAACGTCTACAACTCGCTCGCCGATGTTGACCGTCCAATAGCCGACGCTTTCGCCAAGGTTCATCCCAACGTCCCAATCGCCGAGGTAGCCCGTCGCACAATTGTGGGACGCGACTTTAGAACGGGCGAGATTTGGTATCAGATCGACCAGGCCCAATAGATCCCGCGGCTCGTGCGCTAAAACAAAACGGACGGCTGCTGGCCGTCCGTTTTTTGTTGCTTACTGCAGCAGCTCAGTACACCGCCTGGTAGTTCAACCTGAATCCGCGCGCCGGTTCCGGGATGAAATCCTTGATCACGGACAGATTGTCCCGATACACCGTGTTGAACACGTTGTCGCAGTGGAGGCTGATGTTGTTCATGATCCGCTGACGCGCGAATCGCATACCGACGCCCAGATTCACCACCGCGTAACCGGGCGTTGGTGTGTCGCCCTCGCCGAGTCGCGTTTGCTTCGCCGCTATCCGCGTTTCGACGAGGCCCATGTAGATCGCGTTCTGGTAGGTCGCGCGCACCAGTCCGCGGAGCGGCGGTGTGAACGGAAGCGGCACGTGCTGCCTCGTATCCTCCGCATTCACGTAGTCGGCGCCCACCTTGAGCGCGATGTACCGGGCCGCTTCCACTGTCGCGCTCGCGTCGACGCCGAACAGCCGAGCGTTGGTAGAGCCGAACTGCCGCACCGGAAAACCTTGAATGACGTCGCCGCGCAGGAATCCGAAGATGTAGTTGTGGATGAAGTTCGCGTATGGCGAAAGCTCAAACGACGCCTTTTCGTAGCCGCCCTTGATCGACGCGTCCAGTCCCAATCCCGTTTCCGGCACGAGCGTCGCCGTGCCGATCGTGTACGTTCCGCTCGGCGCGTCGAGGCCGTTCGCAAACAATTCCTGAACTGTCGGCGCGCGGAATGATCGGGCGAGACTCAATGAGCCCGTTAGGCTCGACGACAGTTGCTGGACCGCGCCCAGCGATGCCGTCAACGCGTTGGAGAGCCGTGATTCGTTGATCGTCTGGAAAAACGGATCGGTCGACTGTGGATACGGGCGCGTTTGAATCTTGTTGTAGTCGTAGCGAAGCCCCGCCTGCAGCTTCGTGTACGCGGCCGCCGCGAACTCCTCGTACACGTATCCCGCAAATCCGCTCGTGCGCGAGTTCGGGCCAAGTGGCTCGTCGCCCTCGATCGTGAGATCCTCGATGTTCGTCCACAGGCCAATCGTGCCCTGAAGTCTTCCCAGCGGCTGATGTCTCAGCTGTAGAACACCGTTGAAATCACGCTTGTGGAAATGATTGGCTTGGAAATCGGACACCCCGCTTGCATCCTGTTCCGTTGGGAATTCCGAGTGATTGTAGTTGTTGTAGCTGGCGTTGAATCTCAGTTGCCGGGCGAAAGAAAGGCCCGGGTTGAAGAGGCTGCGGAACTCGAACGTGCTCCGGCGCTCCGCGATGCGCGAAGTAGTCGGAGGCACGTTTGTAAAATCCGGATTGGGTGGCACGCCGGGAATGCCGTAGTTCGTCTGAAAATGCTTGCCGCCGATTCCGAACATTCCGATATCGCCTTGGTACGCATAGCCGAGCCCTGCTTCACCGCTGCGCTCGAACGTCTGCGGCATCCGATCGAGATCGAAGGCCGTGCCCGTCTCCGGATCGATGTAGCTCCCCGAAGGAATCCGGATGTTGTGAGCGTTGACTCCTCCAGCCGAGACGCGAAAGGCCTGCTTGCCCAGGCTGTACACGTTGTTGATGTAGGCTGCGCCCTCGCCGCTCACCGTATTGCCTTCGATGGCGGCGGTGCCAGACATCGCATGGTCCGAGACGGAGGGAACGATGTCGGTGATGACGTTGACGATTCCGCCGATCGTGCTCGGACCATAGAGGATGGTCGCCGGGCCACGAACGACGTCCACCTGCGTAATGCCGATCGCGTCGATCGGCGTAGCGTGCGCGGGATCGAAAGTCGCCAGGTCGCCCATGCGGAGCCCGTTCTCGAGGACCAGCACCTCGTTGTCTCCCAGGCCGCGGAGAATTGGGCGCGATGGAGCTGACCCCATGCTACGAACTGCAACGCCCGGAAGATCCGCAATCTTTTCGGCGTAGCTCGTTCCGGGACTGTTCTGGAATTCGACCAGCGACTTGGACGCGGTCGACTGATATTGCTCGTCGGAGAGCCGCGCGGTTGGGGACGCCGAGACCACTACGTCCTTGAGCTCGAACGCGGATTCCCTGAGGTCGAAAGAGGTTCTCGCGTTATCACCCGTGACATTGACGGTGTTGGTCGAGGGCGCGTACCCGGTAACGCCGGCGAAAACTCTGTAACTACCTCTCGGGACATCGGAGAACGTGAATTCGCCGTGGGCCCCGGTGTGCGCGACGCGATCGACCTCGAGCAGTCGCACTGTCGCGCCAACGATTGGCCTGCCTCCGCCGTATACAGTACCAGTGATGGTCTGTGCGCTCGCGCTCGGCGCGAGGCCGATGAACAACAGGGTCGCGAACAATCCGATCCAGCGCATCTCTTCAGCTCCTTGCCTCAGCAGTCAGTCAGTCTCGGTTACCTGGCTCCATTTGACGGAACCAGGGTATTACCTGTCCGCACCTTCATCTAGCCTGCCCAACTGGTCGACGAACAACACAAAAATGCAGAACCCACCCAGGAATCTCGAATCCATACGACGCGACATGGCGGAACGCCTGCGGCCGTCGTGCGGTCATATGTCGGACGAAGAATTCGAGAAGATGGTGGCGCGGATGGCGTTAATCGAGTGGAAGCACTTGAATGATGCCACGCCGACCAGTCAAATGCAGTCTCATTAGCGGCTCCCCACCATTGTAGCGTCCTCTCGGGTGGGATGGCCACGTTATCGGCCGCGCTTCGGCAGGTAAAGAAGAAGTTTTCGTATATTCAGGAATGTCCACCTCAGGGCTCCAGCCGATGCCACGCCGTGCCTTCGGCCCCGGCAGGATCATTCTTGCCGTCGCACTCCTGGCGCTGATTGGTCTGGGGTACTGCGCCACTCGAGTGCTGCCGGGCGCAATGTTTGGCCGCAACACGACGACGATCACCCACGATGTCGTCGTCGACCAGATCAAAGCGGTGGCGAAGCTCGTCTCGAGCGAGGCGACCGTGCGCGACGTCATCGTCTACGAGAATACGTGGTACGGCTCGACGAAGCGCTCACTCGTCGTGGTAACTGGACGTCTTCTGGCGGGGATCGATCTGCGCGACAACCCTGAGGTCGCGATCGACCACACGAAAAAGCGTATATCGATTCGCATACCGCCGGCGAAGCTCCTCGCGGTTGAGATTCGCGACATGCAGACGTACGACGAGCGCGGCGGACTGTGGAACCCCTTCACGCGCGAAGACAGGGACGCGATTCAGCGGCAGGCCAGAGCGCAGCTCACCGCCGCCGGTGGGCAGCTGGCGTTGATTCGTCACGCCAACGAGAGCGCGGTAGAACTTTTGCGGATGCTGCTGGCGAAGGATGGGTACACCGTTGATGTCGCCGTGCGCGGTTTGTAGGATCATCGAATAACCGGGGGTTCAATGTCCGAGCGCGTCCCTGCTGCGATTGCCGCCGTTTCCTCGATCGTGATTCTGGTCTATGCTTGCGCTACGGCTCCGACGCCGGCGACGAATCCAACGCCCAGCCAATCGCAACCGGTTTTGCAGGGACCATTTCCTGGCCCGATGGGCGGGCCGCGAATGCCGCTCACCGATTCCGCGCGGCGAGTGCGCGACAGCGTAACGGCAGCGAGACGCGACAGCGGCGCGGCGAATGTTCTCCGCTCGATCGCCGGCCGCGAGAATCAGCCGGCCGAGAGCGTGTTCAAGAACATCAAGATCCTCAAGGGAGTTCCGGCCGGCCGGCTCGTCAACATCATGAACAACGGCTTCGGCCGCTCACTTGGCGTCAGCTGCGGATTCTGTCACGTGCCGGGCAAGTGGGATCAGGACGACAAGGAAGAGAAGAACACGGCGCGGCTCATGTTCGCGATGGTGCAGACGATCAATCGAGACTACATCGCGAAAGTGCCCGTCGATTCCGGCAGTCCGCCGCCGGTGGTGAATTGCATGACTTGTCACCGCGGGATGCCGAAACCGATGGGATCCGGGGGACCGCCGCCCGGCGCTAGACCGGCCGGCGCTCCGCCCTCGAGCGACTAGCTCGCTCTTATTTACCGCCTTTCTCGGCTGCCGCGGGGAAGGCGGGCGCCGGGTAGGGTCCGAATTTTTCAACGGTGTAGGCGCTCGCCCAGAAATCCGGCGGGCCTTCGCTGTCCTTGACCCTGTTGCTCACTGGCTTCAGACCGTTCTTCAGGTAGGCGGCGATCGCCCAGAGCTGCTCGTCCCGCATGTGGCGAAAGGCGATCCACGGCATTGGTGGAGCGAGATACTTCGGAACCTGCGGAAAATTTCCCTGACCGGGAATCGTAGATGTGATCTCGACATCCGGCGTCTCGCCGGGACGCAGCCCGTACCGTATCGCGTTGAAGATCTGCCGCTCGCTGAATCTGCCCAAGCCCGTCGCGTTGTCCGGCGTCAGATTGCGCGCGCGCGTCTTGAATGGCCCGATCTGGAACTCCTGATCGACGGTGGAGATGCCGGCGAGAAAGCCGGGTGATACCGGCGACGGCAGCCCCATACTGTGACAGTCGGCACATCCATGCTCGATCACCAACTCGCGCCCGCGAGCGATCTGTCCCTGTTGCGATGACATGTCGTTGCCGCTGGAATAGGACGACGAACCTGGCGCCGTACACGCGGCCAGAAAGACGATTGGCAAGAACGACTTCAGGTACCGCGATGTCGCGATGGTACGGGTGGGCGGTCGTGTCACGTTTTCTCTCCTTTGTAGGTTTTTTACTTTACTTCGAGAACGCCCATCATCCCGTGATCTTCGTGGTCCAGAATGTGGCAGTGGAACATCCACTTCCCCGGGAAGTCGTCGTAGCGCACGATGATCCGCGCGGACGAGTGCTTCGGAATGTTGAGCATGTCCTTCCACGCCCGGTACTTCTCGGGCACGCCGTCACGATCGAGAACCTGGAACTGGAACCCGTGCAAGTGGAACGGGTGGTCCATCCCGACGACGTTCTCGATTTCCCAGATCTCCGTAGCGCCGACAGTCGTGCTCACGTCGACGCGCGCCATGTCCATCGTCTTGCCGTTGATCAGACCCTGGCTGAATACGATCGTGCGGAGTGCCGTCGACTTGGCTGTGTCGAGAGGGACGACCTTGCGGAGCGTGGCGGGAATTGCGACGGGAGTGACGGGCGCCTCGCTCGTAGTTTGCAGCGTCAGCAGATCGCGCGTCGTCTCCCAGTCGGTCGGCCTGGTTTGTGGCACGTACCGGTCGTACGGGAGATTCTGTAGAACACTGCGCGCGCCCGGAGCATCGCTGCCGCGCACGAGCACCTCAATGCGCTCACCGGTCGTGAGCAGAATGTCCTTCATCTCGACCGGCTTCTCGAACAGCCCGCCATCGGTGCCGACCTGAACGAGTGTGTGTCCGGCGAGCGAGAGACGGTAGATGCGTCCCGCCGAAGCGTTGACGATGCGCCAACGCTGTATCTCACCACTGCGGATGGAGATCGTCGGCATCACCTGGCCGTTGACGAACAGCACGGGGCCTTCGCGTCCGTTGCTCTCGTCCTTGATGCCATGATGTGAGCTCGGATCGGGGAAATCGATCGAGCCATCCTGGAGGAACCGGTTGTCGGAGAGAATCAACAGCTTGTCCGGCATTGAAGCGGGAAGCGGATCGTCGGCGGCGCGGACGATGATCCCGCCGTAAAGTCCCTTCCCTATCGCGAAGCCGGTGCGGTGGTCGGGATGCGGGTGGTACCAGTACGTCCCTGCCGCCCCGGCGTGCACCGTGAACTCGTAGTCGTGCGTCGCGCCCGGCGCGATCGGATGGTAGGGGCTGCCGTCCGAATCGAACGGAAGATGGATCCCATGCCAATGAATCGTGGTCGGTTCGGGGAGGTTGTTCTTGAAGTGTACGATGACGTGATCGCCTTCGCGCACGTCGAGCGTCGGTCCGGGAACCTGTCCATTGTAGGCGAACGCTTCGCTCTTGACGCCTGGCTGGAGGGAAAGCGTCGTTACGCCGGCGGTGATGCTCACCTCGACGGTCTTCGGCAGCTTCGAAACGTTCACCAGAACGGCGGGGCTCGACGCATCGACCGGTCGGGGATGGCGAGCCACACGCAGAGGAGATGCGTTGTAGCTCTGGGCCGGAGCGGAAACCGCACCAACGGATACTGACAAGGCAAGCAGCGCGATGATCGAACGTCGTTGCGCCATTCATTGCCTCCCGGTGTGTGCGCGCGCCAATATCAGACCGGCCGGACAGAGGGGCAAGAGGGTATTTTCAGAGATTCCTCAGCGGAAAGCCTGTCTAATCACGCATATGTCTCTGACGCCTTGTAACTGCCGCGCGATTCTCGTTGTCGGCTTGCTCGCTTCGCTCTCCAACTTTCCCGCGATTGCGCAGTCGCAGTCGGCGCCGATCGAGCTGCGCCAGGGGCTCGTCATCACGAAGTCCGCGCGCGTCATTTCCCGCACGTACCATCTCCCTGCTTCGAGCTCGATGGACTCCGCCGTGATCACGATTCGCGGCGACAACATCACGCTGGATTTCGCCGGAGCGACGATGGCAGGCACCGCGCTCGATGCGAATCCAGACGTCGCTGCCGGAATAGCGATCCGTGTAGACGGCGGCAGCAACATTCGCATCCTCAACGCGAACATCCGCGGCTACAAGACCGGCATCATCGCGCGTGGCACACGTGGACTCTCGCTGATCGACAACGATCTCAGTTACAACTGGAAGCCAAGGCTATACAGCGTCATCGAGCACGAGAGCCTGATCGATTGGCTGTCCTTCCACAAGAATGAAAAGGACGAGTGGCTCCGGTACGGCGCGGGAGCGTATCTGAGCGATGTCACCTCGGGCGAGATCCGTGGCAACACCGTCACCCAGGGAATGAACGGCTTGATGCTCGTGCGAACGAACGGGCTCCGCATCTGGGACAACAACTTCTCGTTCAATTCCGGAGTTGGCATCGGACTGTACAGATCGAGCGGCAACACGATCGTGCACAACCGCGTCGACTACAACGTCCGCGGCTACAGCGAAGGGTTCTACCGGCGCGGCCAGGACGCCGCCGATCTTCTGATGTACGAACAGAGCAATAAGAACATCGTCGCCTACAACTCGATGACCCACGGCGGCGACGGACTCTTTCTCTGGGCTGGCCAGAGCACGATGGACACCGGCGTCGGCGGCGCCAACGACAATCTTTTCTACGGCAACGACTTCAGCTTCGCGCCCGCGAACGGCATCGAGGCGACTTTCAGCCGCAACACCTTCATCGGCAACTACATCGAAGGATCCGAGTACGGGATGTGGGGCGGCTACAGCTACGGCTCTCTTATCCTCAGCAATCGATTCGTCGACAACCGCACCGGGATCGCGATCGAGCACGGGCAAAACGACTCGATCATCGCGAACATCTTTACTGGTGATTCCACCGCGATCCGTGTTTGGGGCGACTCGATCGAGCCGTCGGACTGGGGATATCCCAAGCACCGCGACACGCGCAGCATGGGTTACACGATCGACGGCAACCTCATCGGTCGCGCGCGCGTCGGCGTACGTGCGGCGAATACAAGCGCGTTGAGCGTCATCAACAATCGCTTCGTCGGTGTCGACTCGCCGACAGTGCTTCGTGATACGAGCGGCTACTCGTACGTCGAAAACACCACCGCCGCCGATGCGCCCTGGCCGCGGCGATTCCTGCGACCGCCAAAGGAGCTCGTCGGAACTGTTCCGGAGCCGATCAAGGACGCCTTCATGCCTTCGCGACCAGACACTTCTCTCGCCGGTCGTCCACGGTCGGCGATCATCGTCGACGAGTGGGGTCCGTACGACTATCGGTCCCCGAAGCTGTGGCCCGTCGACAGCACTTACGGGAATCCGTTGCGTCTGCGCGTTCTCGGTCCGCCGGGACGTTGGCGCGTTGTCTCGCGTCGCGGCGTCGGCTCTGTGTCGTCGGAAGCCGGAGCAATTGGCGACACGATCTCCGTCACCGCGAAACCGGATTCGGTCGGTGATTGGGAGCTGACGCTCGAATACACCGGCACATCGACTGTATCCCCTCGTGGTGTCGCGCTCCGTACGGGAGCC
>Ga0193699_10000253_pt1 | contig 24110 bp, 18 predicted proteins | sample L3c2metaG_FD_160095 | JGI IMG/M metagenome (GOLD analysis project Ga0193699, IMG submission 160095) | Soil microbial communities from a riparian zone of the East river system, Colorado, United States - L3c2 | ecosystem: Environmental > Terrestrial > Soil > Riparian zone | place: USA: East...
CGAGGTTCTTTCCGGCCTGGCCCCGAACTACACCACCTTCTTCATCCTGCGCGCGCTGTTCGGCATCGGCATGGGCGGCGAGTGGGGCGTGGGAGCATCTCTCGCCATGGAGAAAGCGCCGAAAGGCCGGCGGGGCGTTCTTTCCGGCTTCCTCCAGGAAGGTTACGCGACCGGGTACCTGCTCGCCGCGGTGTGCTACTTCTTCGTGTTTCCGCGCTGGGGTTGGAGGCCGATGTTCTTCATCGGTGGTCTCCCCGCCCTGCTGGCGCTCTTCGTTCGGTTCCGGGTCGAGGAGTCCGAGGTCTGGCAGCGCACGAGACACAAGGACTGGAGCAGCCTCGGCCGCGGCATCGTGTCTCACTGGAAGCTGTTTCTGTATCTGACGCTGCTGATGGCGGGAATGAATTTCGTCTCGCACGGAACCCAGGACATGTATCCGACTTTCCTCCAGCGCGACTGGGGATTCTCGCCGCAGAAGCGCGCCGCGCTCACTGCTTTCTCCATGGTCGGAGCGATCATCGGAGGCGTCACGTTCGGCTACCTGTCCGACCGGATCGGACGGCGGCGCTCGATTGTCATTGCCCTCGTGCTCGCAATTCTGATGATTCCGATGTGGGCGTTCTCACCGTCCATGACGGGTCTCGTCATCGGCGCGTTTGCCATGCAGTTCATGGTTCAGGGCGCGTGGGGCGTGATTCCGGCGCATATCACGGAGCTCTCGCCCGATTCGGTGCGCGGTTTCCTTCCGGGTTTCGCGTACCAGTGCGGGGTTCTGATCGCGAGCTCCGTCGCCTACCTCGAAGCACTATTCGCCGCGCGCACCAGTTACGCGCAGTCGATGGCCATTGTCGCAGTGACGGTTTTTTCGTCCGCGGCAATCATTGCGTGGGCAGGGCGCGAGAACCACGCCGTGGAATTCGGAGCACATAGCGACCGGGCCGCCTGAGACGACTCAGTCGGACTCGATCTCTTTCGCTTTCGCCGCAAGTCCGTCAAGCAACGCACGAACGTGCGTCGCCCCGGTTCGCGGGTTCATCATCGTCACCCGCAGCACCGGACGCCCGCCGAGCACAGTCGCGGTAATCCAGCCAGTCCCCTCGCGGTTGTAGCGAGAACGCAGCTCGCGGTTCAGCGCGTCCACCCGCTCGATCTCGCTCGCGGACAATTTCTTCCCCCGGCGAGATTTCTTGTCCGCGCCGAGATATCGGAAACAGAGAATGTTGGACTCGGGCTTGTGGAGATTCTCGAAGTCGCCTCGCTCCTCGATGGCGTCGTACAACAGCCGCGCGGTATCGCACAGGTGGTCATACAGCTTGCCCAGGCCGCGAGAGCCAAAGCGATTGATTGCAAACCAAAGCTTTAGCACATCCGCGCGCCGAGAGCACTGAAAGCTTCTGATACCCTGATCGAGGATCCGGGTAGACTTGCCGCCGTGGAAGAGATACGGAGCCTGTTGCGCAAACGCGCCATCGAGATCGCGCTCGTCCCTGGTCAAAACCATGCCCGCCGCGAGTGGTAGCAACATCATCTTGTGCGGATCCCAGGCGAGCGAGCGCGAGTGGCGCAGCCCCTTCAACGCGCCCGGCGGGCGCGCGGACAGCAGCGCGCTCGCGCCGTGCGCGCCGTCTACGTGCAGCCAGATCCCCTGCTCGGTGCAGAGGGAGCCAATGGTCTCAAGATCATCGAACGAGCCCGTAGCAGTCGTCCCCAAGGTCGCGACCACAGCCATCACGCCCTTGCCCTCCCGGCGCAGCCGATCGAGTGTCGCGGAGAGAATGTCGACATCGATCCTGTAATCGCGCGACGGAATCGGAATTGCCTTCCGCTTGCCGATTCCGAGCTGGCCGATCGCCCGCGTCACGGCGTAGTGGGCATGCTCGCCATACACGACGAACGGTGGATCGGCGCCGACGCCGTCTTCCAGCGCGCCGGGGATTGCAACGTTCCTCGCTGCCAGCATCGCGGTGAAGTTCGCCTCGGTGCCGCCGGAGGTGAGAGTCCCGCCGGCGCCCGCGCCGTAGCCTGCGAGCTTCGACAGCCACCGCACGATCTGGTGCTCGATCGCGGTTGCGGTCGGTGACATCTCCCACACCGCCAGCGAGTTATTGAGCGCTCCGATCACGCTCTCCATCCACACGCCGACCGCCAGAGGAGCCGACGTCTGGTGGCCCATGTACATCGGGTGGTAGTACTTGTTGGCGTCCGCCAGCACTTCACGCTCGAGTCGCTCTACGATCTCCGACACCGGCCGGCCATCGCTGGGAAAGTCCTCGTCGAACCGCTTCGCCAGCTCCTCCGCTGTTCGCGGCGTCGATACCTGGCCATCACCACGGCGGGTTGATTCGAAATAACGGGCCGTCACACCGGCGAAGATTTCTCCGACCTCGAGCGAGGTATCTGCTTCCAGTTCGGCGAGAATGTCATCGATCATGCGGGCAAATCTAGTCGATGAAGGAAGCGCTTCGCCTAGGACGCGGAGCCGGGGCTAGCTGTCGAGAAGGCCGTTCTGCCTGACGAAATCAGCCAGCTCGCCCCGCGAGCCCACACTCAGCTTGAGAAAGATGTTGGAGAGATGAGTGCTGACAGTGCGGGCAGAAATCTGAAGCGCACCACCGATTTCCTTGTTCGACTTCCGGGTTGCGACCATCCGCGCGATCTCGATCTCCCGGCCGGTCAATCCCGCCGCGCCGCTGGTCACAGACTTTGGGGGCGGCCTCAGTCCGAGCTCGCGCATTTCCTCTCGCGTTCCCTCGAGCTCTACGGTCGCGCCGAGCCGAGCGAAGACGTCGTGCGACTTCCGGAGCTCGCGCATCGCTGCGTCCCGATCGCCGACCTCGACGAATGCCCCCGCGAGCCTGCGTCTGATCTTGGCTGCTTGCGGAGGAAACGGAATCGACTCGAGCTGCTCGACCGATGATTGCAGCAGCTCGATCGCGCGTGCGGGATCACCGTCGCGAAACCTCGCCAGCAACCCTTCGCACGCGTCTGCGTAGGCAAGTCCCAGGCGATGGTGAAAGCGGCCGGCATCGCGCCGCATGCGCGCCAAGTGGCTGGCCGCACGATCGAAATCACGAGCGAAGAGCGCTGCCTCACCGACGACGGGCAACAACCATTGAAGCGCCCACACTATGTAGCCGGTGCGATCTGCGATCGCGAGCCCCAGCTCTGCGATGCGAACTGCTTCCTTCGGGTGGCCCTTCTCGAGATAGTAGGAGGCCAAACCAAGGTGCGCCGGTACGATCGACGGCACATCGAGAGCGCGCTCGCCAGCGCCCTCGAGTGATCCCGCCTTCTCGGCGCCGGCGAGCTTCCACGCTTCGTCGAAGTATTCCTTCGCCTTGTGGTCGGAGCCGCGCCAGAGATAGATCAGACCCGACCATACATACAGGCGCGGCAGAATCACCCGCTGATTCAGGCTCTTGGCGAGGCTGATGGTGCGCTCGGCTGTCTCGATCGCCGCATCCCATTCGCCGACACTCGACGCGTATTGAACGAACAGCTCCGCTGACCAGAGAGGTAGTAGCGGAGAATGCATCTGCTCCGCGAGCCGGTCACTCGCGGCGAGATGTTTGAGGAAGCCCGGTGCATCCCCGCAAATTCCCTCGAGCAGCGCCATCCCCCAGTGCGCCGTCCACTGAAGCATCCGCTGGTCCGCGGCTTCCGCGTGGGCGAGGGCCTGCACGCCGTGTTCGCGGGCGAGATCCAAAGGACCAGCCCACGCGTAGAGCAGCAGCAACGCGCGGTGTGCGCGCGAAAGAAGCGCATCGTTCCGGATCCCGCCTTCCTTCGCCAAAGCGAGCGCAGCCTCGACTTCTACCTGGGCTTCCTTCAGCCTGCCCAAATCCTGGAGAGCTATGCCCTTGGCCAGTCGCAATCTGACCGCTGTCGACTGATCGCTGGACGCAGCGGCCTCGAGAAGTCCCGATTCGTAGTGCGCGAGCGCATCGGCGTACCTGCCGCTCCAGTAGCAAGCCAATCCCATCCGGTGATCGATGTCGGCGAGAGCTCCCTCTTCCCCCCTTGCTGCGGCCTCGGCGCGCGCGCGACTCCACAACTCCAAGGCCGCATCGTACTCCCCCAACCTTTGCCTGGTGCGCGCGAGCGTCGTGAGAATCTCCGCGCGCGGCGCATCGGCGATCATCGGATCCTTGTCGAGGTGCTCCAGCGCCGCCGCGAGGTAATTGGCCGCCTCGCGGTTGGCGTACTTCTCGATCGCGCCACGTCCCGCGGCGTATAGATACCGCACCGCCTTTCGCGCGAGAGATTGCGAGTGAGCGCGGGCAAAATGCAGCGCGAGCTCGTCGGCATGGCCGAGGGAAGCATTCCCGTAGAGGCTCTCGAGCGCCTCAGCGATCGTCGCGTGGAGAAGTCGCGCCCGGGCCTGTCCCAGCTCGGTATAGATCACCTGCTGCAGTAGCGGATGCGTGAAGTCGTAATAGATCGCGTCAACGCTGCCGGTTTCCGTCAGCACTCGCTGTGCGAGCAGCTCGTCGACGGCACTGATGATCTCCGACTGCGCAAGGCCGGATACTTTCGCCAGCGTGTCGTAGTCGGCGCGCGTACCGATGACGGCGGCCAGATTGGCAAGCGTGCGCGCATGTGGCGACAGCCGGTCCACGCGCGTTTTGACGACGTCGCGAATCGTGGCGGGAAGATGAAGCGTCTGCATCTCCCAGCCGGTCCAACGGCCATCTTTCTGCGTCAGCGCGCCGGAGTCCACCAGCGACTTCAGGGTTTCCTCGACGAAGAAAGGATTGCCCCTCGTCCAGTCGTACAGCATCGGCGAGAAATGACGGGTCGCGGCTTTCTCGACGCCGAACATCTGCTGGACGATTTCCTCGACCTCCGCTTGCTCGAGTGGACCAAGCTTGCGCACGCTCAGCGATCCGAGGCCTGAGAGGGATTGCTCCGTGCTCCGCAACACCGGGTTGGCGTCGCGCTCGGCTTCGTTGTAAGTCCCGAGCAGAACTATCTTCTGGGTCGCGATCTGGCGCGCCACGAAATGCAGCAGCTCGAGCGACGATGCGTCGGCCCACTGAAGATTCTCGAGCACAATGAGCAGAGGCTGCTTCGCCGAAAGCCGACCGAGAAACTGGGTGAAGTTCCACAGCAGTCGGGCTTTGATTTCCGATGGGTCGGCGCCCGCCGAGGCGCGGTCGCGGTCCGGAGAAGTGCCAAGGTTCGGAAACAAATACCCGAGCTCGGCCGCCCCGCCACGAGTGAGAACCGACAGCGTCGCCGGCTCGAGCGCCCGCACCATCGGCAGCAGCGCATCGGAGAAGAGCGCGTACGGAACGCCGGTCTCCACCGGGTAGGAGCGTCCGATCGCCACGCTCCAGCCGCGTTTTTCCGCGCGCTCGGCGGCGGCCGCGGCGAGACGGGTCTTCCCGATTCCGCCTTCCCCAACGATGAAGACGGAGCGACCGGCCCCTTTTGCGGCCTCGTCGAGAGTCTTCGTGAGGAAAGCGAGCTCTCCGCTTCTCCCGACGAGCGGTGCTTCATCTGGCATTAGCATGCGCGCCTAATGTACGACCATCATCAGGTCGGGTCTAACCCTGACTGGCAGGTGTGGAGAATGGGTTAGCTTAACTCATCAGCCCGATTGCGTACAAATTGTGAGTGAGGGGTCGATCTCTGAAAAAAACCAGGCGCGTAGGAGGAAAAAAGGACGCATCGACCAGCGGTGACGCCAGTCGGTCCGCCGCGCTGGAACAGGCAAACAAGACCGCCAGTTTTGTAGCCCATGAGTTGAACAATCTCCTCACGGTGATTCAGATCAACACCGAGTTCCTGGTCGACTCTCTGGAGAACAATCCAACGAGCGCGCTGGAGCTGGACGAGATACAGCGTGCTTCCCGGCGCGCTTCCATCCTCGCCCGCCAGCTGCTCGCGTCCTCCCGCCTCGAGCCGTTCGATACGACTCTTGCCGAGGCAGCGTTGAAGAAAAAGGCGGCGGCCGCAGCCAAACCGATCGCCGCAGTCGAGCGGGGGCCGCGAGTGGCCGAGACAATTCTTCTGGTCGAGGACGAGGCTGCGGTCCGAAGCCTGGTCAAGCGAATCCTCTCCCAGAAAGGGTACCGGGTGCTCGAGGCCTCGGATGGAACGATCGCTCTCAGGCTCGCCGCCGGTCACGTCGGCGAGATCGACCTCGTCCTGACCGATGTCCTGATGCCCAACCTGGGAGGACGCGGAATGTTCGAGGAGCTCAAGGAGCTGAGCCCGGAGATGAGAGTGTTATTCATGTCGGGCAATCCGAAAGACGACGTCTTCCCCGAGAAATCAGTGGCCGACCGTACGCCGTATCTCCAGAAGCCGTTCACCAGCGAAGTCCTGTTGTCCGAAGTCCGCGCAGCCCTCGGCTACGCGCCGTAGCGACTACTTGGCCGGCGAGAGCTGGCTCGTGCAGTGCGGACAGCGGATCGCCCCGGCGTCTATCGACATCCGGCAGTAGGGACAGTCCTTCTTCGGTGCGTCCGGCTCCGGCTTGATGAAGATCTTCGAGATTCTCCAGGCGACCAGGCCAATGATCAGAAAGTTGATCAACGCCGCAACGAAGTCGCCGACGCCGAACTTTACAGAGCCCACATTCCACGTGGCCGTCTGCCAGTCGCCGCCGGGTCCGATTGCCACGACGATCGGCATGATGAAATCGTCGACGATTGCTTTGACCAGAGTGTTGAGAGCGGTGCCGACAACGACGGCGATCGCCAACGCAACGACATTCTGCTTCAGCAGGAAATCCTTGAACTCCTTGAGTGCTGGCATAGCTGGTCCCCGGGTTCCGGTCACGATGAGACCGAAAAGTTAGTTGTTTTGGCCGATGTCCGAACGGCCGCGAGGCGCCGGATGGCAGCGATTCCGGCGACGGGGCCGAGCGCAAGTATGGTAAAACCCCAGCGCCAGCCGGTTCGCTGCGCGATCAGCGGCACCAGCTGCATCGGAAGCATCGTCAGCAGAAATCCAAGCGACGTCTGAACCGTGAGCGCGGTCCCCACCGAGTGGTCGGGAACCGATTCGGTGACGAGAGTGCTGAACTGTGCGCTGTCGGAAATCACAAAGAATCCCCACGCCATCGCCAGCGCTCCGAGCACCCAGATAGGTCCGCCGAAGAGAAATCCGCTGAGCAGGCAGCATCCGCCGCTCATGAAAAGTGAGATGGCGACGAGGCGCTCCCTCCCGCGCTTGTCGGCAAAGAGCCCGCCCCATACCGAGCCAAGACCGCCGATGGCGATGGTTGCAAACGCGAGCAGCGAGATGGCCCGCGGAGCCCGATATCTTCCGCCGACGCTCGCGGCCACACTCGCCGCCAAGAACGCCGGGATCCAGGTCCAGAACGCGTACAGCTCGAACATGTGGCCGAGGTAGCTGGCGGTAGCGAGCCGCCACTCCCGGATCCTGACGATATCCCGGACGTGTCCCCAGGAGAACGGGCGCGCAACGAAGGGATAGGGACCGTCGCGGTACCAAATCGCGACGAGCAGGCCGGCGATGATCGCGCCGACGCTCGCGGTCAGCACCACTGGCCTCAGGCCCACGTGCGGAATGGCGCGCACCAGGTACGGGGTCGCCTTCCCCACCGTGAGTGCTCCGACAATCACGCCTATCGCCAGGCCGCGCTCTGAGCGAAACCAGGTCGCGGTCATCTTCATCGCGGGGGGATAAACGCCGGCCAGGAAGAATCCGGTCAGAAACCTGAGGGCGAGGGCGGACGGGTATCCCGGCGCCGCCAGAATCGCGGCATTGGCGGCCGCCCCCAGGAAGGCGGCGCCGCTGAATAGCCTCCCCGCGGGAATGATATCGGGGAGGTTGAGGACCGCAGCGAAGGCGGTTCCTGTGACGAATCCGAGCTGGACGATAGTCGTAAGCCAGGCAGCCTCTCCTGTAGTCAGACCCCAGATCGAGCGGAGTTGGGGGGCTACCGCACTGGCGGCGAACCAGAGGGACATCCCAAATAATTCGGCAATTCCCAGTAACGCGAGGACCCGCCAACGCGTCGAGTAGGGGTCAGCTGACATCGTAAAAAATTACCCCCGGTCGGTCGCAACTTCGACATTGACGAATCCGTCCCAGCCAGCTCCGCTCTCACCGCCGCCTGCCACTCCGCCTGCGCCGGCTGCGCCCTCGTCGCGGCCGGCAGTGGCGACGCTTTCGCGCGACCTGGCGGACTTCCTCGTCGAGCTTTCGATCACGCTGAACAAGCACGCGATCTATCCCAGCAGCCATCCGCTGCTGGATCTCGCAGTCGACGGCGTGGCCAATCGGATTGGTGCCCTGTTCGTCGGTGATAGAGAATCGCTCTCGATCGGCGTTGCGCGCAGGCAGCTCATCATCGAGGGTGTCGCAACGGATCCTCTGAATGCGGTGCTCAAGGAGCTTGCGCAGCGGCTCCATGAGCACCGCGTCGGCGCTCTGAAATTCATCCGTGGAATTGGGCGCGACGAGCTGGCGCAGGCTCTCGCCGGCCTGGCGGTCGATCCGGTAAGGTCGGCGAAGCCGATTGGCCTCGACACCGAGCGGGTCGGCGAGCTATGGCCGCACGTCCGCTTTTTCCCGTTGACCTACGACCGGCTGCAACTAATTGAAGACGATGAGACCGGTGAGCCGGCCCGCCCCGACCAGATGCCGTCGGGCCGCGCGACGCAGTTGTGGATCGGGCTCGCCCGCGCAGCCCTCGTCTCCGACACCTCCGCTTCCTCGACATCACAAAGTGACCAGGACGACGACACCGCCCTCGAGCCGTCGACTGTCGCGCGCGCCATCGACGAGCACCAGCGCGAAGATGCTTACGATCAGGTGATCGTCGGCTACCTCCTCCAGATCGGAGAGGAGCTCAAGACGGCAGAAGGCACTGAAGCAGCCGGCTTGCAGCGTCGTGTCTCTCGCCTCGTGGGCTCGCTCAAGGAATCGACTCTGGCAAAGCTGCTCGAGATGGGCGGTGACAAAGCCCAGCGCCGCAGGTTCCTACTCGACGCATCCCAGGGCATCACGGTGGAAGCCGTGATAGATCTGGTCAAGGCAGCCTCTGCCGCAGAAGGCCAGACGGTTTCCCACTCCATGCTGCGCATGTTGTCGAAGCTCGCCCACCATCCGTCATCCGGCACCGCACCTCGCGCCAAAACCGATCCGACCGTGCGCGATGTGATGAAACGTCTGGTCGATGACTGGAGTCTCGACGATCCCAACCCGGAAGCGTACCGGCAAGCGCTCGAGAACATCTCGAGCACGCGCGGCATGGCGGAATCTGCTTCGACCAATGGCATCGCCCTGGAGTGCGAGCCGGAGCGAATGATTCAGATCGCCATCGAAGTCGGCGCCATGGGCCCGCAGATCCACTCGGCGATGACGGGGCTTTACAAGTCCGGACGAGCCGAGGTTCTCCTCGATCTGGTCGAGCAGGCGCCGAAGGGTGGCGCGGCTACGCCGGTCTGGGATTTCCTCGTCGAAGAACGCGTCTTCGAGTCGCTCTTCGAGCAGGAGCGGATCGACTTCCCGCTCGTGGGGCGGTTTGTGCGCCGACTCGGGGCGGTCGCGGCGCCAACGCTTTTGTCCGCAGTGGTGGTATTCGACGACGCAAAGATGCGGGCCCAGTTCTACGACCTCCTCCAGCCGTTCGGCGACGAAGTGGGCCCCGCGGCCGCGCAGACGATTCCCGAGGCTCCACCACCGGTGCAGCGCGAGCTTCTGGCGCTGCTTGGACGTCTCACCAGCCTTCCTTCCGGCTTTTCGCCACAGGATTACCTCGAGAATCCTGAGCCTCTCGTCCGCAGGGAGGCGGTGAGACTGTCGCTTCGGGACACCGCGACGCGTGAACAAGCCATCGTGAGTGCGCTTGGAGATCCGGACGACAGAGTCGTTTTTGCCGGACTCACCGCGGCTCAGGAGAAATGCTCACCGGCGTGCATTCAGCTCATTAGGGAGCGTGTAGACGCCGGAGAGCTCGATTCGCAGCTCCGCACCATGGGAATCAGGATCGTCGCTCAACAGCGAACGGCCGAAACGCTGGACTGGTTGCTGGACTTTGTCCTGACTGAAGCCCATTGGCCCCGCCGGCCCAAGCTTCGCGCCGCTACCCCGGAAATGCTCGCCGCGCTCGGCATGATCGCGGCCGGCTGGCGTGAACATCCCGCCGCGGCACCCGCGCTGAAACTTGCTGACCAAAGCAGGGACGGCGAAGTGAGAGCGAAAGCAGCTCAGCGATCGACGACCACCCAGAAGGCACCGGCCAAATGAGCGATCCCGTCCGGTTTCTGGTCTCGTTCGGGCAGGCGGTCTCGACGATGGCCCTGTACAAGGATGGCCATCCCGCGCGCGAGCGCGCCGTCGACAGATCGTATCAGTGTCTGCGCGATCTCCAGGTGTACGATCCCATCCCGCGCTTCTCGTTCCTGGGTGAGGAGACCATCTACCAGGAGAACGCGCTCCGCGAACTGGGAGACTGGGAATGGGGAACTCGACTGGCACAGGCCGGCGTGCAGCGAATGGAGCTGGACACGAACGTCACTCGAGAGGAGTACGAGGAGTTCCTCGAGGAGATGATGGCGCGCATCACCCTCTCCTTCATCGACTCCGCGGAAGCGCGACCCAACCGGCCGTCGGGCATCAAGGTCGGAGCTCTGGGAATACGGGGAGAGACGAAAGAGCTGCAGGACAGTTTCCAGGCCGAAGTCCCGGTTGCGACGATCTCCTACGCGCTCGACGAGGAAGCTGCATCAATCCTGTCGATGCACCGTGAAGTCCAGGAACGCGGGAAGCTTCCGCTGGCAGAAGCTGAAGCAGTGGTGCGCTCGCTGTCGATGGCGATGCACGGTGATCAGGAGATGATACTGCCGCTGCTCCAGCTGAGGGAGTTCGATGAATACACGACAACCCACTCCCTCAATGTGTCGGTCCTCACAATGGCCCTGGCCGAGTCGCTGGGTCTCGCTCAGCAGGATGTGCGCACTTTCGGGATTGCGGGTCTGCTCCATGATCTCGGCAAGGTCAACGTGCCGCCGGAGATTCTCAACAAACCCGGAAAGCTGACCGACGAGGAGCGCGCCGTCATGCAGGGGCATCCGGTCGCCGGCGCGAAGCTGATAATCGAGAGTGGCCGGCGGCTGGATCTCGCGGCTGCCGTGGCGCACGAGCACCACATCATGATCAACGGGCACGGCTATCCGACGTGTCATTACCGGCGGGATTGCCACAAAGCCAGCAAGCTCGTTCACGTGTGCGATGTTTACGATGCGCTGCGCACGCGGCGGCCGTATCGGGATGCGTGGGAGTCGGAACGGGTGCTCACTTACATCGACGAGCGCGCCGGGACCGAATTCGAGCCCGAGGCAGCCAGCGCCTTCGTTCGAATGATGAGGAAGGCCGAGAAAGGAATTCAGCTTTCACCGTTGTCGCCGGAGAACGGGGCCGTGCCACCTGCTTCCGCGGGCGAAAAACAAAATGGGGCCGCGCCATCGCCCCCCGCGGGTGAGAAACAAAACTAATTTCGTGCCAGCGGCGCTGAGTATTTTGCCCAAAAAGCATGCCGAAATCGAGCGACCAAAGACCTTGCGGAAAGCTCGTTAAAAAAAGTCCGTCGGTACCGACACATATGCGTTGCACGGCCTCCGCGCCACTCGTCAACTGGATGGAAGTTGAAGTTGATTCTCTCCAGTGGAGGATTGATACCTATGTCACGCAACAGAAAAGGGTTTACCCTTATTGAGCTTCTGATCGTGGTCGTCATCATCGGCATTCTTGCCGCGATCGCGATTCCGAAGTTTGCGAACACGAAGGACAAGGCGTACGTCGCGGCGATGAAGTCCGACCTGCGCAACCTTGCGACCTACGAAGAGCAGTACGCAGCCGACAACAACGGCACCTACTTCGCGGGTACGGCGACCACCGCGACCCCGCTCAACGGGTTCACGCCGTCGTCTAACGTCACCATTAACGCCGCGATAGTAGCCGGCCCGCCTCAGACCTGGACAGCTACTGCCTCGCACTCGCAGTCTGCGAAGACCTGCGACAACTCGAGTGGTGCGATCGTTTGCACCTGATTTGAGGTGACAAGCGGTTGGAGAAAAAGGGCCGTCGAGGGACGGCCCTTTTTCATTTTGCTCGCTTGGTCCGGTTGCGACGGTTGTCGGTGAGAAGGGGTTTCTCGAAGATCATCGTCGACCGCACTCCGCCCAACCCCGACGCCTCGAGCCATTTCTCGAGCCCGTTCGCAAGGCTGCGCCGCTCCGCCGAACCCAACGTTCCAAAGCCCGCGATCAGATCGGCCTGAATCACGCGCGGAGATTTTCTTACCAGGTTCGCTCCCTGCCGCGTCAGACGAAGCACTGCCCGGCGTCCGTCGGAGGCGTCTGGTGTGCGCGTGACGAGCCCTTTGGTGATCAGCTGGCCGACGACCTGTGAGACGGTGCTGTGGGTCGTCATCGTTACTGCCGCCAGGTCCTTGACGGACTGATCAGGGTCCTGGGCCAGCTCCCTCAGCACGAACAGCTGCGCCCCCGTGACATTGAGCTCCCGCTCAATCGCCTCCGCAGCCGAACGGAGCCCGCGCACCATGCGCCGGAGCGCGTTGAGCGCACGCGAGAGCTCGGGCTGCCTGTCGTTGTTCGGCATGAGTGACCCGGGTGGGTTTCGAACCCACGACCTACGGATTAAAAGTCCGTTGCTCTACCAACTGAGCTACCGGGTCTGAAGCGTCGAAAGTTCACACTGGAAAACGTCTTAGACAACCCGTTCAGCTCCATCGGAGTCTGGCCGCCGCGTGAGCCGTTTCGGGACGGGATTCCGTTTACAAAGAGGACACCTAGGATCGTCCCCTATGACGGCCGTCAGGCCGGGAGGCATCAAACCATGCTCCGCATTTCGATCTCGAGAGGACTCGTTGCGACTTGTGCCGGCCTGTTGATCGCCGGCTGTGACCAGGCGGCTGCTCCACCGCCGGGGCAGGATCCTGCCGCACTGGCACCGCTCGCCTCCCACCACGCAGGAGCCCTCACCGCTACCCGGCTGGTCACGGGCCTGGACGAAGGCTCGGGTAGCGCCATCGGACCCGACGGCGCGCTGTATGTGCCCGAACCCCAAGCCGGCCGGATCTCGCGCGTGGATCCCAAGTCGGGCGCCGTCACGACGTTCGCCAGCGGTCTGCCGAAATCACTCTTCGAGGATCCCGGTAATGGAGGAGTGCTGGACGTCGCATTCGTCGGCAGAACCGCGTACGCACTGGTCGACGGCGTCGCCTCGGACCTCGGCGGCAACGACGTCGTCGGCATTTACCGAATAGACGGACCAACGAGTTTCACCGTCGTCGCTGACCTCGGCGAGTACGCCCTGCGCAATCCGCCGCCCCCGCCCATTAGTTACTTCGTCCCGACCGGATGGCCGTACGCGATGGAACCCTATAAGGGAGGGTTCCTGGTAACGGACGGGCACTTCAACCGCGTGCTGAAGGTCAGCCTCGACGGCGATATCACCAACGTGATCCAGTTCGGCAACATCGTCCCGACCGGGCTGGCGGTGTCCGGCAACACGGTGTACATGGCCGAAGCGGGCCCCATTCCCCACCTGCCCGAGAACGGCAAGGTCATTACGTTCGGGATGAAGTCGCCTAGCGCAACGGTGGTTGCGTCCGGCGCCAGGCTCCTCGTCGATGTGGAATTTGGCCACGGTCGGAGCCTCTACGCCCTCGCCCAGGGCTTCTTCACCCCCGGCCACGGAGAGGGTACGCCCGCGGAACCGAACACCGGCTCGCTCGTGAAGGTCAACCCGAACGGCACCTTCACCGTCATCACCGAAGGCCTGAACCAGCCGACCTCGCTCGAGTTCATCGGGAACGATGCGTATGTCGTCACGCTCGGTGGGGAAATCTGGAAAATCGACAACGCATTGCGTTAGACCACACACACACGAAACACCGTTACACGAGGGGCCGCCTGAGCGACGGCCCCTCTGTATTTTGCCCTGGCGATCAGCCGGCAAATGTCACAAATCTGCGTTAGTCGCGGCTGGACCGGGGCCCCCGGGCTAAAAGGGCACTTCGAGTGGCCCCGTTCGGTAAAGAATCGTCGACAGAGTACCCCGTACTACGGGCGCGAAAATGCCATTTACCTTCTCCAAGGTCAGCGCGGTAATTCGCGCTGTGCGGTTGTCTCGCCAGCGCGAGGTGGCGGCTGCGCGCATGGCCGACCTCGAAGAGAGCAACAGCCTCCTCCAGACTCAGGCGCGCCAGCTCGAGCACCAAACGAACGAAGCCCGGGAGCTAGCCCACGAGCTGGCACTCACCAACGAGGAGCTGCGCGCCGTCATCAGCGAAGCCAAGAAGGCCTGGGCAGTAGCGGACGCCGCCAACCGGTCGAAGGCCGAGTTCCTGGCGGTCATGAGTCACGAGCTGCGCACTCCGCTCAACTCGATTGGCGGCTACGTCGACCTCCTGGAGATGGAGCTGCGCGGACCCCTTACCGACGCGCAGAAATCCGACCTCTCGCGCATCAAGCGCAGCCAGGAACACCTGCTCGGAATCATCAACGACATTCTGAACTTCACGCGACTCGAAGCCACTGAGCTGAAGTTCGACATCATCGACGTGCCGCTCCGCGCACTGATCGCCGATCTCGACGCAGTCGTCAGCTCGCTCGCGCGCGCCAAGAAGCAGAAGTATCGCTGCGATTATCCGCCCGGGAGCGTGTACGCGCACACCGACCCGGACAAGCTCCGACAGATCATGATCAACCTTCTCTCTAACGCCGTCAAATTCACACCCGAAGGCGGTCGTGTGCGGGTGTCGTGCGAAGTGAAGGAAAAACTGATTTCGATCAGGGTGGAGGATAACGGTCCGGGCATTCCGGTCGACAAGCACGACGCTGTATTCGAGCCGTTCGTGCAGCTGAATCGGGGGCTGACCAGGACGAACGACGGCACGGGGCTTGGACTCGCAATCAGTCGTGGCCTCGCGCGAGGAATGGGCGGCGACATAGCGCTTAAGAGCAAGCTTGGGCGTGGATCGGTATTCACGCTCACGGTTCCTCTTGGGACTTCGCGCAAGGCATCCTGAAGACATAGAGTCGTTTCTCGACTGCAGTGCTGGGTACCTTTCGAGGCGTAGCTATGGGCCAGCGTCGCTCGTCTAATAGGGTGCAATCTTCTCTCTTAATCTCCCGCCATTGTCCAGCTCTCAAGCTCTAGCCAATCCGGCGAGGCTGGCGGCTCTCCAAAAAACGGGACTTCTCGGGTCGCCTGAAGAGGAGCACTTCGACGCCTTCACGCGTCTTGCGGCGCAGCTGCTCGGCGTTCCCACTGTCCTGATATCGCTCGTCGACTCCGATAGGCAGTACTTCAAGAGCGCCGAGTGCCGAAACGGAGGAGCGTCCGCGGGCTGGACTCAGCTCGGTTCATGCCTCTGTCAGGATGTCGTAACCAGCGGGCAAGCGCTTTTTGTAAGCGACGTGCAGGCAGACCCGATTCTCTCCGAGCGCGGCACGACGATACGCGCGTACGCCGGAGTTCCACTCATCACGGGTGATGGCCAGATCCTCGGTGCGTTCTGCGCCCTCGACCCAGCCCCGCGGGAGTGGAGCGACAAGGATAAAACCATCCTTACGACGCTTGCGTCGGGTGTGATGTCGGAGATCCAGCGCCGGATGTCCGATCGCGTCGCGCACGATACGCACCTCCGACTGATCGCAGAACGCACTCTCGCCCACGCGGTACAGCAACAAATGCCGGTCGGCGTGATAGTGTCGGAGGTTCCATCAGGCCGGCTCGTGTCCGTCAATGCGCAAATGACCGCGATCTTTCGCACGTCGTTCAAGCCGGCGCCGGATCTCAAGAGCTATCACGAGCTGGTAGGCTTTCATCAGGATGGGTCGCAGTACACCGCTCTCGAGTGGCCGCTGGCGCGGACGATCATTACCGGGGAACGAGTCGGCGGCGAAGAGATTCGAATCCTGCGCGGCGACGGATCGGATGGCTTCATTCGAATGAGCTCCGCGCCGGTGCTTGACGACGCGGGGAACTGCGTCGCCGCCGTCGCAATCGTGGTCGATATCACCGACCAGCGCCAAAGTGAGAAAGCGGTTCGGATCTCGGACGAGCGTTTCAGATTCGTCGCGCGGGCGACGACGGATGTCATCTGGGATTGGGACATAATCACCAACTCACTTGTGTGGAACGATTCCGTCGAGAAAGTATTCGGCCACAAGCAGAACGAGATTTATCCCGAGATCCAATGGCTGCATGACCACATCCATCCCGAGGACCGCGACCGAGTCATCGCCGGCATTCGCGGAATTCTCGATCACGGCGGCACCACCTGGAGCGACCAGTACCGCTACCGCCGTGCTGATGACTCGTACGTGAAGGTGATGGATCGCGGCTACATAGCGCGCGACAACTCCGGCGCAGCGCTCCGAATGATTGGCGCAATGACCGACATCACCGAGCGCTCACGGTCGGAAGCTGCAATCAGATTCCAGGCGCAGCTCCTCAACGCAGTGCAGCAGGCCGTCGTCGCGACCGATCCGGAGGGGACGGTAATCTTCTGGAACAAGTTCGCCGAAAATCTCTACGGCTGGACCGCGGAGGAGGCCGTTGGTCAGGCGATTCAGGAGCTTACGCCTTCACCTTTCCTCCGGGAGCACGGCGCCGAGATCGTCGAGCGAGGTGCTGCCGGCGGCGGCTGGACGGGTGAATTCCTGGTGCAGGGAAAGTCGGGAAAGGCCTTCCCCGCTCTTCTCACCACCTCTCCGGTTCGCGACGAGCGTGGCACGGTGCTCGGATTCGTGACCGTCTCCATCGACCTCACTGAGCGGCGCAACCTCGAGGAGCAGTTCCGGCAGTCTCAGAAGATGGACGCCGTCGGAAGACTCGCCGGCGGCATCGCGCATGACTTCAACAACCTCCTGACGGTCATCCGGCTGAACACCGAGATCATCATGGATGGCTTCGATCCGACGGATCCGCGCAGCGAAGACGTGAAGCAGATCCGAACCGCAGCGGAGCGAGCGTCCGGTCTCACGCGCCAGCTGCTGGCGTTCAGCCGCAAGCAGATCCTGCAGCCGCGGGTGCTCGACATGAACAGCGTGGTGGGAAACGTGGAGCCGATGCTTCGCCGACTCATCGGCGAAGACATCAGCATCACCACTACTGCGAGCGCCCGTGGATATATCGTCGCCGATCCCGGTCAGCTCGAGCAGGTGCTCATGAACCTGGTCGTGAATGCGCGCGATGCCATGCCGCAGGGCGGGCAAATCACGATCGAAACACAAAGTGTCGAGCTGGACGAGAACTACACCAGCGAACACGCGCCCGTGATAGCCGGACGGTATGTCATGCTGGCCGTGAGCGACAACGGCATCGGAATGAGCCGTGACACAAGGGAGCACGCGTTCGATCCGTTCTTCACCACCAAGGAAGCCGGAAAGGGAACGGGCCTCGGCCTCGCGACAGTTTACGGAATCGTGAAGCAGTCCGGGGGTTACGTCTGGATTTACAGCGAGCCCGATCTCGGGACGACGCTCAAGTTGTACTTTCCGGAAGTCAGCTCCTCCGCTGCGTTCGCGACCGTCGAGCCTCGATCAGCCTCGACAGAGACCCGCCGCGGCTCGGAGACCATTCTGCTCGTGGAAGACGAGGAAGCGGTCCGAAGCCTTACTTCGCGCATTCTGAAGAAGCAGGGGTATCGCGTCATGGCAGCGCAGCATGGCCGCGAAGCGATGGAAATGGCGGCCAAGGAAGAAGGACGGATTGACCTCGTGCTCACCGATGTGGTGATGCCGGGAATGAACGGCAGAGGACTGGTTGAGCGTCTGACGGGAATTCGACCGAGGATCAAGTCGCTGTACATGTCGGGGTACACCGACGATGACATCATCCGGCGCGGGTTCATCGAGCCCTCGAAGAGCTTTCTGCAGAAGCCGTTCACCTCGGATGCCCTGCTGCAGACGGTGAGAAAGGTTCTGGACGAGGGCTGACTCGGTAACGGGAGCGCACGCCCGCTCTATAATAGGACCGCGTAGCGCTCTATTATAGGACGATGAATGTCAGGAGTCTGATCGCGGCCGCGGGTTGCTGTTTGCTCCTACTGCCGTGTCCAGGTCGAGCCCAGGATACTGCGGCGACGCAACTCCCCCCGGTCGTCGTAGAAGTCGGTCGCGGAACCCACAGATCGCCACTCGATCTGCCATTCGCGGTCACCGTCCAGACGCCCGATTCGTCGCGACCCGGCCAGCGACATCTCTCGCTCGACGAGACGCTGCTGCTCATACCCGGACTCACGGTATCGAATCGCAACAACCCGTCGCAGGATCCGCGGATATCCATTCGCGGATTCGGAGCACGCTCCGCGTTCGGCGTGCGCGGCATCAGAGTCCTGCGCGATGGAATCCCTCTCACTCTTCCGGATGGCCAAACCCCCGTGGACTACCTCGACCTCGAGTCGGTAGGCCGAGTCGAGGTGATGCGCGGCAGCGCCTCATCGCTGTACGGGAACGCCGGCGGCGGCGTGATAGACCTGAGGACGAGTGATCCGCTGCCGGGTCCGGTGTCCGTTGCGGTGAGGGCCTCGAGGGGAGCTTTCGGGTCGGTGCGAATCGTCGGCAAAGCGAGTGGAACCGCCAGAAGCGTGGGGTACCAGGCCAATGTCACACGTACCGAGAGCGATGGCTATCGCGACTACTCGCGGCAGCGAATGACGAATGGATTTGCGCGCGTCACCCTCGATCGCGGCGCTGGATCGTACGCACTCGACTGGCTGGGCGTGAACACTCCTGTCGCACAAAATCCTGGCGCCCTGACGAGGGCGCAAATCGAGGTCGACCCGCGACTCGCCGATCCTCTCTCCATCAGAAAGGCTGCGCGCAAGGCGGTGACTCAGTCGCAATTCGGACTAACGGGACGCCGGACGGGCGCGCGCGGAGAGGTCGAGGCATCTGCGTACGCTGCCACCCGTTCGCTCGACAATCCGCTGACGTTCGCGATAGTAGACGTCGGCCGGGCGACTTCCGGCGAGAATCTGCGGGCGACTCTCCCGTTCTCATTGCTCGGTTCAGATCACAGGCTGACGCTTGGCGGCGAGGCCCAGTTTCAGAACGATCTGCGTCGGAATTTCGTCAACTGCAACGACATTCCGCAGCCGACCACTCCGACTGCCACGTGCCCTATCCCTGGTGTCGAGCGTGGAACGCTGACGCTCGACCAACGGGAAATAATCTCCTCACTCGGCGCGTATCTTCGGGATGAGCTTGCGTTGGGCGAACGGTACATCCTCACCGCCTCGGCGCGCGCCGATGCGGTGCGCTTCAGAGTGGAAGACCGGCTGATCAGCGCCACCAATCCCGACGACTCTGGACGCCGGGTGCTCGATGCGGTGAGCCCGATGGTGGGGATCCTGGCAAGGCTCTCGCCGTCCCACAGCGCTTACGCCAATGTCTCATCCGCGTTCGAGACTCCGACAGCGACGGAGCTGGGCAACCGGCCCACCGGCACTGGCGGCATCAATCGCGATCTGAAGCCCCAGCGCTCGACGACCTACGAAGTCGGCGTGAAAGGCATAGCGGCAACAGGGCTGCAGTACAGCGCGGCGCTATTCGCGACCGGCGTGCACGACGAGCTGATTCCGTTCGACATCCCTGCCAGCGGGGGACGCCGCTACTTCCGAAACGCCGGCCGGACCTCGCGGCGCGGCGCGGAGTTGGGACTCGGAGGGACGGTTCGCGCGCTCGATCTCAGTGGTGCTTATACCTACGCCAACTATCGCTTCACCGATTTCACGGTGGACACCGCGCACTACGCCGGCAATCGCATCCCCGGAATCCCACGGCAGACTCTGCAGGGCAGCGCGGCCCTGCGCACGGGCGTTGCGACGTTCGTTACCGAAGCGCAGGTCGCCGACAGGATGGTCGTGAACGACGCGAACTCGGAGAGCTCGCCCGGTTACGCGGTCTTCAACGCGAGAATCGTGACCGGCACTGGCGTGGGACGCTCCGGTGCAGAGCTCACATTGGGCGCGCAGAATCTGTTCAACACCCGCTTCGTGTCATCGGTGAACGTGAATGCCGCGGGAGGAAAGTTCTATGAGCCCGGGTCTCAGCGCTCGGTGTATGTTGGATTGACGCTGTTCGCAGCGCCCCATTAGTCCGCAGTCCGCAGTTGTCACAAAAGCCTCGGCCCAAGAATAGCGATCGCGTAGAACACCACCCACGACAGCGCGACGAAATACCAATAGGTCGCATTGTTGATGACGTCCACGAAATGCTTGTCCTCGACAGGTCCGCTGACCATGAGAATCCCGAGGACGAGTGTCTCGAGGCTCGCTGCGATGATATGCGCAAGATGAACGACGAGAATCGCCCACACGATCGCGCCGTAAGCATTGCTGTTCCAGCGCGTATGAACGCCCTTGAATTCCATCACGCGTAGCACTGCCGCGGCGATCCCGAAGAGGACACATAGCAGCAGCCAGAACCCGAGCAGTCGTGGTCGTGCGAACCGCATGGCGAGGTGCGCGGCGTGCCACATCGGAAGGATGCTGACAACCAGCACCACCACATTGATTGTGGAGACGCCAAGATCCGGCACCACGGTGCCCGTTGGCGGCCAGGTATCGAAACTCCGGCGGACGTAGAAATAAGTGACGAGGAGAGTCACGAATCCCGCGGCCTCTAGCAGTATCGCGTAGGTGCTGCCCCACCAGAACGGCGCGTGGTGGCGGAACCCCTGATCCGGGAGGACGGTCGCATCGATTACCGGGCGTGACTTCATGCCGGAGAAAATGCACGGGAGTCATGCCGTACGGCCATAACCGTTGTCGCGTCAACGCGGCCGGAAACAAAAGAGGGGAGCCGATCGGCTCCCCTCTTTCCCTGATTATCGTCTACTGTTTTCTGAGCTCGATGCTGCCGTTCACGTTGCTCGCTCTCAAGTCCCGACCACCGTTGCCGATCTTTCCTGATGCGTGGCGCGGCCCCCACTTGCCCGACAGTGTCATTGGGAAATCGCTGTCGATGCCGCCGCTGACCGTGTCGAAGCGGAAATTCGCATCGAAGCCCTCCGGGACGTAGATGGCAATCGATCCATTGACCGTCTTGAAGTCCATGTCGTCGTCGCCCTTCAGGGATGCCATGCGCGCATCGACGTTGCCATTCACAGTCTGAGCCGTGACCGGACCGTTCGCGGTACTGACGTCGACTCCGCCATTCACCGTCTCGGCGTGAACGGGGCCGGTGGTGTTGCGGACGAGCACGCCGCCGTTGACTGAATTCGCGTGCACCTCCGCGCCGACGTCACGAACAGTCACTCCACCGTTCACGGAGTGCGCGCCAACTTTGACGTTGCGCGGAACCTTGACCGTGAACCTGACCTGCGTGTGCGTCTCATTGTTTTGCCTGCGGCGAATGTTCGAAGTGCCGCCGTCTTCGCAGCGCGAGCCGTCATTCCAGATCGCGCAAATGGTGACGTTGCCTCCACTCTGCACGACCTCGAAATGGATGTCGTCCTGTTCCCCGCGCCCGGTCGACCGCTTCTCGGCGATCAGGTGAACCATGTTGTCGGGGCTGGGCGCAAAATCCACCGAGCCGTTCACGTTGAACACCTGCATCCAGCGGCCTGCATCGACCCGGCCGTCCCACTTCCAGGTATCTGTGTCGCGACCGTATTGCTGCTGCGCCCCAAGAGCGGGCGCCGCGAGCATCACGGCGAGCGCCGCCAAAGTCTTCGTTCTATTCATTCTTCTCTCCGGGTGGTTGAGCCGCTGCTGTTGATGACAATGCTTCCGCTGAAGGTCTGTGCGTCGACACTCGCTCGGCCGTCGCCAATCGTAAACTCCATGCGCCCTTCCTTTCTTCCTCTACCGCTTCGGGGGGGAACTACAACCGGAAAGTCAGGGGAGGATATATCCCCACTAAACGTCTCCGCGGTGAAATGAGCTCCCGCGCCTGGCGGGATCGTGAGCCGAATGTTTCCGGAGTGGGCCTCGAAGCTGTACTTCCCACCCGGATCGATACTGCCAGTGTATATGATGTTTCCGCTCACCGTCTCGCTCCGCACATCCTTCGATTTGACATCGACGAGTCGAATGTTGCCGCTCACCGATGACGCCTCGACGTTTCCGCTTACCGACTCGACCCGGGCGTCTCCGCTGACGCTCTCGGCTCTGAGATTTCCATTGATCTGCGCTGCGTGGACCGATCCGGAGACAGATTCTACTGATACCTCTCCGACTCCACCGGTAACGTCGACGTCCCCGCTCACGCTGGTCGCCTCGATCTCGCCCTGCGAGCCAGTGGCAGTGACATCGCCCGAGACTGCTTCGAGGATGAGGCGGGAGCCACGCGGAACGGAGACGTCATATCTCGCGTCTCCGACGTTATGGTGGCCGCGACCGCTGTCGTCAGCCTCATCGACGCTGAGCGTCACCCGCGACGAGTTCGCGTCGAATCGCAGAGTACCTCTGTCGATCGAGGCAGAGACCTTTACGTCCTGCCGGTCCCAGCCGGTTACCCGGATTCTGCCTGATATCAGTGACAGATCCACGGCACCGCCGCGGTCCAGCCTGACAGTCGTATCGATCTGGGTGCGCCGCCGGTACTCCTGCGCCATCACTGGCCGCGGGAACGCCGCCGCAAGCAAGGCCACGGCAATCAAGAAGTGGCTCGGCTTCATTTCGTTTTTCATTTTTATGTGTTCGACGGCAGCAGCGCCGCCGTCCGTAGGAGTTCGACTTTCTTGTCGAGCGCGCGTGTCAGCTGGCCACTGAGGAGCATGCTGGCCGGATCCTTCGCCAGGGCAGCTCTGCTCTGAGCGATTGCTTTATCGATGATCTGAAGGTTCTTCTCGATGATCGCGATGGTCGACGGATCCAGCTGGGCTCTGCGTTGGCTCACGACCCCCTGAAGCATCTCGATCTCTTTTCCATATACAGCGTCTGAGCTCGCCGGCCCATTCTGGGGCTGGCTGACGAGATTCGCCTGGACGCCGCCGCGCTGCGTGGAGGATCCCCGCGCTCCCGGCAGATTCCCCGACGCGCCGTTCACCGGTGCTATTGTGGCCGCATCAGGTGATTGCTGCGGAGTCCCTGTGTCGAGCGGTAGCTGTGTCTGGCCAGGCGTTACCGCTGCAACAACCTGGGTCTGACGCCCCGCCAACGAGCGGGACGTGAGCGTATAGGTGATTCCCGCGGTGCTCACCACCAGGGCGGCGGCGGCGATTCCCATCCACGCCGGCACAGATCGCTTCTGGCGCTCTGGACGAGCCGACAGTGGAATGACGGGGGCGGCGATCCGCGCCTCTATGCCTTCCCACAGATCACGGGAAGGAACCAGATCGGGCAGCGCCGCCGCTTCCTTCTGAACGTTCTCTAGATCTCTCACCAGGCCGGCGCAACGCACGCACTCTCTCAAATGAGCTTCGACCGACGCGCGCATCGATTCGTCGAGCGTCCCTTCCAGATAATCGGGGAGCGCGGCGTCGAATGCTTCGCAGGTCATGTTGGAGTTCGTCATCGTTCCAGTGCCTCTCTCAAAAGAAGTCTCGCGCGGTGCAGCTGCGCCTTACTTCCACCCGAGGTGATTCCACACAGTTCGGCAATCTCCTCGTGCTTGAAACCTTCCACGTCGTGAAGCACGAAAACCTTTCGTGCCCCTGCCGGCAGTTTGGCTATCGCCTCCTGCAGGTCCATCCTTTCGATGTGCATCGGAGCATGTCCCGCTACGTCCCATCGCTCGTCACCCACATCGCTTTCATCGGTTCTCGAGGCTTGCTTGCCCTCGGTTTTTCTCGCATTCAACACCACGTTTACCGCCAGCCGGTGCAGCCAGGTAGAGAACGCACTCTCGCCCCTGAACTGCGGAAGCTTTTCCCACGTTCTTACAAAAACATCCTGGGTTAACTCCTCTCCCTTCACCCTGCTTCCGGACATGCGCGTGCAGAGCGAGTACACCCTGTTCGCGTGCGTCCGGTACAGGCGTTCGAAAGCCTGGCGATCCCCGCCCGCGGCAAGCGCCACGTCCGCCGAATCACCCATTGGCACCCGAACCGCGTTGGAGGCCCCCAGCATTCGATCTTCGTCCTTGCCTTGTTGCGTGATTGGATAGCTCGAGAGGCTCAAAGGTTTGAATGCGGGGCAATAGGTA
>Ga0193699_10000254_pt1 | contig 24101 bp, 22 predicted proteins | sample L3c2metaG_FD_160095 | JGI IMG/M metagenome (GOLD analysis project Ga0193699, IMG submission 160095) | Soil microbial communities from a riparian zone of the East river system, Colorado, United States - L3c2 | ecosystem: Environmental > Terrestrial > Soil > Riparian zone | place: USA: East...
CGCTCCGCAAGGTCGCAGATCGCTTGGAGCGGAGCGATGTCGCCGTCCATCGAATAGACGCTCTCGAACACGATCAGCTTCGGGCGGCCGGGCGCCGCGCGCGAGAGCAGCTCCTCCAGGTGCTCAACATCGTTGTGGCGCCAGATCTGCTTGGCGCAGCCAGCGGCACGCACGCCCTCGATCATCGAATTGTGGTTGAGCGCATCGGACAGGATCAGGCAATCCGGAAGGAGCCTGGCCATCGTCGCGATGCCTGTATGGTTGGACACGTAGCCCGACGTGAAAACGAGCGCCGCCTCCTTGCCATGCAGGTCCGCCAACTCGGCCTCCAGCTCCACCAGCGCCCGATTCGTGCCCGAGATGTTGCGCGTCCCGCCCGCGCCCGCACCCATCCTGCGCGCGGCGGCGCACATCGCTTCGATCACCTTCGGGTGTTGGCCCATGGCGAGATAATCGTTCGAGCACCATACAACGACATCCCGCTTGCCGTTCGGACTGTTCCAAAGCGCAAAGGGGAACTGTCCGGCCTTGCGCTCCAGGTCAGCGAAGACGCGATAGCGGCACTCACGTTCCAGGGCAGCGATGGCAGATTGAAAACTCCCGACATAGTCGAACATTCCTGGGAATCCTTTCATTAGTCGGCTCAGCTGCCGCACCGCGCTGGCCACGTGAGGCGGCTCGTGCCATCTTCGATGTCATGCTCCGGCAACTGAACGACGCGAGGCTCCGATCTTGCTGGGCTCGCCGGCCGCGAATTTGAGGAGGGCTTCGGCGACGACGCCGGCTTGGCGATCGGTGTCATCTGCGCCGCTTGGCGCGTTCGTGGAAAATGGACCCGATGAAGTCGAGACTGGTTCGTGCGGCGAGCAGCGAGGTGATTCCGGAAGGATCGTAGGGCGGAGAAACCTCGACAAAATCAGCGCCGACGACCTCGAAACGCGCGGCGACCTCGCGTAGAATGTCCTTGCCTTCGTAGTAGCTGAAGCCGCCGTGACTGATCGTGGCCGTTCCCGGTGCGATCGACGGATCAAAGCTGTCGATGTCGATCGAGACATAGACGCGCTCGCCATCGGGAATGTGCGCGAGAGACGCGGCGGCGCCCTTGGCGCGGAGCCTGCGCAAGGGAACGACGTGGGTGCCATAGGCTTTCGCGGCTTCCCAATCTTTCCGGCTCACCGCGGCCATGTTGTGCGGTCCAAGCGTGGTGATCCCCTTCACATGCGGCATCTCGGATGCCCGCCGCATCGGACTGCCGTGGCCCCAGGTGATGCCGTTGCGTTCGTTGATGAAGTCGAAATGGGCGTCGAGATGGACAATGTGGATCGGTTTTTCGTTCGAGAAGGCGGCAACGGTCGCCATGGTGATCGCGTGGTCGCCGCCCAGGATATAAGGCATGGTTTTGGCGTCGAGCAGGGCGCGCACGGCCTGTTCGGCGTTGGCCAGGCTGCGTTTTGTGTCGGCATAGATCACGTCGCTGTCGCCGGCGTCGACGATCTTCACTTCGGCAGCGGTCAGATACGTGATTTCGTCCTCGAAATCGAACACGCCCTCCGGCCCGAAGCCGTGAAACATCGAAACCTCGCGGATCGCACGCGGTCCGAAACGCGTGCCAACCCGATAACTCGAGGCGGTATCGATCGGTACGCCGAGCACAGCGACATCGGCGCCGTCGAGCCTGTCCCAGTCCGGGCATGCGGGTTGGCGCGCGAAGGTCGTCAGGCCGACGAAGGGCAAGTCCATCCGGTCGGGTGTGTTGCGGCTGGTGTTATCGGTTGTCATTGCAGCGTGCTTTCCACCGACCGCGGAGACATGTCTCCGGCGGCCAGGTTGTTGATCGTTAGACGGGTCTCGTCGGTGAACCCTGCGAGAGGGGAGTCGCACTTAGAACGAAGCCGACGCCGCGGACGTTGCGAATCATGGGGGTTTCATTTGACTCGTCGACCTTGCGACGCAGTCGGCCCATATGAACATCGACAAGGTTCGTGTCGGGAACGAATTTATAGTGCCATACCTCTTTGAAGAGCGTCGCCCGCGTCAGCACTGCGTCGCTCCGTTGCATCATGTACTTGAGCAACTGAAACTCGCGCGGCCGCAGATTGATCTTACGGTCGCCACGCGTCGCAGTTCGATCGACTAGATCGAGCTCCAGCGATCCCACACGCAGCACGGTTTCGTTCAGCAGGGCTTGCAGCCGGACCAAAGGTTCTGCACCCGATGTCAATTCAACGACCGCGAGCGGCTGTTTTGAAGGATCGTCATTTCGAAGGGAGGATCCGCGCATCCGATCAACCATCTTCTCAAGTGTGCTCGACAGCAGCGTATGAATGTCGGCATCCCCCGAGACAGAATCGGATTGCATTCCCGCGGGTACGTCTTCGACGACGAGACGAACCAGAATGGGCAGGCCGTCGATATCGGCCTGAAGCTCCGCCATTTCATTCCGCAACGCCGGCGGCGTCTGCGTGCCCCGAACAAAGCTTCGATGCTGTCCGGGTCTGGTTGGTGAATTCAGCAAATGTATCGAGGCTGATTTCGGCGCCGAAGTCCTTGAACCGGCGCCGACCAATGCCGAGTCCATCCGGCGGAGTGTGTCGCGGCTGGTGCTATGGGCTCTCATCGCAATGTCCTTTCTCCAGACCGCGCGGACTCGTGTCCGACGGCCGGATTGGTTGATCGTTCAGCTGATCTCGTCGGTGATGCCTTCTTGCTCGTAGGCACGGCGGACCGAGGGGAGGGCCGTCACCCTGTCGAGGAGCTTTGCGATGTTGGGACGCGAACGCGGCGGCCGGGCCATCGGGCGCGCCCAGCGCGAGAGCATGACCAGATAGAAATCGACGGCGCTGAGCCTGTTGCCGAGAAACAACGGGCCGTTAGCCCTGAGATGATCTTCGATAACGTCGAGAAACCTGTTGGCGCGCGCTTCGGCACCGTGCCTGACGACGTCGGTCGCCGGGGCGTCGTTGCCGGCCAGACGATCCGGATACTGCCAGGTCATCAGTTCCTCCTGCAGCGAATTCGTCAGAAAGATCAGCCACTGGTAGAACTTTGCGCGCTCAGGCGCTCCGGCCCGAGGGGCGAGTCCCGCGTCGGCATGCTGATCGACGAGATGGAGCACGATGGCCGCAGCTTCGGAAACGATCAGGTTGCCGTCGACCAGGGTGGGGATGCGTCCATTCGGATTGAGCTTGAGATAATCCCTGGATTTCTGAGCGTTCTTGGCTCGATCGACGAGGAAGAGGTCGTATTTGACTCCGATCTCTTCGAGCAGCATGTGCGGCGCTGCGTTCGCATTCGCCGGAAAATAATGAAGCTGATACATCGAGAATTTCCTGTTCGCGTTTTCCACTGACAAGAAAAATAGATCTATGTCGGGTTGGCCACAATGTCGGTCATCCGACGATTCTGGCCAAAGGCCCGGCGTATTTGGCCGGGAACGCCCGGTTTCGGATCGCTCTGTCGCTCGATATGGCGAGGGCTGCTCATGACGCTCTCGACTGATGTTCGAGAAGCGCGACCGCGCATTCGCAGTGATCGGCGTAGCAATCCTGATTGCAGTAGGCGAGCTGCGTCCCGATTTCTCGCAGATAGCTCGCTCCGATCGCCTGATCGCACATCACACAGAAAGATTGCGGGCGGGGCGTCCTCCCGTTCACCAATATGAATCTCATGTGGCGCCTCCCAATGCGAAGCAGAACACGGTGTCGGATGAGTGGAAGACACTCGGCGGAGGAGCGCAGAGGTGATTTCTGCCATCCGGATTGTCCCTGTTCCGCTCTACCTTTTCAGGTGGAACGGGAATGTACTTTCCGTCCTCTCTGCGTTTTGCGTAGATGTTGCCATCGACGTACTTGATGTCAGTCGGGTAGCAGTCCGCATCATTGCAACAGCTGGCGGACGGATTATCGGGCATGTGCCACGTTGAATAGAATTTCTCGTGCAGGAGGCGATCCTGCGGTGGATGGTGGTGAAGCCCAGCCTGGCCTTGTCCATCTTGCGCCTGGACAGGCATCACCAACACGCAGCAAAGACAGATGCTTAAGAAGAGTTTGCATAAGAGGTTCACTGCGCATCCTCCTTGCTCCGGAATTCCAAATGGCGGGGAATTGCCGCGTGGCGCTCGCTGCGACCGCTGTCAGGCGGCGTGAAGTCGGCGTAACCAGCTGCGGTCGCTCTCCCGGCGGGCCCTGAAGCGATCGGCGCATTTCTTTGAACAGAGGGCAGTTCGCCAGGAATAGTACCGGATGAGACCAAACTTTCCGGCACAGATCGCGCAACGCTTGGCTGCGCCGTTGCAAAGATGTTGGGGACTGTCGTGCATTTTTGCCTCCTGTGGGTCTTGCGTGGGTAGTGATTGGTGCCCGCCCCCTGGTGGCCGTCGCATTTCGCGCACACGTGAAGCACGCCTTTGGGATCGTAGTGGCCTGCCAGATCTTGCGGTGTATAGGGGCACCGTGCGCAGAGCTTGACCCTCATGTGCCGCCTCCCGTGCCGAAGCAGCAGACTTCTTCGCTGTCGCGGGTGTGGTTTGCCGGCGCCGCACATGCGTGATTCCGGCCGTCGGGTTTATTGCGGTTGCGCTCAATCTTCTTGGCCGGGATCACGGACATTTCGTCACCTGCAATCGCCTCGATGGCAGTGAGACTAGGAGGATTGAGGCTAATGGCTCAATCGTACGTAGGTAAGCGTCCGATATCGAAAGGGATCGGAAGAGGTATACGGAGGTTTGGGATCGTTGCCTTCGCGCTCCACGCTTCTAGGTGTCAGCCGCAAGCGTCTGCACGACGCGACGGACGGTTGCGGACTGGCGCGGCTACTCGCCATGGGTTGTTGCGAGACTTCCTTGTCCTTCAACCGCTGGGCATGAGTCGAAGACGCGGATCGAACCGCGATCGCATAGCCGGAGCAATATCGCAGCGATTGATAGCGCGGGGCCGGTCCCGGCGCCGCAGTCCTGGCGCCAGTTGAGGTTGGAACGAATTGCCGATCCTGCTCCGAAGTGCTCTAATCCCGTTCGCCGGAGACCCGGGATGCTCTGCGGCAGCTATCGGTCTGATCGCCTTGAGCCGGGACGAGCAAGGAGAATGATTAAACCTGATTTTCGTCGACAGTGGCGAACGCCGCTTAGGTCCATCTCCTACTACGCAATGGCAGTCCTGTCGGTCGCCGTTGCGATAATTGCTGCGGAACTCATCACACGTTTACTGCACGCTGAGGCCATCGCATTGTCGATGCTTTGCGCTGTCATTTTCGCTGCATGGTTCGGCGGTTTTGGCCCGGCACTGTTGGCGATCACACTCGCCCTTCTGGCTTTCCATTATTACCTGGTGCCGCCAATCAATTCATTTGCCTGGAAACATAATTTATTCGCGGTGCGTATTTCGGAGCTGCCGCGCCTGATGCTGTTTTCCGTTACGTCTGTCTTTGTCGCATTCATGATTTCTGCACAGAGAAAAGCAACGGAAACTCTCCGGCGTACCGGCGATGACCTGCGAGCAGCGATTGATGATCAAAAGCGGATTGAAGCCGCGCTGCTGCATAGCGAAATGCATTTGACCGAAGCGCAGAAATTGAGCGGCACCGGCAGCTTTGGATGGAATGTCTCCGGTGGAGAAATCTTCTGGTCAGACGAAACCTTCCGGATATTCCAATGCGATCGGGCGACAAAACCGACCGTGGAGCTTATTATCCAGCGCACCCATCCGGAAGATCGCGCTGCCGTGCGAAAGACCATCGACGACGCGTCCTGCACCGGAAAGGATTTCGAGCATGAATATCGATTGCTGATGCCCGATGGCTCAGTAAAATACGTCCACGCCGTGGCACGCGCGGCGAGGAATGCATCGGGAAGCCTCGAGTTTATCGGGGCGGTGATGGATGTTACGGTCGCAAAGGAAGTGGAGCGGAAGTTGCGACGCAGCGAGGCCTATTTGGCCGAAACCCAGCATTTGAGTCGTACCAGCAGTTGGGCCTGGGATGTGCGGCGTCGAGAGTTCGTGTATCGGTCGGCGGAAATATACCACCTGTTTGGGTTCGATCCGGAAAAGGGCGCTGTGCCGCTGCAGGCCTTCCGGGATCGAATCGTCCTCGAAGACAGGCGCCGGAATGTCGAAGCGGCGTCCCAGGCTATCCGGGAGAAAGCGGATTTCGAAGTCGATTTTCGAGTAGCTCTTCCGGACGGATCGATAAGACACATACATTCCGTGGGGCACCCCGTGGTCAATGGCGACGGTGAAGTGATCGAATTGATCGGTACGCATATCGATGTCACCGAGCAACACACCGCAAAGGAGGCGCTGCAAAAGGCTTTCGACGAAATCAAGAAATCCGAAGATCGCCTTCGACTGGTGATCGACACGATCCCGGCGCTGGTCTGGCGCGCCGGACCGGAAGGAATCCCCGACTTCCTTAGTCAACCGGCCCTCGACTATACCGGCCTCTCATTGGACCAGGCCGAAACTGGCTGGCCTCGCGCTTTTCATCCTGACGACAAGAAGGGCATGTTGCGGAAGTGGAGCGCAATAAGGGAGTCCGGTATGCGAGGCGGGCTTGAAGCCCGGCTCCGGCGCTTCGATGGCGAATATTGCTGGTTTTTGTTCGAAGCCGAGCCGATGCGCGACGAGGCGGGCAACATTGTCAAATGGTACGGGTCGGCTACCGATATCGAGGACCGCAAGCTCGCCGAGGACGCGCTTCGAGAGAGCGAGCAGCGCTTTCGCGACTATGCGGAAACGGCCTCCGACTGGCTCTGGGAGACCGGGCCGGACCACCTTCTCACCCGCGTGTCGGACCATCTGAACGCTGTTGGTCTCGCGCCCTCAGGCCTGACGGGCCTGGCCCGCTGGGATATCGCAACTGATGTCGAATCCGAACCCAAAAAATGGCGACTGCATCGGGAAATGCTCGACGAACATCTGCCATTTCGCGATTTCGTGTACTGCGGTATAAGCGGGACTGGATCTGCGACGTACTTCCGATCAAGCGGCAAGCCGTTGTTTGACGCACAAGGAAAGTTTCTTGGCTATCGAGGCACTGACACCGATATTACCGCGATGATCCGCGCAGATCATGCCGAGCAGGCGCTGCGCGAGGCTCAGGCGGAACTCGCACATGTAACGCGCGTAACAACGCTGGGTGAAATGACAGCCTCCATCGCCCATGAAGTCAACCAGCCGCTCGCCGCCGTCATTGCCAACGCCGAGGCCTGTCTGCGCTGGCTCGACCGCGAAACGCCCGACCTGGCCGCAGCGCGCCGCTCGGCGCAATGGGTCATCAACGACGGCATCCGGGCGAGCGAGGTGGTCCGGCGTGTTCGGGCGCTCGCGAACAAGACCGATATGGAGAAGTTGCCGCTCGACCTCAACGACCTCGTCAGGGAAGTCATCGTGCTGGTGCAGCGTGAGTTAAGCAGCCACGGTGTATCATTGCGAACGGAGTTGGCGCCGGCTCTACCCGTGATCCTTGGTGATCGGGTTCAGCTGCAGCAGGTGATTATCAACCTGGTGATGAATGGCATTGAGGCAATGTATCCGGTCACGGATCGGCCGCGTGAACTGGTGATCCGATCGCGTCAGGACGAAACACAACACGCGCTCGTAAGTGTGACGGATTGCGGCAGCGGGATTTCCGCCGAGCATGCAAACCGGCTGTTCAACGCCTTCTTCACCACCAAGTCCAGCGGTTTGGGAATGGGGCTCTCGATCTGCCGTTCGATCGTGGAGGCTCACGGGGGGCGTCTGTCAGCTTCCGGCAATGAGGGGCCCGGTGCGACGTTTCAATTCGTCCTGCCCTCGCATCAAGAGGATGCGTCATGACCGAGCGCCCCAAATCGTCGCATGAACCCGCAAGCGCCAGGGAGCCGATCGTCTTTGTTATCGACGACGATGAATCGATGCGCAGGGCGCTTACCAATCTCTTTCAATCGGTGGGCTTGAAGGTTGAGGTGTTCGGTTCGGCGCCCGAAATGTTGCACAGCAAACTTCCGGACGTCGCCAGCTGCCTGGTCCTTGACATCAGGTTGCCCGGATTGAGCGGGCTGGACTTTCAAACCGAACTAGCCAAGGCGAACATTCATATTCCGATCATCTTCATGACCGGCCATGGCGACATTCCGATGACCGTCAGGGCCATGAAGAGCGGAGCGGTCGATTTCCTGACCAAACCGTTTCGCGACCAGGACATGCTGGACGCGGCGGTGATGGCGATTGAACGGGACCGGAAGCGGCGCGAAGCCGACAAGATCGTCGGGAGTTTGCAGACCCTGCTCGAGACCCTGACCCCCCGCGAGCGGGAGGTTTTGGCTTTGGTTTCGTCTGGCCTCATGAACAAACAGGTAGCAGCCGAACTCGGACTTGCCGAAATTACCGTAAAGATCCATCGGGGGCACATCATGAAGAAAATGGGTGCGAGGTCGTTGGCCGATTTGGTGAGAAAGGCCGAGATGCTCGGAATTCGTCGCAACAAGCCCTAGCGCGCACAAACCTATGTATGATTTTGCAACCTCGATTGAGGGCGCATTTTTTGGCCGGGCGGCGGTGCTGCGGCAAGCGCCTTGTACCACAGTGAGGAAGGCTACACGTTGTCAACAGCTTCGGTCATTTCAGTCATTGACGATGACGCATCCGTCCGCGCCGCGACCAACAATCTGCTCAGCTCGCATGGATACCCGGTCCGTACGTTTGCGTCGGCCGAGGAGTTCTTGCAGTCGGCCCACCTGGACGACCTGTCGTGTGTCATTGCGGATGTGCAGATGTCCGTTATGAGCGGCTTGGACCTTCTGATGCATATGCGCACCCAGGGGTGCAATACGCCGTTTATCTTTATCACGGCCTTCCCCGAAGAGAGCGTCCGCGCCCGGGCGCTGAAGGCCGGAGCCATTTGCTTCCTGGCCAAGCCCTTCGCTGGACCCGCCTTGATCAATTGCGTCGAAACTGCCCTGAATAGCCATCGCGGCTGAGCCGGCAAGTGAAGCGATGAACGACGGCGCATGATCTCGTTAACCGCCTGCGATGGCTCTTTCGACCGCCATCAGCGTGGCCGGAGCGGGTTTTCGGCCGCTAAACCAAGGTATGGGGCGCCACAAACCAACACGACATTCAAACCAACCTCCGTAGCATCGAGCCATTCGCCTCGATCAGACTAGGCTGGCGTTGCGGCTGGACCATGAATGCGGCCGGGCGGGCGCGAGCCAAACGAGACAAATGCGAAGGGTGGAACCATGTTGACGAAGGCATGGCTGCTTCGTTCCAGGCCTCGCAAGCACTCCCCAAGGCAGGCAGAAAACTGGAATGCCTCTGTAATCGCTCGGGGGAAGAATCTTATGCAATTGCCTGAGTTCGCGCGTTCGACCACGCTGCGGTGGACCGTGCTGGTGGCCGCCATATTCGTGGCCATTATCGTTGCGATGCTCGGGTTCGTCTACCTGAAGGCAAAGCATGACCTGACGATGCGATCCGACCGCATGATCGCCTCGCAAATGGGCGTCTTTGCGCAGCTGTCGCCCGAGCGAAGGCTCGACGCGATCGATGAGCATCTGAAGCAGGATCCGGGCCGCGTCTGGCTCGCGGGATTGTTTGGTTCTGACGGGCGCAGGATCGCGGGTAACCTGGAAAGCCTGCCGCCCGACCTCAAGACCGGTATCGCGGTACAGAGTGCCGTAGTCGACAGGGCGGATGAAAGTGGCCGGGAGAAACAGGCGGTCCGGCTGATCGCACAAGGATTGCCGGACGGCGACGTGCTGGTGATCGGACGAAATGTCGATGAAGTCGGGGAGATCGCACGCGTCGTTGGCGGGGCGCTCGTGCTTGGCGTGATTCCTGGCGTGCTTCTTTGCCTTGCGGTCGGTTGGGCTCTGAACGCTCGCGCCAGCAGGCGAATAGTTGAGGTCAACGAGCGGGTACAGCGCATCGTCGCCGGCAACCTGCGTGAACGCCTCCCGCATCGGAACACCGAGGATCCTTTCTCCAAGCTTGCCATGATAGTCAATGGCATGCTCGACGAGATGGAAACTCTCATCCACTCCCTTGCGGGCCTCGGCAGCGACATCGCGCATGACCTGCGCACACCACTCACCCGTGCGCGGCTGACGCTGGAGCGCGGTCGCACCAACGCCAGCACGTTGGAGCAGTTGCAGATGGTCGCAGACAAAGCGATCGAGGGAATAGATCAGTCGCTTTCCATCATCACCGCCATTTTGCGGCTAGCCGAAATCGAGAAACACCAGCGATCGGCCGGCTTTGGCAAGGTCGCGCTTGCGGATCTCATACGCGAAGTGGGCGACATGTACGAGCCGATCGCGGAAGACAAAGGTGTCGCTCTCGTGATCCACTCACCGCACGAACTAAGCGTGCATGGTGACCGGGACCTTCTGATCGAGGCGGTCGCCAACCTCGTCGACAATGCCATCAAATTTACGCCGGCCGGCGGGCAGGTGGAAATCGGATTATTTCGCGGCAGCGGCGAATATATCGTGCGCGTGAAAGATACCGGTTTCGGCATCAGCGAACACGAGCGCGACGCTGTCCTGAGGCGTTTCTACCGGTCGGATAAGGTAAGGCACACATCAGGCCTGGGGCTTGGCCTTAACCTGGTAGCCGCGATTGTAAAGTTGCACGGTTTCCGATTCACCATCCTTTCGGGGTCTGGATGCGTGGTCGAAATCGCTTGCCCCTACGCGCCGACGCTGGCGTGAACAGCCGGAACGGGCTCAGACAAATGTGCCCAAGTTCCGGCGCTAATCGGGCGCGATCAAAAGCAAGTTTCAGCTAGTGCCCGAAGCTTCGCGGACCTGCTCGTAGGCGTCCAGCACGCGGGTGGAATAGACGAGGGCGGCACCGGCATTGACGGCGGTAGCGACGCCGAGCGCTTCAGCGATCTCTTCCCGCGAGGCGCCGTGACGCGCCGCCGCCTCGGCGTGCACGGCGATACAGCCGTCACACCTGACGGTGACGGCAACCGCGAGCGAAATCAGCTCACGGGTCTTCGGTCCGAGCAGATTGGTCTTCTGGCCCGCGGCGGACAGCGCCTGATAACCCTTGATCGTGTCGGGGCTGAGCCTGGCAATTTCACCGATCCGGACGGTGAGCTGCTGGCGGTAGGTGTTCCATTCGAGCATTGCCATGTGACTTCTCCTGATTTCGGCTTGGATAAGAGGGCAACATGCCCCGTTTTCGTTTTCGACTTATTCCGTTCTGACGGTGAGGTTGAATGTATTGCCGTTGACGGTGCGTAGCTGCAACGTCGCGGCGTTGTGCAGGCTGCCGGTGCCCGCACCGCTCGTGACGGGCAGCGTGATCGTCGCCATTGCTCCCATCTGCGCCCGCAGCCCGAACGGACCCGGTGCAAAGCGGTTGTAAGCGAACTCGTTGGTTATCGCGGAAGCTTGCAGGTGGCTCAACGCTGTACCGTCCCATTGCTCGAGAACGGCGCCGTGATGGGACTTGAGTACTGCGGTCATGACATTGGAAGGCGCCTCCGGCGTGCCGCCATCGAGATATGCATGAAAACGCACAGCGCCGTTTGGGAGCAGGACACCATCCGTCAGATCAAGATGATGCTTGCTGGGGCTGACCGGGCCGCCATGAAACGGCGTGATTACCGAGCCGCGATAATAGTTGTAGGTAGCGACATTGAAGACCACCGCCGCCGCAAATACCGCCAGCGCGACTTTCTGGAAAGTGCCGCTGTGCACCGGAAGCGGCAAGGCTCCGGACATCCAGCGGAACCAGCTCCGTGCGGCGAGCGTCGGCTTGCGCGCCAGCAGCACGTTGTCGAGCGAGAATGCGCCGCTGCCGCCAAGCATCAGCGTGGCACCGATCGCCAGATTGCAGGCCGCCATTGTCCATTCATCTATGCAGGTCGCACCCTGCCACCCGAACATCAACATCAGCACGACCGAGAGGCCGATCGAGGTTAGCGCCGCGACCCGCGTAAGAAACCCCGTCATCAGGAACAGTCCCGCGACCAACTCCGCTGCGCTGAACAGGATCAGCGAGGCATAGAGAAGATAGAAATGATGCAGTAGAAAGGCGATGACATGGTCCGTTCCGAGCAACGCGCCCGGCATCGCCGATTGGAATTTGTTGGCCATCCAGCTTGCAGCGTTCGGATCGAGTTTGGCAGGCGCGTAGATGAAGCGGCGCGAACCGCCGCCCCAATAGATGAATCCTTGAATGAAGCGGATAGAAAGCAGAGCGAGCCCAGCAATCCGCAGCGCGTCCGCCCTGCTGCGGTGAACGGCTGGGTTGGAAGCGACCGGCGTGCCGTCGAGCGTAAGCGTTGACATGATGAGTCTCGTGTCAGAGCCCGGTGTTACGTTGCGTAGTGAAAGCCGGCCTGCTGCAATTCGGGCAGCGTACCGGAGGCACCGGGGATCAGGACGGCGCCGTCGACCAGATGGTTGGTCAATTCAGCCGCGAGCGCGGCATGAGGGAGTTTGTCAGGGTTGATGCCGGATTTGATCAGGGCCGCGGCGTGTTCCCAAATTGCATTATGGCAGGACATGAAGACCACGCCGCGCCGCATCAGCGCAGGGATCGAATTATCCGCGCCGGAGAAGGGGCCCGCCGGGTCCTCATAGTTGGCGGGATCGGCCGCCGCCGCGTTCTGCTCGATCATCAGCGTATCGGTCTTGAACTCGTCGCCGGCCAGCCTGGTGAGTTGGTACTTGTCCCACACGGCCTGGTCGTAGAGCGCGAGCTGCGCCGTACCATGCGTCACCGAGACAGCGAGGAAGTCAGGATGCTTGAACGACCATATCTGCGAATTGAGCGCGTTGCGCATCAGGTTCAGCCAGGGGCCTGCGATGTCGGTATTGTCCCAGACCTGCCTTGGCGCAGGCCGATAGGAGAGCACCTCCGTCAATGCTTCCTGATCCCATTGCTCCTGATGGTTCAAGATCATCGGAACGGTCTTGAAATCGCGACGGCGGGGCGCCTGCGCCAGACGCTTCTTCAACGTATCGAGATGCGTCGCACCGGGAGGCGTCAACGCGGACTCGACGGCTGCCGCGGCGGGTTTGAGCCCCGCCGATACAAGACCGATTGCACTCGTGGCCGCGGTCAAAGCCAATGTTCTCAAGACGCCCCTTCTTCCGGCGATTACCTTCACGGCCGCTATCTCCATCTCCTGCTTGTCCTTGTCAGGTAGATAGGTAGCGGGGCCTTTCGAGACCATTAAATCTTTTGAGTGAGACCAACGCGCGAATGTCCACACGAAGTGCTTTCTCAAACAGAGTTTACTGGCGGAATTGCAACTGCCTTCCGATGTAACCTTGCATTATCCAGCGTTACCATCCAACCAGGAGATCAAGATGAAACTAGCATTGATTGGCGCCGCCGCCGTTGCCGCGGCAGCTTTCGCAACTCCCGCTCTGGCGCAGGCCGTTATCGAAGACCCCGGCTATTGCGCGCAGTTCTACCCCAGCGCAAATTGTCAAAATCTGGGACCGGGCAATCCGTACACCGACGGCGGTTATTGGCAGAACGGCAACGCCATGATGCCGGGTTATGCGATGCATTCGGCCGAGCCCGATGAGTACCGTTATCATGGCGGACCGAAATACAACGACTGATCATGCAGCTCTCCGCCTCGCAAGGACGCCTGACCGCGAACGCAGAGGCGGGATTTGATGGTGAGCCGTAAATCGCAGTGGTCGCCCTGATTTTTTGGCGAGGGCACCAGGCGAGGCAGTGACCTCGGCGGTCATCGGTGGTTTGGGTTCCGTCCTGTGAGCCTAATCCTGCCGGTGACGCCGATATTCGGTCGGCGTAAGTCCGGTGAATTTGCGAAATGCCCTCGTAAACGAACTGGTTTCGCGAAATCCAGTCTCGATGCCGATCTCCGTCACCGAGAGCGCCGGCTTCTGCAATAGGGCCCGCGCGTGATCCATCCGGCGGGCCATATGGTAGCGATGTGGAGGCGCGCCGAAGGACTGCTTGAAGGCGCGCGCAAAATGATAGAGGCTGAGGTCGGCGAGTTCAGCGAGCGCGGCCAGTGAAACTTCGTCGGCGAGATGCTCCTCGATGAATTCCACCACGCGCTTCTGCTGCCACACTGGCAAGCCGCCACGAAGCGACCCGGCCGGAGCCGACGTCGTTCGCTCCAATCGGATCAGTTCGTGCATCAGGACGAGACTCAAGGCCTCTGCATACTGGCGGCTGCAAGGGTCGGAATTCCCCACCTCGGCCTTGAGTTTGAGCGCCGTGTCCCAGACGGCTTGATCGAAAAAGAACAGGCGCGGGCTGATCGCGGGGGTGATGCCGGATTCCGGATCAAACAGCGGATCCTGCGAATCGATATAGAAGTATGTGACGCGCGTCAGTACCCGCGGCGTCTGCCACCCGTAGAACCGATGCCCGGCAGGCACGAGGCTGAGCTTGCAGTTGAACTCGCGCAAGGTCGATTTTGGCAACCCCTCGATAAGTGTCTCGCCGTCATCCCGTTCGGCGCGTTCGTAAGCGATCAGCAAATGTCGTCGAGCTTGAAAGCTGTATTCGAAAGTCTCGCGCCGGGTAACCCTTACCGTGTCTGCCTGTATTGCGCCCCAATTCGCCGATTGGCGACGAGCGATATCGGGCGGCGAAATTTCGACGATCGATGGAGAGGCGGAACGAAAACCCGAAAGGCTGATGCCGATGTCATTCATTGCTGCTCACAAAGGAAGCGACGCTGTCCGCCTTTACGAGAATTGCGGTCGAAAGCGAGAGTAAGCGGATGGATGTCCGGCACCATTAAATTCCGGTTCAGAGAACTAAATTCGATTTTACTCGGGGCGGCATGTGCGGGCGACGGGGCGGAGCATGCGCCATGGCGAGTCCCAAGTTGGTTCAGGGATCCAAGCAAGAAGACGTAAAGCGCGGCAAGCCGAGACAAGCGCAAGATCAATTCATCACCAGATCCTTTGGTGTGCCCGTCACAAGATTACGCATCAATCGGTGCGGCTGCGTCGGGTCAGGAGCTCTTATGTGCAAGCACGAACCCCGCCCGCCTCTCGTCTCCGAAAGCACTCGCCCCCCGGTGCTCGGCGACATCGGCTTTGTCGGCCTAGGTCATATGGGAACGGCGATGGCCGCAAACCTCGTGGCCGCCGGACGACGGGTGATCGCATACGTCCGCCGCCCGGATCAGGTCGGCAAGCTAGAGGCGCTCCGTATCAGGCCCACCACGGATATCGGTGACCTGCTCGACTGCGAGGTTGTCATCAGCATGTTGCCGGACGACGATGCCGTGCGCGAGATCGTGTTCGGTCGCGGCGACACCGGTTTCGACGGCCTGGCCGCGGGTCTGATGCCCGGCGCGATTCATCTGTCGATGAGTACGATCAGTACGGCGGCCGCGTCGCTGCTCGCGAGCGAGCACGCGCGGAACGGGCAGCGCTATGTCGCTGCACCGGTGTTCGGGAACCCGGACGCCGCCAAGGCGCGCCAGCTGTACATCGTCGCCGCCGGTGTCCCGGCCGATGTCGAGCGCTGCCAGCCGATCCTCGACAGTCTCGGACAAAGGACCTTCGTGATCGGAACCGACCCGGCAGACGCAAACCTCGTCAAGCTGCTCGGCAACATGATGAGCGCGACGGCCCTGGAGATGCTCGGTGAAGTCGTTGCAGTCGTCCGAAAGCGTGGACTGGATCCGCAACCTTTCATCGACATCATGACGAGCACGATGTTCGGCGGGCGCGCGCACAAGATTTACGGCGACAAGATTGCGAAGCAGACCTACGCGCCCGGGTTTGTCTTGCCGCTCGTGCTCAAGGACGTGCGCCTGGCGCTCGCGGAGGCAGAGCAAGCGGGCGTCCCGATGCCATCGGTGAGCGTGGTCCGGGACCGGTTGATCACGGGAATCGCGCGTGGTTACGGCGGGCTCGACTGGACCGCCCTCGGGCTTATCGCTGCGGAGGAGGCGGGGCTCTATACCGAGCCCTCAATCGCTGGGGAGTGAGACCGGACTTGTCCGCTGCCTGCACGCCTCAGACAGACGCATTGAAAGAAGAGAATCATGGATGATCAAGCAGAACCTCTTAAAGTGAACATGAAGCTTACGGAAATTCCCGGCACCTCGCTCAAGGTGTCGCCCGTCGCTATCGGCACCTGGGCGATCGGCGGATGGATGTGGGGCGGAACCGACGAAGCTGAATCTATCGCGACCATCCGGGCCGCCTTCGAGCACGGCATCAACGTCATCGACACGGCGCCGGCCTATGGCTTTGGCCGTTCCGAGGAGATCGTGGGCAGGGCGATCGCCGAAGGCCGGCTGCGTCCGGACGTGCTGATTGCCACCAAGGCCGGCCTGCAATGGGAAGGTGGAAAAGTATCTCGCAATGCCAGCCGCGCCCGAATCATGCGGGAGGTTGAGGATTCCTTGCGCAGGCTTCGAACCGATTACATCGACATCTATCAGGTTCATTGGCCCGACCCGTTGATTACGATCGAAGAAACCGCGGAAGCCATGAACACGCTGTTCGAGCAGGGGAAAATCCGCGCCATCGGAGTGAGCAATTTTTCGGTCGTTCAGATGGAACGGTTCCGCCGCGTTGCGCCGCTGCATGTGCTGCAGCCGCCGTACAATCTGTTCGAACGCGGCATCGAGACCGACCTATTGCCCTATTGCCAGAACAATAAAATCGCGATGCTGGGATACGGTGCGCTGTGCCGGGGCCTGCTGTCCGGACGAATGCAGACGGATACGGTGTTCGATGGCGACGATCTGAGGCGCACCGACCCGAAGTTTCGCCAACCTCGGTTCGCACAATATGTGACCGCCGTGCGCAAGCTCGATCAGCTTGCCCGGCAACGCTTCGGCAAGCGTGTCATTCATCTGGCGGTTCGCTGGATGCTCGACCAGGGCGTCACGACGGCATTGTGGGGGGCGCGTCATCCCGATCAGCTGCAGCCGGTCGACGAGGTGGTTGGTTGGTCGCTCGATGCCTCTGCCAAGGCCGAGATCGATCGGATTTTGCGCGAAACCATCACCGATCCGGTCGGCCCGGAATTCATGGCCCCGCCATCGCGGAGCGTGACAGCGTGACGCGACAACAGGCTGCCGGTTGGGAGGGCGGTGAGGCCTCTTGATCCGCTTGTCGAAACGCTGGATCGCACGACCGGTCTAAACTAACCGCGAATTTAATAGTCCTCCATTGTCCCGCTGCTACTTTCGAATAGTTGCCCTCGTCCTCCACGACTTCAGGAGTCACGGGCATCTAATTATTGCGGCGGTCCCAAGCCAGGAAAATTGCAATGGATATGACAGCGCTCTTCCTGTCGCGAATTCAATTCGCATCTACCATCACATTTCACATTATCTTTCCGACATTCACGATCGGACTGGCCGCGTGGCTCACCGTCCTTGAAGCGCTGCATCTGAGCACCGGCCGCGCGGCCTACCGTGCGCTGTTCGACTTCTGGCTCAAGATATTCGGCATGGCGTTCGGCCTTGGTGTCGTGTCCGGCATCGTGATGGCATTTCAGTTCGGCATGAACTGGAGCGTCCTGTCCAGGATGTCGGGACCAATTCAAGGGCCACTGCTTTCGTACGAGACATTCACGGCCTTCATGCTGGAGGCGACGTTCTTCGGCGTTCTCATTTTTGGCCGATCTCGCGTTGCCCCGTGGTTCTATCTTTTTTCAACCGGAATGGTCGCGTTGGGAACGACGTTCTCCGCATTCTGGATCATGGTCAACAACAGCTGGATGCAGGTACCTGTCGGCTACGCCCTGGAAAACGGGATTTACGTTCCGACCGACTGGACAGCGATCAACCTCAGCCCCGTAGTATGGGTTCGGTTTCCGCACATGCTGCTTGCGGCATACTTGACGGGCGCGTTCTGCGTGGCCGCGACTGGTGCATGGTATCTGCTGCGCGGGAGATTCATTACCGAAGCCAACATCATGCTCCGGATGGGGCTTTGCCTGGCGGCTGTGCTGATGCCGATCCAGCTCTTTGTCGGCCACCTGGCTGGCGACTATGTTCATGACCACCAGCCCGAAAAATTTGCTGCTATCGAGGGCCGCTGGCATGACGAACAGCCAGCCAGCGAGGTCGTGGTTGCAATTCCCGACGAAGCGTCGGCGAGCAACAAATATGCGATCTCGATACCCGTGCTTGGCAGCGTGATCGGAAGCATGAGTCTCGATTCCAAGGAGGTTGGGCTCACCAGCTTTCCCCGAGAGAACTGGCCGCCGGTGCTGATTCCGTTTTTCACCTTCCGCATCATGGTCGGATGCGGATTGATCATGCTGACGCTCGCCTTCATCGGCTCATACCTCAGTCTCACGCGACGGATTGGTCGAAATCGTCTGTTCCTGTGGGCGACATTTCTCAGCTTCCCGTTGCCCTTCATCGCGACGTGGACCGGCTGGTTCACCGCGGAGGTCGGTCGGCAACCGTGGGCGATCTACGGGTTGCTCCGAACCGCTGACGCGATGACCCCGTTCCTGACCGCGCGAACTGCTGCGATCTCGCTCGTGATCTTTGCCCTTGTCTACACCTTCATTTTTTCGTTCGGCATCTTCTACATCTATCGGCTGATGCGAACCGGCCTGGTGCCGCCAATGGTGACGCCGGCATTTGCTGCGGTGCCCAACCGGCCGCTTTCGCTTGCCGGCGAGGGTGAACGCGTGCTTGCGGAAGCTGGAGAATAGTCATGGTCACATTTTGGGTATCGCTGCTCGCCATTAGCATCCTGCTGTATGTCTTGCTCGATGGCTTCGATCTTGGCATCGGCATCCTGTTCGGGCTGACTCGGGATCAAGCGCGACGGCACGCCATGTGGGGGGCGGTCGCGCCCATCTGGGACGGTAACGAAACATGGCTGGTGGTAACCGCGGTCATCCTGTGGGGGGCATTTCCGGCCGTATATGCCTTGCTGCTGTCAGCGTTCTACCTTCCGCTCGTCCTCATGTTGTGCGGTCTGATCCTGCGCGGTGTGGCATTCGAGTTTCGCTATAAGGCTGAGCGGATACGCTGGATCTGGGACTTCGGCTTTTTCGCCGGCTCGCTGGTGGCGACCTTTATTCAGGGCATGACCGTTGGCGCGCTGGTAGAGGGTTTGCCGGTTACAAACGGTCAATACAGCGGTGGCGAATTTGGCTGGTTCAGCCCATTCGCCGTACTTTGCGGTATCGGGCTGTGTTTCGGCTACACGCTTCTTGGAGCCTGTTGGCTGATCAAAAAGTGCGAGGGGGACGTCAAGGCCGCCGCCTATCGCCAGGTCCCTTATTTGGCGATCGGACTGCTCGTCTTCCTCGTTGCCGTTTTCTCTTTTGCCCTGGCTGAAAATCTCCAGATCATGCACAGGTGGGTCGAGCGTCCCTATCTCTTCATCTTTCCGGCCATTGCAGCCCTGGCGGCGATCGTGCTTGCCGTCAGCGTTGAGCGCCATCGGGACGGATTGCCGTTTTACATGGTCGCGCTGATCTTTCTGTCGGCCTTCGGGACCTTGGCCATTTCGTTCTGGCCATACATGATTCCCTACGTGATGACAGTCGAAGAGGCCGCGGCACCCCATTCCAGTCTCGCATTCATGTTCTGGGGCGAGGGGCTCTTCGTTTACCCGCTGATGTTGATCTATACGGTTGTCAGCTATCGGGTGTTCAGGGGCAAGGTACGCGAGACACCGGTGCACTGAGGCCTCGCCGGCGGTCCGGCTAAAATCGAATTTAGGTTCCTGAATTCCAATTTAATGGGCGAAGCCGCCTTTCGCGGTCACAGTACTACAGAGCGCGCCTGTCCAATTCGCCTGCGTCGCAACCATTCGCCTGTAAACAACGTTTTTCGGCTTCCGAAAGCGGAGTCCTCATGACCGATCGCTTCGGGATACTTTCCTGTCGCACTCCCTCGCTCGCGGTGGCGCTCTCGCTTGCCGCAAACCTGGTCTGGATCCCCCAAGCGCTGATACTCGCCGATATCGTTGCGGCAGTCGCCATCGGCGCCGATGCCGAACTGACCAGACTATCGCCGATCATGCTCGCATCGTTGTTCGCGCTGTTGCTGGTGGCGCGATCGGTCGCCGAGGCTGGAGCGTTTGCGCTAAGCGCCCGCACTTCAGCGGCGGCAAAACTGGATCTCCGGCGCAAGCTCCTTCAAGCTTTTCTGCCGTGGTCGCCTTTCGATGCCACCCGGCCGCCGGCCGGCGAAATCGCGGCGCTGGTTGTCGATCAGGTAGAAACAATTGACCCGTTTCTCGTCAGATATCAAATCGCCCGGCTCCGGATGGCGGTGGTGCCGGCCGCAATTCTCGTCGCGATTCTGCCGATCAGCTGGGCAGTGGCGTTGATCCTGGCAGTTACCGGGCCCCTGATCCCGGTTTTCATGGCATTGATCGGGGCAACGGCGCGGGAGCGCAGCCGTCGCCAACTCGACGAAGCGGGCAATTTGACCGGGCTACTGCTCGATCGCCTGCGCGGGCTAACGACCATCCGTCTACTGGGCGCGGAAGAGCGTGTCGCCGCTGCGATCGAGGCGTCCGGTGAGCGGGTCAGACGCTCCGCCATGGACGTGCTTTCCATCGCGTTCTTGTCGTCCGCGGCGCTCGAGTTCTTTGCGACCGTCGGCGTCGCGATGGTCGCGCTCTATGTCGGCTTCCATCTGTTGGGATGGATTACTTTCGGCGCGACCCTGACCGCTTTCGGACTATCCGGAGGTCTGTTCATGCTGTTGCTTGCGCCGGAATTCTTCCAGCCCTTGCGGGATTTCGCGGCCGGCTATCACGACCGCGCCGCTGTGTCAGGCCTTGCAGAGCGAGCCGATGAAATCTTCAACGTTCGGCGACCGGGCATTGTTGGTCGGCCTGATGCCGCCGTATATCACCATCTTGATCGTCCTTCAGCATCCTCCGTGGAGGTCCGACGGCTGACGGTAAGGCTTGCGGGGTGCGAGCGTCCATTGCTGAAGCGTGCAAGCCTTGCGGTCGCCGCTGGCGAGCACGTCGCGATCATGGGAGCGAGCGGCGCCGGGAAGAGCGCCTTGCTTCACGCTATAGCTGGTCTGATCGAGGGATCCAATGGCCGGGTTGCGATCGACGGCATACTCCTGACAAGCGCTACGGCGGATACCTTGCGTCGTCGTATGGCCTGGATCGGACAAGAGCCGTATGTGCGGCAGGCATCGCTTGGCCGAAATCTTCAGCTGGGGGACCAGCCGATCGACCGCGAGCGCGCCGCTGCTGCGCTCGAGACGGCGCGCCTGGCGGAACGGGTCGGGCGAATGCAGCGTCAAATGCTGACGCCGATCGGCGAGACTGGTGCCGGTCTCTCAGGCGGGGAGCTTCGCCGTCTCGCCATCGCGCGCGCCGTGTTGGCCGATGCACCGCTGATCCTCGCGGACGAGCCGACGGCGGATCTCGACGGCGTGACCGCGGATGAAGTTCGTTCAGCACTTCTGGACGCCGCGCGCGGGAAGACGCTGATTGTTGCGACACACGACGGAAATCTGGCTGGCCGGATGGACCGGATCGTTACCCTGTGCTTCGGCAGCGTCGTGGAAATCGCGTCGTGACCGGGCCGGCCGCATTGCTGGGGGTGCTTTGGTCGTCGATCCGCTCCGCGCCATGGCGCTTCGCAACTGGCGTGGCACTGGCCGTACTGACACTCGCGGCTGGGGCAGGGTTGCTCGCCGTTTCCGGCTACCTGATCGCGGGCTCAGCGATCGCTGGCACAGGCCTGATGGCTTTTGACGTGGTTATTCCCAGCGCCGCGATCCGCTTGTTTGCCGTTGTGCGTACCGTTGCCCGTTACGCCGAACGGCTTGCGAGCCACGACGCCACCTTCCGCTTCATTGCGGGATTGCGCGTGAACGTTTTCCGGTCCATCGCAGACGGGCGCGGTCAGCTGGCCAGGCCGCGCGCCGGCGTACTTTTCGCGCGACTCTCGAGCGACCTCGACGCGTTGGATGGTCTCAACATCCGCTTCGCAACTCCGCTCTTCGCCGCGGCGCTCATCCTCGCGGGCTTTGCTGTTATCCTGTGGGGCATCAGTCCGCTTCTGGCGGCAGCGACGATCACGCCGGTTCTGGTCGGCGGCGTCCTGGCGCCTTGCCTGGTCGGAATTTTCGCGAGCCGGGGCGCACGTCGGCGAATGCTGGCCCTCGATGCCGCCAGGACGCGTCTTGTCGACCTGGACGGCGGACGCACCGAGCTCTGTATTGCGGGAGCGTTTGCTGCTCAGGCAGCGGGCGTTGCTGCAGCGTGCCAACTCGCGGCCGAGACTGAATTTCGTCTCATTCAGCTCGACGCCTGCCTGCGCTTGGCGGGATCGCTGGGAGGTCAGGGCGCCATCCTCGGCGCGCTGCTCAGCGGGTCGGCTTTGGTAGGCTCGCACAGCGTAACCCCGCTGATGTTTGCGGCCATTGTCGTGTTCTCCTTCTCACTCGGCGAAGCGGTGGCTCCTCTCCGGTTGGTGGCGTTGGATGTCGGGCGTTGGACGCTTGCCGCGCGCCGGGTGCGGGCATTGGTGCGCCACCACGATGCGACGATGGACACACCGGCCAAATATGAACTCGCGAATTCGCCCGGCTGCCTCGAACTCGACGATGTCACCTTCACCTTCCCAGGAGAGAATGAGCCCGTCGTCAATAACATTTCGCTTGGCGTAGCACCGGGCGAGACAGTCGCACTGGTTGGACCGAGCGGGGGTGGCAAGTCGACCATTCTGGCCCTCGCGGCCGGCCTGCTCACGCCGGATCGCGGGACTGTCACGCTCGCTGGCAAGCGTCTCACCCGGCCGAGGCTGGCGGCGCATGGCGCGCGGATCGGCTATCTCCTGCAGCGAACCGAGTTGTTCCGTGGTTCGATCGCCGACAATCTGCTGATGGGCCGGCCGGACGCAAGCGATAATGATCTGCAGATCGCTGCGGCGGCGGTAGGTCTTGATGGGGCGATCGCCAATCTGCCGAAGCGACTACACCATCAGCTTGGAGATGGCGGAACAGGCCTGTCGGGTGGCGAGCGGCGGCGATTGGGCATTGCTCGTCTGCTTGTCGCATCGCCCGATGTCTACGTTTTCGACGAAGCAACGGAAGGGCTTGATGCCGCGACCGCCGCCCTCGTGATCGAGAATATCAGGCTCGAAACGCGCGGACGAGCAATCCTGCTTGCCACCCATCATCGGGACGAAGCGGAGAGCGCCGACAGGCTATTGTGGATAGAGAGCGGCAGACTGAGCCAAATCGCTCGCCGGGGTGAAGCCGCTTTCGATACGATCCTCGACCAGCTTAACCCGCGCAATTGTCGGCGTCTGAGCCCTGTTCGAGGAGGGAGCATTGAACTGCAGTCTGCTTAACTTCCTCGACCGGGCGAGGCCTCTCCAAATTGAACGACGCACCCACCCGCGGAGTGCGCAGGGTGGGACAGTCGCTGCGGCAGTGGCTGTCCGCGCAAGCTGATGCTGTTCAATTCAGCCATCTGGGTTATTTCGGCTGCTGCAATGTTGGGCGTGATCGCCCGGCCATGGAACGTGCCGGAATTCGTCTGGGCGATCGCCGGTGCCGCGATGTTGGTGATATTCAATTTACTGCCGTGGCAGGAGGCGGCCGCGGCCGCCGGCAGGGGCACTGACGTCTACCTCTTTCTGATCGGCATGATGCTGCTGTCCGAAGTCGCCCGGAAGGAGGGGCTGTTCGACTGGCTCGCGGTCCAGGCGGTCAGGCTTGCGCGCGGCTCGGCCAAGCGACTGTTCCTGATCATTTACGTCGTCGGCGCCCTGGTGACGGCGTTCCTGTCGAATGACGCCACCGCCGTGGTGATGACGCCGGCGGTCTATGCAGCGACCCGGGCCGCGCAGGTCGAGCCACTGCCTTATCTTTTGATCTGCGCTTTCATCGCCAACGCCGCGAGCTTCCTACTCCCGATCGCCAATCCCGCCAACCTCGTCGTGTTCGGCGAGCAGATGCCGGCCCTTTCCGGGTGGCTGCGTCATTTTGCGGGGCCGTCACTCGTTGCGATCCTCGCAACATACGTCGTATTGCGGCTGACACAACGGCGGGCGCTCGATGCGAAAGTCGCCACGATCGACGGCGCACCCGCACTGACGTTGGGCGGCAAGCTTGCAGCGATCGGAATCGCGCTGACGGTCGTGGTGCTGCTGTCGGCATCGGCGCTCGACCGGCCACTGGGG
>Ga0193699_10000255_pt1 | contig 23990 bp, 23 predicted proteins | sample L3c2metaG_FD_160095 | JGI IMG/M metagenome (GOLD analysis project Ga0193699, IMG submission 160095) | Soil microbial communities from a riparian zone of the East river system, Colorado, United States - L3c2 | ecosystem: Environmental > Terrestrial > Soil > Riparian zone | place: USA: East...
GCCGATCCCGCCAGCAGATGGTGCTCGACGTTCGTCAGGGCCTGACGAAGTCGCCGAAGGAGCTCTCGCCAAAATATTTCTACGACGAGCGCGGCTCGGAGCTGTTCGAGGAAATCACGCAGCTTCCCGAGTACTACCTGACGCGTGCGGAGAGATCGCTGTTGGAACAACGGATCTCCGGGATCATCGCAGCGGTACGACCCTGTTCCCTCGTGGAGCTCGGCGCCGGCAGTGCCACCAAGACCCGGCTCATCATCGACGCCATGCGCGCGAGCGGGTGCGCCGAGTGCTACATCCCGATCGATGTGAGCAAGGACTTCCTGGAAGCGACGGGGGTGCAGCTCAAGATCGACTACCCGGACATGAAGATCACGCCGGTGGTGTCGGACATCACCGAGCCATTCATGCTTCCACCGCTATCCAGTCCGACACTCATCGCGTTCCTCGGCAGCACCATTGGCAATTTTCCGCGCGAGCCGGCCATACGCCTTCTCTCCCACGTCGCACTCGGCATGGGTCCGGCCGACCGATTCCTGCTCGGCGCAGATTTGAGAAAGGACCCGACAGTCATCAACCGCGCGTACAACGATTCGAAGGGAGTGACCGCGGAGTTCAATCTCAACATCCTTCATCGCCTCAATCGCGAGCTCGGGGCGGATTTCCCCGTCAGTGACTTCGATCACAAGGCATTCTATAGTAGTGATCAGCACCGGATCGAGATGCACCTGATCGCGCGCAAGCCGCACAAGGTCGTGATACCGGAAATTGGAGAGATTCAGTTCCGTAAAGGCGAGAGCATACGGACTGAGCTCAGTTACAAATACGATCGGCCCACACTCGAGGGCATACTGAAAGCAGCCGGATTGGTGATGGAGATGTGGATGCCGGCCGACGACGGATCGTTTGCTCTGGCTCTTGCACGCGCGGAGCGCTGAGCAAGCCTCGTGAGCCTGTCAGAGGCGGAGCTGTTGGACGATGTCCGGCAGCGATTATTCGCTCCAATTGCATCCGCGCATCCACGCACGATCGGCCTGGAGCTCGAGCTCATCCCGATCCACAAGTCGACTCGCGCCCGGGCGCTCGCAACGGCTGACAAGGGCGCCTCGACGGCCGAGGTGTTGTCACGACTTGGACGCAGTGATAGGTGGCGGGAAGAGTCGAGCGGCGGCGATCCTCCGTCCTGGAACACGCAGCATGGAGCGCGCATTTCGTTCGAGCCTGGCGGTCAGATAGAAATCAGCACCGCCCCGCAGCCGACCGCGTCGGGGGTCATCGACGCTACGCAGAGCTTGGTGACAATGATTCGGGCCGCGATGTCGGACGTGGGAATCGATTTGCTCGCGCGCGGAGTCGACCCGTACAACGACATCGATACTGTCCCGCTCCAACTCCACCGCGAGCGTTATACCGGCATGACCAGGTACTTCGACTCGATCGGACCGTCGGGTGTGCGGATGATGCGGCAGACCGCGGCTCTGCAGATAAATCTTGAGCGCGGGGAAGACCCCAGGCCCAGGTGGCGGCTGCTCAACAGTCTCGCGCCGATCGTAGTGGCACTGTTCGCGAACTCGCGCCATTATGCAGGCAAGCGAACGGAATGGGCGAACTACCGCGCTCAGCTTTGGAGAACCCTCGATCCGTCTCGTACGGGAATCGTTTATGACGAACCGGAACAGGCGGAGCGATATCTACGGTTTGCGCTCGATGCAAACGCCATGCGGAGTGGTGCCGGCGGCGCGGGCTATCGCGCCTTTCGCGAGTGGATGACCGAGCCAACTGTGAATCGGGAGGAATGGCTATTCCATCTCTCCACGCTCTTTCCAGAAGTGCGTCCCAAGGAGTTTTTCGAACTGAGATCGGCTGACACGATCGAGCTGGACTCCCTTGCTGCGCCGGTAGTTTTTGTCACGGGCCTCGTTTACGACGACGAAAGTGCCCAACGCGCGATCGAGCTGCTCGGCGTGCCCAGCGAGAAGTTGCTGGAGCGCGCGGGGCGGTTGGGTCTGGCCGATCCTGAGATCCGTCGGATAGCTTCACGCCTGGTAGTGATTGCGCTCGAAGGAGGCCGGCGATTGGGCGGCGACTACCTGCGGCGAGCGCACCTGGAGTCGGCATACAAGTACTTTGCGGGCGCGCTCGCAGGCAACGACATTTGAGCCGATGAATGTGCGCTGTAGAGATCTCCTGATACTTGTCGTCGGCGCCGTGCGTATCGCGCCGTGCGTTCAGGCGCAGACACCAGCGCAGCCGAAGACAATTCTTGCCATCGGCGCGCACGCCGGCGACATGGAGCTCACCGCGGGCGCCGTCCTGATCAAGCAGCACAAGCTCGGCGATCGTGTCGTGATACTGCAAATGACACTCGGCGAAGGCGGCAATCCGCGGCTATCGCCCGCTGTGTACGGAGCGCAGAAGCGCCGCGAAGCGCTCGCCGCTGATTCGGTGATCGGCGCTGAAACGATCTTTGCGCCATATCGAGACGGCGAGATCCCGAACGACGACGCCGCGCGCAAATACGTCGCCGACATCATCCGGACCGTGAAGCCCGCCTACATCATCACGCATTGGTCCCATAGCATCCACAAGGATCACGCAAACACGAGCTTGATCGTGCAGGATGCGGTGCTGCTCGCATCTCTCGAGGGAGTCGTAACCCAGCATCCTGCGCATCGCGGAGTCCGCGGAGTTTACTACGCCGACAACTGGGAAGACGCAGAGTCGTTCTCGCCATACGTCTATGTCGGAGTTGCTGACGAGATGGCGCAGTGGAAGGAGGCCGTGACGAAATACGAATTCGTAGGAGGCCGGATCTCTTCGTTCAGGTACCTCGACTACTACGAAGGTCTATGGACAATGCGCGGCGCGATATCGGGCAAGGGCAGAGCGGTCGCGTTCGACATCGATGCGTTTGGCAAGCGCCGAGTCTTGGATTCACTGCCGTGAGACCATTTGGCTTTCTAGCCGCAATCGTTGTCGCCGGGCAGGTGGGTGCGCAAGTACCATCGCCAACGGTAAGAGTGAGTTTCGGCGTCGACACTACGATCACCGACGTCGGAGACATCGTTCGACTCATGCGCGCCTATCTCGCCAAGCCCGATTCGTCAGCGCGAAGTCGCGGGCTCTGGAGCACGGCGACGGATTTCGACCGCCGCATTGGAGATCTCACAACAGAGGCATATCAGGGTTTCCCGGCCACAATCGTAAGCATCGCCTCGGACGGGCCCGGCGACAGTCTCTACGTCGTCAGGGTACTGTATGCGAGTGCGGATAGCACACGCCAGATCATCTCGCCTCTAGCTCTGCAGCGTCTTTTTGCGGTTCGCGAACTGGGGGCGCCATTCAATTTCAGATTGAGTGGAGCACTTCCGCGGTTGACGCACGAATGGGAGCAACGCACAAGCGGACACGTAACGTTCTGGTACGCGCCCGGTCAGAAACCCAATCCAGCGAAGATTTCCCACGCGTCAGCTTTCGTCGACTCTGTGGCGACTCTTTTTCAGGTGCCGCCGCCGAAGCACCTCGACATGTACCTTGGGAGATCGCGGGAAGAAGTAGAGCGTGCGCGCGGCATTGACTTCTTTCCTGCCGCATCTGCCGACCGAGGTCTGGGCGGAGGAGCAATGTCGTCCGGAATAGTGTTCGTCGGGAATCCAGCACTCGGCGAAACCTACCTGCACGAGCTGGCTCACGCGGTTCTTTCTCCGACGGTTCCCACCAACAATGGCCTCTTTAACGAGGGTGCAGCGACATGGCTCGGTGGGTCTCGTGGTCGTATACCCCAGGAAGTGTATGTGCGTCTCCGTCAGATCCAGATCGCACGTCCCGCGCTCACGTTCGAACAAGTTCTCAGCCAAGACATTCCTGACGCGGCAGCCGAAGAGATGACAGACGCTTACTACGCGACGGGAGCGCTTGTTGTCGACGCAGTATACCGCCGTGCAGGCCTCAGTGGACTGCGTGCGCTTGCTCAATTGAACAATGATCCCAGGGCGCTATTGGCCGCCTTACCCACACAACTGGGAATCAGTACCTCTGACCGAACCGCACTCGATCGTTGGTGGCGTGCCCAGGCAACACGAATGTCAGAGACCCGCTAGCAGTATCAATTTATTCGATTCAGATGCTGCCCTTTCCGATTCTCGTGCTATTGCAGGTCGCCGCTACTTCCGCGACTGCCGCGATCCGTATCAATCAGCTCGGTTACCTTCCCGATGCGCCGAAGGTTGCTGTTTTCTGCTCACTCACGCCCGCCGAGCCTGGCGATTTCGTCGTTACGGACGCCGCGAGAAGAACGGTGCTCCAGCGGCAAGCTACGCTCGCGAAACCGTTTGGCCCTTGCGTCGCTAACTATCGCCTTGATTTCTCGTCGGTGAAGAAACCCGGCGACTATCGCATCACCGCCGGGGGGATCGTTTCGCCAGTCATTCGCGTTCGAACGAACGCCTACGCCGGCGCGGCAGATACGCTCCTCTACTACATGCGAGAGCAGCGATCAGGCTTCAATCCCCTCTTCAAGAGAGTGCTGCACATCCGCGATGGTATCGTAGTCGACGATTCCACGCGCGCCGGCAAATTCGTCCCGGTAACGGGCGGCTGGGCGGATGCATCGGACTATCTGCAGTACGTCATGACTTCGGCGAACGCGACGTTCGTGATGCTGATGGCGTATCGAGATCACCCCGCCTCCTTCGCAGATCAGTTCGATTCACGCGGACTCCCCGAGAAGAATGGTACCGCCGATGTGCTCGACGAAGCCCGGCACGGCCTCGCGTGGCTCGTGCGCATGTTTCCGTCTGACTCCGAGATGTACAACCAGCTCGGCGACGATCGCGATCACACCTACTGGGATATTCCCCCCAACGATTCTGCCGACTATGGCTGGGGCAAGGGAAAGGAACGACCGGTATATCCGTGCACCGGAAAACCGCAGGGACTTTTCAAGTACAAGAACAGATCGGACGGCCTGGCGTCGACCGCAGGCAAATACACTTCCACGTTCGCTCTCGCGGCATCGATCTACAGAAAACGGGATCCCGCTTTTGCCGGAAAGCTGCAACAGAAAGCACTTGCCGCGTACGCAATCGGCAAGCGATTCCCCGGGGTTTGTCAGGGCGCCCCTGGCCGCGCGCCGTACTACTACGAGGAAGACAACTGGGTCGACGACATGGAGCTCGCAGCAGCGGAACTCTACGCGCTGACCAGGGATCGGAAATATCTCCGTGATGCGCTCGAGTACGCGGCGCGTGAGCCTGTCACCCCGTGGATGGGTGCCGACACCGCCAAACATTATCAGTGGTTTCCGTGGCACAACAACGGACACCACGAGATCTGGCGCAACGCGAATTCTGCCGACAGGAAGATCGTCGCCGAGTACTACAGGAGAGGCCTCGCCGCGGTCGTCAATCGCGCCGACAATGGATTCAGGATTGGGATTCCGTTCATTTGGTGCTCGAACAACCTGATGGCCTCGTTCGCGACTCAGGCGTACCTATACCGGCGCATGACTGGCGACAACCAGTTTCGCGAGTACGAGCAGGCGGCGTTTGACTGGCTCTTCGGCGCCAATCCGTGGGGAGTCTCGATGGTGATCGGCCTTCCGCACGACGGCGTCTTCGCGCGTGATCCGCACTCCGTCGTCGCGAAGGACATGCACGTCGAGCTGACCGGAGCCCTCCTCGACGGGCCCGTCTACTCCTCGATCTACAAGAATCTCCTCGGCATCAGCCTCCACGACCCCGACGAGTACGCGCCTTTCAACACCGGCTTTATCGTTTACCACGATGATGTCGGCGACTATTCGACCAACGAGCCCATCATGGATGGGACTGCGAATCTGAGTTATCTGCTGGCCGCGATGGCTGACCATCGTTCGCAGACTCCTCGGTAGCGGAAGCGCGGTCCAGAAATGCCCGAGCTCCCAGACATTACGGTCTACATCGAGGCGCTCGCCTCCCGCGTCGTCGGTCAGCCGCTCGAGCGCGTGCGAATTGCCAAGCCTTTTCTTCTCCGCTCGGTCGATCCCCCGATTAGCGCAGCCGAGGGAAAGCGGGTGACAGGACTGAGAAGGATGGGTAAACGCATCGTCCTTGAGCTGGAAGACGATCTTTTCCTGGTAGTCCATCTGATGATCGCCGGTCGTCTGCGCTGGGTCCCCGCGGGCGGCAAGGTGCCGGGTAAGATCGGTCTCGCCGCGTTCGATTTCCCGAACGGCACGTTGATTCTGACCGAAGCGGGCTCCAAGCGCCGCGCGTCGCTCTGGCTCGTGCGTGGTGAGCAAGCGCTCGAACAGTTCGCGCGCGGCGGGCTCGAAGTGCTCGACGCGAGTGTCGCCGAGTTCAAAGAGCGACTAATGCAGGAGAATCACACCCTCAAGAGATCTCTGACGGACCCGCGACTGTTCAGCGGAATCGGCAACGCCTACTCCGACGAGATTCTTCATCGCGCGAAGCTGTCGCCGATCAAACACACCCGCCGCCTCAGCGAGGAAGAGATCGCGCGATTGTTCGACGCTACCAAGGCGACGCTCATCGAATGGACGGAACGCCTGCGCAAGGAATCAAAAGGCGATTTCCCCGCCAAGGTAACTGCGTTCCGCGAAGACATGGCCGTGCACGGGAAGTTCGGCAAGCCGTGTCCCGTGTGCGGTACGCCCGTGCAGCGCATCCGATACGCGGACAACGAAACGAACTACTGTCCTCGCTGTCAGACCGACGGCAAGCTCCTGGCCGATCGCGCGCTGTCTCGCTTGCTGAAACAGGATTGGCCGCGCTCGATCGACGAGCTCACCTGGAGTTGATCTCGCTTCCCGCGCACTTACAAAACTGTACAGGGAGGTGAGGGTGTCCTCGTAGGTAGCGTGCTCGCGTAGCGAGAGACTCGCGCGCGCCGTTGTAGTTTGCGCGCGAGGCTCGATGCGTGTAAGCGAGCTAGCTGCCGAAGAGGACACCCTCGCCGACCGAGAGCCGCGATGCAAGTCGAAGCGCGCAAGCTAGAGACTAGATGGTGCCAGCGTTGATCCATTTCACTACACGCGGCGGCTCGTAGGCCTCGAACCGCGACAGTAAGGCGGCAGGGTCGCTCTCGACCACGACCATGTTCCTGTGTACTTCGCGCACGAACTTCTCCTCCACGGCGCGATCGAGAAACTGAAGCAGCGGATCGAAATAGCCGGCGACGTTCAACAATCCGCACGGCTTGTCGTGCATGCCGAGCTGGCCCCACGTCCAGATCTCGAAGAACTCCTCCAACGTTCCAATCCCACCGGGGAGGGCGATAAACCCATCTGAGAGCTCCGCCATCATCGCTTTACGCTCGTGCATCGATTCTACAATGCGAAGGTCCGCGAGGGCCGTATTTGCCACCTCCCGTTCGACCAACATGCGCGGGATTACACCGATGATGTCACCGCGCTCCTCGGATATCGCGTCGGCGAGCGCCGCCATCAAGCCGACATTCGACCCGCCGTAGACGATTCCGATTCCGCGATTGGCGAGCAGTTTCCCGAACGATCGCGCGGCCGCGATGTATTCTGGCCGAGCGCCCGGGTTTGATCCGCAGAAAATCGCGAGACGCCGAATCTCGCTCACGCGCGAGGCTTCATTGCTGCCATCATGCTCATGCCGAAGCCGGCGAGTGATTGCCCGCCATCACAAACGACCACCGCACCGGTGATGAACTGAGCCGCGTCGCTCGACAGGAACAGCGCGAGATCGGCGATCTCGTCTTTCGTCGCGAACCGTTTGAGCGGGATGTTGCGCGTCAATTGCTTCTTAATCTCCGCCGTAGGGGCGAGCCGGTTCATTCCTTCCGTATCGTCGACCGCTCCCGGCGCGATCGAGTTGACGCGCACTCCTTCAACTCCCCACTCGATCGCCAGGCACTTGGTGAGCATGTCGACTCCCGCCTTTGCCGCGCAGACATGTGCCTGCAATGGCATCGGAATGAACGCCTGCGTCGCTGAGATGTTGATGATCGATGCACCAGGCCGCTTCAGATGCTCGAAGACTGCGCGACAAGTGTTGAAAGTTCCGAGCAGGTCGATGTCGACAACGGCTTTGAATCCGTTTGCCGACATCCCAAGCGCGGGAGCGGGGAAATTTCCTGCCGCACCGCACACGACGAGATCTATTTCACCATAGGCGTCACGCGCCGATTTGATCGCGCCCGAGAGAGCGTCGTAGTCGCGCACGTCAGCCGGATGGCCCGACGCAGTGCCCCCTGCTTTTCGTATCTCGTCCGCCGCTGACTCGAGTTTCTCCTTCGTCCGCCCGATGAGGCCCACCGCGGCGCCATGACTCGCAAATCGACGAGCGATCGCGAGGTTGATGCCGCTCCCGCCGCCGGTTACGATCGCATTCTTTCCAGCGAGCAACTTTTGTCCGAACACTTCCGTCATTAGCGCTCCAACGAATGAGGCTTCGCGGCTCGTTCGCCGCGAATCGCAAACCTATCCCTGACACGAAACCCGTGAAAGTGGCACGATGGTGGCGGTCAGCGCTGATCGCTGCTATCTGATTGTCGTTTGGACGTCGACCAACAAGACCGGAGTGTGCCCGATGAATCGATCGCTTGCAATCCTCGCACTGGCAACACAAGCGTCAGGGTGCGCCGTCGCCGCCAACACGGCTGGCTCTTCAGGCGTTGCGACTGAAAGCTCTCTGATGCAGGCCGATCACGATTTCGCGGACGCCACCCACGCGCGGGGAATCGACGGCTGGATGTCCTTTTATACGCGGGACGCAATCCGGATTCAATATCGCGGCAACATGGTCAAGGGATTCGACGCAATCCGGAAGTTCGACACGGCCTACATTTCCGATACAACCAATGTGCTGAACTGGGAGCCAACCGACGCCCACGTTTTTCGCGGAGGCGACATCGGCTCGACGACGGGGAGATACTGGGCCGTGAGTCGTGCTGGTGCCAACGCCGGCAAGGAGACAGGTCGCGGACGCTACGTCACCATGTGGCGTCGCGACGGCGCACGATGGCTCGTGATCATGGATACCGGTTACCCGGAACCACCGACTCCAGCTCGCTAGCTGGAAGAAAAGAAAAAACCCCGCACCCTTTCGGGCACGGGGCTGGCTACTGGTGGCCCACCCGTCCTACAAGCTCGACCAGTAGCACACATTCTCGTGGACTGGAAAGACAACAACGCCGGTCCTCAATTACTTAGACTCACCGTACGGCGAAATGGTTTAAAGGTTTCTTTTTTGGTTTGGGCCGGTCCGGACCGCCCCAAAAGCGCCCGTAGAGCTAGCTTGATCGACGCTTGCGGGTCGTAACCAGCGCCAGGTCGCCTGTCGACGCGAAGAAATGCTCGACGGCTGCCGTAGACAAACCCGCTACTGTGTCTCGATTCAGTGACAGCTTCGTAGATCCGCCCTCCGGTGTTTCCTCGATCAATCCAGCCGCACGCAGCGCCTGCACGTGATGCGTGATCGTGGGCTTCGAAACCCTGAGACTTCGCGCCAGCTCCGCGGATGTCGTAGGCGTCCGCGCTAACATCGAAGCAATCGCGTACCGGGTAGTATCCCCCAGTGCCCTGAAAACCGATTCGGCGTTCACGGCGCTCTGAGTCCGGTGTGCCACTTCGCGAGCCGGCCGGGCTTCCTCCCCGATGCTGTTTGGAGAAGCAGCCTCGCGAGCTACCGGAAAGTACAGGCTGAAACGCTGCGCCCTGGTTTCGTATTTTGCCCACCATCGCCGAGTGTTGAACGCTGAAGGGAGTACGTAGAAGCGGTCAATTGTGTTGAAGGCGACGGCGGATCCCGTTTTCGAACGCAGTTCCTGGGCGTCTTCGACGACCATAATCGGAAGGTTCAACTCGCTGGTAAGGTCCGCGACCGATCCGTTCTCGTGCAAATCCTTCAGGTGAAACACCTCGGCCCGCAATCGCGGCTCGAGCGCCGACCAATCCCGCTTGAAACCGGTTTGCCAGAAGCGCTCCAGCACCAGCGCGAGCTCCTCCCGGAACTTCGCTGGATCGGACAGAAGCCGGGTCATGGCGTTCGCTGCATCTGATGTCGGAGAGTACGGCCGCAGCCCGAAATGCGCGAGCAGCTCCCCGCCCGACAGCTTGTCGCTGGTTAGTACTTGCCTGAGACTTTTCTTGCCGGTCGTGAGCGACTTCACGGTTCCCGCGTCGTGGAAGATCCCCGAGAGAATGTTCCCCTGTAACTCTTCCGCCGGCAGCCCGCGAACCGTCGAGAGCACTTCGTCGAAGGTCATTTCTCCCGGAGTATCCTGGAGAGAATCGGCGAGCAATGGCCAGAACATCGGAACCGGCGCGACCCGCTTGGCTACGCGGTCGAAATCGCGCGGTAGCCTCAACAGCGCTCGTTCCTTCCACGGATCCAGGGAGGTCGGCGCGCTCGTGCTGACCGTGTTCAGCGCATAGAACACCTCGAATCGCGGCGTGACCACGAACTCGATCGGTAGGGAAACGGAGCGAGCCATGTTAGCTAACAAGCTAACATTTTAATTGGACGGCGGGTGCCTCACGGAGAAAATTCCGTTCGTCATGTCGATCCGCACAACACCACTGTTCCATACGTCCCCGCCCAAAACCCCGTCCAGCGACGCCAGGACCTGATAGACCGGTGCCCGGACTACCGCGCTCCTGAACAAAATGGGGAACCCGCGCACGAACAGGCGCACATCGGGCAAAACCGGAGCGCGAAGTGACACCTCGCCCCCGAGCCCGCCCACTCGGCGACTCTCTACCCGCGCGGCCTGGATCTGCAATTTGTCGAGCAGCGTCTCGGTCACGAACGTCTGCTGGGCTCCGGTGTCGAGGCCGAAGTGCAGAGGAATTCCGTCGCCGCTGGTGAATTGTACTATCGGAAGGCCTACCCAGAACATGTTGCGATCGGTTTCCCGTTTCGATGTCGTGGGATTCCGCACTTTGAGCGATGCATCGCCATAATCGACCTCCAAATCGAGCTGCCGGATGATGTCGAAACCGATGATGCCATCGATCTTGACCTTAGGGCTTATCTCGATCGGTTTCGGCTCACGCATCTGCATCAACGATTCGTCAACGATCATTGTCGGCGCGTTCCGGATCACCAGCGTGCCGAGCTGTATCAGCGGCAGCAACGCCGGGTGCGCTTTCACCCGTCCAGTGCTGGTTACGATCTCCAGCGTATCGGGCACCAGCGGGACGATGTTCAGATCACGGGCAACATCGGATGCAAGCATCGTCATGCTCGATCCCGTGTCCAGCCAGAAGTTGAAATCCTTCCCTCCGATCCTGACCGGAACGAGAGGCGTTCCTACCGCTGAAACCGACATCGGCATGACGCTCGACGAATTACGGAACGCGATGGTCTTGGGTGGGACGTCCTTGAACGCCACGGCCCACCATTCAATGCTTGCCTTGTCGGTCCGGTCGGCTTTCGGTTGCGATGGCTCGTTCTTCAACGCCGCCAGCTCGCTCCACTTCTCCTGATACTGTAGCGTCGCCGTATAGATCACTCTCGACCCGGCGCGAATGATTGAATCCGGCGCCGTTGTGCGCAGCTCGGCAAAACCCTGCTCGGCCGTCTCGATATCTCCTGCCATCAGGCTCGTGAGCGCCTGGGCAAATTTCCTCTCCGCATCGGTGCGAGCAACGGCGACAGCTTCCACCGGATAAAGCTCGGCCAACGCCTCCCAATAGCTGATGTGACGTGGCGGCCTGGCCGCGCGCGGCGAATGCACGCAGCCCCCGACGAACACAACCGCCAGGAGGACAGCGTGTGCGCGCCGTTGGACGTTGTGGCGCGCCGAGTGCGTAGCTCTGGATAAGAGAATCATGTGATTGAGCACAAGCTAGGATGCTGCACACCGATATTCCACACGAATTCCCAGGCGACCACATTCACCTCGGTGTAGCGGGGTGGAACATTCGCCGCGAGCACGCGCACAGGGTGCCCGCCGATGGCAGCCGTCTCGAACGCTATGCGACGTTGTTCAACGCGGTCGAGATCAATTCGTGTTTCTACCGCCCGCACCGCTTCGCGATCTATGAGCGGTGGGCTGCATCGGTGCCGGACCACTTTCGCTTCGCGGTCAAGCTTCCCAAGGTGATAACGCACCAGGCCAGGCTTGTCGGAGCGGCTCCCGAGCTCGAGCGCTTCATCGATGAGACTGCGGGACTTGGAGCGAAGCTCGGTCCGATCCTCGTACAGCTGCCACCCAGCTTAGCGTTCGACGCCGTCGCAGCCGCTTCCTTTTTCACCGAGCTGAGAGATCGATTCGATGGCTCCGTCGTGATCGAGCCGAGACACGAGTCGTGGTTTACGGGCGACGTAGAAGCGATGTTGGTTCAGCACCGGGTGGCGCGAGTCGCTGCCGATCCAGCACGCGTACCGGCGGCTTCCGAACCCGGCGGCTACGACCAGATCGTTTATATCAGGCTGCACGGCTCGCCGCGCATCTACTACTCTGCCTATCCCGCCGAATGGCTCGAGGGAGCCTCGCGAATGGTGGAAGACAAAGCGGCGCGAGGGATTTCCACCTGGTGTATCTTTGACAATACCGCCCTCGGTGCGGCTACGACCGATGCACTGGCGGTGAAATCGTATCTGTGGGACAGTCAGCGAGTGGAGAGATGAGCGACAAGATCGAAAAGAGCGACGAGGAATGGCGGAAGCAGCTCACTCCGGAGCAATACCGGATTGCGCGACAAAAGGGCACTGAGCGCGCTTTTACCGGGGAGTACAACGACAGCAAGCAGCCCGGCACCTATCAATGCGTCTGCTGCGGCACTCCGCTATTCGACTCCGACGCAAAATTCGACTCGGGCACCGGCTGGCCAAGCTTCACGAAGCCGGTGGACGATGAAAACGTGCGCACCGAATCGGACAGCTCTCTTTTTATGCGGCGCACCGAAGTTCTGTGCGCCAAGTGCGATGCTCACCTCGGCCACGTCTTCGACGACGGACCGGGACCCACCCACCAGCGCTTTTGCATCAACTCCGCTTCCCTAAAGCGAGAGGATAAATAGCTCAGCGCGAGGGAGCGACCGGCACCATCACAGCGGCGCTCTCGTTCCCGTTTCTGTCGACGGCAGAGACACTCACAGCATCGGCCTCTACTGCTCCGATAGCGCGGGGGAAGCTGTAAAACCGTTGGAGTCCCGGCACAATTTCAGTCGCCCAGTTGTCACCTCCATGAACACGAATCACCCACAGCCAGACGGCTTCGGTTCCCTGCGGCTGGAGCGAAAGCGTATTGGCGCCCGTCGCCGGATCGCGTCCCGTTCGCACGATCGGAGCAGCCGGCGGAACGCTGTCGAGCCAGGGTGATGCGGGTACGAGCGCTTTGGCCGCATACGGACCTGCTGCCATCTTTTCCGGAAGGCCGTCTCGCCCGTACATCAGTGAGCGCATGCTGAAGTAGACATTTCCGGTGGCGCCGGGCTGAGCACGCGTGAGCGCGATCTGATCGAGAAGCTCCTGAGCTGGCCATCCAGTCGACGTTCCGGTGACTTTGTCGACGTAGTTGCCAATCCACATGTGCCGGCCTTTCGCATTCTGCTCGACCCACCAGGGCAGCAGTATCGTATAGCTCAGCGCAGGATGATCGGTCGGCCAATAGAGCTGCGGTGTGAAATAATCCGCCCAGCCATTCAAGACCCACTTTCTCGAGTCGCCGTAAAGCTCCGCGTATGAATCGAACTTCCCTCCCATCTGTGGCGGATATCCCGGACGCCAGGTTCCAAACGGGCTGATTCCGAACTTCACCCACGGCTTGATTGCCTTGATTCCGACGTAGACCTGGTGGATCAGGCTGTCGACGTTCTCACGGCGCCAGTCGTCTTTCCCCAGTGTACCGCCCGCATTGCGATACCGACGATAGCTGCCCGCATCCGGGAAGTCGATCGTGCGGCGCCGCCTGTCCTGTTCCTTGTATGGGTAGAAGTAGTCATCGACGTGAACGCCATCGATGTCATATCGTTTAACGACGTCGAGCATGACCTGAGTCGTGCGCTTCCGCACTTCCGGCTCGCCCGGGTCCATCCATAGATGCGATCCGTATCGTTTGACCAGCTCGGGATTAGTGCGGCTGATGTGGTCCGGCGAAATCGCCGACTTCGCTGATGGATGGCGCGCACGATAGGGATTAAACCACGCGTGCAGCTCCAATCCGCGCTTGTGGGCTTCATTCACCGCGAACTCGAGCGGGTCGTACCAGGGATTCGGAGCTCTCCCCATTTTTCCGGTCAGGTACTCCGACCACGGCTCGTAAGGCGATGCATAAAGCGCATCGGCCGCTGGCCTCACCTGCAAAATCACGGCGTTGAGCCTGAGCGCGACAGCCCGGTCGAGAATCGCAATCAGCTCATCCTGCTGTTCCCGGGTCGAGAGGCCTGGAGCGGAAGGCCAATCGATGTTGTCGACCGACGCCACCCACACTCCCCTGAATTCGCGGCGAATCGGCGGGGGTGGTGTGAGATTCTGTACGGAATTTACGGGAGTCTGTCCACACGCTGTATCGAAGACGGCGAGCACGAAAAATGACAGAAGCAGCAGGCGCGAGATGTTCTTTGGCATAGGACAACAATGTAAATCAGATGCCTGTGAAACGGTCGGAGCAATGAAGAAGTTCCTGCAGATTGCGCTCGGGATTGTCACCAGCGTCGGTGGTTTCCTCGAGATCGGCTCGGTGACCACCGCTGCACAGGGCGGCGCTTCGTTCGGGTACAAGCTCCTCTGGGCGATTCTGCTCGGGACCATCTGCCTGATTTTCCTCGTGGAAATGTCGGGACGGTTCTCGGCGGTCAGCAAGCACACCATTGTCGATGCGACCCGGGAGCGTTTCGGATTCCCGTTCTTTTCCATCGTGCTTCTGGGTATGGTGATCGTTGCATTCCTGGTTCTCGTCGCGGAGCTGGGCGGGATAGGTCTCTCATTGCAACTCCTTACCGGAATCGACTTCAAATGGTGGGCTATTCCGGTCTCGTTCGCAGTCTGGCTCGTGGTGTGGAAGGGCACGTTCGGTATCATCGAGAACGGCGTCTCGCTTCTTGGCCTGGTGACAATTTCCTTTGTCGTGGCTGCTCTGAAGCTGCATCCGGACTGGCACGGCGTAGCACGCGGACTACTGCCAAGCATGGAGGGCGACCAGAAAGCGAAGTACGGTTTCATAGCGGTGAGCATCCTGGGCGCGTCGATATCTCCTTACCTGATGTACTTCTACTCATCGGGCGCCATCGAAGACAAATGGGACGTGACCTACATCCCGATCAATCGCGTGATTGCCATACTGGGTATGAGCTTCGGTGGCGTGCTCTCAATGGCGGTGATGGTCGCCGCCGCTCTCGCGATGGGGCCGAATGGCGTAGACATCACCACGTTCGACCAGGCTGCCCGGATCATGACATCCGCGCTACCCGAGTGGGGAATGTTTCTATTCGCTGTATCGATGTTGGTCGCTTGTCTGGGCGCGGCCCTGGAGATCTCGCTCGCCATCTCATACTTCTTCGCTCAAGGGTTCGGCTGGAATTGGGGCGAGAGCGTCGGTCCATCCAGGGTCGCGCGGTTCAGTCTGACCTACACGATCATTATTCTGCTCGCCGCCATTCCCCTCGCGTTCGGTGTCGACCCAATAAAAGTGACGATGATCTCGATGGCGCTCACGGCGGCGACTTTGCCACTCGCGATTGTCCCCTTCCTGTTTCTGATGAATGATCCGATCTACCTCGGCGATCATCGCAACGGGTGGATCAGCAATTTCGTCGTTGCAATCATCATCCTGATCTCTTTCGTTCTGGCTGTGATCTCCATACCGCTCCAACTCATCGGCGGCTGAAAATGGATCTCGTACGTGACGTCCTGGATAAGCCACTGATAGACCGCGAGGATTGCCAGATGGGTCGCGTGGATGGGCTGGTGATGCAGTTCGGAGAGCACTCGCAGCCTCGCATCACCCACATCGAGATCGGCGGGAAGGCACTGTGGGCACGTCTGCATCCAGTTGTCGCCAAACTGGCGGCGAAGCTCGCCCGGAAGTGGGGGCCGCAGCGAACCACGCCTGTGAGAATTCCGTGGTCGCGTGTCATGACCGCCGGCAGGGAAATCAAGCTGGACGTCGAGGCAAAGGAGACAGGTGCGATCGACTGGGAGATCTGGATCGCGCGCCACGTCATCGAGCGAATCCCCGGCGGCGGCCACGAGGAGGAAGAGTAGAATGGAGATCAACATCGAGCACCTCCTCGGCAGGAAGGTCAGCGACGTCGATGGGAACGACGTCGGCCGCATCGAAGAGTTTCGCGTCGAGCGCGAAGGCGATGCATGCCTGCTGGAGGCCTATCTCATCGGTGCATCGGCTCTCATACAGCGCTTGTCGGCCTGGACCCTGGTGCGGCCTATCAATCGACTCCTGCACGGCCGCAGCTTCTATTCGATCTATCGGGTGCCATGGCAGGACATGGACTTGAGCGATCCGTATCACCCACGTCTTCGTATACCCAAGCGCGACCTCCGGCACGCGAAGTGAAACGGAATCGTTGATCATGGCCATCGCCACTATCAATCCAACTACCGGGAAGAGCGTTCGCACTTTCGAGGCGTACAGCCCCGGTCGAATCGACGAATGCATCGATCGCGCTGTCGCTGCGTTTCGCACGCATCGACGGACATCGTTTTCTGAGCGAGCCGGGCGAATGCGGAAGGCTGCTGGCATTCTCGACAAGGAGTGCCGAGAACTGGGTCAGCTGATGACGCTCGAGATGGGTAAGCCATTCAAGGCGGCCATCGCCGAGGCCGAGAAATGTGCAACGGCGTGCCGATACTACGCGGATAACGCCGAGCGCTTTCTCGCCGATGAACTCGTCCAAATGGAAGGGGGAAAGGCGTGGGTGGCGTTTCAGCCGATCGGTGTCGTGCTCGCGATAATGCCCTGGAATTTTCCGTTCTGGCAGGTGTTCCGCTTCGCCGCCCCCGCGCTCATGGCCGGCAACGTCGGAATTCTCAAGCACGCGTCGAACGTCCCGCAATGCGCGCTGGCGATCGAAGACATCTTTCGCCGCGCTGGGTTCGTCGATGGGGCGTTTCAAACATTGCTGGTTGGCTCCGAGGCGGTGGAGAGAATCATCGCTGACCCGCGAGTAGCAGCTGTCACGCTGACAGGAAGTGAGGGCGCGGGCCGATCGGTCGCGAGCGCAGCCGGAAAGAACCTCAAGAAATCGGTCATCGAGCTCGGAGGCAGCGATCCGTTCGTCGTGATGCCGAGTGCGGACCTCGATGCGGCCGTTTCAACCGCAGTGACAGCCAGGATGATCAACAACGGCCAATCGTGCATCGCGGCCAAGAGATTCATTGTCCACGAGAAGATCTACGATGCTTTCCTCGCCAAGTTCGTCGCGCATGTATCGGCTCTCAGGATTGGAGATCCGATGGACGAGGCAACCGAGCTGGGCCCTGTGGCAACCGCTGCCATTCGGGATGAGCTGGATGCGCAGGTAAAAGCCTCGGTGGCGAAAGGCGCAAAGGTGCTTACCGGAGGAAAGAAGCTGGATCGCGAAGGATGGTTTTACGCGCCGACGGTGCTCGTCGACATCCCGCCAGACGCACCTGCGGCGCGCGACGAGCTTTTCGGACCGGCCGCATCCGTATTCAGAGCGAAGAATCTCGATGACGCGATCAACATCGCCAACGGTACCAGCTTCGGCTTGGGAGCATCGGCCTGGACAAGCAACGACGCAGAACGGAATCGCTTCATCGCGGAAATCGAATCCGGTCTCCTGTTCATCAACGGAATGGTGGTTTCCGATCCGCGCCTTCCATTCGGTGGCGTCAAGAATTCCGGTTATGGCCGTGAGCTTGGGGAGTTCGGCATCCGCGAATTCGTCAACATCAAGAGCGTGCGCGTAATGGCAGTCGAAGGCGCCAAAGAATCCAGAGGCTCCGCGACAGAATGATCAGCCGCCGATCAAAGCTCCATCACTAGTCGGACGTCGGAATCAATTGCAGACTGTGCGGTGCGTCTCGTCAGCCATGAGACGAGAAAGAAAACCAGAAACGACAACACCATCGCGACCGCAGACGCTGTGACGCCGGCGGGGAACCTGAATGCCTTCAGGTAGGCCGCAGTCTCCAACGCGAGCGTCGTAAGCAAGCCGGTGAGGATCGAGGCGATCGCGCCCTCCCGCGTCGCACCCTGCCAATTGAGTCCGACCGCCAGGGCTGGAACCAGAGTCGAGGCAAACAGGCCCCAGCCAAAGATTCCGAGGAATGCGACCATCGTTCCTGAACGCTGCGCTGTAATCGCAGCGGCAACCGCGATCAGGATCGTCGCCAGTCTCCCCCACCGCAGTTCGTCCGTCACCCGGCGGCCAAACGCCACCGGCAAGTCGTGCGTGACGATCGCCGCACCGATGTTGATGAAAGAGTTGGCCGCGCTCATCGTTGCCGCGGCGATGCCGGAGAACACCAGCGCCGCGAGAACTATCGGCGTCACGTTGAGCAGAAGACTCGGCGTCGCCTGATCAGGGCTGCCGAGCGCTGGCAGCCGCCCATTCAGCACGAATGCCTTCACCCCGACACCGACGCTGAAGTACAGGAGCAGCACCAGCACGAGACCGAGCGTCTTCAGCAGCGGGTACCATTTCAGCTGCAGCGGGTCTCGGAGCATGTAGTACTTGTGCACCGCTTGCGGCTGTCCAAGCGATCCCATCGAGAAAACGAAAAAGAAGGAGAGCGCAGCCAACGGTGTGAGCTTGCCCCACGGTCCCAGGAAGGTTGGGTCCTGCGCCAGTATCGTGCGTGAGATCTCTCCCAGCCCGCCGCCAAACCCGAGAACGAACAGGAAGACCAGAACCGACGCGATCGCCATAAGTGTTCCCTGGAACACATCGTTGTAGATGCCGGCCAGGATTCCACCCGATGCGGAGTACGCGAGCGTCACACCCATTCCGATCCAGATTCCCCAGCCGAGTCCAACGCCGAAGATGGAGTTGATGACCACTCCCATCGCGAGCGCGTTCGTTGCCATGTACCCGACGATACCCACCAGCATCGCGATCGCGGCGAGTCCTTGCGCCCCGCGCGAGCGGTAGCGCGCGCCGATTGCGTCAGGAACCGTGATCAGGTTCCTGGCTTCGCCCAGCAGTCTCATTCTCTTCGCCAGTACCCACGCGCCCATGACGTTGGTGACGGCCGCTGGAAGCACTATGTACATCGCGCCGAGTCCGACCGCGTAGATGAACCCGGGCCCGCCGATGAAGGCGAATCCGGAAACGGACACAGACACTGATGCGACCGTCAGCGCAATGAGCCCAATCCCCTTTCCGCCCACGAAGAAATCGCTCGCTGTGTGCGTTCTCCGCGCCGCCCAAACGCTGATTCCGATGACCACCGCGAAATAGAGAACTCCCACGGCAATGACCGCAGGCCTTGCGGCGCTGGGCAACGCGACTTGCAGCAGCAGATTCGAGAGACCGCATCCCGGGATCACGACGGCTGCTCGCCTTCGCTCCGTGTTTTATACTCGCGGCCGAGCTCGCGCACACGCTCCACGTCTTCGGCGTTCAAGGTCTGCGCTTCGAACGTGAGCGCGTACGCCACCGGGAGCACGATGATTGGGAGGAGACCGATACCGTAGATCACGATCGCGGCACGCGCGGGCAGGCCGAGCCAGAGCTTGCTGAGCGGACCCTCAGTTGCAGGAATAGCCAGCGCGGCGCAGAAACCGATCGCCAGTACTGCAACGACGAACGCGAACGGGTATTTCAGAGGACCTATGCCCATCCGGCCCCGGGCGGCGCCGAGGATCATGATCGCACCCAGTGCAATTGGAATCCCGAGCGCGAGAAGCCACGGTGCCCACGGTGGCGTTCCTCCGGGCAGAAACGCCGCGGCATATGCAGTCGCGATGGCAAAGATGCCGGCGATGAGCGCCACAAGAGCAGCGTGTCGGGTGTTATCCACGATGGTTGTCGTGGTCTCTCCGGATTCAGTCATACGCGGTCAAATGAGCGCGAGCAGTGCAAATGTCGCCAACCAGTGCTCACCCATGTAATCGCCCGCAACATGCGGCAGGCTCGCCGCGAGGTGGATCTCGGCAGCATCGATCGCGATCGAGTGGCGGGGATCATTCGCCGGCCAGGTCGAGGCAATCGAGCGCCAGCACCAGGCACGACTCAGGTTCAAGCCGTCGAGGTGCGCGATCTTCCCATCCCTGCGATCACTCACGACCGCCGGCTTGAACAATGCCGCCGGTTGCCGTTGCGTCAACCGCGGAAGAAACCCATCGAGCCAGCGCGAGAAGTCCGTTGCATCGAGCACCCTTCGCATGCACTCGGCCTCCATCAACGCCGGCGAAAGAAAGTCGTCTCCGCCTGGCTCCCACGCCTGGCAATCAAGATCCTCGCCATACCACTCGTGCGCCTTTCGCACCAGCGGCTTTCGAAGAGACTCGTTGTGCGTGACTTCCGCGTACTCGAGCGCCAGGGCAATTGCGAAAGAGCTGTTGAAATGAGTCCCGACCCGGATCGGATATGTCGCTTTGGGTAGAAAGCCGACATAGCGATCGACAAACGCTGCAGTGAGCGGTGCCAGCGCCTGGCTCCACCTGTTCGCGCGCTCGGTCAGATGTCGCTCCAACTCCGCGGCGAGCATCAGGAGCCACGCCCATCCGTACGGCCGCTCGAATGTTGCGCGCATTGGTTGATCGAGATAGTCGATCTCCACCTCCACCTTCGAGGAGGTGAGCTGCGCGTCGAATAGCTTCTCTATCTCGCGCGTCTCTCGGTTGTCGGGGAAAAGACGGAGCACCGTCGCCAGCAGCCAGTATCCGTGCACGCACGAATGCCAGTCGAAGCTTCCGAAGAAAACCGGGTGCAGGTCGCGGGGCTCTTTCAGATCGAGCGGGCCGTTGAGCACGTGATCGAGCTTGTTGGGGTACTCGCGCGTCACGTGCGCCAACGCGAGCTTGGCGAACTGCGAGGCGCTCGCGGCACTCAGATCCGTCTGACTCAACGTCGGAAGACCAGGAAGTTCATCAGCAGTATGTTGGCCGCGAGGAGCATGACAGCGGTCGGAATCTGCACCTTGATGACGGCGTTCTCATCCGGAAGCTCGAGCAGGGCAGTGGGAACGATGTTGAAGTTTGCGGCCATCGGCGTCATCAGCGTTCCACAGAATCCCGACAGCATCCCGATAGCCGCCATGATCGTAGGATCGCCCCCGAATCGGTGCACGATCAAGGGAAGGCCGATTCCCGCCGTCATGACCGGGAATGCAGCGAATGCGTTTCCCATGATCATGGTGAAAATCGCCATTCCGACGGCGTAGGTCGTGACGACAACGAATGGATTGTCGAGCGGAATCCAACGCTCGGCCATACCGGTTACGACGTTCCCGACTCCCGCGATTGCGAACAGAGCGCCAAGCGCCGCCAGCATCTGCGGGAGCACCGCCGCCCAACCGACAGCATCGAGTAACCGCCGCGCTTCCTTGATCGGAGCCAGGAGCGGAGGCTTCAGCATCGCCATGCCGACGCCGAGCGCGATGATGGTGGCGATCGCCAGCGAGATCACGGTTACCTGCTTGAGATCGACGACCGGCAAACCGTTGAAGCTTATCTTCTTGAAAATAAAACTCCCGAAGACGGTTACCAGAGGAATCGTCAGTGCTGGAATGAAGAGCTTGTTGCCCCAGCGTGCTGCACTCGCCTCGCGCTCCGCGCGAGTGGAGCTCTCCTTTTTCCCCTGACCAAGCCCGCGAATGCTGGCGACGAGAACCATTGCGATCACAAGGAATCCGTTCGCGATGTCGGGAAGGTGCGAGCCTGCCAGGAACGTGATGGCGTATATGCCCCAGAACGCCGTGTTGTTGAGGCGGCGCGGATTGGTTGCGTCGCGCGCATTCACGATCGCAACGCCCGCCATCATGAGGCCCGAGAGCCAATAAATGTGCTCGAGGGTTATCACCCTTCGTCCGTCTTGCGGGCAAGCTCAGCGCGAAGCGACCGGTCGAGCAAGAGCAATCTCGTGCAATGGATCACGAAGGCGCAGATTGCGGTGGGGATGGCCCAGATCGCCAGCTGCATCGGCTCGACGCGTATCCCGTTCTGCTCGAGAAATCCCCGAATAAGAAGTATGGAGCCGATCGCGATGAAGATATCTTCGCCGAAAAACAGCGCGATGTTGTCGACAGCGGCAGCGTGCGCGCGGATCTTGTGCCGGGTTCGTTCTGGGAGCTCGCCGTATTGATTTTCTGCTGCGCCTTCCGCCATCGGCGCGATGAGAGGACGCACCATTTGCGCGTGGCCGCCCAGCGAAGTAAGACCCAGTGCGGCGGTAATCTGCCTGATGGTGAAGTAGACGAGTAGTACGCGCGAAGTCGTGGCAGCCCGAAGTCCGGCAACGACTGCGCGCGCCCGTTCCTTGAGTCCAGCGTGCTCGAGCAGCCCAATAACCGGCAAAACGAGCCACACGATGGCGACGTAACGGCTGGTGATGAAAGCCTTTCCAAAAGCGGCTACGACAGCGAGCGGGCTGAGACCACCGGCAATTCCAGTTGCGAGGCCCGCGATTGTGACGACGAGCAGCGGATTTATCCGGAGGACAAATCCGATGACGACGATGACGATGCCGACGAGAGTGAGCATTGATGCCGTAATCGTGGAGAACTGGGTGCTTGCGTCGGGTAAATCAGCCGAATGGCAGTTCTACTGGCAATAGCTTTGATGAGTGTGGCTCAACGCGCTAGCTTCCTGTAATGACAAGCGTCGCCGAGCTCGTTCAGCCCTCACTCGCGGAACTCGAAAGTGCCGCCGCGCTCATCTACAAGTCGATGCCGCCGACTCCGCAGTACCGGTGGCCATTGCTGGACGCGCGGGTGGGAACCGCAGTTTGGGTGAAGCACGAGAACCACACACCCACCGGTGCATTCAAAATCCGCGGCGGTCTCGTCTACTTCGACGAATTGAGCCGCGCTGGGAAGCCCGCCGGAGTGGTAACCGCCACGCGAGGGAATCACGGACAGTCTATCGGCTTCGCTGCCCGGCGCTATGGAATTCCAGCGGTGATCGTCGTTCCGCACGGCAACAGCGTGGAGAAGAATGCCGCCATGAAGGCGCTCGGCGTCGAGCTGATCGAACGGGGCCGGGATTTTCAGGAGGCATCCGAGGTAGCCGCGGAGATCGCGATTGAGCGAGGCTGGCACAGAGTTCCGCCGTTCCATCAGCTGCTAGTCAGCGGCGTCGGTACATACGCGCTCGAGCTCTTTCGCGCTGTTCCGGACATTCACACGGTTTACGTTCCCGTCGGGCAGGGCAGCGGGGTTTGCGGAGTGATTGCTGCCCGGGACGCCCTGGAAATGGATACTCGTGTTGTCGCCGTGGTTTCGACTGGAGCGCCGGCGTTCGCGCTATCCTATCGCGAGAATCGGATCATTTCACACGAGGTGACTACAAGAATCGCCGACGGCATGGCGTGTCGCACTCCAATGCAGGAACCGCTGGACATTGTCCGCCGCGGTGCTGAACGGGTCGTGGAAGTGACGGATGAAGAAGTAGAGTCAGCGATGCGCGCGCTCTTCGCCGACACCCACAACGTTGCGGAAGGCGGAGGGGCAGCCGCCCTCGCCGCATTGCTCCAGGAGCGCAGCGCAATGCGGGGGAGGACGGTAGCCGTCATTGTATCCGGAGGAAACGTCGACTCCGACGTGTTCAGCGGAGTGCTAGCCGCGGGCTGATTGCGTCGTGGCTTGAGTTACTCCTGCTCGTAAGCCTGCTTCAACTTGGCAATGTCGATCTTGTCCATCTGAAGCATCGCCTTCATCACATTTTGTGATTTTCTGGGATTCTTGTCTCCCAGCATTTTTCCGAGCACAGACGGAATGATTTGCCAGGACAGGCCGTATTTGTCCTGGAGCCAGCCGCATCTGTCCTTGTGTCCGCCTGCGGAAAGCTTGTTCCACAGCTCGTCTACTTCCTTCTGCGTCTCGCAGCTGACGAACAATGATATTGCGGGCGTGAACTTGTACTGCGGGCCG
>Ga0193699_10000256_pt1 | contig 23988 bp, 23 predicted proteins | sample L3c2metaG_FD_160095 | JGI IMG/M metagenome (GOLD analysis project Ga0193699, IMG submission 160095) | Soil microbial communities from a riparian zone of the East river system, Colorado, United States - L3c2 | ecosystem: Environmental > Terrestrial > Soil > Riparian zone | place: USA: East...
GCAGACCATTACGCTACGAATGGTCGGCAGAAAAGAAATCATCGGCAGCAGCATGTTGCGCAGGCGCCAGAGCCGGGCGTTGCGGTTTACCGCGGCTTCGTATTCCGGCGTCTCGTCGCGAATGCGGCCGGCCGGGTCCATCACGAAAATGACGTCGATCGCTTCGAGGTTGCGCAATCGTCTTTCGATCTCGGCGTTGGCCAGGTAGCTCGCAAAATCGAAGGTGATGGCGGAGGTCGATAGGTCGTAGAAAAACTGCAGGTTGTTGGAGGGTTGCGTCGCGCCGCCGCGCTTCTTCGAAAGACCTCGCGCGAAAATCAGCGCCTCGCGCGCATATCGGGTCGCGCGGTAGCGCGGCTGCGTGATTTCGTTTTTAGCCAGGATGGAAAAATAGCCGAGGCCATGTTCCCGTAAACGGGATTGAAGCTTTTTGACAATGGCAAGCATGTTCATGCGAATGATGTGGCGCCCGATAGGCGCTGACCTTAGCCTTGTTGCACCGTCTAAGGAAAGCCCGGGCCTTTTGCCGGGAATGTGGCGGAAGGAACATCCGGGACGCCGTTAATTTGGCGCTTATGGCAGGTGTGCTATTGAGCGTTCCATGTTTCCGTAACGGGCTGCCGCGGCGATGAATTTGCGCGGTTGTCAGCGGGCAACCGATTTGCGAATTCATGACAATGCGACTTCGAATTCTAACCGTTGTCTGGGGCCGAGCATTTGCCGAGCGTTTCGTGCAATTCACGCTGCGTTCACTGATGGCGCCCGGCAATCTCCAGGACCTGGCGAAAAGCCATGACGTTGTCTACGAAATTCATGCGCCGGCGGACGAGATAAGCTGGATCAAGAGTCACCCGACGTTTGCCAAAATTTCGGCAAACGTCGTTATCCGCTTCCATAAGGTTTCGCCTTCCGATCTGGATGCCCGGAACGCAATGGACCATTGGAATGTCTGGGCCAAGGCCGTCGCCCGCGCCCGCGCGGATGACGTCTATGTCATTCTGATCGCGCCCGACCACATTTTTGCCCGCGGCACATTTCTGCGCTGGGCCGAGCTTTTCGAACAGGGGTATCTCGCCGTTTTCTGTACAGGTTATCAGGTTGTTTTGGAGACGGTTGTCGAAGATCTTGCGAGGCGCTTTCCCGAGCGCGCGCCGATCGACCTTCCGGTGCCCGAGCTTCGCTCAGTGATATTGCGGCACTTGCATCCGATCATGGTTTCGATGTTTCGCAACAGTCCGCGCTGGATCGCGCATCCGGAATGGCATCTGCGGACCGTGCCGGGCGAGGGGGTAATGCAGCGCGTACTGGCATCGCATGCCTATGCGTTTCATCCCGGCCGCCTCCGCATGACCGACAATTTCTGTCCGGTGGAACAGTTCGACCGGATGGCATTCGAGCCAAGTTGCTTCTTCGGTGTCGAGCCGCTGTTAAAGCAGCTCGGTCTTTATCTTCGGCCTTGGCGGATGGATGACGTGACGCTGAGTTATTACGGCGTGTGGGCCGAGCGATTCATGGCCCAAGTCAATCTGATAGAGAGCAAAATCGGGTATCCCATGCCTATCGATGCCGAGATCGCGGATCGGACGAGACGGACCCTGCAGCTCGGCGGCGACTTTTATGTCGGCCAGATGAAGGCTGCGCGGGCCATCGTTCGAGTTTGGCGCACGCTTCAAGAAGCGGGCCTCTACCGCGCTTCGCGCTGGCTCGCTGCTGCGCACTTGCATGGCCGTCTGCGGCGGCAGCTTCCGATGCGCGGCAAGGTGACAATGTTTGTGCCGGCCGATGAGATTTTGGCGCGATTAGACCCCAACGAAGCAGCGAGGCTGCTGGCCGGTAATTGCTCCGGTCTGATTGCCGTCCTGCGTGCACATGTGGCGCCCGGGCGGCACTCGCTTGCCACGGGGGATCGCATCGCGGAGATATCAGGCGGGACTATTAAGGCCGGCGATGGTCGACAGTATGGGGCGAGCGCGACAGGTCCGATCTCGATCATGAGCGGCCCTGTGCGGATTGATGACGTCGAGATTTACGTCATCGATACGGTATTGACGCCGTTGGCGTTGCAGCCGAACCCCGCCGGGATCTTGGTTTCGGCGCTTAACCGGGTTCGTCACGGCCAACAATGGCTGGCGCGGCATTGGCGCGACGCAATGCTGCGGCTCTTGAGTCGCCATCGTCGCCTTTACCATCTGGTGTTACGCTTGCGCGAGCGGTGGTTCACACGCCGGGAAATTGCCGCGCCAGAATCCGCGACCGTCACCCCTTCCGCATTGGCGCTCTACCGGCGCGCTTTGGCGCTGCGCGGTCTACAGGCGATGCGGGATATCAGCCGCTTCTATTCGAGCGAAGTGCTGAGCGGTGGGAGCCTTGAATATGCGCCACGCGCGTATCTCGGCGAACTCGGCAACGTGAAGGATGAGGACATCAAAGGTTGGCTGATCGAGGCGATCGGTGATGCCCCGGCCTTTGCCGAAGCGTGGCTCGAACTTGGTTATCTGTCTCAGGAGGCCGGCGATAATCCAGCGGCGTTGGAGGCCTTTAATCGTGCTCGTATCTTGCCTGCCACGCTTGCTCGTCCGGCCGGGCAACCTGATGTGCGCGCCATCGCGGCAACTGAAATAGCGAAGTTGCTTGCCCGGCTCGATCGAACTTCGGAGAGCCTGGCTGTTCTCGACGCCACGCCAGATCAGAGATACGCGCCGTGGGCTTTCCATCTGGCGCGCGCGCGGGTGTTGCTGCTCGCCGGGCGTCCGGACGATGCGCTCGTGGCGTTCGAACGCTGCCTGCGGTGGCAGAGCGCCGAGCCGCGCCTGACGGCGCTGCTGCCGCAAAGCGTCGATGAAATTAAACTCGCCGCCGGCCAACTTTAGGCTTCACATGCATCTGGACGTTTTCGTCCACGCACGACAGCAGAATTTTCATGTTGTTTTCATGGGGACACTCGTCGGCCGCGATACGCGATCCCTGATAGGCGCCGAAGTCGTCGATGATGAGAACGCCGCCCTCCACCAGCCGTGGGTAGAGATGACCCCGTACGTGCTTGGCTGATTTATATAAATCGGTGTCGAGGCGCAGCATCGCGATGCTGTCGGGAATTGTCCCGAGGGCGGGCCCTCGATCATGCAGTTCACGAAATGTCAGGTTATCTCCAGGGTAGTCGGTCCGCATGACGGTATTGCGGACGTCATCGATGGGGCAAAAACCCCAGTTCGATCCTTTTTCGTCTTCGAATTTGTTTCGTTCCCAGGACTTCACGCCGCCATCTTCGTCCGGCGTTTGTGTAATGCACGTCAACAGCTTTCGGCATCGGCATGCGCTCGAAGCCATCGAAGAGCTAGATGTGCCGGTCCGAAATGTCGAGCGACTGCAAAGTGCGGATCATGGTGACGATGGAAGTGCCCTTGTAGACACCACATTCAACAAAATCGCCCGGAATCTTGGCCTCGACGATGTAGCGAACGGCCCGCGAGAGCTGGGCGATCCATCCGCCGGTTTGTGCCAGCAGCGGGCTGATTTCGAGCAAGAGGCGCCGCTCGAGGAGATCCAGCTCGTGCAGATAGACCGGTTGCAGACCTTTATAGAAATGGGGATCGACACCCTCGACAAGTCTGTCGAGCCCAGCCCAGTCCGGCGCTTCGACCAGTTCGCGAACCCGGTCCGTCAGCCGCGCCGGATGCCGCAATTTCTGCTGGTAAAGTGCGATCCAGTCGCTCTCGGCAGATCGAAAAACGACGACATCGGGCGGATATCTCCGAAAAATGACAGTTAATACAGCCGGAACACTCACGTTAGTCAATAATGGCCGAGTGGATTATCTGCCCAGAAATCGTTGAGTTTGAGTGACGGTTATGGCACTAACTTCTCGACCAACCCGACAACCGAATTGCAAAATTGAGATGATGCTTCAGCCTGCTCCCAACACTACGTTGCGCTCGCTTGTGATCACCGCAGGCCAGGATCTGGTTGGAGGTTTGCACCAGTGGCGGCTGTGGGGCCGCCTCGGATGGCGTGAGGTGCAGCGTCGTTATAGTCGCACCGTGATCGGGCCGTTTTGGAGTGCCATAAGTCTCGCAATGTTTGTGCTTGCGTTGGGCGCGGTAGGTACTGGGCTATGGAGCAAGAGCGCTTCTGATTATCTGCCATTTCTCGCCGCCGGCATGGTGGTGTGGGTCATGGTCTCCAGCGTTGTCGTGGAGTCATGTACGCTTTTCGTTGCCGGGACCAATCTCTATCGCCAGATGCAGTTTAATTATTCTGTCATGGCCTATGCGCTGGTGTGGCGAAACTTCATTGTGTTCGCGCACAATTTTTTGGTCTTCTTCGTGTTGTTTTTGGTTTTTGCCGCGCATTTGTTGTCGCCGGCAATGCTTCTCGTCGTCCCCGGAATGATGATTTTGCTCTTGAATTGCGTTTGGGTCAGTATTCTCCTCGGCATGTTTTGTCTTCGTTTTCGCGACGTGCAGCAGCTGGTAACTAGCTTGATCCAGATCTGTATGTTCGTGACGCCGATTTTCTGGCCGCCCGACAATCTCAAGGGATTTACTCATCTCGTTTTTGTGGATCTCAATCCTCTCTTTCATCTCATCGATATTGTGCGCTCGCCGTTGCTCGGCCGGGCGCCCGCCTTGGAAAGCTATGTGGCAGCCGTTGTTATCACCATTCTCGGCTGGGCGTTCACCTACGTGATGTTCAATTATTTCCGTAAGCGCATCGCGTATTGGAGCTAAATCAGCGATGACATCTCTTTTAGTTGACAAGGTCAGCGTCGACTTTCCAATCTACGGGTCTCACCGTAGTCTGCGCAAAGTGCTGTTCGCGCGCGCCACTGGCGGGCTGATCGAGCAGGGTGCGGGGCGCCATCAAGGCAAGTTCGTCGTCAAGGCGCTCACCAACATTTCGTTTGAACTCAAGGAAGGCGACCGTATCGGTCTGATCGGTCACAACGGCGCCGGCAAGTCGACGTTGCTCAAAGTGCTCGCGGGCGTCTATGAGCCCATTTCCGGACGCGTATTGGCCGACGGCAAGATCACGCCGCTGTTCGACATGATGCCGGGCCTCGATGGCGAAGATACCGGCTATCAGAACATTGTCACCGCGGGCATGTTGCTCGGCATGTCGCCTGAGGAGGCCGAGTCCAAGATCCCGGAGATCGAACAGTTCAGCGAACTCGGCGAATATCTCGCTTTGCCGGTGCGGACCTATTCTTCCGGCATGACGGCGCGCCTCGGTTTCGCAGTGGCCACCGTGATCGAGCCGGGCATCCTGCTGATGGACGAGGGCCTCGGTGCTGGCGATGCCCGCTTCGCTGAGCGCATGACCCAACGGCTCAATGAATTTATCGGCCGCAGCCGGGTGATCGTGCTTGCCACCCATTCCGAGGGCATGATGCGCTCGATGTGCAACCGCGCCGCGCTGATGCACAACGGCCATTTGATCAAGCTCGGCGACGTGCAGGAAGTCCTGGATATGTACTACGCGATTGTCCACGGCGCGTTCACGCCGACGCTTCCCGAAGCCGTATAAGCGCGCGCTGGCAAAGATGCCGCTTCCTACCGATCCCCGGCTTGATACTCAGACGCCGTTACGGCCGGCCGACGCCGTAGCTGCCATTATTACCGTTGAAGAAAGCTACCTCCTTCAACTCCGCGATGACAAGATCGGCATCTTTTTTCCCGCGCATTGGGGATGCTTCGGCGGCGCCATCGATTCCAGCGAATCCAGCGAAGCCGCGCTTGAGCGCGAGGTGCATGAGGAACTCGGAATTGCGATCACACCTGATCGCTACCGGCCGTTCGCTTCTTTCGATTTCGCGTTGAATATCGAAAAACTGGCGAGCTTCAAGCGCGACTTCTATGAAATCGATCTGACGCGGCAAGAGATGGACGGTCTGAGATTGACCGAGGGCGCCGCGATGAAGCTGTTTCCTCCGGCCGATATCCTGACCGGGGCCATGCAGATGACGCCCTATGATTGCTTCGCGCTGTGGTTCCACATCAACCGGGCACGCGTGCAGGGCTGAAGCGGTGGCTGCCGCGGCTGCCTGCGTGATGCCTGTCGTCTTATGATCTCCAGAAAGCGTCGCGTGGATCCACTTACCATAGGCATTATGCTGACGGCCGGCCTGCTGCACGCGAGCTGGCACGGGCTGGTCAAATCCAGTGCCAACCAGATCACGCTGCTGGCCGGCATGGGAGCCGTTGCGACCCTGATCGCGATCTGTGCCCTGCCGTTCGTCGCCGCGCCGCCGGCTGACATCTGGCCCGTGATGGCCGCGTCCGTTGCCCTTCATGTCGGCTACAAGCTCTGCCTGGCGCGGGCCTATGTGCGCGGGGATCTCGGGCAGGCTTTCCCCCTGGCGCGCGGTACGGTGCCCTTGTTCTCGACCACTTTGGCGTTTCTGGTATTCCGGCAAGCGCCGGCGCTCTGGCAGTGCGTGGGCATCGGCTTGACCTCGGCAGGCCTGCTGACGCTCACCACCGGTACGGCCAACAAGGCCTCCGGGCGTCTGCTCTTGGCGGCCGCAGGGGCGGGTCTGGCGGTTGCGGGCTATTCAGTTCTCGATTCCTACGGCACCCGGCTCTACGGTGATTGGCTGGGGTTTACGGCCTGGCTGGTGTTGCTCGATAACGTCCTGTTTCTGGCGATCGCCCGCACCATGGTCGGTCCACAATTCTGGGGCGAACTGATCGATTTGCGCGCAAAGGTGGTGATTTCGGGCGTGCTGGGCGTGCTCTCCTTCGGCGCTTTTCTGTGGGCGCTCAGCTTCAATCCGGTCGGCCCCGTTTCCGCGCTTCGGGAGACCAGCGTCATTTTTGCCGTGCTAATCGGCTGGGCCGCCCACCGGGAAGTTCTATCGGGTCGCCGCATCGCGGCGGCGGCGATGGTGCTATTGGGCGTCATGGTTTTCGCCAGCTAGCGCCAGCGGTGCGCGACAGTCAGTCGCGATTGCTCTGCGCGAACAATGTCAGCATCGCTTCGATGTCCATGGGCGCGTAACCGTATTGTGTGCGGGCGTGCTGGCTCGAAATCAGAAAATTTGTTCTGGGCGGCTGCGCCAGGACGCGTGAGCGTGAAGCCAACGTCCGTACGACGATATCGACGGCCCTGCCGACGGTCGTCTCGCCCGCGGCCCCGATCGTCACCGCGTCGTGGCCATTCCACCCACGCTGCAGCAGCGCGTCAACGAACCGGCAGATGTCATCGATATGCGCCGCGTTGTTGAAGGGCTGGTCGGCGCCGTAAATTGAAATATCTTGGTCCGCTTTGGCCCGCGCCACTACCGTGGTCAGCCAATTGCGAACCGAATGGCGTCCAAGCACACCGGGCAGCCGGATCGACAGCGAGCGCATGGATCCCGGCGTCCTGCGCAGCGCCAGTTCGCCTTTATATTTTGTGACCCCATAGACATCCGGATCGACAATAGGTGTCGTCTCATCGACAACGGGGACGCTGATTTTTCCGTAGATCGACAAACTCGATAGATAAATAAAAGCATGCGCGCCGGCGTCGTGGGCGTAGGCGGCCAGACGCTCGGTGCCGGCTTGATTGGCGTGCACCATATCGGCGTCGGTGATGCCCGGCGCGGGCGACAGTGCCGCGGTATGGACGATGGCGTCGATCTTGCGCGGTAGCGGCAAGTCGCCTGCCAGGTCGCCCGTGATCGCGTTTACGCCGCGTAAGGAGGTATCGAAGCGGCCAAGCGTACGGCCGGTAACCGCCGTGATGCGATGGCCGGCTGCCGCCAACGCGCGCACGACATGCGATCCGCTGAAGCCACCGGCGCCAGTTACGACGACATCCATCGCTCGCTCCAGCGCGCCGCTGCGCCCCGCGTCAGGCTACGGCAGCAAGGATCTTCTCGGCCGACAGACCGTGAGCCGAGAGCAAATCCTCATAGCTTCCATAGTTATGAATGAACTTGTCCTGCAGGGTGAAGGTGTCGAGACGGCAGGTGGCCTTGCTGTCCCAGGCGAGTTGCTTGGTCTGCGGGGCAAGTCCGCCCTGCGGCGCGTGCTCTTCGATCACGATCACATGTTTATGCGTCTTCATGGCCTCAACGATGCCTTCGCGATCGAGCGGCTTCATGGTGTGGACCGACACCAGCGAGACCGACTTGCCCTGGGCCTGCAGGGTGTCCGCAATCGCCGCCGCCATCTTGGTGATGACGCCGTAGGTGAGGATGCAGACATCGGTGCCGCGGCGCAGATACCGGACTTTGCCGAATTGCCATGGCTCTGCGCCCTTGGTCAGATTCGGTTCGCCGGCCTTGCCGATGCGCAAATAGACCGGTCCGTTCTTCTGGCGTGCACACCAACGGGTCGCTTCGGTGCACTCGGCCGGATCGCATGGCGCGATGATCTGCATGTTCGGGACCGCGCCCGCGACAGCGATATCTTCCTGAGTGTGGTGGGTGCCGCCGAGCGTTGAATAGATCACGCCGGCGCCCATGCCGACCACCGTCACCGGCAGGTTCTGATAGCACAGGTCGTCACGCACCATTTCGAACGGCCGGTAGAGCGAAAACGTCGCGATCGTATAGGCGAAGGGCTGACAACCCTTGAGGGCCAGGCCGGCCGCAATGCCGATCATGCTCTGTTCGGCAACGCCGACGTTGATGAAGCGGTCGGGATATTGCGTGGTGAACTTCGCCATGCTGCCAGCCGGAGAGATGTCCGACACGACAATATAGATGTCAGGGTTCTTTGTCGCTTCGTCGTAAAGCGCCTCGGAGAATGTGTTCCTCACGACTGCGACTCCAATTCTTTGATGGCAAGGGCGTATTCTTCTTTGTTCGGCGAGCGGTAATGCCACATGGGGACGTTCTCCATGTAGCTCACGCCTTTGCCCTTGGTGGTCTTGGCAACCACCATGAACGGCTTCTTGCCGCTTCGGGCCATAACCGCATCATAGATTTCTTGCGGATTGTGGCCGTCGATCTCCACGGTCTCCCAACCAAAGGCTTTGAACTTGTCGGTCAGCGGATAGAAGGAGGGATGTGTTTCAGACGTGCGGCCCAAGCTCTGAAAGTCGTTATTGTCGATGAAGGCGACGATGTTCGGGAGCTTGAGCGAGGAACCCATCAGGATGGCTTCCCAAGTCGAACCTTCCTGCACTTCGCCATCGCTGAGGACCGTGTAGATGACACCGTCGGTGCCGCGCCCGCGTTCGGCAAGCGCCATGCCGACAACCATCGACAGGCCGTGGCCGAGCGCGCCGGTCGAGGCTTCGATGCCCGGATTGCCATAGTCGGGATGCGTTCCGAGCCGACCTTCCGGCGTGCAGTAGGCGTCGAGATCGGCGCGGCTGAGAATGCCCAGGTCTTCGAGGATGGCGTACTGGATCATGCAGCCATGGCCCTTCGACATCAGGAAGGTGTCCGGTGATTTTCCGCCCTTCGGGTTGGGGCGCATGAATTCGTTGTAGATGCAGTCGACAAGCTCGGTGCAGGAATAGGCGCCGCCGATGTGGAGCGCCGATACGTTCTGCGACATGTCGAGAATGCGCCGGCGATACTTTGTCGCCCGTTTGCGAGCCGTCTTGGCGTCAAAGGAATTGCGGCCGCCCGAGCGTGCTTGTGTGTCGGTCTTCATTCGATGATGGTCCAATAATAGTCGCCGGTATAGCCGGCTTCCTTGAAGAGTTTGATCCAGCCTTCCGGGTAGTCGTGAAACTTGGCGGTCAGGACCCAATCTTCGAAGACCGCCTTGCTCTCGGGCGTGCGGTACGAGTCGACCTGCACGAAAGCCCGGCCGTTTGAGACCCGCTGCAGCTCCTTGAGCGCGCGGATGCAATCATGCCGCTCGAGATTGTGGATGGTGTTCAACGATATTGCCGCTTTGAAGCTGCCGTCGGGAAACGGAAGATCAACGGCGCTACCGAGATGCAGACGGCCGACCACTTCCGGTTCGCAGTGTATGAGCGCGTAGTGCGAGATCTCCAGGCCGAAGGCTTCCACGCCGGGCAACGCCTTCATGAAGTCCTTGACCAGGAACCCCTTGGCGGCGCCGACGTCGAGCACGCGGTCGCCGGGCTTGAGGTCGAAATGCTTGACCATGTCGGCCGCGACCGGAACCCAGCGTCCGTCATAACGGTAGCCGCCGTAGCCGTATTCGCGCGGGCCGTCGAAATACATCTGGCCGTATTCACGCGAGACACGAATGTGCTCCTCGGTCTTGGCCGTGGCGCGCGCATTCAAATTGCGTTTGCCTTTCGGCAACTTGTCGAGGAGATTTACTTCTGCCATTGGCGTGATCCGATGCCTCGCATTTGGTGTAGCGGATATTGCCGATTAGATGCAAGCCACAGGCTATCTGCGGCCTTTATTGCGCTTAACGATTGCCGGCCGCGGTCTCCCGGCCGACGCGCGTGATGCCATCGGCGATTGTCTCAAAATGAAAGTCGGGAAACGCCTTGTAGCATTCGGAGATGTCGAAAAACCGGTGCAGCAGGTGAGGCCGCGGACCGGGCCTCGGGGTGGGCTGAACCTTGGCAGGCGGCCCCACATGCGCGACGACCATATCGGCAATATCGCGGAACGAGGTCGACACACCGGTCACCGCGTTGAGCGCGCCGGTGCTGCGGTGAAACAGAATGCGTTTTGCCAGCCGCGCCACATCTTCGACCGCGACATGGTCGCGCCGCTCTTCGCCCTCGCCGAAAATCGAAACTGGCTCACCGTTGGCCGCCTGGCGGCGGAAACGGTTCGGCCCGTAGCCGCCATGGGGATCGGACGCCCCGTAGATCAAGGTGGGACGTAGGTAGGCAAGCGGTCCGCGATATTCGGTGCGGAAGATTAGTTCGCGCGCGGCATGCATCATGCCGTGCATGGTCGAGGGCGCGACCGCGGACTTCTCGGTGACCGGGTTGGCATCGTCCGCATAGACCGCGTCCGAGCTGATATAGAGCAGATGCGCGGGCGGCACCGCGGCGAAGGCCGTGGCCGCTGCTTCGGCCATGCGCAGATTGGCCATCAACTGCGCAGTGTTTTTGGCGGGCGCGATGGCTGAGACAAACACGACCGAATCTTCCGGCCGAAGCAGCACCTGCAGTGCCTTGCCGCCTTCGGGCGACAGCAAGTCCGCCTCTTTGCGCGTCACTTTCAGGATTGGCGTCTTTGCGGCCTCGAGCTCTTTGGCGATCGCGGAACCGACAAATCCACCGGCGCCGACAATAACGACGCGCTTTGGCGTAACAGGCGTGGCGTTTTGATGGGTCAGCATAGTGATCAGGACACTCCGAGGGTGCGGATGTTGAGGCCGGCGGCGGCTGCCTTGCCGTAATCGAGCACGCGATAGGGATCGAGAACAAGCTTGCCGCGCATCGTCTTGGCGAGCGCCGCGGGCGAGATCTCGCGAAACTCCGGCCATGGCGTCATGATCGCGACGGCGTCGGCACCTTTGGCGGCGTCGAGCGCCGAGCCTGCGTCTTTCGCGGACGGATGGGGCGCGGACGACGCCGGCACGATCGGATCGAACAACTGCAATTGGTAGGGCGTGAGCTGCCGGATCAGCGCGATCGACGGCGAATTCTTGATCGAGTGCGTGTTCTCTTTGTAGGCGAGGCCGAGCACGCCGACGACAGCGTCCGGCTTCTTCGCCAGGAGCTCTTCATGCAGCGTGCGCAGCGCCCAGTCCTTGCGATGCTTGCTGCTGGCAACGAACGCTTTGATTAGGCCGGCATCGGTGCCGTATTCCTCGGAGAACCGGATCACCGTGGCCAGGTCCCGTTCGAGATTGCCGCCGGCAATGCCGAGCCCCGCAGAAAGATAGGAAAAAGCGCCAATGCGCTTGTCGAGCTTGAGCGCCGGCGCAATCTCGGACCAATCCGCGTTGATCCGCTCGCACAGCTCGCCGAGCGTATTGGCGACCGTCACCGAGGCGACGAGGCAGCAATTGATAGCGATCTTGGTGAGTTCGGCGCTCTCGAACCGCATCGGCAAAATCGGGCAGCCAAACGCCTTGAGATAAGTTTCCAGCGCGGCTGGCAGCGGTTTTGCCGGATCGGGCGTGCCGACAATGAAGCGTTCGGGCAGGGTGGCGCGTTCGAGCGCGCGCCCGAACACCAGCGTTTCGACCTGATAATAGATCTGGCGGTTGGCCTGCTGGCGGGCGCGGGTGAAGCCGGGGGGCACCTGGCTCAGCACCACGACGACCGTCTTTTCGCTCGTGTTGTCGAGCACGGTCTTGAGCAATGTATCGAGGCCGGAGAGGTTGCTCTGGCCGGCATCGTCGGTCGGGACGTCCGGCGCGACATACACCAAATCGCATTGCGCCAGCGCCGCCGCATCCGACGTGAAGTGAATGCGCGCGCTATTGTCGCGCAACATATTGTCAAGCTGCGGCTCTGCCACCGGCAGATGGCCAGGCGCGAGGCCCGCGGTCAGCGCGCAATCGGGATCAAAGCCGGTCGTGTCAAATCCCTTACTGGCGGCGCCAATCGCCGAGCACAGGCCGAGATGGGTCATCCCGGCGTAAGCAATCTTAGGCAGGCTCATGTGGTTCCCACTGCTTCGATAGCGGTTTTAGACAACTTGCCCAGCACGCGCAGCAACCAGCGGTCGTTGCTGAGGTCGGTTGGTGTCTTTGCTGCGATCAAGCTCTTGAAATGCGCATATTCGATCGCCCAGGTCGGATCGTCCTGGACCAGCGTGATGTCTTCTTCCGACGGCCGTCCGCTAGGCAGCATGCGGACGCGGTGCGTGAAGGTGCTCGGGCCCCATTTGCACAGAGAACTGATATGGGCGGAGCCTTTCTCCGCAAAGATGTCGCAGGTGAAATGGTTGCGCCACGACAGCAGCGTCATCTCCAGCTCGAACTTGGGCTTCGCCTTGTCGATCCCGATCACCACGTGATCGGGCGCAAGGTTCTCGAACCGGCTGGCCGAAATCAGGTGCATGTCTTCGCTGACATCGTCGAACCAGAACCGGATGGTATCGAGCAGATGCGAACCGAGATCAGGCAGCACGCCGGCGCCTTGGTCGCGCCACGCTGAATCGCGGACGAGGCGGGCGGTGCCGTTGCCATAGAACATGCGGCAGCGATAGATCTGGCCAAGCGCTTGCGACTTGATGAGATCGCGCATGCGCACGAAATGCGGCTCGAAGCGATGATTGTAGGCCGTGTAGCAGGCGGCGCCGGTGGAGCGCGCCAGGCATTCCAATTCCACTAGTTCGGCGTCGGATTCGGCGAACAGCGGCTTCTCGACCAGCACATGTTTGCCGTTGCCGAGCAGATATTTGAGGATTTCAACTTTGGGCTCGTCGGGGATGCAGGCCAGCACTGCATCGTAGCTATCGAGCGGCACCTCGGTGATGTCGCGCCAGTCCGCGCCGGCAAACACCGGATCAACGATACCCGCCGCCTCGGACCCCGCAATGCGATGACGTTTCTTTCCCTGAACGCCAAATCCGGCGATGAGCACTCGCATCGATTGATCCGAACGTGACGTCAAGAGTAATTTACGAAGCGCTCAAAACGCTCCAGCTTATCGATCACGTCCTTCGGACGAACCGGCACATTGCCTTCGTGTTCGCATTCCACGGCCGCCGCCAGCGAACCGAGAACCGAGGCGATAACGGTGCTCTTGGTCGCGAACAGCGACAACGCCGCGTAGGAGAGTAGGGCGTCGCCGGAGCCTACGGCATCGACGATCCGGTCGGCAAAGCTGTCCAGCGCGAAGAATGCACGCACGTCCTGTTCCTTTTCGGGGATCGAACGGAAAGTCATCAAGCCGCGCTCGCCGAGCTTGAGGATCAAACTCTTGCAGCCGGACTGACGATAGAGCTCGAGGCCCAGCGGCCGTACGACGGAATCCTGGTCGCCGAGGGCGAAGCGCGCTTCGCGCTCGTTCGGCGTGACAAGGTCGAAGCCCTTGAACTCGAGGATGTTGCCCCAACGGCTCGCGACTTGGCTGTCGGCCACGCGAAACGAGCCTTCCGGAATGGCCGCCGTGAGATCTGGGATGGTGTCGCGGTTGAAGATACCGTGACGGAAATCCGAGAACACGACGATATCGGCTGACGTCTCGCTGATCTGCGATTTGAGCGTCTCGATTACGCGCTCCGAGATGGAGCGGTTATCGAGCGTATCGATCTTAAGCAGGTTATAGCCGCCCGCGATGATGGCGTTCTTGTGCGTGGTAGGGCGCGTCATATCGATGATCGGCGTGCACTTAACGCCCGCCGCTTTCAGATCATCGAGAACGAATTCGCCGAACTTGTCATTGCCCAGAACCGTCGAGAATGTGACCTCCGCGCCGGCCGCGCGAAGATGCTTGGCGACAATACCGGCGCCGCCGACGAAGTCGGTTCGGTTATCGAAGCGCACGCTCATCGTCGGCGTCTTCGTCATGCCGCCGATCAGCACCGTGTGCGTGTAGCTATCAACGATCGTGTCGCCGATGACGTGAACACGAATATTGCTCAGTCCGGCGGCAGCCTTCCGCAGGTCGTCGAAGTTCAGCTTTTCCGCGTGCAGCAACGAGAGCAGTTTCTCGGTGACCAGTTCCGGCGGTTCGCTCTCAATGATGAGGGATGAGGAATAGACAATGTCGCCCGGCGTGAAGAGAATTTCACCGCCATAGGCCTCCACTGCGGCCTTTTCGTCGGCCGTGCGCGGGGGCAGTCCACCACGGACGTATTCATAGCCCTTGGCGAAGTAGTCCGGCTGGATGACGCCGATATTTTCGACCGGCGTCGGCTTCTGATCGATCACGACGAAGTCGACGACTTCGAGAGCGGCCAGATTGAAAGCGCGCAACTCCTGCGGAACGAACGGCCGGAAATTGGCTTTGGTGATGTGCGCGTCAGCCGTGAGGCTCGCCACCAGCAGATCGCCTTTACTCTTGGCGTACATCAGATGACGCACATGGCCCGGATGAACGATATCGAAGGTTCCGTGGCACATGATGACTTTTTTGGTGCGCGGACGCGCGCCAATGGCTGCCGCAATTTCGGCTGCCGTTTTGATTTTATGGCTGAGGAGGGATTTGCTGGCGTCGTCCATCATGCGCGTGCCTCACCAGCCATAGCGCTGAACCATCCCTTGGTCTCTTTGGCGATGGACGCAGGATCCCAAAGCGGCGCGTCGCGCCAATATTCGATGTTCTCGAGGACCTTTCCCACGCCTTCTTCGAACGACACGCTCGGCGCCCAGCCCAGGTCACGGCGAATCTTGGTGATATCCGCGAAGGTGCAATCGGGCTCGCCGGGGCGCTTGGGAATGTAGGTAACCGTTCCCTTGAGAAGCTCGACAAGCGTGTTAACGGTCTGCGGGTTGCCGGCGCCTAGGTTCCAGACTTCGCCGGATTTGTCGGTCTCGGCGGCCGCCAGGAAGGCCTTGGCGATATCGGTCACGTAGAGGAAATCACGCGACTGCGAGCCATCGCCGACAACTGTGAATGGCTTGCCGGCCAGCTTCTGCTTCAGGAACACGCCAAACACAGCGCCATAGGCGCCCGAGGTGCGGGAGCGAGTACCGTAAGCATTGAAAATGCGGATCGAATTGGCCGGCAGCTTGTAGACCCGGCGCCAGTGAAACACGACCTGCTCGCCCTGATATTTGCTCAAGGCATAGGGATAAAGCGGGACGATCGGGTGATCTTCGCGGGTCGGAGTCTCGGCCAGGCCGTAGCAGGATGACGACGCCGCATAGACCATCTTCTTGACCTGGGCGTGCCGCGCACACTCGGCGATGTGAACGGTGCCCTGCACGTTCGCGGACATGTATTCCATCGGCCGCTCGATCGAGGGGACGATGTCCCCGATGCCGGCGAAATGGAACACGTAGTCCACGTCGCTGAAGAGCGCATTGCCCGGCATGTACTCGCGGATGTCGGATTCGGCGAAGGTGAAGTCCGGATTGTTTTTGTGATGGGCAATATTGGCTTCGCGGCCACCGATCATGTTGTCGATGACCCGCACCTTATAGCCACGGTCGATCAGCAGATCGACCATGTGGCTGCCGATGAAGCCGGCCCCGCCGGTTACAATCGCCGTCTTACGCGATCCGGTCATTTTGCTTCGATCTTCTTCATGGTGCGGACGTTGTAGTACCAGTCGTTGTCGAAGCTGCTCTGGCGCGCGCCAGATCGCGGACAGCGTCTTCGATATTGCGCTTCGGCTTGAAGCCGAGCACGCGGCGGACCTTGTCCGAATTGACATGGTATGAGCGGTTGTCGTTGCTCGGCGTAGTGACGATTTCGATGTCTCCCTTCTCCGGGAAAACTTCTTCGACAACCTTCTTCACCATCTTCGCGATGTCGGCGATCGAATGGTTCTCGAAGCCGATGTTGAAGGTCTCGCCATGAATCTTCTCATGGGGCGCTTCGAGCATCAGCAGATAGGCGTCTACCATGTCGTCGATGTGCAGGTTTGGCCGCATCTGATTGCCGCCGAATACGGTGATCTTGTTCTTGTTGATGGCGTGGTTGGTCAGGATGTTGACCGACAGATCGAGGCGCGTGCGCGGGCTGTAGCCGCAAATCGTCGCCGGGCGGATCACCACGACGGTGAAGTCGTCGGACTTCTGCGCAAGCAGCTCCGGCTCGCACATGCCCTTGAACTTGTTGTAGAGCGTGAGCGGGATCAGCGGATGGTCTTCGGTGACGTTCGGCGAGTCGCTGACGCCGTAGACCGAGCTTGACGAGGCGTAGACGAAGCGGCGCACGCCGGCTTCCTTGGCCGCCGCCACCATCGGCGCGAAGCAGTCGTAATTGATGGTCTTCGACAGGCCTTCATCCAATTCGAAGCTTGCGTCATTGGAGATGCAGGCGAGATGTAGGATGGCGTCCTGGCCCTTGAAAGCCTCGCTCAGCTTCGCCGTGTCGCGAATATCGCCTTCGATGACGCGCAATTTCGGGTCGTTCGGGAAACGGGCGCCGAAAAACAACTTGTCGTAGACTGTAACATTATACCCCTCGCTCAGAAGGCGAGGCGTGAGGACGTGGCCCACGTAGCCGGCACCGCCGGTGACGAGCACGTTCGGAAGGTCTGAGTTCATGGGGGGCTCTCAATATAACCGATAACGGGTATGGCTCGATCAAGCCGAATGGCTGCGGGAACCGCCTTTTTCTAAAATCGCGTGCTTTTTAAGATGCTGCCTGCTTGGCCGCAAGCGGAATTGCGAAAGCGGAACTGACGGCATCTTTGTAGAACATCGCGACCGTTTCGCGGGAATAGGCGTCCAGATCCTTGCCGACGAGAGCCAGTTTCTTCAGGTGATCGGGGGTCACCGTGATGATGTGGCAGCCGATCGAGTCCGCCTGGAAAATGTTGAGAATTTCGCGCGGGCTGGCCCACAGGAGCTCGGCTTTTGGCCGATTGCCCAGGATGCGGAGGGCTTCCGACATGTGCGGCACCGGATCGCGGCCGGTGTCGGCAATGCGTCCGGCAAATACCGAAACGACCGCGGGCACCGATTCCGACAAGGCGGCACCGACCTGGGTGACTTGGTCAAGCGTCATGATTGCCGTAACATTCAGCTTCACACCGGCGCGCGCCAGGCGCGAAATCAGCGGACCGGCGAATTCGCCCTTGGTCGTGCTGACGGGAATTTTGACATAGACATTCTTGCCCCAGGTGGCGATTTCGAGCGCCTGGTCTTCCATCGTCGGGAAGTCGTCAGCGAAAACCTCGAACGAAATCGGCCGGTCCGGAATGATCTTGAGCGCGTCCAGCGCGAACGCTTTGTAGTCGGTGACTCCGGCCTGGCGCATCAGCGTGGGGTTGGTCGTAAAACCCTGAATCCGCTTGTCGGCCGCCGCCTCGCGCATGTTTTTGATGTCTGCGCCGTCGGCGAAAATCTTGATCTTCAACTGGTCAACTTGCGGGCTGGTCATGGTCGTCCCCTGTTACGCTCTCGTTCCAGTATATAGGCCACGGCCGCTGGAAGTGAGTCGACAATATAATCGGGCTGGATTTTCGTTTCCTGTTCATAGCCTTGGTCGACGAAAATAGTCAAACAGCCAGCGGCTTTTCCGGCCCCAATGTCCCGCCAGCGGTCGCCCACCAGATAGCTTGCGGCGAGGTCGATCCCGTGTTCGTGTGTCGCCTCCATCAGCATTCCGGGCTTCGGCTTGCGGCATTCGCAGCCGTCGGCTTCGACATGGAGGCACATCTTGATGTCGTCGACCGGAACCTGGCTGCGCAGCGCGGCGTGCATCGCATCCAAGGTCGCTTTTGGCGTCCGCCCGGTCCGAACATCCGGTTGGTTGGTGACCACAATCGCCAAAAAGCCGGCGGCTTTGAGCGCGCGCACGGCTTCGCCGACGCCAGGCAACAGTTGAAAGTCCGATATCATCGTCGGCGCGACGGGCTTGCCGTCGCGCATGACATTGGCATTGAGAACGCCGTCTCGATCGAGAAAGACGGCCCTCGTCACCACTTCGTCGTGTTTTTCTGGAGTTTCGGGTGCGACACCAGATAGTGCCATATGACGGCCTGGAACGCTTCCGCGTGCGGCGTCACGCGTGCTTCGGAAACCGTCGGCACAACAATGACTACATCGCCGGCCAGTTTGGTGTAACCGCCATCGCGTCCGACAATGCCGAACACTTTCATGCCGCGGGTCTTCGCTTCCTTGATCGCTTCGACCAGATTGGGGCTGACGTTCTTCTCAAGATTTCCGCCGCCGACCGACAGGACAAACAGTGCGTCCTTCGAATTGGCGCGACTGACCTTCAGCCATTCGGAGAAAATCGTATGCCAGCCTTCGTCGTTGGCGCGCGCGGTCAGTTCGGAGACATTGTCCGTCGGAGCGTAGGTCTCGATGCCGCACAGCTTACGGAAATCGTTGACGGCATGGCCGCAGTTTCCCGCGCTGCCGCCGACGCCCAGAAAGAACAGCCGGCCTTCGCGCGCGCGCAGGCTGACGAGTTCGTCGCACAGGCTTTCCATCTGGTCGGCTGGAAGACCGCGGGCAATTTGCGTGACTTCATCAAGAAATACGGTGGCGTGACTCATGCTTGACTCCAGACGTGCTAAACGATTGTAATATATAGGTAAAAATCACATTGGCGAACTGGGGGGCCGGACGATTAGTGCAGGGCCCGGCGGCGACTTCCCGGTCATCTTAGGCGCCAATTAACGCGACCGTGCGAGGGCAGGCAACACTTCTTTTTTGCCGTTCACTGTGCGCCAATGCGGTTTAACAACGGGCTTGTTCCGCACCCGCCACGCAGTGATGCCACACGACACGCCATGAAAGTCCTTTTCTTTGTCCGATCGCTCGACCTCGGAGGCAGCCAGCGCCAACTCGCGGCGCTTGCGGCGGGTCTTGCGCGGCGTGGGCATCAGGTCGTGGTGGTGATGTTCTACGGCGGCGGATCGAACGAGACGACATTGGCCGGCACCAGCGTGCGCCTGATCGATCTCGAGAAGTTGGGGCGCTGGGACATCGTGCGCCCCTATGTGCGGCTGTGGTGGCTGATCCGTAGCGAACGTCCGGACATCCTCTATCCATTCCTGCCGACGCAGACCGCGCTTGCCGCGCTGCTCGCTCCGCTGTGGTCGGCGACGCGGCTGGTATTCGGCGTTCGTGCCGCCGGGATGCAGTCGGCTTATTACGACAGCCTGTCCTCGCTGACCTACAAACTCGAAGTCTGGACGTCGCGTCGCGCCGACCTGATCATCGCCAATGCGCAAGCCGGACGCGACGACGCGATCCGGCGCGGCATGCCGGCCGACCGGATTGCGATCATCCCGAATGGCATCGACACCGAGGCGGCCAGGCCGGATATTTCGGTACGTCGTGAACTGCGCGCGCGCTGGAATATCGACGACAATAGTTTTGTAATTGGGTTGGTGGCGCGCCTCGATCCGATGAAGGATCACGGCAACTTCCTCGACGCGGCGGCGCAGTTTTCAAAGCTTGAGGCCGGCGCGCGGTTTGTGTGTGTCGGCGGCGGGCCGGATCGTTATCGCGAATCCCTCGAAGCGCAGGCGCAATCGCTCGGCCTCGGCGATCGCATCGTCTGGGCTGGTGAAATTGCCGATGCGCGCACGGTCTACAATGCATTCGACATCACAACGTTGTCGTCGGCCTTCGGCGAGGCTTTTCCGAATGCCGTCGGCGAAGCCATGGCTTGCGGCGTTCCGGTGGTCGCGACGGATGTGGGTGATGTGGCTTCGATCGTCGGCGCTCTTGGTGAAATCGTGCCGCCGCGCGATGCCGAGCGACTATGCGCGGGCTGGATGAGATTGCGCCAGCGTTTGATCGACGAGCCTGATCTTCGGCGGGCCGTGCGCGAACGCATGGTCGCGACCTACGGCGTCGATGCGATGGTCGCGCAGACCGAAGAGACGCTGACGAAGATTCTATAGCCGGCAAACCTGATTTACTTCGGTGGGCTCGGAACCAGCTTGAACAGGTGGCACGCGCTCCCGAGTACTTCCGCAAGTCGTTCGCGCTGCGCCAACGCCAGGTGCGGTCCGAACAGCATGTTGCCGGTGTAAAACAAGCCCATCGGTTCGTCGTGAACGACGGCAAAGCCGTTCTCCGCGAAATTCTGTTGCCACCACCGCGGATGAAACAGCCACAGTTCCGAAAGGGCGTTGCCGCGCTCGCCGTGGCGCCGCTGCACGATATGCCCGGCGATATAACGCAGACACCGGTACCAGGCATTACCGAGGCGCCGCAGTTCGGTGCGTCCCGGAGCTGCACGCGGTATCAGTTGCGGCAACACCGACATGGAATACACGGCCGCATCCGGAAAACCCGCCAGAGTTTGCCATAGCCGCCAAACGTGCGTCGGCAGCACATGGATGCAATAGCCCGACGGCTTCAACACCCGCCGGATCTCGGCGTGCATCTGCACAAGATCGGGCACGTGCTCCAGCACGTTGGAAGAAAAAACGATGTCGACGCTGGCGTCAGGCAGCGGAATATGCCGGCCGTCATAATTGGCGATCGGAAACTGGCGCTCGCCCGCATAGTTGGAGTCGGCGATCTCAATCGCGACCACGTCGAAGCCGCGCCGCTTGAGTTCGAGCGCCTGCTCGCCGGTGCCGGCGCCGATTTCGAGAACCCGCGCATTCGGTTCGAAGAATGCGGCGACCCGATCGATCTCTGCGTTGCGTAGGGTGTTGAGGTGCGAAATAGTGAACATCAGCGCGTGCCGTTACCGGCGGTAATTATGGCTTCGGGCTTGGTATGGAAAGCGCTCTCGCCGTTATTCACCGGCAAAGTGCCGTGAACGTGCAATGCGTCGAACGTGCTTACCATCCTATCCAATGAGAAGTTCTCTTGAATGCGCTGGCGCGCGGCGTTGCTTCGTTCGTGTCGCGACGTATTTTTTTCCATCAAAAGGGCATTGATTTTGGACGCCATCGCTTCGACGTCGCGGGGTACTACAATAGCGCCGGTATCGCCGACGATGCGGCGCGAATCACCAACGTCTGTTGCCACCGCAGGAACGCCGCAAGCCATAGCTTCAGCGATCACATTCGAAAATCCTTCGCCGAAGATTGAGGTCGAAAGTACCACGTCAGCGGCGGCATAGAGGTTGGGTAGGTCGCGCCGTAGCCCGAGCGCCCGTAGATTGGGAGTCGTTCCGAGCGATTGAGTGCCAAAACCCGCCGTGAGAAAATTGACGTTAGGCAAGAGCGACGCAACGGCAAGCAAGCTAGCGTGATCCTTCATTGGATCGACGCGCGCGACGTGGATCACAAGCGGATGATCATTGGCCACGCCCAACTCTGAACGCATTCGCAGCCGGATAGTCGGATCGGGCCGGAACCGTGCTGTATCGATCCCATTGGCTATGACTGGAAAGGCACGTGGCGCAAAGCCGAATTGGCGATGGGCATCACGTCCGGCGAAAGAATTGGCAACCACGGCATCGGGGCGTGTGGATCGGTTTGCGCAGGCCTTAATCGTCCACGCTAATGTTCGACGATAGTGCTCCGTTTCCAATTCCGAACTACGGACGCCCCAATAAAGTCTCGTAGCCGCTCGTCGGCCGGACAATTCCAGCGCCCAGAGTGCAGTGAGATCGGCGTAGTAGAGCCAACTCTGAATGGCGACGGGCTTTAGCCGCGCTATCAGCGCGGCTAGTCGAAAAACGACGAACGGCAATGCGAGCGGACTTTGGGCGCTGAGTTCATATACGGGAATGTCAGCTTTGCGGATCCTTTCGGCATGTGAGCCGCCGCTCAAAAGGTCGACTACGACTTGCGAAAACGGTTGCTGGCGCCTGGCGGTAACCAAGGTCGCAAGCATTTGCTCGGCGCCGCCGGTTCGAAGCCCCGGTATTACGTGAAGTACAGGTGCCAAAGATGTATCCATTGGGCTCGAATTTATTAGTGGGCCGGTGTCACAGACACTACATCCATCTTTCGCGCCAGGATTCGAGCATCAAAACATCCCAGATCAGATATTGCCAGTTGCGCCGGCCGCTGAGATGCTCCTGCCAGGCTTTGCGTACGCAGCCGGCGTCCAGCAGGCCGGCCTCGCGCAGGCGACGCTCGTCGAGCAGGGATTCAGACCAATCGCGTAGAGGCCCGCGCAGCCATTCACCCAAAGGGATGCCGAAGCCCATCTTCGGCCGCTCAATCAACTCTTTCGGAACGTGCCGGTACAGCACCTGCCGCAGCAGCCATTTGGTGGTGCCGTGCCGCACCTTGGCCGCGCCCGGCAATTGCCAGGCGAACTCGACGACGCGGTGATCCAGCAGGGGGACGCGTGCTTCGAGCGCGACCGCCATGCTGGCGCGATCGACTTTGGTCAGGATGCCGTCGGGCAAATAGGTCACGAGGTCGAGATACTGCATCTGCTCGCGAAACCCTGGTATATCTTGGGCCACCGCGGGATCCCAAAGCACACCTTTGTATTCTTCCGTGCCGAGCATGAGGGTCTGCGGTTCCCAATGGCTGACCAGCCGCCGATAGACGGCGCCGCTGTCTGGCAAGCCCAGCACGTCGGCAAGCTTGTGAAGCCTGTCACCGATTTGCGCCGGGCCGGTCGGCAGACCGGACAACAGGCGCGACCAGCGATCGGGAGACACGGCGCGGATCGACGCCGCCATGGCTTGCCGAAACGAACGCGGCAGCAATGACAAGCCGCCCCACAGACGCGATGCCAGTTGATAGCGATTATATCCCGCGAACAGCTCATCGCCGCCATCGCCGGACAGTGCGACCGTGACGTGCTGCCGCGTCATCGCGGACACGAGGTAGGTCGGGATCTGGGAGGAGTCGGCAAATGGCTCATCATACACATCCGCCATGCGAGGGATTGCGTCGAGCGCCTCGCGCGACGTCACCGTTAATTCGGTGTGTTGCGTATCGAGGTGGCGCGCGACGGCGGCGGCGTAGGGCGCCTCGTCGAAACCGGGAATATCGAATCCAATCGTGAAGGTCTTGACCCGGCCGAGATCGGCGTTCTGCATCAAGGCGACAACAGCGGACGAATCGACGCCGCCTGACAGGAATGCGCCAAGCGGCACGTCGGCGATCATGCGGCGGTGCACCGCATCTTTGAGCAAGGCTTCCAGCCTGTCAGTCAGCTCGACGTCAGTGCCTTCGAACGGATTAGCCACGCCGGCGCGCGCGACGCTGCGCGCATCCCAGAATTTCGCGATCATTGGCTCGCTGCCCCAGGGCAAGGTCAGAATCGAGCCCGGCTCGAGCTTGAACACACCTTCATAGATGCTGTGCGGCGCCGGAACGTAGTTATGCCGCATGAACGATGCGGTGGCGCGGCGATCGATGCGCGGCTGCCATCCCGGATGCGCGCGTAGCGCCTTAAGTTCGGAACCGAAAAGAAACAGGCCGCCGAATTTCGCCCAATAGACCGGCTTGATGCCGAGCCGATCGCGTATCAGCGTCAACGTGCGGTCGCGCTTGTCCCAGACGGCGATGGTGAACATGCCGATCAGGCGCTTAACCGTCGCTTCGATGCCATAGGCTGCGAATGCTTCCAGCATCACTTCGGTATCGGAGTGGCCGCGAAATTTAATGCCGCGCGCTTCCAGTTCCGGACGCAGTTCCTGATG
>Ga0193699_10000257_pt1 | contig 23913 bp, 28 predicted proteins | sample L3c2metaG_FD_160095 | JGI IMG/M metagenome (GOLD analysis project Ga0193699, IMG submission 160095) | Soil microbial communities from a riparian zone of the East river system, Colorado, United States - L3c2 | ecosystem: Environmental > Terrestrial > Soil > Riparian zone | place: USA: East...
GACGTTCGCGTAACGCCCCTCTGAGTGGGACAGGACGGCGGGGGATATAGATTTGAGTCGGGTCAATGGCGAAGCGGAATATTTTTCGCGAGGGGACTGGACAGGAATTTGCTGATTTGCCCGTCGGGCAAATCAAACGGCCTGTGTCGTCATCGCCCGGCTCGACCGGGCGATCCAGTACTCCGAGACACCTGTGATAGAGCGGAGAAGCCGCGGCGTACTGGATCGCCCGCTTTCGCGGGCGATGACGAGCGAGGGGTGTGGCGCGTATCCGAAACGACGCTGCGCCTCACCCCAGCCGCCAGCCGACCTCGGCCGCGAAGCTCTGGTAAAACTCGGGCTCGTAGGCCTGTTCCGGCGTCTGCCGCACCCGCTCGTCGAGACGATGGGCGTCGTCGCCGATCAGGATGCGCCAGCGTTCGCCCTTGACGCCGTCGAGAATGATTTTTGCAGCGGCGGCAGCGGTGGTCGGCGCCTCGTCGCGAAAACTGCGGGCGCGATCGAGCGCGATCTTCTGAATGTCGTCATCCGACATCGGCGCAGTGTCGATGCCCATGCCTTTCAGGCGCTGCCGCGCCGACAGAAGTTCGTTGGCGCTCAGCACATCGGATTCGGTGCCGCTCTGGATCTTGCGCGAATTGGAAACAATGGAGGTGCCGATATGGCCGGGCATCACCACCGAGCATTTAATGTGCGGCGCGTTCAGCTTGAGATCGTTCATCAGCGCTTCGGTGAATCCCTTCACCGCAAATTTTGCAGAACTATAGGCGGTGTGCGACACACCAAGCCCGACCGAGGCCCAGAAGCCGTTGACGCTCGAGGTATTGACGATGTGGCCCTCGTCGGCCTTGATCAGCATCGGCAGAAAAGTGCGGACGCCGAGATAAACCCCACCCCAGCAAATGTTAAAAGTCTTTTCCCACTGTTCGCGCGTGTTGGTGAACAGGCTGCCGCCACCGCCGATGCCGGCATTGTTGAACAAGAGATGAATCCTGTCGGTCGCCTGCTGCTCGGCCAGTTCATCGCGAAAACGGATGAGCTGGTCCTCGATCGAGACGTCGGCGATATGGGTGGTGACGCGCAGGCCCTGCGGCAGCCTTTCGACTTCGCACAGCCGCTTGGTCTCCGCCATCGCCTCGACCGACACGTCGCACATCGCGACATTGCAGCCCTCGGCGACCAGTTGCCGCGCCAGCTCGCGGCCCATGCCCGTGCCGCCCCCGGTGATGACAGCGATCTTTCCGGCAAAATCCTTCATGAGCGACCACCGACCCTTTGGTTTCTTTTAAAGTTTGTGTTCGTCTCTAGCTTCGTTAAAGGCACGGCGCAAGGCGCCGGCGCGGCTCGATCGCGATCCTCGGCGAATGTTGGCCCACCTGTTTGTTGAACGGCAAGGATGGTTTCAAACCACCCCGCATCAGACGTAATGAGACGATTTCGGCTCATGAACAGGGGCGCTGGAGATATATCCGGAATATCGGCATGACACCCGATCTCGCAGCCCGCATCGAGCATCATCAGCGCGACGGGTATCTTGACCGGGCAAGCGTTTCCGAAGGCGTTTCGCTGAATTGCAAACGATAGCTCTTGGAGAAATCGCTCAAGTGCCAAAAGCCGAAGGCGAGCGCGCAAGCTTTGACACTCTGTGAACCCTCGATAAGGCGCTTCCGTACGAGCCACAGCCGCCTCAAGCGCAGGTAGCGATGCAGGCTCATTCCACGATATCGCTTGATCGCGTCGTGCATCGTGCGCACTGAAACACCGACCTGCCTTGCCAGCTCGCCGCTGTAGAGCGGGTGGGCAATGTCGCCCGACAACAAGGTCTCTACATCCCTGAACACTTTGAATTGCCGGGTTGAGTCCGCGCCCAAGGCCCATGGCGTATTCGCGGCATCTGCGAAGGCGCTATCGATAGCGGCCAGCAAAGACTCCCTGATCGCAGCCGAAACTCCGGCTACGTCGGAGGTATCGACAAATTCCGATGGCGCGGACGTGACCTGTGATATCAGCTCACGCAAGGCATGATGTGAAGCGGCGCTGGTCTCGAATATCATGAAGTTAGCGCCACATCGGGGCCAACCCCGGTCCTCAATCTCCGGCGCAAAAACGATCGACGCATATTGCCTCGGAGTTCGCTCTACCTGGGAATAGAAAGCTCCGCCGCTTCCGATCACAATGTTCGGACGGCCTCTTTCTTCCACACCATTGAAACGGATCGGATAACCGTCGTCCATCGTGAAGCCAACCGCCGTGCAATTCGGGGCAAGTTGCGCGTCGATGATCCGTGGGAATGATTTGGTGTAGTTTACGTCGCATCCCGGAAGATTCAGAATGATTTGTTCGGCCGAAATTGTTCGCACGAGCGGCGTGAAGTCCACATTGAGATTCCGCACCGAACTTCGAAACGCGTCGATATCCGTAAATCGAAATACCTTCGGCACCAAAGTTGGCGCGAGCGGAATATTGCTCATCCGTATTTATTTTCGAGAAAAAATACAACATACGATTGCACGATACGATCGCACGCCCGCTACGCTATCGGATCGAGACTCCGATTCGTACCTCCGATATCCGAAGGATTAGGCCAGCCAAAACAATTCGAGATGGTCGAGTTTCGCCGAATTTCGATAGCGTTTTCTTGAATCCTACGTAGTTATACTACCTTGATGACCGCATCATTACGAGCGGATTAAGCATTTATCGCGACAATTTTCATGATCGGAACAAGCGGGTTCCGAACCGGAACAATTGGCGCAGCTCATGATTTCCGTCGCCTCTGCCGAGTTCATTGCCGAACTTGAAGGCGCCGTTGAAGGGGGCTCGCCCGCGCGCCGCGCGCAAATGTTGCGACAGGTAACGCAGCTGTTGCTTTCAAGCGCGAACCGCCTTGACGAGCGTCAGATCAGTGTTTTCGACGATGTTCTCATTCGGCTGATTGAGCGTGTTGAAGCGAGGATGCTCGCTCAACTCAGTACGACCCTCTCCGATTTGACGTCGGCACCGAAGCAGGCAGTCCGTCGTCTCGCCTGTCACGAAGACGCGACAGTTGCCGGTCCAATTCTGCTCAAATCGAAAACTCTTTCTGAAAGCGATCTCATCGAGATCGCAAGTCATGCTGGACAACAACATCTGCTCGCAATTTCGGGGCGAAGGACCCTCAAGGAAGCGTTCACGGACGCTATCCTGAAACGCGGCGACACAACGGTTTGTCGTATGCTCGCGAAGAACGCCGGCGCGCGGTTCTCCGATCAAGGCTATTCGAAGCTGGTTGCCACTGCTGAACGCGATGACGACATTGCCGATGCGTTGGTGGCTCGACCCGACATGCCGGTCAAGATGCTTCACGAACTCGTCGCCGGAGCGACCAAAGCGATGCGGGCCCGGCTCCTCAAGGTCGCTCCGCCCGAGATGCGTGAAACGATTCAGGCCGTCATCGAGAGCATCGCAGTTCAGGCGAGCGCAAAGGCGCCTGAGCCGATTGATTATTCCGAGGCAAAATCCAGCGTTCTTGCGCTTAGCCTTGCCGGAAAATTGAGCGACTCCGCCGTGAACCGGATTGCAGTGCATCGCCAGCGCACACATGTGGTTGCGGCATTATCCCTGCTCGCGGACACACCGATCGATGCCATCGAGCCATTGATGGAAAAGAGCGACTGTTGCGGACTGGTGGTGGCGTGCCGGGCCTCGCGGCTGAACTGGCAGACCACGTTAACGGTCATCAACAGCCGCAGCCACACTCCACTCTCACAACAGGAGCTTGAGCAGGGAAAAGAGTTATTCGAATCTCTTTCTCTGTCCGTTGCGCAGCGAACGATACGGTTCGGATCTGTACGTGAATTCGCAAAGCCCGGCTTGCCAGAAAATGACTCCGCAGCAGCGAGGGCGTCTTAATGGCCTGGGGAAGTCGAAAAGCAGAACGCGTTCGCCTCGAACACAGGTATCCCGTCAATCTGATGGGCGTCGACGGCACGTGGCGGCGAAGCTGTGTTCTCCTCGACGTTTCCGCGACCGGCGCCAAACTCGAGGTCGACGGAGCTCTGGAAGTTCTGCAGGCCCATGAGTTCTTCCTGATTTTGTCCTCTACGGGACTCGCATTCCGGCGATGTGAATTGGTTCGGGTCGACGGCTCAGAAGTTGGCGTCCGCTTCATCGCGGAGAAGAAAACCAAAGCGCGCCCCGTTATTCCAAAATGAACGATTGCCCCAACACCCGCACTCCTTCGGCAAATTGGTGATCCGATATGCAAATGATTTATTCGCGAAACATTCCATTTATCGATGCCCAATCCCTCGCACCGTGTCAGGCCCGGGAGGCATTGTTCAGGGACGCAAATAACGGATTCATTCTCTACCTGTCAGACGGCGTGAACTCCTCGAACATGGAAGAGAGAATTATCCGTCTGGAAACGCGAGAGGCTCTGATTTGGCTCAACGAAACCTCGGACGACGTCGGGGCGTTTTGGAGCTGAGGCGAAAGGCAGGGAGCTATTCAATGGACGACGCACACAAGATCACTGACGTTTCCGTATCGACAATTTCGACCACCCCGCTGCGTGGAACGATCGAGATCGACACCCCCGATTCCACTATTAAATTCGAACTGAACGAGGACATCGCGCTTAGCATTTGCACCCGGCTCGAACATTTTCTCACTCAAGAGCAGCAGCGAAAACTTAACCAGGCGCGGTACGGCCGATAATTCAATGGTAACCGGGCCGGACGGGGCCGATCATTATGTTCGTTCATGTTGTAGGCGATACGCGTGCCAGGATTTCTGCCGTCCGCAGCATGCTGGAGCAGACCTACGCCGTAACGTCGGAACTGCTTGGCGGAGCGGGCATTCGAAGCAGTAATACCGATGCAGTCGTCGTTACCGCTGACCTGCGTGTTCTTGAAAATATTTCGGCCGTGAAAGCTGCCTCGGGGGAAATCAATCGCGTACCTAAGCGAGTTTTCCTTATCAACCAAAGCACACGCCTGGCGGTCGTCCAGGCTTATGCCCTCGGGGCGACGCATGTACTGACCAATCCCGTCAGTCAGGTGCAATTGTTGAAGAAGCTGGCCGACAGCGATGCTTCGGCAATTGTCCAATGCGAACCCACATCGGGCGGACAGGAAGCAGCGTCCACCGGTGCTGCCAGCATCGCCTCGATGTTCTCGGCCGTCATGGGTGGCTCCCCTGTCGATATTGCCGGCGCGAAGAGCGCCGGCAGCAAGATCGCTGACAGCATCGCTGAAGACGGCCTGTCCAACTGGCTCACAACGGTTCGCCGTCATCATGAGGGCACGTATCAGCACTGCCTTCTGGTGACGGGAGTAGCCGTCGACTTTGGACTGAGCCTCGGCATGGCGAAGGCTGACGTGGAACGATTGTATTCAGCGGCGATGTTTCACGACATCGGGAAGGCACGAATTCCGCTCGCCGTTCTGGACAAGCCTGGGCGCCTTGATGAGCGGGAACGCGCGCTGATCGAAACCCATCCGGCAGCGGGGTATGAAATACTGAAGGGAACCGCAGGCATTTCCCCGGAAATTCTCGATGCCGTCCGCCATCATCACGAGTACCTGGACGGCAGCGGCTATCCCGACGGGCTTGGTGCCGGGAGCATAGCGGATATCGTACGAATATTGACCATTTCCGACATCTTCGCCGCGTTGATCGAGGCGCGCACCTACAAGCCGACCATGCCGAGGGAAAAGGCTTACGAAATCCTTCTGGACATGAAGACCAAGCTCGAGCGGCCGCTTGTCGCAGCGTTCAGGGAAGTCGCATTAGTGAGGTGACCTTCCCTCGCCGCTCGATCGTGCACGGCCACACCGCTCTCGAAGGTCGAGCGGTGATGAAACGAGCGCCAGCAGGCCCGAGCGCCTATCGCAAGAGGAAGCGAAGCCGGTGGCGTTTCAGTTGCGATTACCCGGCTTTTGACGGGGCGTTCGCGCCGGAATTAGAGAACCGGGCGTTGGAGGCGATCAGGCAGGGCAAGTTGGAACTGGACCCGCCGGAGAAATCGGCGGAGTAAGGGCTAACCACAGCATTGGCACTGTGGTGGCGGCTTTAATTGCCTTCCTCTTTCACGATGGCCGATAGCCAATCAAGCTGGTTTGCCAGAGCTGTCCAACTCAGAGAAATGGCCATCAGCACAGCGGCGCGTCGGATTGAAATATCACCTTCCAATCCGAGCCGTTCGCATTCGGCCGCGTAAATTTTGCATTGTTCGGCGGTTGGCATGATCGGCCCCTCTCACAAAGACCTGCGACGCCTATTTCTTTCGGGTGACGATTGACCGCCATCAGCGAAAGACAGATCAATCAGCTACTATACGAAATAGGGCTGATTATTGTCTGTCTGGTGCCCCCCTCCGAATTTCAAATTGGGCCACTGCGCCCACACGCTAGGTAATCCCTAGTCGGTAGTACCTATGGGCGGGCCTTGGGCCTTCTTGGGCCTTGGCGCGGTGGTAGAAAGAACTGTGGGCCGCCCAACACGCCGGGGAGTGTGAGATAGGCTTTTTTCCGACCGCGACGGAAGTCATTTTGCGGGAGCATAGGTTTCGCCCGATTACGGGACGCGCGCTATGATCGGCCGTCAGAACACGGGCCTTATCCCCGGCGAGGCGAAGCACCTGATCGAGCGGAACGGCATTCCGTTGCTGCGCGATGATTTCGACGGCAGCTCACTGGACAATATTTTCAACGTCGCAACCGCTATGCAGAACGTCAGCGATCTATTGAAGCCGGGAGGGCGTTGCGTTCTGATGAACTGGAGCAATTCCTTCCCCACGGCGTATGCGATGCTCTCTCCCGATTGGTTCGTGGACTTCTTCGCCTACCATGAATACGAGGACGCCCGAGTCCTTGTGGTAGCCGTGGACGCCGTACACGGTCGTGTTTGGAGATACGACCCGCTCGTCATCCACGACAATCAGTACGGATACCAATGCTCGTCAATCACCACCCACGAAACCCGAGCAACGATATGCTTTGCTGAAAAATCCGACAAACCAACCAAGGGTGGATTTCCAGTGCAAATGCACTACCGCGGCGCAAATGTTGAACCTTATCTGAGCTCGGCGAAACGCTTTCGCACTTCCCAGCGCCCTCAATACGATTTTTCGTGGCATGGAATTAAAACGATGCAGCCAAATATCAGTTCGTTCTCGACAGTGACCCTACTTGCGGATTCGGACGCGACATATGACGCGCGGGTGGTCGCCGCTGCGGCCAAAGCTCGATGGCTGGTCAATCGTATAAGGTTGGCAATTGCGGAGGGCCGGTTGATGAGCAGCATCAAGCGACGACTCGGCTTCTGATGCAGACAATCCCTATGGATAAAGTGCGTACCAGTGCCAGACCGGCGTGCCCGTATAGACGACCGCGATGCTCTCGCCGGGATTTACAACGAAACTCCCGCCAGACGTTGAGCCGATCGAGAACGCGCGCAGGATGGCGTTCGGTCGTGGATGACCTCGCGTGGAAGGCCGCGCTGGCGGTGTTAGAGGTAAAGCGGACCTCACGGTCGCGCGCAGCGAAAGAGGGAACCAAGGCGTATTCCCTCATCTTTTAGATGGTTGCCGGGCCTCCGTTCAGCTGCCGCTTCGCCGCCGAACACTCAAGCGTGATGAGGATAGGGCTCGTTTCTTCCTACATCAGCAGGTAAGCCGCTTAGCTTGCGTTGCGACGAAAAACGAGAACCGGGACCTCGAAGCAGGACCAATATTCGAGACAACGGTACGACAGACGGTCATGCAGGCAGTGCGGCGCCCGCCGGACTGTTCTCCAATGCGATAGAGCTGGCAAACTCCGCCGTCGGCAAGTCTCGCGGCGGACCTTGTCTTGTCGTGCCGCAAGGGTACAGACAGGAGTAACTGATGCAGGATCATGAGTTTCAAACATCCGCGCTGACGCGACGGCGTGTGCTGGGTGGAATGGGGATCGCGAGCCTGGCGCTGATGTCCTCGCCGGCATTGGCGCAAGAGACGGTCGATCTACACGTGCCTGGCGGACCGAGCACGCGGATGATCACGACATCCTATCCGCAAAAGGGCCGAATGATCCTGCAGCGTTCGAGCCCGCCGTGGCTTGAGACGCCCTTCGAAGTCTTTGACAAAGGCGTGTTCACCCCAAACGACCAGCATTACGTCAGCTGGCACTGGGCGACTTTTCCGGGCGACATCGATGTCGATAGCTATCGTCTGACGGTGCGCGGTCAGGTCAATCAGCCCCTTACGCTGTCGCTCAAGGATATTTTGCAGGGCTTGCCGAGATTCGATATCGCCGCGGTCAACCAATGCGCCGGCGCCTCGCGCATCTACGCCAATCCCCGCGTGGCCGGCGCTCAATGGGCAAATGGTTCGATGAGCAACGCGATCTGGACCGGTGTGCGTCTCAAGGACGTGCTTGACCGCGCCGGTGTAAAACCTGGCGCCATTCAGGTCCGCTTCGGCGGCCTGGACGAGCCGGTGATGCCGGACGCGCCGAAATTCCTGAAATCGCTCACCATCGATCACGCTCGCGACGGCGAGGTGATGATCGCTTTCGGCATGAACGGCGAGCAGCTTCCATTGCTGAACGGATTTCCGCTGCGGCTCGTGGTGCCCGGCTGGTGCGCGGTCTACTGGATCAAGATGCTGAACGACATTGAAGTGCTGGATCAGCCCGACACCAATTACTGGACGTCGACCGGCTACCGCGTGCCCGATACGCCGCACAATACCGTCAAGCCTGGCGAGACCGGGTTCAAGTTGGTGCCGGTGACCCGCAACGCTCCGCGGTCGTTCATCACCAACATCCGCAACGGCGACAGCGTGCCGGCGGGTACGTCGGCCGCGGCGCGGGGCATCGCCTTCGGCGGCGATTGCGGCGTTGCCCGCGTCGATCTGTCGATCGATGGCGGCAAGAGCTGGCAGCCGACCCAGCTCGGTGCCGACCAGGGGACATACGGCTTTCGGCAATGGCAGACGCAATTCACGCTGCCTGCGCGCGGCGCGGGCACCCTGATGGTTCGTTGCACCAACACCAGGAACGAGGCGCAGCCCGATTTCCAGATCTGGAATCCGGCCGGCTATATGTACAATACCATTGAAACGACCCATGTGGTCGCGGCCTGAGGAGGAATCAGGAATGCTACGTGCTGTTCTGCCGATGGTCGCCGTTCTGGGTCTCGTTCTGTTGCCGCATCCGGGCGAGGCCGCAACGATCACCGCATTGAAGTCGCTGAAACTGGATGTCCCCACCAGCGACACGATGTTCCCCGCTGGTCCGGGATCGGATGCGACCAACAACAACTGCCTCGCCTGCCACTCCGCCGACCATGTGTTGAACCAGCCTTCGCTGTCCAGGGAGGCCTGGCAGGAAGTCGTCAACAAGATGATCACAGCCTACAAGGCTCCTGTCAGCCCTGACGACGCCAAAGCGATCGTGGACTATCTGGTTCGCATCAAAGGCGCCTCATAGGTCGGGTAAATCGCCCTGCACGAAAAGGGGAAAGGACCCGAACGAGCCGCCCGTCATCGGATAAATCGCCGCTCATGCGGGCTACGTTATTCTTACTGATTGCCGCCATTGATAGGACCTGCCGCCGAACAGCACCTCGATCGTCCCCAGCGCCAGTACGACGAAGACGATAAACACCAACACCACGTCGGGCGGCCTGACCAACCGCTCGGCTTTGCGTTCGATGATGGGTGGCCGTTCCACCGGAGCGATATCAACCCAGCGCGCGGCAAGGGGGGATGACTCGATATCCGTCCACCGATCTATCCATGGCGTACCGGCGACGGCACCGTCATTCCCGTAACGCCGGGCATCTGCCGAGGTCGCGATCGATTGCATCGGGCCGCTATCAGCCAACATCTCCGACATCGAGTCACGCCACTTGGGCTGATCGATCGTTCGCTTGACCTCACGAGTGGGAGTTTTTGGCTTGACTTCACGGGTGGGAGTTTCTCGCTGAATCTTGCGGGTCGCGTGTCGTCGTGTCGGCGTCGCATCCCAGCAATGATTGGGGCCGTGCCAGTAAATGTGAACAGAACCGAAATGCTGACGCGCTTCAGCCTTCGTCATGCAGGGCTTTGAAGCTTCCGATGGCGTGGCCGACACCAACACCACCGCAACGATCATCGCGACACGCATGGGTCGCTCCGTCCTTCACGGGGATACTTGACGTTGCTTCCACTAAGTATCTTCCTGGTGAGTTCTAAATCCTGACAATTGGCAAATTATGGCGGAAAGGACAAAATTCCCGACCGTTAGACGTTGGGCGGCTCGTAAAATGTGGCCCGCCTGTTCACCGAACACACAAAACCGGACGTTGAAGGGATGTCCAACGTAGAAGCGCACACTGCTGGATGACCAACAAGCCTGGAGAAGCACCGTTGCATCGCAACTCGCGCTCGCGGCCGTGACTTTTGATTGTTACGGCGTCGCGATCAATCCGCTGGCTGTTGCAACTATCCAGCGGTTGCCCCAACGCACGATAGAGTCAATCCGCCCGATCCCAGGCACGGTGTCGCCGCGTGTTGCCATCCGAACCCCATCGGGTCCTTCGAGAACAGCCGTTCCGCCTCGAACATCAAGAACTGTCCAACCCTCGATAGTTGTCGGTCTTGTCTCCGCCGCCGGCACCATAGACCCCCGCTCGGTTAGGGTCATATTTGCCTGGATGGCCGGAGAGGCTTGAGGCTTGGCGGAAAGGTTCGCTCCAGCAGCGGAGACCGTGCTCACGCCTTGTGGTGTTTGCAAACTTGGAGTGGATGCTATCTTTCGAGCGCCCTCAGTCTTACCGCCAGACTTTATTTCGGGCGGTCGACGCGAAAACGTTTCTGTCTGAGTGATTGGATTGCGGGCTGCCATGTCTGCGGAACCATACCAACTAAAGCCGCCAGCCCATCCCAGTCCAAAACCCGCAACCAGTGCGCCTGCGACCAGCCAAATGGTGCGCTTTCGATCGCCCGGCCTCAACAACGCCAGAACCTCATCTCGATTGGGACTCAGGAAATCCCATGGGTACATGCTCGCAGGCTGCGTTGGGGCGTGGCTGGCCGCTGCTTCCTCTGCCAGCCCATATTTTTCCAAGGTATTTGCCTGGTGGAATTGCATGATCGGATCCCCTCTGGACTCCCAATGATCACGCCTGGAGCTAAACCAAATGTTAACGGCGAATCAGCCGCAATTCGAACGACTGCTGGAACGAATTGCGTGAACCAGAAGGGGCCATCGGAACACCCGTTCAAAAATAGACGTCATCGGCCTATCCGTTTGCGAGATCAGCATCGGGATCAGCGCGCGTACCTAGCCCTTGAGTTTATTCGGGCCAACCGCCGTCAACGCCCGCGGGATAGGGACGGCTCCGGATCAAGTCCGACTTGATGAAATCGTCTGCGCGCGCCTGCCCCGGGGGCGGCTGAAAGAGGCCGCCAACCGAGGCGGCCTTAGTCGAATGCCACGCCGATCCGTTTTTCTTTGCGCCAGACGACGTGGCAGGGCCGCTTGGATTGAGCGCTCGGCACAAAAAGCGTGAAGCGGTCAGGGATAAAGAGCGGAGTCACAACCTCAAGCGCCGCGCCGGTTTCTGAAAGGTTCTTAACGGTGCAGTCTATTGCGCCGCCGCCGAACTCAATCGTTCCGGCCTTGAGGACGCGCTTTCGGGACGCAATGCGATTTTCGCTCATGGTCCGGAAGATAGGGTTCCATCTTCTAAGATTTCGTAATTAGGCCAGCGTATTCAAGTTAGGCCACCAGGGTCGAAACAGGCCAGCACCCGACCGCTGGTACTGGCCGAAATGGGCCCCTCGCAGATTCAAAGCAGGCCACGCATGGCTTCTAAACCAGAATTTAATGGGATCGGCGGATTGCGAAACCACATCAGAAATCGTGTCGGACTCCTCCCTCCCGGCACTTCTAAACTTCGGCCCCGGTGCCCCCGCGCTGGGGCCGTTTCTTTGAGGGGGTCGGCGCCAACACAAGGGCGTCCAGGTAGATGGCGAGGCCCGCCCGGCGCGGTGGCGGTTGAAAGGGGCATGTACAGCGCCGCTGATGGCAACGAAGCAGACTAGCGCGGCCAAAACCGCCCGCGCGCTCACTTTCCGCCCCTTGTGGCGTTTGCGCCAAAATACCGGTGGATCGCGCCTTCCCTGCCGCATTATCTGGGGCAAGGAGAACCGGATCGGGATCGCGTTCGATTAGCCGCAACGTGAAAGGCCGCCTCGGTTGGCGGCTCTCGTTAAATCGTTTTTTATGTATCGCCGCCGGAACGATTGCCGGGTTCCCGCGTGATTCCTGGAGGTTAGGACAATCGCGTCGGGAAAGTGCAGTGCGCAGGAAGCAGATCAAGTTCCAGTCTGAGAGCCTCACGGCCGCGCTTTGTCTCGGCGTGGCGATTGCTGGCGTAAGCACCCTGATCGGCATCGGGCTAATTATCGTGTTTGCATAAAGGTCGCCTCTGTTGGCGGCCCCCGCGCATCGGCGTCCCGGATTGCAGCAGCGGGATCCGGCAACGCTTCAATCTCGTCATCGCAACGCCTGACGTCATGAAGCCGTGACCTTCCGCCGCCGCAGCACGCCCGCGTTTGTACCGGGCATTGCTGTCGCTGCGCATGTGTTCGAGCATGACGTCGAGCCTGATCACGGCGGCGCTGGCTTGGGCAATGGCGACATCGTCAGGCGTCAGGGTCGCCCGTAGCGAGGCCACATAGCGGTGCCGCGGCTGCGGTGGCGGAATGTCGCCAATGCACTGACGGGCCTGCGCCGCTACTGGCGACGCCATCGCGGCGGTGATCCGCCATCGGGCCGCAACGGTTGCCGGTCTTAAATGGTCGGAGCGAGAGGATTTGAACCTCCGACCCCTAGTCTCCCAGTTTGATTTTTGGGCCTTCCGGGCAATTCCTCCAAGTTCCTCTTTGCTCCAAAATGCCAGAAATTCCCTTGTTTTCAGGTGCTTATCAAGGTAGCACTGTAGACAGGCATTCCGATCGTTTCCGTTCTCGGTGCCTACACGGTGCCTACACGGAAATTTCGGGGGGAATTCATGGCAAGCGCCAAGCTGACAAAAACCTACGTGGCCGCGCTCGCACCCAAGGACAAAACCTTCTTCGAATGGGACAGCGATCTTCCCGGCTTCGGCATCCGCGTCACCAAGAACGGGGCGAAGGCATGGATCGTCGAATACCGCGCCGGCGGCGGCGGCCGTAGCGCGCCGTCCCGCCGCATGACGCTTGGCTCTGTCGCCACGCTGTCCAGCGAAAAGGCGCGGAACGGCGCCCGCGACATTCTAGCCCGTGTCCGGCTTGGCGCCGATCCCGCCGGCGAGATTGCGAAAGGTCGCGAGGCGGCGACGGTCAGCGAACTTTCAACCAAATTCCTGCGCGCCGATGCCAAGGTCGGCCGCAAGGCCAGTACGCTGGCGCTCTATGAGTTGTATTTCCGCGTGCACATTCTGCCGGCGGTCGGCAGCAAGCGCGCCCGGGACGTCACAAGGGCCGATATCACGCGCCTGCATCGCGCCGTTGGCGTATCCAAGCCGGCGACGGCAAATCGCGTCGTCGCGACCCTGTCGGGGTTCTTCACATGGGCAACGAAGAACCGGGAAGTCGACCGCGCCGACAATCCCGCGCGCGACATCGATCTGTTCAGGGAAACTGGTCGCGAACGGTACCTGACGACGGAAGAACTCGCGCGGCTCGGAAAAACGCTGCGGGAAGCAGAAACGATCGGCCTCCCCCATCTAGTCGACGAAACGAAGCCGACGTCGAAGCATGCCCGCAAGGCCGAAAACCGGCGGTCGATCATCGATCCGTTTTCGGCGGCGGCCATTCGCCTGCTCATCCTGACCGGCGCCCGGCTCCGGGAAATCCTTCACCTGCGCTGGGCGAACGTCGATCTTGAGCGCGGCATGCTGTTTCTCGCGGACAGCAAGACCGGCAGGAAGCCGATCGTCCTGAACGCGCCAGCTGTGCAAATTCTGGCGGCGCTTTCCCGCCTCGGTCAGTTCGTTATTGCCGGCCGATCTGCCGGCAATGACGATGAAGCGCCGCGGTCCGATCTGCATCGTCCTTGGCGGGCGATCGTCAAACAGGCCGGCCTTGAAGGTCTTCGCATTCACGATCTGCGGCACACCCATGCCAGCATCGGCGCCGGCGCTGGCGTCGGTCTGCCGATCATCGGCGCCATACTGGGTCACGCCGACGCGGCGACGACTGCGAAATACGCCCATTTGGCAAACGATCCGGTTCGGCGCGCTTCGGAGCGGATCGGCGGTGACATTGCCGCCGCGATGGGCGAGCCGCCACCACCGCGCGACAATGACGTCGTCGTCCCGATGTCGAGGGCGCGCCAATGACAAAGCGCACCAAGCGAGGCGCGGGAGAGCGCGCGGAGCAGCCTACCGCGCCGGCGCCGGCAAAGTCGGTGGAAAAGGCAAAGGCAGAATGGCTGCCCTTGCACGTGGCCCGGATGCGGTTCTTCCCGTCCTATGCGACGGAGAAGGCATTCCCGAATGAAGTGAAGCGGCTGGTTGCTACCCTGACTGGACCGGCCGATTTCAGCGTTGCGGAAATTGCGCCCTACGTCGTCCGGGTCGCCTTCGGCGGCGTCGGCCTTGTGATCGATGCCGAGCATGGCGAAGTCGAAATCGAAGCCAACGTTGTCGGCGACGATTGGGCGGTGATCTTCGACGACTATGCCGACCTGCGCGCCCGGATCGATCATTTTCCGGCAGTGTTTGCCGACGCAGCGATCAAGCTACAGTTCCGGGAAGCCGCCCGTCGTCAGCATGATCTTGCACTCCGACTGATCGGGGCATTCAAGGCCCGTTTCCGCGAAGCTGTCGACGACGGCGGGGCCGAAATCTTCGGCCGATGGCGTGACCTGAAGGCTCCATTCGAGCCGATCTATCCGGATCAGTGGCGCCGGCTGGCCGAAGCGCCGGGCGGCGATTGGTCGCCCGGGACGGACATGTCGACCCACACGGCCGACGGCCGTCGCGGCGACGTCACGATCTATTCGGTTCACGTGCAGCCGCACCGGAAGCAAGAGAGCGCATCGCACCGCGCCGTCATTGAGTGCCGGGAATTCATGATCGACGCGATCCGCAATCAATCCGGGAGCGGCCGCATCATCCAGACCCAATTGGAAAATGCAGCACGCGAGCGGTGGCCTCGGGATCGGCTTCCCGACCGAGCCATCAAACGCTGTTTTCAGGAAGCAAAAAACGCAACCAATTCAACGGGTTTGGTCCGTCGCGGCCGTCCGCCGAAATTAATTCACAGCACCCAATAGCAGCGCTGCCCTTATTTAAATTTCGCATTTCAGCAATCTTCCTCCCAGTTCCGACGCGTCCCCCGCGTCGCATTGAGGAGGACAGCGATGCAACGAGATACCAACCGCCAGAACAATCAGGGGTCGACCGATCCGCGCCGCTTTATGGATACGAAGCAGTGTGCCGATTATCTCGGCATCAGCGCATCGACGTTGACGAAATGGCGGATGGTCGGCCGCGGCCCGCGCTTTTTTAACTTCGGATCGCTTGTTCGGTATGCGGTCGATGACGCCGACGCGTACATCGCCAGTTGCCGCGTCGAGCCACGCAACAGCGCGGCATGATCGCCCTCCCCCATAAATCAGTTGCCGCCGCGGTCGCTCCGTCCGCGGCGCCATCGGCGGCGCGCGGGCGCGGACGTACCGCCTGCGCGCCGTCTTTTTAAGGGGTGATGTCCAATGACCGATCAGACGTCGAACGTTCTTCGCTTCAAGCGCAAGCGCCGGCGCCGTTCGAAAAACGACGCGCCGGCGCAGATGCTCGCGTTTCCGCCGGGGCGTCACAGGCGGATCGTCGCCTACATCGCACGCGAAATGCGCAAACAGCCGACGCCCGACGCGGCCGAAGAATACTTGATCTCGCATCTCGAAATCGAGTGGTCACGCCTCGCCGGCATCGGCGTCGACCGCGCTGAAATCGAGCGATCATGCCGCGCGTTCGCCGTTGCCGCCTGGGCAATCGTGCTGCGCGGCTGCGACACGGAGGGCGTAGCGTGATCGAAAGGTCTGCACTTACGCGGCTTGTCCATGATGCCAAGCGCGAATTGCTGCCGGCGCCGCGCAGCGAAGCGCCGCGCTTACACATCAAAATCGATCTTCCGAGGTCGAATGTTGTGCTTCTTCCGGGCCACTACCGCGGCGCCGACTACATCCGTCGCCATGTCGCCCACGTCCTGACGCGAGGCGCCGAACAAGGCGAAGCACACATTGTGCGAAACCTGAACTGCATACGCGAAAACCTCGAAGAAATGGGCATCGATAGCGACGCCATCGATCAGGAAGTCCGGTCGATCGAGGCCGCTGTTCGGGCAGAAATTTGGCGACAGGTTCTGACTCCGGACGGTGACCGATGAAGACCGCAGCCCAAGCCCGCCGGCCCGATCCGGCGAATGAGCCGACGACACAGGAATTCCATCCTGTCGTCTTGTTGCGGCCGAAAGAACTTCGCCGGTATTTCTGGAGGCAACACGGTCGAACATTTCCGTCGGACGAAATCGGGCGGCGTGACGCGGCTATCATGCTGGATCACCTTGCCCAAGGCCCCGCCGCTTATCGGCAATCGACGATTTTTCTCAGGCGCCGCTGTCCATGGATGCCGGCGGCAGAGCGATCCGCAGCCATCGAAAGCGCGCGCCAGCGACGAAAGTTCTGGTCGTCGTCAGCGCTCGGCGACGTGCTTGGCCTGACTTGGGAAGAACGCGACGCTTGCCGGATTGTGACATTTCGTCCGGCCGGCGTCAGCGACGCAGAATTGCTTGCGAGGCGGAGACAAAAGGAAGCCGCGGCGAAGCAAGCAAAACGGGATTGCGAGCGGCTGCATCCGGAACCGAAGCCGAGCAAGCCGGCCCGGCGGTTGGCCGCGATACTGGAAATCCTGTCTCGGTCTGACGACTGGGTCAGCGTCGCGGTGGTGTGCGCTGAAGTTAAGCGCAAAAGGCTGATCCACTTCGCGAGCTTGGCCTCGTCCATCACCACCCCCCGCTTGCGCGCCGACGTCGACGCCATCGCCCGGGCCGCCAAGGTTCTAAACGCCGCCGTTCATGACGCAATCAACCTTGGCATCACGAAGGGGGAGCTCGAAAAGAGGTTCGTGCCGGGGCCAAGGCCGGCGATCAGTGTTGCGCAAATCAGGCGGATGCCCGCCTGATGTCAGCCCGGTTTATCGCCCGTTTCAGACTTCCGACAGAAAATCCTGTCGACAGGATTATGACAGGAAAATCCCGGCAGAAGTCCGGATTTCAGACTTCTGCCGGCGAAATCCTGTCGACAGGAAAAACGTGTCGGCAGTTAAGCTTCTTTAATAAGAAGATAGTGCTCCCGCAGCCAACCCCATTTCGACACACCGCGCCCAGCGCCGGCGCGCGGCTTGACGCCGCGCCGCTCTCAACCTCGAAACCATCTCGAACGGGCCGGAAGCGCGCAAGCGCGCCCGGCGGGCCAACTTTTGAAAGGGGAGCATTGACCATGGACCATCGAAGCACTGCCTACGCGGGGCGCGCCTGACAGCGACTGACAACATGGAGAGGGAAAGCGATGACGATCATAAATCCTGACGAATGGCACACCGGCGAGTGGCCTCTTTCGCCGAGTGAACCCATCGCACGCATGCCGGCGCGCCCCAAGGCGCGTCCGGCATCGGCAAAGCGACCGATGCCCGATGCGACAAAGCGAGCGATCGCCGACATCAGCAACAGATACGCAAGCAGCTTGAACGATGACGTCGGCGACCTTTAGCCCGTGCACGGCAATAGCAGCCGCGCTGGCGCGCGCTGTCGCGCGCGCTGTCGCGGCCCGTCTTTCCGAAGCCAAGCGACAGGCGGCCGCTCGCTGCTGGATGGCGCGGCGCTCCAAGGGCATTGGTTGAAAACGGTTAGGGACCCTTTGGCGGGGCTCGCCCTACGCGGCACAAGGCGCCCCGGTATCTGGCCATATTCCCGATTTTGGAAATACCGGTTTCCTTCCCGCCTTACATCGGGAAACGCCCGCCGATTACCAATTTCCCCTCAACTGACCAAAACCGGTTAATTGCCCGCTGATGACCGACACGATCGACCGAATGGAAGAACTTGCCGCCGCGATCTCCGCGGCATCGGCCGCAGTGGCGGCGGCTGCGGCGGCGTTAGATCGGGTGCGCGCCGACAGCGCGCGCGCCTCGCCAGCGACGGCCGCCGATGGATCGCGCGATCCGCCCACTGATCTGATCGCGCCTGGCGACGCTGTTCATTCGTCGGGCCTGTCGCGTGCCCAGCTTTACCGGCTCTGCGTACGAAACCCCATCGATCAACCCGAGGGGTTTGCGGTTTGGATCACTCCGGAGCGGCGCTTCATGATTTCAAAATCGCGGTTCGAGTTGTTCCTGAGGCATCGTCCGCGAAGGAAGCGAGACGTTCAGAGACGTAAAACCGGCCGAAAGGAGACATTGTGAGACGTCTTCGTCGTAGACGGTAGTCGGCAAATCGCTTCTGCTCATCGGCATTCGACGACGGCAACAAGGGAGAAGCTGCATGGCTACTTGGAAAACCTTAACGCGCGCTAGCGATGGCGCAACGATTTACGTTCAACTTGCGCAGATCGCAAAAGTCGAGCCGGTAGCGGGTGGCAACGGAAGCACGCTGACCCTTATCGGCGTCGCGAGCGAAGGCGGCCGCGGAGCGAACGTCAGTGTGACGCAATCGCCAAATCAGATCCTCGTCTCGCCTGAAACCATCGTCGCGTAACCGCCTGCGGATCGGCCTAGCCGTGTCACAACTCGCCCGCATCGCTGCCGAGATTATCAACACACCGTTGTTCCTTGAACCGCGGAAGGCGGCGACATTCGCCGCGGTACTAGGCGATCGGATCGGCCTCGATGGCGACATGGAGGCTTTCGTCCGATCAGCGGGTGCGCCGTTGGCCACCCGCGCGCCGTCACGGGGGAAGACAGGCAACGGATACTCGAAAATCGGCGGTGGTATCGCCCTAATCTCAGTCGTAGGCTCACTGGTCACGCGGTCGGGCGGCCTAGACGCTGAAAGCGGCCTTGTTTCATACGATGCGGTCTCCGGCGGCGTCCGCGCGGCGGACGCTGACCCGGACGTAACGAGCATCCTGCTTGATTTCCACTCGCCAGGCGGATCGGCCGCCGGCGCGATCGAGTGCGCCGACGTCGTCCACGCCGTCTCACAGAAGCGACCCGTCATTGCCATCTGCAATTCGTTATGCTGTTCGGCCGCCTATCTGATCGCCGCAGCGGCGAACAAGATCGTGGCTACGAAGACGGCCGTAATAGGCAGCATCGGCGTCGTCATGCTGCATCTGGATCGCTCCCAGCAGCTTGCCGGCAAAGGGCTGGTCCCGACATTCATCTTCGCCGGTAAGCACAAGGTCGACGGCAACGAACTCCAGCCGCTGACGTCCGAAGTCAAGTTGGACCTGAAGGCCGAAGTCGATACGTATTACAACATGCTGGTTGGCAGCGTCGCCGGCCATCGGGCAAAGCTCACCGACGCAGCAATCCGGGCAACTGAAGCCCGCACCTTCCTCGGCGCCGATGCGGTAGCCATCGGCCTCGCCGACGAAGTCGGTTCGATGGATGCCACCTTGAGACAGCTGGCACAGCTGCATCCCGCCACCGAACAGTTCACAAAGTACGATCACATCAGGGCCGTCTACGGCAACGTTGATGCCGTTCATGAACAGATCAAGGACGCGCACGCTGCCGGCGTGCGCGTCGGCATGGCCGTAGCATTGGCAGGCCGCAAATGAGCGCGCGCGGAACCGACACGGCAAAGGCCCTAGCTGATGGCGACTTCGACCGCGCGTTGGAGGCCGCGATCGAATTCGGCATGATCGAAGGCGCGAAGGATGAGCGCGCGCGGATCGCGTCCATTCTTCGGAGTGCGGAGGCGCAAACTTGCGTTGGGACAGCCATCCTTTTGGCGATCCACGAAAGCGCCATGACGCTTCAGCATGTGCGCGACATCCTTGGACACGTGCCAGTGATCGACGCGCCGACCACAAACGTTATCGACGTTGCAGCCCGCCGGGCAGCACTGAAACTGATCGACCAAAAGAGGTGAACGATGGGACTGTTCGGCCGTAAAACTGAAATCGAAAAGCGTCTTGCCGCGACGCGTAACGAACTGACGACGGCGCAAGCTAAGCTTGCCGCGATCGACGCGAACGAGACGGAAGCGCTACTCAATGGTGCGACGTATTCCGCTTGGCGCGCGGAGCGCGGCGACGCGGCAACCGAAGTCGATCGGCTCACGCATTTGATTGCGGTGCTAGAAGCTGGCGATGAAGCGGCGCGGCAACACGACGTCGACGAAGCGTTCCGCAAGAGGGTGGACGCTGCGCGGAAAAACAATGCTGTCATCGCCGAACGGATGCGGACGGAAGGTGCCAAGCTTGCCACCGCCTTAAAAGCATTGGCGCGCGACGTAGCGGCCTCGCAAGTCGAAACTGACGCGATCAATCGCGTCCGACCCGACGGAACGCCAGCCTTGCAGGATGCGAACAACCTCGCCCGCGGCCGCGCAGCGATACCGCGAGAAAACATTTCCGAAAAAACGATCGACCTGTGGTGCCGCGCCACAGACGGAGGATTGCTCGGCGATCAAGACGCTATCGTGCCGGTCGACAGTCGAACAGGCCATTTGTTTGTCAACAACATGCGTGTTGACTGCGTTCGCCGGGAATTCCGATCCGTCCAGTATCACCCCGAGATTTGGTCCGAAATACCCGAAAATTTCCATTCGACGTTACGACTTCCGAACTTCGATCGTCAGGGCGTCGATTTCGACGGCCAGCGCATGGTCGAAGAGCACGTCGCCGCGCTGAACCTTGATGCGCCGAAAGCAGAGACGAAATCGCGTCGGCCGGTCCAGACCGAACTGATCCCTCTCGAAGCTTGGGCGCCGCCGGTCTTGAAGCCGGTTGGCTCACTATGATCCCACTTCGACGCCCCCGAGGCCGCTCACTGCCGCCGTACGGACCGCGTCGAAACGGGCCGCGGGGACCTTTACGGGGTTGCCGCGGCCCAACCGTTTTCGCCGCTGCTTGGCAGCTGAATGAAAGGAAGCGAACATGGCCCGCATAATCGAGGCGATCGCTCGGATCAGCGCGGAGGATCGTACAGGCGGCGTATTCGACAAAATCGCCAAAAAAATCGACGGCCTTGCGAAGTCTGCAAAGACTTCAAAGGCCGTCGACGATCTGGCGAAGTCGCTGGACCGCGCGCGGGCGCAGATGGTCGCGATTGACAAGTTCGATATGTCCCGCGGCGAACTGGCGAAGTCGCGCCAGAGGTTCCGTGAAATGCAGACCGCCGTCGAAAACGCGGCCCGGGCGATGGCGTCGACGACGGCGCCGACGAAGGAAATGGAACGGGATATGAAGCGGGCGCAGGACGCCGTCCGCCGGACGGCCCGCGCCTATGACATGCAGAAGGATGCGGCGCTTTCGAATAAGCGCGCGGTCGAAGGCATGGGCGTCAATGTCAAGCAAGCCGCGCAGCATCAGGCGCGCCTTCGGACGGCGATCGAGCAGACAAGCGGCGCGCTGGACAAACACGAAAGGGCGCAGCAAGCCGTCGAACGCGCACAGATACGGCGAGAGAACCGACGGGTCGCAGTCGGCACCGCGGCTGCGGCCGCGGGTGCGTTCGCCGGACATGCCGTGAAGGTCGGAACGAAGGCGACGCTGCACACTTACCGCGAATTCGACAAGGAGCGCCGCTTCGGCAAGGCCGTCATGGGCCTGTCGGACGAAGAACAGGCGCCGCTTGTCAATCAAGCGATCCACATGGGCGCGACGACGAAGTTTAACGACATTCAGGTTCTTGAAGCGCAGCGCGAACTCGCCGCGCGCGGCCTGAAGAAAGATCAGGTTATGGGCATGATGGGACCGGCCGGCGACCTGGGCATGGCGATGGACCTGAAACTTCCGGACGCTGTAAAGCAGATGGAAGGCGCCATGTTCGGCTTCAAAAAGAACATTTCCGACCTGTCGTCTTCGATGGCGTCGGCGAAGCAAACCGCGGACTATCAGGTCAAGGCGGCGAAGCTGTCCGGCATGACGCCGGAAGATATCACGCAGCTTTATAAATACGGCGCGACGCCGGCCCGCATGGCGGGCGTCAGCGAAGCGTCGCTGTTAGGCTTCGGCGGCGTCTTGAAAAAGGCGAACATCGGCGGCGACGAAAGCGGCGTCGCCTTCCGGTCGCTGATGGCGACAATTCAGGCGCCGACTGCCGGCGCAAAAACCGCCATGCTCGCGAACGGCATGAATTACAAAAATTATCAGAAGACCCGCGACAGTCTGGACGTCAGCCCGTTCGCTGACGACGTCGCCGCGCGCTACGGCGTGAAGCTGGACAAGAAAACGCGCGCCGGCCTTGGTAAAATCTTCAGCAATAAGGAACTGATTTCCGATCCGGCGAAGTTCAATCCGGCCGTTACCGGGCTTCTGAGGGACACGCTTGAAGGCAGCGACGCAAAAAGCTTGAAAAGCATCGCCGGCGCCGCGGGGCGCTATCGCGACAGTTCGGTTAATTCGGTCGACGCGAACGCGATGATAAAGGACTTGCTTCCGAAGCTGGCGAACAATCTGCCGTTTGCGAACAAGCTGTTCGGCGCAAAGCAGGGCGGCCGGATCGCGACGGCCCTTGGCGACAGCGACACGCTGAAGAAGATCATCGGCGAAATCGAAAACGGATCGGAAGGCTACGCCGGTAAGATCGCCGGCGAGCGGATGGCCGGCTTCGACGGCGCGGTCAGCCGGTTCGAAGGCGCGGTTAAGAACCTCGAAACCGCTGTAGGCCGCTCGTTCGACAATGACGGCAAGGGCGGTGCCCTGACTTGGGTGACGGACGCGGTCGCGAAGGCGATCCAGTCGGCCGCGGAAGCCAACCCGACAGCCGTCAAGGCTGGCGCGATCGGCGCCGGCGCTGGCGGGCTTTTCATGGCCGGCTATGGCGCCGTCAAGTTCATGCAGCTTATGACGGCCGGGCCTGCCTTGACGGCGTCCGCTGGCTTGCTGACGACGTCCGCGCTGGAACTTCAAGCGGCGGCGGCGGCCTTGGGCGGCGGGAAGGTCGCCACGGCGGCGACTAGCGCAGCGGCTACCGCGGCGGGCGCCGCGGGCACCGGAGGCGCATGGGCCGCGGGCGCTGCGGCGCTGCCTTGGGTCGCGGGCGGCTTGGCCGCTGCCGGCGGCCTGATAGCCATGCGCGCGGCGGTCGACGACGCTGGTTATGCGGGCCTGACAAGCGGCGAGCGCATGCGCAAGCAGCGCGGCGGCTCGATGCGCGATATGTACGCCCGGGAATGGGGATACCCGTCAGGCGTCCCCGAACTGTCGCCGACGATGACTTACGGGACCGGCGTCGGCGGCGACAAAGCGCTGACGGCAACGCTGACGGGGACGGCAGACGTCAAGGGCGAAGTCACCGGCCGATTTGAAGTCGTCCCCGGCAGCGCGCTCATAAGTTTGGTAGAAAGCGTCAAGAAAATGCGGATCGGTCTTTCCGGAACGCTCAACGCGAACGGCCCGGGATCGCTCGGGCATTCGTCGCCGGACGCCGCTGCGCCGTCGCCGAAGCCGTCCACCGGCGGCGCGAGCGGGGGCTGGTAACATGGCTACGGCTCGCGATCTCGGCGATAGCCAGCTCGGCACGTCGCTTGCGTCGGCGCTGTCTCAGAACATCGGCGGCCGCCGCCGCCGGCACAGCAGTCAATCACATCCAACCAAGGAGAAAGAGCTATGTCCTTCACCGCTGTCCGTCCGAAATTTCGTCAGCCACCGCGTGCACCGGTCGTCAGTGGCTACGTCGGCCCCGGCGACACGCAAAGCTTCCTTATTTGGGGCTCGGTCGCGCGCGGTTATTCGGCGGCATATGCTG
>Ga0193699_10000258_pt1 | contig 23882 bp, 23 predicted proteins | sample L3c2metaG_FD_160095 | JGI IMG/M metagenome (GOLD analysis project Ga0193699, IMG submission 160095) | Soil microbial communities from a riparian zone of the East river system, Colorado, United States - L3c2 | ecosystem: Environmental > Terrestrial > Soil > Riparian zone | place: USA: East...
GCTCTATCCGGCGGAAGAGCTGCCGATCGCGAATCCCTATTAAAGGCGGACCGCTGACGCGGCCGCTTTAATTCCGCCGATACGAACTGACGCAAGGCGCAGTTCAATCGGCGGAGAAACAGCCGAATTGAAGGAGACAAGGTCGACATGAGCATGGTGAAAACGGCGCCCCCGACACGGGCGGATGCCATCCCCGAGGCGACGCGGCTGAGGCTGTACCAGCTGCAGATCGAAATCCGCTATTGCGAAAAGCGCGCCTACGACCTGTTTCTGCAGAACCTGGTGAAAGGCACGAGCCACCTAGCGCTCGGCCAGGAGGCGGTCGCCGCGGGCTTCGCCGCGGCGATGAACAAGGACGACTACACGTTCTGCACCTATCGGGGCCATCACCACACGCTCGCGCGCGGCGTCCCGATGCTGTCGGTGCTTGGCGAATTGATGGGCCGGCAGTGCGGTCTCATGAAGGGCAAGGGCGGCTCGATGCACCTGACGAGCGTGGAGCACGGGGTGATGGGTTCCTACGCCATCGTCGGCGCGCACCTGCCGATCGCGGCGGGCGCCGCGTGGTCGGCGCAATACCGCGGAACGAAGCAGGTCGCTTGCGCGTTCTTCGGCGACGGCGCCACCAACATCGGCGCTTTCCACGAGGCGCTCAATCTCGCGGCGGTGTGGAAGCTGCCGGTCATCTTCGTCTGCGAGAACAACATGTACATGGAGTACACGCCGATTTCAGCCGTCACCGCGGTGAAGCATCCCGCGGCCGACCGCGCGGCGAGCTACGGCCTGGAGCGGCAGGTGATCGACGGCAACGATGCCGATGTCGTGTACGGCACCGCGCGCGACGCGTTCGCCAAGGCGCGCTCGGGCGGCGGGCCTTCGCTCGTCGAATGCCTGACCTACAGGCACAGCGGCCACTCGCGCGCCGATCCGGCCAAGTACCGGCCGAAGGAAGAAGTCGAGGAATGGATGAAGCGCGATCCGGTGACGCTCTATCGCAGCCGCCTGCTGGCCGCGGGAGTTGCGGAAGCGAAGCTCGCGCAACTCGAGGCCGAGGCGATGGCGAAGCTCGATCGCGCGACCGAAGCCGCGAAGGTTTCGCCCACGCCTGCGCTCGAGTCGGCCATGACCGACGTATGGGCCGACGGAGGCAACGCGTGGCGCAACTGAGCTACCGGGACGCGGTCGCCGCCGGGATCGCGCAGGAAATGAGGCGCGACGAGCGCGTCGTGCTCTTCGGCGAGGACACCGCCGCCGCGGGCGGCGTATTCAAGACCACGGTCGGACTGCTGGAAGAGTTCGGGCCGCGGCGGGTAAAGGACACGCCGATTTCGGAGCTCGCCATCCTCGGCGCGGCGATGGGCGCGGCGATGACGGGCCTCAAGCCCGTCGCCGAGATCATGTTCTCGGACTTTCTCGCCTGCTGCTGGGATTATGTCGCGAACGAAATCGCCAAGACGCGCTATATGAGCGACGGGCAGATCACGATTCCGCTCGTGATCCGCACGGCGAACGGCGCGGGCTCGCGCTTCGGCGCGCAGCACTCGCAGAGCGTCGAGAACTGGGCGATGGCGATACCGGGCCTGAAAGTCGTAGCGCCTTCCACTCCCGCCGACGCGAAGGGGCTGCTCGCCGCCGCAATACGCGATCCCGATCCGGTCGTGTTCTTCGAGCACAAGAGTCTGCTCGCCAACAAAGGCGAAGTGCCCGAGGGCGAGCACGTCGAGCCGCTCGGAAAAGCCAAGGTGCTGCTCACGGGCGCCGATGCGACCATCATCGCGCTCGCAGCCATGGTCCCAAGGGCGCTCAAGGCGGCGGAGACGCTTGCCGCGGAGCACGGAATTTCCGCGACGGTGATCGACGTGCGTTCGCTCGTGCCGCTCGACACGCAAACGCTGCTCGCGCACTCGGCGCGCACCGGGCGCGTGTTTACGGTCGAGGAAAATCCGCGGTTGTGCGGCTGGGGCGCGGAAATCGCGTCGGTCATCCAGGAGGAGATTTTCAGCGCGCTCAAGGGACCCATCGTCCGGATCACCACGCCGCACGTTCCCTTGCCCGCCGCCGATCAGCTCGAGGACGCGGTCGTGCCCACGGTCGCACGCATCGTCGCGGAAGTCCGGCGCGGCCTGGATTCGCGCCGCGCGGCGTGAACTGAACGGAGGCGGAAGAAAGTGGACGTGATCATGCCTCAGCTGGGCGAAACGGTGACCGAGGGCACCGTGGCCAACTGGTACAAGAAGGTGGGCGACGCGGTGCGCGCCGACGAGCCGCTCTTCGAGGTCGAGACCGACAAGGTGACCACCGAGATTCCCGCGATTGCAAGCGGGGTGCTCAAGGCGATCCTGGTCGAGCCGGGCACGACGGTGCCGGTGGGAACCGTGCTGGCCGTGATCGAAACCGCGGCGAAATGAATCTCCAAGGAGAGCTGAATTGACTGCCGCGAGAGTAAACAGGGCAAAGCTCGGATGGATCGGCACCGGCCGCATGGGCTTCGAGATGGCGCGGCGCCTGGCGAAGGGCGGCTGCGACCTCACCGCATGGAACCGCACCCGAGCGAAAGCCGAGCCGCTCGCGAAGGACGGCGCGAAGATCGTCGATTCGCTCCCGGAACTCGCAGCTTGCGACATCGTGTTCTGCATGGTCTCGACCTACGACGACGTCAAGGAAGTGATCGCGGGACCCAAAGGCTTGCTGTCCAAGGCGAAGGGAAAAGGCGGCGTGCCGCGCATGGTGGTGGAGTGCTCCTCGATCTCGCTCGAAGGTTCCGCCGAGCTCAGAAAGATTCTCGGTGCGCGCGGGATCGAGCTGCTGTCCGCGCCGGTCTCTGGCAATGCCAAGGTGATCAAGGCGGGAAAGCTCACATTCGTCGTGTCGGGCCCCAAGCCGGCTTATGACGCGGTGGCGCCTTACCTGGACATGATGGGACAGGGCTCGTCCTACGTGGGAGAAGGGGAACTTTCGCGCATCGTCAAAATCTGTCACAACGTGATGCTGGGCGTGGTGACGCAGTGCATGGCGGAGATCACGGTGCTCGCGCAGAAGGCAGGCGTGCCGCGCCACGCCTTCCTCGATTTCCTGAACAAGAGCGTGATGGGCTCGACTTTCACGCGCTACAAGGCCCCGGCCTTCGTCAATCTCGACTTCCACGTCACGTTTACGCCGTATCTGCTGCGCAAGGACATGGACCTGGGGCTGGAGGCCGGCCGGAAATTCGAAGTGCCGTTGCCGCTCGCCTCGGTGACCCGCGATCTGATCCAGGCGATGATGGGCGCGGGCATGACCGAACAGGATTTCTCGACCTTGCTCGTGCAGCAGGCGAAGGCGTCGGGGATCGAGCTGAAACCGGAAAACAAAGCGGTCGGCGACGGACTGTCGCAATAATCTTTCACAGAGGAGCTTCAGATGAAAAGCATGATCGGCATTGCCGCAATGGCGCTGGCCGCAGCCGCGTCCCAGGCATCGGCACAGGGCTACCCGAGCAAGCCGGTGCACGTGATCATTTCCTTCACGCCCGGCAGCTCGACCGATATCGTCGGACGCATCGTTTCGCAGAAGCTCTCGGAGATCTGGGGCCAGCCGGTATTGGCGGAAAACCGCGCCGGCGCGGGCGGCTCGATCGGCTCGAACGTTGTCGCGAAGGCCGCGCCGGACGGCTACACGCTGCTCATCAATTCGAACGCTCACACGGTGAATCCGGCGATCTACGCCAGCCTGCCGTACGACACTCTGAAGGACTTCATCGATATCGTGCCGCTCTCCGTCCAGCCGAATGTCCTCATCGTGAACGCGGGGTCGCCTTATAAAAACGTGATGGACCTGGTGAATGCTGCGAAGGCCAAGCCGGGTTCGATCAACTGGGGCCATGCCGGGATCGGCAGCGGCACGCACCTCAACACGGAGAAGTTCGTGGACGCGGCGAAAATCAACGTCACCCAGGTCCCTTTCAAAGGCACCCCCGAGGTGATCCAGGCGATGTTGAGCGGGTCGGTGGACTGCTACTGGGCGCCGATTTCCGCGGCGATACCTCACCTCAAGGGCGGCAGGGTGCGGGCGCTCGCGGTGAGCACGGCGAAGCGCAACAGCCAGCTGCCGGACGTTCCAACCACGGGCGAGGCGGGGGTCCGGGGGGCGGATGCGCCCTTGTGGTTCGGCATCTGGGCGCCGGCCGGCACGCCGGCGAATATCGTCGCCAAGATCTCCACGGACACGCGCAAGGCGCTCGCGGATCCGGGCGTGCGCGAAAGACTGGGCAACCTCGGCAACGACACCATGGACATGTCGCCGGAGGAATTCGCCCGTTTCGTGCGCAGCGAGCTCGTCGAGTACGCGCGCGTGATCAAGGCGGCAGGCATCAAGCCGCAGTGATGCCTCAGCCGGTTGCGCGGGCGCGGTAAGCGCGAATCGTGGGCGACACGTATCCGGTCGTGAAAGTGGCCGCCGTGCAGGCGGCCTCTGTATTCCTCGACCGCGAAGGATCGACCGAGAAGGCCTGTCGATTGATCCGCGAGGCAGGCAGGAGCGGCGCACGCGTCATCGGCTTCCCGGAAGGTTTCATTCCGGCGCATCCGGTGTGGTACCACCACCACCCGGCGACCGGCGCGGTGGCGAACGAGCTGGCCGTGCTCCTCTTCAAGAACTCTGTCGAAATACCGGGCCCGGAGATCGATGCCCTTTGCGGCGCGGCACGCGAGGCGAACGCCTACGTCGTCATGGGAGTATGCGAGAAGCTGCCGCGCACGATCGGGACCATGTTCAACACCCAGGTCTACATCGGCCCCGAGGGCCAGCTGCTCGGCAAGCACCAGAAGCTCGTCCCCACCGTCGGCGAGCGACTCGTGCACACCGGAGGGTTCGGCGACACTTTCGGGGCGTTTCAGACGGAGTTCGGACCCATGAGCGGTTTGATCTGCGGCGAGAATTCCAACCCGCTCGCCGTGTTCGCGCTCACCGCCGAAGGCACGCGCATCCACGTCATGAGCTGGCCGAATCATTTCCCGACGAGCGGCGACCCGATGCGCAACCGCGTCACGGTCGACTCGCAGGCCTTTGCGCAGATGAGCAAGGCGTTCGTGATTTGCGCCTGTGGAACAGTGGATGACGCGATGATCCGCATACTCAAGGCCGGTCCTGAGGCCGAAAAGCTGCTGCGCAGCGCGGACTGCTGCGGGGGAAGCGTCATCGTTGCGCCTAACAGCCGCATCCTGGCCGGCCCGATGGGCGCAGAGGAAGGAATTCTGTACGCCGAGTGCAATCTCGAGCTCGGCGTGCTCACCAAGCTGCGCCACGACTTTGCAGGCCATTACAACCGGCCCGACGTTTTTCAGGTCCATATCAACCGCGCCGCGCCGCGCATCTATACCGTCTACGGCACGCGCGACAACGCCGCCCTCGAAGCCCCCGCTCAGGCGCAGCTGCCCGGTGTGCCGCCGGCAATTGCCGACCCCGACTGGCATGCGATCGACGCACTGTCCGCTGAACCGCCGCCTTCGAAAAAGCACTGAGGGCCTGTGCGGGAAGGCGGCGAGTCATCGGGTCCCGCTCGCGTCGACCTTGCAAGCCCGTCCCCGAAGAGGCAGACTTCGACACACCGGACTCTAGAGACCGGCCTATACGGTCGGCGAGGACATGCCATGGCAAAACAGAGAATCAGCTACGTCCCGCTGGAGAAGATGGACGCGGAGATGCGCAAGGAGATGGAGCGCTGCCAGCGCGAAGGCACGCCCAGACCGGAGAGTTCCGCTGTGCGCGCGCATGTGCCCGAGTGCTTCTGGGCCTTTGCCAACTCCTGGCGCGACATCTTCAAGAACGGCGTGTGCGATCACTCCGTCAAGGAGCTGTGCCGGCTCTACGTATCGCGCTCCGTTCAATGCGAATACTGCGGCAACCAGCGCTCGATCAAGGCGGCCTCGAGCGGCGCCGTCATGGAGGATCACGTCAAGGACCTGCTGAACTTCGAGAAGTCCGGCAATTACGACGAGCGCCAGAAGGCGGCGCTTGCGTATGCCGAGGCAATCACCTGGCACCTGAATACCGACGATGCGTCTGGGAACGGCTCCACGGGCATTTCAGCGAGCCCGAGCTGGTCGAGTTGGGCTGCTTCATCGCGCTCACCATGGGGCAGCAGAGCTGGCTGAGGTTGCTCAACATCGACCACCATCAGGTGCTCGCTGGGACGTCGGCGTCGATGGCGCCGGGGTTCGAGGACGCCAAGGCGCTTGCCAAGGCGAAGGCTTCGTCCGAATACTGGGCGAATTCCGCGGGCGAAAAGTCCAAATCCGTCGCTTAGCATCAGGCGGCCGGGGATTGTCTCCCGGACACGCGGAGCGGGATCGTGACCTTCGAAGGCAAGACTTGTCTGATCACCGGCGCGGCGGGCAATCTGGGCCGCGCGGTTGCTGCCGCATTCGCGTCGGCCGGCGCCTCCCTGATCCTGGTCGATCTCGATGACAAGGTCCTGCGGTCAGCCTATGGGCGCGACGATGAGCGCAAGGCTTTCATTGGCGCCGATCTCCTCGATGCCGCGTCCGTGACGAAGGCAGTCGCAACCGCCCGGTTCGACCAGATCGACGTTCTGTGCAACATCGCGGGCGGCTTCCGGATGGGGCACCCGGTGCACGAAACTCCCGAGGACGTCTGGGAGCTCATGCTCGACCTCAATGCGAAATCGGTGATCAACACCGCCCGCGCAGTGGTGCCGAAGATGCTCGCCGCGGGATACGGAAAGATCGTCAACATCGGCGCCGTCGCCGGTCTGCGCGGCGGGGCGAAAATGGGCGCGTACAGCGCCTCGAAGAGCGCGGTGATCCGGCTGACCGAGAGCATGTCGGCCGAATTGCGCGACAAGGGGATCAACGTGAACTGCGTTCTGCCCAGCGTCATCGACACGCCACAGAATCGCGCCGACATGCCCAGCGCCGATCCGCGGCGCTGGGTCGCGCCGGAGGCGCTCGCCGACGTCGTGCTGTTTCTCGCCTCCGATGCAGCGCGCGCGATCCACGGAGCCGCGATTCCCGTGACCGGGCTGGTCTGATAGATTCGATGAGAACGCCGGGAGCACAATGACCGAGGTATTCATCTGCGACGCCGTTCGCACGCCCTTCGGGCGCTATGGGGGCGCGCTCTCTTCCATCCGCACCGACGATCTCGCAACCCTTCCCATGAAAGCGCTCATGGAGCGCAACCCTTCGGTCGACTGGGATGCTGTCGACGACGTGATCTACGGCTGCGTCAACCAGGCCGGAGAAGACAACCGCAACGTGGCGCGCATGGCGCTGCTTCTCGCCGGATTGCCGCAGACAGTGCCCGGCGCCACGGTGAACCGGTTGTGCGGCTCGAGCCTGGACGCGGTAGGCACCGCTGCGCGGGCGATCCGTTGCGGCGAGACTCAATTGATGATCGCAGGGGGCGTTGAGAGCATGTCGCGCGCCCCCTTCGTCATCCCCAAGTCGGAAAGCGCGTTCTCGCGCGCGGCGAAAATCGAGGACACAACCATCGGCTGGCGTTTCGTCAACCCGCTCATGAAATCGAAGTACGGCATCGATTCGATGCCGGAGACCGCCGAAAACGTCGCCGAGGAATTCAGGATTGGGCGAGCCGACCAGGACGCGTTTGCGCTGCGAAGCCAGCAGCGGTGGACGGCCGCGCAGGCGAAAGGTTTTTACCGCAGCGAGATCGCTCCGGTTTCCGTCCCTGGCAAGAAAGGTGCGCCAACAGTAGTCGACCGCGACGAACACCCGCGCCCGGACGCGACACTCGAGGCGCTCGCGAAGTTGAAGGGTGTGGTGAAGCCCGAAGGCACGGTCACCGCGGGCAATGCCTCGGGCATCAACGACGGCGCGTGCGCGATGATTCTGGCTTCCGAACCCGCGGCGAAGAGGCACAAGCTCACGCCGAAGGCGCGCATTCTCGCAATGGCGACCGCAGGCGTCGCGCCGCGCATCATGGGTATGGGTCCGGCTCCCGCGACCCGGAAAGTGCTGGAGAAGAACGGGCTCAAGCTCGGGCAGATGGACGTGATCGAGCTGAACGAGGCTTTTGCCGCGCAAGCGCTTGCGGTGACTCGCGACCTGGGTCTTCGCGACGACGCCGCTCACGTGAATTCCAATGGCGGTGCAATCGCGATTGGCCATCCTCTGGGTGCGTCCGGCGCGCGCCTCGTTACTACTGCGATGTATCAGCTTCGGGCGATTAACGGTCGCTATGCGTTGTGCACGATGTGCATCGGCGTGGGGCAGGGGATCGCCCTGGTCATCGAGCGGATATGAATTTCCTAGTGGGCGACACTCTTGACGATGTAGCCGCCTGATTTTTCGTCGCGCTCGAGCTGCAACATGTTGCGCGATTCGGCTTCGTCGAGAAGCTTTGAGAACGACGAGAAACCGTAGTAGGACTCGTTGAAGCCTGGATTGCGGCGCTTCAGCGCTTGCTTCACCATCGATCCCCAGATCTTCTCTTCGGCGCCGCGCTCGGCGATGAGGGCTTCGACCGTTTGCATCACGAGCTCCAGCGCCTCCTCCGTCTTGTCCTCATTGTCTTTCGGCGCGCCTTCTCCGCTCGCGGCGGGCTTCGTCTGCGGCTTCTTCCTCGGCTGCCGGCGCCCGGGCCTTTCACGCACCAGATCGTCGTAGAAGATGAACTCGTCGCAGTTCGCCACCAGCAAATCGGAGCTGGAGTTCTTCACGCCCACCCCGATCACGGTCTTGTCGTTTTCGCGCAGCTTCGAGACGAGCGGCGAGAAATCGGAGTCGCCGCTGATGATGACGAAAGTGTCGACGTGCGATTTTGTGTAGCAAAGGTCCAGCGCATCGACCACCATGCGGATGTCGGCCGAATTCTTACCCGACATGCGCACATGCGGGATTTCGATGAGCTCGAACGACGCTTCGTGCATGTCGGACTTGAACTCCTTGTACCGTTCCCAGTCGCAATAGGCTTTCTTGACCACGATGCTCCCCTTCAGGAGCAGGCGCTCGAGGACCTTGTTGATGTCGAACTTGGCGTATTTCGCGTCGCGCACGCCGAGCGCGACGTTCTCGAAGTCGCAGAAAAGTGCCATGTTCACGGCGTCGCTCGAGACGGTCATTTCGATTCCTTGGGCATAGCGGAGGCGGTATTATCCCATTCCCCCGTCCAGACTATGACCGGAAAGGGTTGAAGTCCCGGCTTTCTCGGACTAGCATCGGTGTTTCGGGGGCAAGCAATGCATACTGAAGTTCACGTTCACGGCACGGTGTTGTTGAAAAGCGGCGTCAGCCAGACGGACATCGAACTGGCGCTCAGACACTGGTTCGACTACGTCGACGTGGATGGACTTGCGGATGCGCGCAGCGCCCATCAGGACGAGCCCGGGATCGTGTTCGACAGGCGTCGGCGCTCGCTCGACATCTGCTGGACCGGATACGTCGGACGCAATTTCCAGCATTCGCTCGAGGAGGCGTTCGAATCGCTCTCGCCGTACTCCGAGGAGGCGGCGGCGGTCGAGGTGAGCTACTACCAGGAGGACGGCCAGGACGAGCACAGCTGGGTGTTCGTCGGCCCGACGCCCGAGTCGATCCGCGATATGCAAAGGCGACGCATGATCGACGACCTTTCAGCGCTTCTCGCGCGCCATTTCGGCGACGCCGAGATCGGCGAGGTGACCGCCCTCGTGCATCAACTGTTCGCCCGCAGCGCCACCGAGGCGCCGCAGGACCGGACTCAGGCCCGTCCAGGCGTGGCCTCCGGAAAAAAGCACCTCCATTAGAAACCGCTGGGCGAAGTAGGCCGACTCTTCAGGGCGCCCAAGCCCTTCGTCGGAACCTCTTGATTTCCTAATGTATTACATTCAGTTTGCATGGTAACACATTAATTCATCTACTTTTATTTTATAATCAAGCAGATTCTCGGAAAGCCCTCTTAAGTCCCTGTTGTAGCTTAAAATTCTATCAAATTCAGGCTTGACCGCCTCCCCTGTTTCCTCTAGAGTGGTAGGAAGTAGATTTTAGTGGGGAACTGTGGCGCTCCATTTCGCCACTCGAAGGGGGACCGTTGCTTCAAGGGGCGACAGAGCTGAGTCTCGACGCCAAGGGAAGGCTTGCCGTGCCTACCCGGTATCGGGACGCCTTGTTATCGGGAGGGCGCGCGGTGGTTCTCACCGCTCACCCCGATAGCTGTCTGCTTCTTTATCCACGCGTCGCCTGGGAACCGATCGGCGCCAAAGTTCAGGCGCTCTCCAGCTTCAACGAGCAAGCACGGTGGTGGCAACGCCTGCTGGTCGGCTTTGCCGAGGAGGCGGAGCTCGACGGGCAGGGCCGCATCCTCGTGTCGCCTGCGCTACGCAAGTTCGCCGGGCTGAAAAAGGACGTAATGCTGGTGGGGCAGGGGAGCCATTTCGAAATCTGGGACATAGCAGCGTGGGACGAGCGACTGGCACGGGGTCTCACGCAAGTGGGTACTAACCCGCCCCCCGGCACCGAAAACTTCTCGCTGTGAGCGCCCATGCGCACCTCCCCGTTCTCCTCCGCCCGGCAGTCGACGCGCTCGCCATCGAATCGAGGCGCGACGGCACGTTCGTGGATGCGACGTTCGGCAGAGGCGGCCACAGCCGGCTGATTCTGGAGCGGCTCGGCCCGCACGGCCGCCTCATCGGGATGGACCGGGATCCGGAGGCGATCGCGGCTGCGAGCGAGATGCGCGACCCGCGCTTGACGCCGGTCCATGCGCGCTTCGGCGAATTGCAGGCGACGCTCGACGCGCTGCGCGCGGGTGGTGTCGATGGGTTGCTGTTCGATCTGGGCATTTCCTCGCCTCAGCTCGACGACGCGCGGCGCGGCTTCAGCTTTCGGTCTGACGGACCGCTCGACATGCGCATGGACCCGACGCGGGGCCAGAGTGCATTCGAGTGGCTCGGACAGGCGGACGAGGCCGAGATCAGGGAGGTGTTGAGCGGCTATGGCGAAGAACGGTTTGCTAAACAGATTGCAAAGGCGATTGTTGCTGCTAGGCGAAGAGGGCCTGTCCGGCGGACCGGGGAACTTGCCGCTCTCGTGGCTGCGTCCGTCCGGACGCGTGAACCGGGGCAGGATCCGGCGACGCGGACGTTTCAAGCTCTACGGATTCACGTCAATCAGGAGCTTGAGGAATTGTCGCTAGCGCTGCCGCAAGCGCTGACCGCGCTCAATTCCCATGGACGCCTCGCCGTGATCAGCTTCCATTCGCTCGAAGACCGCATCGTGAAGAATTTCATGCGCGGCGCCGCGCGCCCTTCGCTGCCCGAGCGCTTGCCGGTAAGAGCCCGGGAGCTGCCTCCTCCGAAGCTGCGCATCATCGGTCGGCCGGCACGGCCCGGCGCCGAGGAAGTCAAGACCAATCCCCGCGCGAGGAGCGCGGTGCTGCGCGTCGCCGAGAAGCTTCCCTCAAGCCCGCCATGACCCGACTGAACTTGCTCCTTGTTGCTGTGCTGACCGCATGCGCACTGGGTTTGGTGACCTCGCAGCACCAGGCACGCAAGCTATTCGGTGAGCTCGAGCTCGAGCAGGAACGTTCACGCCAGCTCGGAGTCGAATACGGTCAGCTGCAGCTCGAAGCAAGCACGTGGGCGGTGCACGCACGCGTCGAACGCATCGCCAGCCGCCAGCTGCACATGCGTGTCCCCGACGCGAAACGCCTCCAGATCGCACGGCCGAAGGAGGCGGCGAAATGAATTTCGCCGCCAGTCCGGTTCTCGCGCTCACTCTGCCCACTTGGCGCTCGAGACTCCTGCTCTACGTCTTTATCGCATGCTTCGCCGTGCTGCTCGGACGCGCCGTCTACCTGCAGGGCATGAACAACGACTTCCTGCAGGCAAAAGGCGAGTCGCGCTACAGCCGGGTCATCGAAATCCCGGCAGATCGCGGCCGCATCCTCGACCGCAACGGCGAGGCCCTCGCCATCAGCACTCCGGTGAAATCCATCTGGGCGATTCCGGGGGAAGTGCATCCGAGTGACCGGCAACTTGCGCGTCTGGCGGCATTGCTCGAGATGCCGCCGCGGGAAATCGAGAAACGCCTCGCCGACACAGGCCGGGACTTCGTTTTCCTGAAGCGGCAGATCCCGCCGGAAGTGGCCGAACGCGTTGCGGGCCTGCACGTCCCCGGACTGTTCCAGAATCGCGAGTACCGGCGCTATTACCCGAACGGCGAAGTCACTGCGCACGTGCTCGGCTTCACCGGTGCGGACGACATCGGCCAAGAGGGAGTCGAGCTCGCGCTTCAGGACGGGCTCGCCGGCAAACCCGGCAGCCGCCGGGTGATCAAGGACCGGCTCGGCCAGACGGTCGAGGACGTCGAGTCGATCAAGGCCGCGCAAGACGGGCACGACCTCGCTCTTGCTTTGGATGCCCGCATCCAGAACCTCGCTTTCAGCCAGTTGAAGGCCGCGGTCGCCCAGCACCGGGCGAAAGCGGGCGGCGTCGTGGTGCTCGATGTCGACACGGGCGAGCTGCTCGCACTCGCCAACTATCCGACCTACAACCCGAACAACCGCAGCAAGCTCACCGGTGCGCAGCTCAGGAACCGTACTCTGACCGATACGTTCGAACCGGGCTCGACCCTCAAACCTTTCACCGTGGCGCTCGCTCTGGAAGGGGGGCGGGTGAGGGCGGATTCCGTGATCCAAATCGCGCCGGGAAGCTTGAGCATAGGGGCGGCCACCATCCACGACGCGCACTTCGAGCGCTCGCTCACGGTGGCGCAGGTGATCCAGAAATCCTCCAACGTCGGCGCGGCGAAGATCGCGCTCGCCCTTTCCGCGGAGTCGATGTGGGAAATGTTCCGGGATGTGGGCTTCGGCGCCGCGCCCGGACTGGGTTTCCCCGGAGAAGCCGCCGGAAAGGTCCGGCCGTACCGGAGCTGGCGACCGATCGAGCAGGCGACCATGTCCTACGGGCACGGCATTTCGGTGTCGCTCGTACAGCTCGCGCGCGCCTACAGCGTGTTCGCGCGCGACGGGGACCTGGTGCCGCTCTCCCTGCTCCGCGTGGATATCCCTCCCGCCGGGCACCGCGTGATAACCCCCAGGACGGCTGCCGCGGTTCGAGCGATGCTCGAGATGGCGGTCAACCGGAGCGGCACCGCGCCTCGCGCGCAGATCATGGGCTATCGCGTCGCCGGAAAGACGGGCACCGCCCACAAGCAGGAAAACGGCGCCTACGCGGCCGAAAAATACGTCTCCTCGTTCGTCGGCTTCGCACCCGCCTCGCGCCCACGCCTCGTGATCGCGGTGATGATCGACGAGCCCTCGACCGGCCGGTACTACGGCGGGACCGTGGCGGCGCCGGTGTTCGCCCAGGTGATGGCGGGGGCGTTGCGGGTGCTCGACGTGCCGCTCGACGGACCGATGCAGCCGATCGAGCTGCCCCCCGAAGGCGAGGAAGTGAAGGAAAGCGTCTAGGTGTGCGTGATCAGATCGAACACATCCGGCAGCGGCTCGCCGCGCAAGGGGTGCGCATGACCGGTCTCGCTGTCGACAGCCGAAGCGTCGCGCCGGGGGAAGTATTCCTCGCCTATCCCGGCGCGCACCGGGACGGGCGCGACTTCATTCCGAGCGCGCTCGATCGCGGCGCTGCCGCCGTACTGTGGGAGCGCGAGGGCTTCGAATGGGACAGCGCCTGGAAGGTACCCAACCTCGGAATCGGCGACTTGCGCGGGTTCTCCGGTCTTCTCGCGCACGAGGTGTACGGGCGTCCCTCGGAGAAGCTCTGGACGATGGGCGTCACGGGAACCAACGGCAAGACCTCATGCGCGCACTGGATTGCTCAGGCGTGCGGCGCATGCGGCGCGCGCACCGCAGTTGTCGGCACTCTGGGAACGGGCTTTCCGGCTCCGTCCGGAAGCAAAGAGCGGCGCGGGCTCGATGCCGGACCCAACACGACACCGGACGCAGTTGCTTTGCATCGTTCGCTCGCTCAGCTGCTTGCCGCCGGGGCGCAGGGCGTGGCGATGGAAGTCACCTCGATCGGTCTCGAGCAGGGGCGCGTCAACGGCGTCGCTTTCGGAGCGGCTTTGTTCACCAATCTCTCGCGCGATCACCTCGACTATCACGGCGACATGGAGAACTATGCGCGCGCGAAGCAGAGCCTGTTCGAAGCGCCTGGTCTCAAGCACGCCGTGCTCAATCTGGACGACGTGCAAGGAGTGCACCTCGCCCGAGTGTTGGCCGGGCGCGGCCTCAACCGCGCTGGCTACAGTTGTTTCGCGGGAGTCGCCGCCCGGGCGGGACTCGAGTGCTACGCCGAGGCGCACGCGATCGAGGTGTCGCCGAAGGGGATCGCCTTCAGTGTCAAGAGCTCCTGGGGCGAGGCGCGCATCGAAAGCGCTCTGCTCGGGCGTTTCAACGTGTCCAATCTGCTGGGGGTCCTCACGACGATGCTCGTCTCCGGGGTACCTTTCGAGCGCGCTACAACGGCGCTCGAAGACCTGCAACCGGTCGCGGGACGCATGCAGCGGCTGGGTGGCGCCGGCAAGCCTCTCGCGGTGGTCGATTATGCCCACACGCCCGACGCACTGGAAAAGACCCTGGTCGCGCTGAAGGACGTTGCCCGGGCAAGCGGCGGGCGTCTGGTGGCGGTATTCGGCTGCGGCGGCGATCGCGATCGCGGCAAGCGGCCGCTGATGGGGGCGGTCGCTTCGCGTCACGCCGATTCGATCGTGGTGACCAGCGACAATCCACGCGGCGAAGATCCTGCCGCGATCATCGCCGAAATCACCGCGGCTATCCCCGTTGCGCACGAGGCCATCGAAGATCGACGGACTGCGATCGCGCGCGCAATCGCCTCGGCACGCCCTGAAGACGTCGTGCTCATCGCCGGAAAAGGGCATGAAACCTACCAGGAGATCGCCGGCCGGCGGCTGCCTTTCTCCGATGTGCTCGAAGCCGAAGAAGCGCTCGCGCGATGGGGCCGATGATGAGCCTGCGCGAGGCCGCGACCGCAATCGGGGCGCGCCTCATCGGTGAGGATGTCCAATTCGATTCCGTATCGACCGACAGCCGCACGCTGCAGCGGGGCGCGCTGTTCGTCGCTCTGCGCGGCGAGCGATTCGACGGGCGCAGGTTCATCAAGGCGGCGAAAGAGCGCGGCGCCGCCGCGGCGCTGGTCGCCGAGGAACCAGGGTCAGGGACGACGAATCAAGAATTGCCGGGAATCGCAGCGAACGACTCCCGCGTTGCGCTCGGGCGGCTCGCGGCGCATTGGCGCGGGCGCTTCGACATTCCTCTCGTTGCCGTCACCGGCTCCAACGGCAAGACCACGGTCAAGGAGATGATCGCGGCGATCCTGCGCCAGCACTTCGGCGAGGCGCAAACGCTCGCAACCGAGGGGAATCTCAACAACGATATCGGCTTGCCGCTGACGTTGCTGAAACTGCGCCGGGAGCATCGAGCGGCGGTGCTCGAGGTGGGGATCAATCACCCGGGGGAAACTGCTTCCCTCGCCGCAATCGCGAGCCCTACCGTGGCGCTGATCAACAACGCCCAGCGCGAGCATCAGGAGTTCATGAAGGGCGTGGCCGAGGTTGCCCGCGAGCATGGCGCGGTCTTCACCGCGCTGCGGCCCGACGGCACCGCGGTGATCAACGCCGATGACGAATTCGCCGACTACTGGCGCGGGCTTCTTGCGGGGAGGCGTGTGCGGGACTTCGGTCTTGACAAGCCGGCGCAGGTGAGCGGCCGCCACCGCTTCACGCATTTCGGAAGCGAGATCGAGCTGCGCGTACCGCAGGGCACGACCAGGATCGAGCTGCAAGCTTACGGCCGCCATAACGTGTTGAACGCTTGCGCCGCTGCCGCGTGCGCCCTGGCCACGGGCGCGGCCCTCGATGCGATCGCGCGGGGCCTGGCGGCGTTCCGTGCAGTCAGCGGGCGCATGCAGCGCCGGACCACGCATTCGGGTGCGATGCTCATCGACGACAGCTACAACGCCAATCCGGATTCGGTACGCGCGGCGATCGAAGTCCTCGCCGCGGAACCCGGCGCGAAATTCCTCCTGCTCGGCGATATGGCGGAGGTGGGCGAGCGAGGCGTGGAATTCCACGAGGAGATCGGTCGCTACGCACGCGAGCGCGGCATCGACCGACTTTATGCGACCGGTGAGCTGTGCCGCGCCGCGGTCGCGGCCTTCGGAGAGGGCGCCAGACACTACGGCACGGTGGAAGAAATGACTGCTGCGATTCGGGACGGGTTGGGACCGGATACCGCGCTGCTCGTAAAAGGCTCGCGCGTCATGCGCATGGAGCGCGTCGTCCAGGCCCTGGCCGGTGAGCCATCGTCGCCAGGAGGGCACTAGATGCTTCTCGCTCTTACGCAATGGATCGCCCAGGACGTACGCGCGTTCAACGTGTTCCAGTACATCACGCTGCGCGCGGTGCTCGCGACGCTTACCGCACTCGCGATCTCGCTGCTCGCAGGACCGCTGGTGATTCGCAAGCTCACCACCTACAAGATCGGCCAGGCGGTGCGCAACGACGGCCCCCAATCCCACCTCACCAAGGCAGGCACGCCGACGATGGGCGGAGCGCTCGTGCTTCTCTCCATCCTGATCACCACGCTCTTGTGGGCGGATCTGTCCAATCGCTTCGTGTGGGCTGTGCTCGTGGTCACTTTCGGGTTCGGCGCGATCGGCTGGATCGACGATTACCGCAAGGTCGTGAAGAACAATCCGAAGGGACTCTCGCCGAGGGCCAAATTCTTCTGGCAATCGCTGATCGGCCTCGTCGCGGCGGTGTACCTCGCCTTCGCCGTATCGGCCCCGAGCACAGCCAAAGTCCTCGATTTCTTCATGGCCTGGGTAGGGAGCGGATTTTCCATGGACCTGCCGCCGCAGGCCGACCTGATCGTGCCGTTCTTCAAGAACGTCGCCTATCCGCTCGGCGTGTTCGGCTTCATCACGCTCAGCTATTTCGTGATAGTCGGGACCTCGAACGCGGTCAATCTGACCGACGGGCTGGACGGGCTTGCGATCATGCCAGCGGTAATGGTCGCGGGCGGCCTCGGAGTATTTGCGATGGTCACGGGGCGGGTGGACTACTCCCGCTATTTGCTCTTTCCCTATATCCCGGGGGCCGCGGAGCTCACGGTGGTTTGCGGCGCGCTCGTCGGGGCGGGCCTGGGTTTTCTCTGGTTCAACGCGTATCCGGCCGACGTCTTCATGGGCGATGTGGGCGCGCTTTCCCTGGGCGCCGCGCTCGGCACGGTCGCGGTGATCGTCCGGCAGGAGATCGTGCTTTTCATCATGGGGGGCGTGTTCGTCGCGGAAACCCTCTCGGTGATGCTCCAGGTCCTCTATTTCAAGTGGAGCGGGGGCAAGCGCATTTTCAGAATGGCGCCGCTGCATCACCACTACGAGCTCTCGGGGTGGAAGGAGTCACAGGTCGTCGTGCGATTTTGGATCATCACCATGATGTTGGTCCTGTTCGGTCTGTCTACTTTGAAGCTGCGGTGATTTTCGCGGGCAGAAAGGTGCTGGTGCTCGGTTTGGGTGACACGGGTTTGTCGATGGCCAAGTGGCTCGCGCGCCGGGGGGCGTCGGTGCGAGTCGCCGATACGCGCACGGAACCGCCGCGACTGGCCGAACTCAAGCGTTCGCTGCCGGCTGTACCTGCGTACTGCGGCCCGCTCCAGCATGAAATGCTCGCGGGTGTTGACTTCATCGCGATCAGTCCGGGCGTGCCGCTCGCGGAGCCGAACGTGCAGCGCGTAATTGCCGCCGGGGCGCGGGTGGTCGGCGATATCGAATTGTTCGCCCAGGCGGAGGCGGACCGGCGTCCGCAAATCATCGCGGTCACGGGCACCAACGGCAAGAGCACCGTGACCTCGCTCGTCGGCGCGATGGCGAGAGCCGCGGGGGCCGACTGCGAGGTCGCTGGAAACATCGGGCCGGCGGTGCTGGACGCACTTATGCGCCGTGAAGACACCGGACAACCTGCCGCTCTCTGGGTGCTGGAGCTCTCCAGCTTCCAGCTCGAGACGACCACCTCGCTTGCTGCGGACGCAGCCGCGGTTCTCAACATCACCGAAGATCATCTGGACCGTTACCTCGGCATCGACGACTACGCTCGCGCCAAGGCGCGGGTCTTTTCGGGCGCCGGCGTCCAGGTACTCAACCGCGATGACCCGCGCAGCCTCGCAATGGCGCTGTCCGGCCGAAAGACGATCAGCTTCGGCCTCTACGCCCCACAGCGCGCGGAGGACTGGGGTCTGCTCGAGCGCGGCGGCGAACCCTGGTTCGCGCAAGGTGCAAAAGCGCTCCTTGCGGTTCGGGAAATGAAGCTTGCCGGACTGCACAACGCCGCCAATGCGCTCGCCGCGCTCGCGCTGTGCCGCGCGCTCGACTTGCCATTGCAGCCCCTGCTTGCGGCGCTGCGCGAGTTCAAGGGGCTCCCGCACCGCGTCGAACTGATCGGGGAAGCGAACGGGGTGCGCTGGTACGACGATTCCAAGGGCACCAACGTCGGCTCGACCGTTGCTGCGCTCACTGGGCTCGCACAGCGCGACACGAAGGTGGTTCTCATCGCCGGAGGCGACGGCAAGGGGCAGGACTTCTCACCGCTGAGAAACGCCGTGGAACGCTCGGCGCGCGAACTGGTGCTGATCGGCCGCGACGCGCCGTTGATCGAAGCGGCGGTCGCGGGCTCAGGCGCCCCGATCCGACGCGCCGCATCCATGGAACAGGCGGTGGCGCTGGCCGCGCAAGCGGCGCGCCCGGGCGATGCGGTGCTGCTTTCGCCCGCCTGCGCGAGCTTCGACATGTTCCGTGACTACAGGCACCGGGGCGAAGTATTTCGCCTGGCGGTGGAAGGAGTCATCGATGCTTCGAAGCATTAGCCCGGGCCGGGCACCGCTTGCCGAATACGACAGCGGCGTGCTGTGGGCAGCGCTCCTCCTGCTTACGTTCGGCATGGTGATGGTGTATTCCTCCTCGATCGCGATGGCCGAGGCGAGCAAGTTCACCGGAGGAAGTTCCGGATACTTCCTCCAGCGGCACGCGCTGTTTCTCGTCGCTAGCGTGTTCGCGGGGATGTTCGTCTTTCAGGTGCCCGTGCGACTCTGGCAGCAGGCCGCGCCGTGGCTTTTCGTGCTCGGTGTCGCGCTCCTCGCCCTGCTGCTCGCCCCGGGACTGGGTCGGGAAGTCAATGGCGCGCGGCGCTGGCTCTCCCTCGGGTTCGTAAGCCTGCAGCCCTCCGAATTCATGAAGCTGTTCGTCGTTCTCTACGCGGCCGACTACACCGTGCGCAAGCTCGCTCTGATGCACAGCTTCAGGCGGGGCCTTCTCCCGATGTTCGCGGTGATGCTGGTGGTCGGCTGGCTGTTGCTGCGAGAGCCCGACTTCGGTGCTTTTGTCGTGATCACGGCGATCGCCACGGGAATCCTGTTCCTCGGCGGCATGAACGGCATGTGGTTTGCGGGTTTGCTCGTGATGATGGCGGTGGGCTTCGTCGGCCTGGTCCTGTCCTCCCCGTACCGAATGCAGCGCATTTTCGGCTTCATGGACCCGTGGTCGGATCCGTTCGGACGCGGCTACCAGCTTTCGCACGCGCTGATCGCCTTCGGCCGCGGCGAATGGTTCGGTGTGGGACTGGGGGCAAGCGTCGAGAAGCTCCTCTATCTCCCCGAGGCGCATACCGACTTCCTGCTCGCGGTGATCGGCGAAGAGCTGGGATTTGCGGGGGTGATCGCGGTGATCGCGCTCTTTTCGTGGCTGGTGCTGCGGGCGTTCGCCATCGGCCGCCAGGCGGTGGTCCTCGAACGCCCGTACCCGGCGCTGGTCGCTCAAGGGATCGGCGTGTGGTTCGGGGTGCAGTCGTTCATCAACATGGGCGTGAACATGGGCGTGCTGCCCACCAAGGGCCTCACCCTTCCCCTCATGAGCTTCGGGGGCAGCGGCCTGCTTGCGAACTGCCTGGCGCTCGCCGTGCTGCTGCGAATCGATTGGGAAAATCGCCAGCTCATGCGCGGAGTCCGCGCATGACCATGGCGATTTCAGTGAAGGCCAATGCGGGCGTAGCCCGCGTAATGCCGAAACTAAAACCGGCGGCTGATGCAACGAACAGCGGCGTGAAGGCATCATGGCGCGAACCATCATGATCATGGCGGGTGGAACGGGGGGGCATGTCTTTCCCGGTCTCGCCGTGGCCGACTTTCTGCGCGAAGCCGGATGGCGCGTGGTGTGGCTCGGGGCGAAGACGGGCATGGAAGCGACCCTGGTCCCCAAGCGCGGCTACGACATGGCCTGGATCAGTTTTTCGGGCCTGCGCGGCAAGGGGCTGGTCGCGTTGTTTCTCCTGCCGCTCAGGTTGCTTGTCGCCTTCTGGCAAAGCGCGCGCGCGATCTTCGCGCATCGCCCGGACGTGGTCCTCGGCATGGGCGGCTATATCTCGTTTCCCGGGGGGATGATGGCGGCGCTATTCGGAAAGCCGCTCGTCGTGCACGAACAAAACTCGATCCCCGGCCTTGCCAACAAGGTGCTTGCGGGAGTCGCCGACCGGGTTCTGTGCGCATTCCCGGGAGCGCTCAAACGCGCAACGTTGACCGGCAACCCGGTGCGGCCGGAGATCGCAGCGATTGCAACCCCGGAGAGCCGCTACGCGGAGCGCTCGGGCCCGCTCCGCGTGCTCGTCGTCGGCGGCAGTCTCGGCGCAAAGGCGCTGAACGACGTCGTTCCCAGGGCCCTGGCGCTGCTAACCGGCGAGAGGCCCCTCGTTACCCATCAGTCGGGCGCACAGCATTTCGAGTCGCTGCGGAGCGCCTACTCCGTGGCCGGCGTACCCGCGAAGACGCCCGCTTTCATCGAGGACATGGCAGCGGCCTATGCCGAGGCTGACCTCGTCGTGTGCCGCGCCGGAGCGATCACGGTCGCGGAGATCGCCGCCGCTGGCGTGGCGAGCATCCTGGTTCCCTACCCTCACGCGGTGGACGACCACCAGACGGCCAACGCGCGCTTTCTCGCCGCCACGGGCGCCGCGGTCCTCTTGCCGCAAAGCGAGCTCAGTCCCGAGCGGCTCGCAGTGCTGCTCGCGGGGTTCGATCGCGTGCGCCTGTGCGACATGGCAAAGCGCGCCCGCTCGCTCGGCAGGCCCGACGCGACCCAAGCGGTTGCGATGGCGTGCGTGGAACTCGCGAAATGAAGCACAAGGTCAAGCGAATTCATTTTGTCGGAATCGGCGGTAGTGGAATGAGTGGCATCGCCGAGGTGCTGCTCAACCTGGGCTACCAGGTAAGCGGGTCCGATCTCGCCGCCAACCCGGCGACCGAGCGTCTGGCAGGTCTCGGGGCAAGAGTCGTGCTGGGCCACAAGGCTGACAACATCGCTTCGGCGGACGCCGTGGTCGTGTCCTCGGCCGTGAAACCGGACAACGTCGAGGTCGTCGCCGCGCAGTCAAGACGCATTCCGGTCGTGCCGCGCGCGCTGATGCTCGCCGAGCTCATGCGCCTGAAGCAGGGGATTGCGGTTGCCGGGACCCACGGCAAGACCACCACCACGAGTCTGATCGCCAGCGTGCTCGCCGAAGGCGGCCTGGATCCTACGTTCGTGATCGGCGGGAGGCTGGTGAGTGCCGCCTCCAATGCGCGGCTCGGGACCGGAGAGTTCATCGTCGTCGAGGCCGACGAGTCCGACGCCTCCTTTCTTCACCTGCAGCCGGTGGCCGCGGTGGTGACCAATATCGACTCCGACCACATGGAGACTTATCAGCACGATTTTTCGCGGCTGAAGCAGGCGTTTGTCCGTTTCCTGCAGAACCTGCCTTTCTACGGCAGCGCCATCCTCTGTGCCGACGACGCCAACGTGCGCGAAATCATGCCCTCCGTATCGAAGCCGATCGTGACCTACGGAATCCGCGAGGACGCGATGATCCGGGCGACCGATATCGTCCCCGGAGACCGGATGCGCTTCAGGGCGTTGCGCGAAGGCGCCTCACCCCTGGAAATTACGCTCAATCTTCCTGGACAGCACAACGTGCAGAACGCGCTCGCCGCGATTGCCGTGGCCACCGAGCTCGGCGTTGCCGACGCGGCGATCCGCAAGGCGCTAGCCGAGTTCCGCGGCGTAGGCAGGCGTTTCCAACGCTACGGCGAGATCCCGCTCTCCCTGAACGGCAAGTCGTCAGGGAGTTTCGCTCTCGTGGACGACTATGGGCATCACCCGGTCGAGATGCTGGCGACGCTCGACGCGGCGCGCGGCGCTTTTCCGGGCCGGCGCATCGTGCTCGCCTTCCAGCCGCACCGCTACACGCGCACGCGCGACCTGTTCGAGGACTTCGTGAAGGCCCTTTCGGGCGTGGACGCGCTGCTGCTCGCGGAGGTCTATCCGGCGGGCGAGACGCCGATAGTTGCGGCCGACGGACGCTCCCTGGCCCGCGCCATCCGCGTCGCGGGCAAGGCCGAGCCGGTGTTCGTCGAGAGAATCGCCGACATGCCCGACGCAATCCGCAAGATCGCGCGCTCGGGCGACGTCGTCCTGACCATGGGTGCGGGTTCGATCGGCAGCGTGCCAGCGGCGCTTCTCAAGGGTGAAAGATGAAAATGGCTGAGCCGATCGCTCAACCCGCCGCAGTCCTTCGCGGGACTTTGCGCCTGAACGAGCCGATGGCGAAACACGTCAGCTGGCGCGCGGGGGGCGTCGCCGCGCGAGCCTACATTCCGGCCGGGCGCGCGGATCTTGCCGCATTTCTTGCGACGCTTCCCGGGCACGAGCCGGTGTGTTTCGTCGGCTTGGGGAGCAATCTGCTCGTGCGCGATGGCGGCTATCGGGGCACGGTCGTGTTGATGCACAACCCCCGCGGCGCGATGCGCGTCGAAGGCGAGTTTGTCTATGCCGAATCCGGTGTCGCGTGTCCCAAAGTGGCGCGGCTCGCGGCGACGCACGGCTTCGAAGGCGCGGAATTCCTCGCCGGAGTGCCCGGCACGGTCGGCGGGGCGCTCGCGATGAACGCCGGCTGTTACGGGTCGGAAACCTGGGAAGTCGTCGCGAAGGTGCTGACAGTGTCGCGCGCCGGGGAAATGAGCGAGCGCAGGCCCACGGAGTTCGAGGTCGGCTACCGCCGCGTCGAGCTGGGTGGATCGAAACTGGGTGAGGACGAATGGTTTCTCGCAGCCTGGTTCCGCTTCCGCCCTGGCGACGAGAAGCGCGCCCGGGCGCGCATCAAGGAGCTGCTTGCGAAGCGCATCGCGGAGCAGCCGCTCGATCTTCCGAATGCCGGCTCGGTATTCCGTAACCCGCGCGGCGACCACGCCGCGCGTCTCGTCGAAGCCTGCGGGCTCAAGGGCCATGAAATCGGCGGCGCTCGAATCTCCGAAAAGCACGCGAATTTCATTGTTAACCCGAAGGGAAAGGCTCGTGCCTCGGACATCGAAGCGCTGATCGAGCACGCACGCAAAGCCGTGAAGGAACGGTTCGGTATCGAGCTCGTCCCCGAAGTGAGAATCGTCGGGGAGGCCGCGTGAAGGCGGGCGACTTTGGAAAGGTCGCCGTCCTGATGGGCGGGCGTTCCGCAGAGCGGGCCGTTTCGCTCAAAAGCGGTTCGATGGTGATGGCCGCCTTGAAGAAGAAAGGCGTCAATGCGCATCCGTTCGATCCGAAGGAGCGGGGGCTCGACGAGCTCGTCAAAGAGCGGTTCGACCGCGTCTTCATTGCGCTGCACGGCCGCTACGGCGAGGACGGAACCGTCCAAGGGGCGCTCGAGCTGTTCGGCATTCCCTATACCGGTTCGGGAGTACTGGCGAGCGCTCTCGCCATGGACAAGTGGCACGCGAAGCTCGTCTGGCAGGCGAGCGGAATTCCGACGCCCCGCAGCGAGCTTCTCGCACGCCAGACCGACCTTCAAGCGGTTGCGACGCGGCTCGGGCTGCCCTTGATGGTCAAGCCAGCGAACGAAGGC